>Ga0116158_10002888_pt1 | contig 15015 bp, 17 predicted proteins | sample AD_UKC052_MetaG_FD_89883 | JGI IMG/M metagenome (GOLD analysis project Ga0116158, IMG submission 89883) | Active sludge microbial communities of municipal wastewater-treating anaerobic digesters from USA - AD_UKC052_MetaG | ecosystem: Engineered > Bioreactor > Anaerobic > Digestate | place: USA... | reverse complement strand
TGATCGAACACCACCAGGCCGTCATGGCCCACGGTGACTGGATCATCGACCTCGGCCCCGGCGCCGGCCACGATGGCGGTCGGATCGTGTTCGAGGGCACGCCCGCCGACCTGGTGGTAGCGCGCTCGACTCTCACGGGCCAGCACTTGGCGACGTACGTGGGCGCCTAGCCGCCCACCTCGTCGAGGCGTCGAGCGAAGAAATCCCGCTCGGGTTGCGTGGGCGCCCCAGCCAACGCAACGCGGTAGAAGGCCGCTGCCTTGCTGTAGTCGCCGAGTCGACGAAACAGGTCGGCGCGCGCCGCCGGCAGCAGATAGTAGCCATCGAGGGCTCCGGATGCCGCGACCCGCTCCAACGCCGAAAGCCCGACCTGCGGGCCGCTCGCCATGCCCACCGCGACGGCGCGATTCAGCTCGACGATCGGGCTCGGTGTCACGGTCAGCAGCCGGTCGTAGAGCGCGACGATCGTCTGCCAGTCGGTCGCGGCCGCGGATTCCGCGGTCGCGTGCACGGCTGCGATCGCGGCTTGCAGCCGGTACGGGCCGGGTTCGGCCCCGCGGCCCGCGCCGTTGAGCAACTCGCCGGCCTCGGCGATGGCCGCGGCATCCCAGAGGCTGCGGTCCTGCTCCTCGAGGGTGAGGGGCACTGCCTCTGCGTCGAGGCGCGCGCGGCGGCGCGAGTGTTGCAGGAGCATGAGGGCGAGGAGCCCGGTGACCTCGGGCTCGCCGGGCATCAGCTGCGCGAGCGCGCGCGTCACGCGGATCGCCTCGTCGGCGATGCTCGTGTGAGCCACCACCGAGTAGCCCTCGTTGAAGGCCAGGTACAGCACCGCGAGCACTCCGCTGAGTCGTTCTGCGAGCAGGTGCGCCTCGGGCACCCGGTACGGGATCGCCGCTTCGGTGATCTTGCGCTTGGCCCGCACTATTCGCTGGGCGATCGTCGCCTCCGACACGAGGAACGCCCGCGCGATCTGGGCGGTCGTCAGGCCACCCACGGTGCGCAGGGTCAGCGCGACACGCGCCTCAAGGCTGAGCGCCGGGTGGCAGCAGGTGAAGATGAGCCGCAATCGGTCGTCGGGGAAGTCGGACAGCTCGGGGTCGAGGTGCTCCAACTCGGTCACCGCCGTCATCTCCTCCAGCTTGCGGGCCAATGTCGCCGCGCGCCGCAGGCGGTCGAGGGCTCGGTTCTTTGCCACAGTGGTAAGCCACGCGCCGGGGTTGGTGGGGATGCCGTCGCGAGGCCACGTCGCCAGCGCGGCCTCGAACGCCTCCGCCGTGCAGTCCTCCGCGAGCGACCAGTCGCCGGTGACACGGATCAGAGTGGACACCACGCGAGCCCACTCCGATCCGTGCGCGGTGGCCACCGCGTCAGCGACCGCCGGAGCTACTCCTCGAACGGCCACACCGGTCGCAGTTCGATCCGCCCGAATCGTGCCATCGGGTGCTTCGAGGCGATCTCGATCGCTTCGTCGAGGTCGGCGGCCTCGAGCATGTCGTAGCCGGCGATCCACTCCTTCGACTCCGTGAAGGGTCCGTCGGTGACCAGGACCTCGCCATTGCGCACCCGCACGAGCGTGGCATCCTCGATGGGACGAAGCCGATCACCGTGCAGGTTGACGCCTCGGGCGACCATCTCGGCCACCCACTCCTGGATGTTGTCCTGCGCGGGATCGTACGGCTCGGCCTCCGGATCGGTGGCGACGAACATCATGTACTTCATCGGTGTCTCCTTCGTTGATCACACGTTATGACAGGGCGACGAAGGGGCACACCGTTTTTCGACATCCGGCATCACAGCACCCGGATCCACACCGGCGCGGGGATCCGGTCGATCCACCGGATGTCCCGGCCCGCTTGCTCCTCGTCGCGAACGTCCGTCGCCTCGGCCATGCACACCTCCCGACGCGGTCACCCCGGTGGTGTCCGCTCGTGAGGACGACGAACGACGGAAGGCCGAATCGACAGCGCGCGTCAGTAGCTGGTGCGGCGCCCGTCAGACGTGTCGGCGATGAAGCGTGCGGCGATCTCCTCCGTCGAGCGCGCGAGAAGCGACACATCGGCGGCCACGAGGATGAAGTCGATACCGCCATCGATGTAGCGCTCGGCTAGAGCGGGGGCGAAGGCGTTCACTCCGACGGGACGACCGGCCTGCCGTGCACGAGCGATGACGTGCTCGACGGCGGCGACAACATCGGGGTGGTCCTGTTGGCCGAGCAGTCCCATGCTTGCGGCTAGATCGGACGGGCCCACGAACACCCCGTCGATGCCGTCGACCGACAGGATCTCGTCGATGTTGCCGACGGCGGCGCCGGTTTCGACCTGCACGAACAGGGAGATGAACTCGCCCGCCCGGTGCAGGTAGTTGTCGACCCGGTTCCACCGGGAGGCCCTGGCGAGCGCGCTGCCCACGCCGCGCATCCCGAGCGGGGGATAGCGCACCGCTCGCACCAGCTGTTCCGCGTCGGCCGCAGTGTTCACCATCGGCACCAGGAGGTTCTGCACGCCGAGGTCGAGGTATTGCTTGATCAGGTTGGGATCGCCGTGCGGTGTACGCACCACCGGCGTCGCGGGATAGCCCTGCACCGCGTGGAGCTGAGCGAGGATCGACTCGAGGCCGTTGGGGGCGTGTTCGGAATCGATGAGGACCCAGTCGACTCCTGACCCCGCGCAGATCTCGGCGACCGTCGGGCTTCCCGAGCACACCCAGACGCCCACCAGGGTGCGAGTCGAATCCCGAAGGCGAGACGCGAACGAAAGCGGTGGCTCTAGACGAACTGACATGTGATGGCTCCGAGTGGTCCGTAGTCGGCGTGGACGGTATCGCCTTTGTACACCCACATCGGCCGGGTGAACGATCCGGCGAGGATGATCTCGCCCGCAACCATCGAGTCGCCGTGGGCGTAGATCTTGTTGGCGAGCCAGTGCACCCCCGCCGCGGGATGACCCAGCACCGCCGCCGCCACCCCCGTCTCCTCGATCGTCTCGTTGCGATAGAGGAGGGCAGCGACCCACCGTAGGTCGACGTCGGACGGCTTGGTCGGGGTGCCGCCGACGACCATCGCCCCCATGGCCGCATTGTCGGAGATCGTGTCCACGATGGTCCTGCCCTCCATCTCGATGTTCGAGCTGAGAATCTCGAGCGCGGGGATGACGTAGGCCGTCGCATCCAGCACATCGGTGATTGTGCAGTTCGGGCCGCTGAGCGGTCTGCCCAAGACGAAGGCGAGTTCGACCTCGATGCGGGTGTTGATGTACTGGTCGATCTCGATGCGCGCACCCGTTTGGTAGACCATGTCGTCGAAGATCACCCCGTAGTCGGGCTCGCTGATGCCCGTGGCCACCTGCATCACCTTCGAGGTGAGCCCGATCTTGCGGCCCACGAGGCGACTGCCGCCGGCACGTTTGCGGTCGGCCCAGATGCGCTGGATCGCGTAGGAGTCCTCGACAGTCATGCCCGGATGGCGGGCCGTGATGAGGGGGATCGGCACCCCGCTTCGCTGGGCTTCGAGGAGCTCATCCGCGATCGCGGTCAAGGTAGCGTCGTCAAGCATCGTGCGCTCCGCTCATGTAGTCACACCATTCTCAGAGCTGATGACCGAGCTTGAAGCCCTCGGTCGTCTCGCCCTTGCGAGTGTAGGAGAAGCCGTCGGCACCGATCGTCTCCTCGAGTTCGCTCGGCTCGGCGCGCTTGACCACGGGCTGCACATTGCCGTCGAGGTCGAGCACGAGCGAGGCATCCGTGTACCAGCTCGGAACGACGGCGTTGCCCCACCAGTCGCGACGCTGGTTGTCGTGCACGTCCCATGACACGAGCGGGTTGTCGGGGTCTCCGGTGTAGTAGTCCTGCGTGTAGATCTCGACGCGGTGACCGTCGGGATCGCGCAGGTACAGGTAGAAGGCGTTGGACACCCCGTGACGTCCGGGTCCGCGCTCGATGTGGTCGGACAGCCTCAGCGCTCCGAGCTTGTCGCAGATGGCGATGATGTTGTGCTTCTCGTGGGTCGCGAACGCCACGTGGTGCATGCGCGGGCCATCGCCACCTGTCATCGCGGTGTCGTGAACGGTCGGCTTGCGCCGAATCCACGCCGCGTAGACCGTTCCCTGATCGTCGCGGATGTCCTCGGTGACGCGGAAGCCCAGCGACTCCATGAAGCCGACGGCGCGCGGCACCTCGGGGGTGACCTGGTTGAAGTGGTCGAGGCGCACGAGGGCGCCGGGCGACTGCAGGTCGTAGCGCCAGGCCAGGCGCTCCACGTGGGTGGTCTCGTAGAAGAACTCGTAGGGAAAGCCGAGAGGATCCACGACGCGCAGCGAGTCGCCGATGCCCTTGACGAAGCCGCCGGCGCGACGGTCGGTCGGGCATCCGAGCTCGGTGTAGAACGCTTCGGCTGCGTCGACCTCCTCGGGACTGCGCACTCGGAACGAGAAGGCGGCGACGGCGGCAACCGGTCCCTTGCGCAGCACCAGATTGTGGTGGATGAACTCCTCGAAGGAGCGCAGGTAGATGGCCTCGTCATCCTCCTCGGTGACAACGAGTCCGAGCACGTCGACGTAGAACTCGCGCGACTTGGCCAGGTCTGTGACGACGAGTTCCATGTACGCGCAGCGCAGGATGTCGGGCGCCGGGCTGGTGGGGACGGGGATGGGGCTGGACAAGGTGTTCTCCTCTTCGAGTGTCTGGGGGCTATCGGGTGGCGCCGAAACGCGCTGTGTGCACCGGTCCGAGCGTGATGTGGACCGCCTGCTGGTCGGTGTAGAAGTCGATGCTGCGGTAGCCGCCCTCGTGGCCGAGACCGCTGGCCTTGACTCCGCCGAACGGGGTGCGCAGGTCGCGCACGTTGTGGGAGTTGAGCCACACCATGCCGGCCTCGACGTTCTGGGCGAACGTGTGGGCGCGCGTCAGGTCGTTCGTCCAGATGTAGCCGGCGAGGCCGTAGCGCACACCATTGGCGAGCGCGAGGGCCTCCTCGTCGGTATCGAACGGGGTGATCGCCACGACCGGTCCGAAGATCTCCTCCTGGAAGATCCGGGCGGTCGGTGCGACGTCGGCGAACACCGTCGGTGAGACGTAGTTGCCCTCGTCCAGCCCCTCCGGACGCGAACCGCCCGCAAGAAGTCGACCCTCGGTCTTGCCGACGTCCACGTAGCTCATGACCTTGGCGTAGTGCTCGGGATGCACGAGCGCACCCACCTCGGTCTTCGGGTCGTGCGGGTCGCCGACCACGATGTTCTTGGCGCGCTCGGCATAGCGGGTGCAGAACTCGTCGTAGATCGAGCGCTCGACGAGGATGCGCGAGCCGGCGGTGCAGCGTTCGCCGTTGAGGGAGAAGACACCGAAGAGGGTCGAGTCGATCGCGGCATCCAGATCGGCGTCGGCGAAGACGACCGCAGGGGATTTACCCCCCAGTTCCATAGACATGCCCTTGAGGTTGTCGGCGCACGAGCGGTAGATGATCTTGCCCGTTGTGGTCTCACCGGTGAAGGAGATGAGGGGAACGTCGGGGTGGGCCACGAGAGAGGCGCCTGCCTCTTCGCCGATGCCGTTGACGAGGTTGAACACGCCATCGGGCACACCGGCCTCGCGGAAGATCTCGGCCCAGAGGCTCGCGGAGAGCGGGGTGAACTCGGCGGGCTTCAGCACCACGGTGCATCCCGAGGCCAGGGCGGGCGCGAGCTTCCAGCTCTCCAGCATGAACGGGGTGTTCCACGGTGTGATGAGGCCCGCAACACCGACCGGCTTGCGGTTGACGTAGTTGAGCTGAGTGCCGGGCACCTTGTACGCGTCGTCGGCCTGAGCGACGATCAGGTCGGCGAAGAAGCGGAAGTTCTCCGCGGCGCGCTGGGCCTGCCCGAGCGCCTGGGTGATGGGCAGCCCGGTGTCGAAGGTCTCGAGCTCTGCGAGGCGTGCATCGCGCTCCTCGACCAGGTCGGCGATGCGGTTCAGAACGCGGTAGCGGTCGCGCGGCTTCAGGCGCGGCCACGGCCCGCTGTCGAATGCCTGCTTCGCCGCGGCGACGGCACGGTCGATGTCCGCCTTCTGGCCAGCGGCGCAGGTCGCGTAGTTCTGGTTGGACACGGGGTCGAGCACGTCGAAGGTCTCCCCGCCGATGCTGTCGACCCACTGGCCGTCGATGAAGTGCTGGAGATGGGTGGGAAGGTCTTCGGGAACGTGGTGCTGTGTCATCGGTGCTCCAAGGGGTATGGGTTTCGGTCGCGTCGCGACTCAGGACTGCTGCGACTTCTGGTACTCGAGGTACTCGTGAAGAGTCGCGAGGCGATGGGAGCGGGCGGCGATCTCGATCTCGAGCGCCGGCGCCTTCGCCTCGATGAGGTCGAGGATGTGGTCGTGCTCTTCGACGGAACGCTGGGCGCGCCCGGGAACGAAAGCGAACGTCGACTCACGGATAGTTGCGAGCCTGTTCCACCCGCGGTGCACCAGATCGAGGATGTGCAGGTTACTGCAGTGCTCGAAGATCACCGCGTGGAACTCGTGGTTGAGTTCCGTGAAGCGCTTGGGATCGAAGTGCTCCAGGCACTCCCGCATCTCGACGTTGATCGAGCGCGCCAGCACGAGATCGCCGGGCGTCACGTTCGGTGCGGCCATCGCCGTCGCCATTCCCTCGACCAGGCTCAGGGTCTCCATCGTGTACTGGTATTCGCGGGCATCCGTGGCAACTACCTGGGCGCCGACGTTCGCGGTGAAGGTGACGAGCCCCTCTGCCTCGAGGCGTCGGATCGCCTCCCGCACCGGAACCACGCTCACCTGGAGCTCGTTGGCGATCTGGCCGAGCACCAGGCGGTAGCCGGGACCGAAGCTGCCGTCGGTGATCTTCGACTTGATCTCGAGGTAGGCGCGCTCCGACTTGTTGATGCCGACGGATGCGGTCACGACTCCTCCACACTGGCTCGGTACTTCTCGCGCCACTCAGGGCTGAGGGGGAACAGCTTCTCCACCGGTTCGCCCGCGGCCACGTGTGCTGCGATGAACGCCTCCTCCTTCTCCTGTGCGATCGCCTCGTCGACGAGATCGGCGATCAGGGAGGGCGGAATCACGAGCACACCGTCGTCGTCGCCGACGATGACGTCCCCCGGCTGCACGGCGGCGCCGCCGCAGCCAATCGTGGTGTCGTACTCCCACGGCACGTGCTTGCGGCCGAGCACTGCCGGATGACCTCCCGCGTGGTAGGTCGGGATGCCGAGTTCGGTGACCACGGCAAGGTCGCGCACGCCACCGTCAGTGACAATTCCGGCGGCTCCGAGGTGCTTCGCCCTGATCGCGAGGATGTCGCCGAGGGTTCCCGAGCCGGAGTCGCCGCGCGCCTCGATGACGACGACGTCGTCGGGCCTCAGGGAGTCGAAGAGCCGCTTCTGGGCGTTGTATCCGCCGCCGAAGCGATCGAACAGGTCCTCCCGGTTGGGGATGTAGCGCAGGGTGCGCGCAAGCCCGACCAGTCGTGCGCCGGGCCGGGTCGCGATCAGACCATCGATCGAGACGTTGTTGAAACCGCGCTTGCGTAGCAGTGAGCTCAGGGTCGCGGTCGCGACCGAGTTGATCTTGGCCTTCAGGTGCTCCGTGAGGATGCTCGCCTCCTCTGGCAGTCCCGCCGCGGCGCGTGATCCCCACGCCTCCTCCCGCTGGAGGTCGTCTACCTTCGGTCCGGCGCTGAAGGCAGGCAACTCGTGGACTCCCTGCGTCACCGTGGTCACGAGTCGGCCCGAGCTCAGGGCACCGTCAGCGGTGGTCACCTCGACTTCGACCACGTCGCCGGGGACGACGACGGAGGAGCCCGCCGGCGTTCCCGTGAGGATGACGTCCCCGGGCTCGAGGGTGATGAGCTGGGAGACATCGGCCACGAGCAGGCCGAGGGAGAACGTGAGGTCGGCGGTGGTGTCATCCTGAGCCACGGTCCCGTTCACCCAGGTGCGCACTCGAAGTTTCGCGGGATCGACGGACCGGGCGTCGATGATCGACGGGCCGAGCGGAGTGAACCCGTCACCGCCCTTCGAGCGGAAGTTGGATCCCTTGTCCACATAGCGAAGGTCGTAGACCCCGAAGTCGTTTGCCGCGGTGATGCCGGACACCGCATCCCAGCCCTCCTCGGGTGACACGCGACGCGTCGGACGCCCGATGATGAGCGCGATCTCGCCCTCGAAGGCGAGCAGTTCGGTGCCCGCGGGGCGTTCGATGGTGCCGCCAGTCGCGGCAACCGACGTAGCGGGCTTCAGAAAGTAGGAGGGGTGAGCGGGGCCCCGCCCGCGCTGGGCAATCCGCGAGGGGTAGTTGAGGTGCATCGCGATGATCTTGCCGGGGCGGAAGTCGTGCCCAAGGTCTGACGTACTCATGAACTCTCCGCCTCGTCGCGATCGAATATTTGAAATGGTATACGATCTGCCGAGGCTGTCAACACTGCTCGATGGTGGTCGGGGCCCCACCCGGCCGGAGCGAGGGGCCTAGACTGACGCCACACCCGCACAACGACGTCAGGAGCCCACCGTGGCCGCACTATCCCGTTCGCGCCGATCAGCTTCAGGAATCGCTCTCATAGTTTCCGGTGCGCTGTTCCTTCTCGCCGTCGTGCTCCCTCTGGCCGGGGTCGCCGTGCCCTGGTTAGCAGCCTTGGCCTACGCCGCGCTCGCCGTCGGCCTCGTGATCCTCGCCCTGGGTGCCGTCAACAACACGATCGCAAAGGTGTCGCTGCTCGTCGGCGCCGTCGGGTTCGCGATTCTCGCGCTCGCCGGTCTGGGTCTGGGTCTTCCGGGCGTTCTGACCACAATCGGCGCTGTGATCGCGGCCCTGGGCTTCCTCGTCGGCGCGATCGTGCTGTACGTGGGCAAGGAGATCACCAACACGGCGGCGATCATCTTCGTCGTTGCGGCAATCCTCGCGGCCGTCATCCTTCTCGGAGTTGCCGCCGCGCTGGGTCTCGGAGCCATCGCGACGATCCTCACCGTGGCGCTGGGAATCGCGCTCGTGGTCGCCGGCGTCTACTTCCGTCGCGCAGAGAACCGCCGCTAGCACGCCCGCACACGTTCGCTGACGGCATAGCCGCCAGCGACATCGTAGGGTCGCCCCGCGCGGTTGGGACGACCATGGAAATGAAACTTGAAGTGCTGACCGTGCCCGTCACCGATGTGGATCGGGCCAAGGAGTTCTACGAAAGACTCGGGTTCCGACTCGATATCGACTTTGTTGGAGAAGACGGCTTTCGCGTGGTTCAGTTCACTCCGCCCGGATCGCAGGCCTCCATCATCATCGGCAGCGGAATAACGGATGCCGGGCCGGGCTCTGTGGAGAACCTCCACTTGGTTGTGAGCGACATCGTGCACGCTCGCACGGAACTCGCCGGCCGGGGAATCGATGTGAGCGAGGTCTGGCATGACGCGGGTGGCATCTTCCACCACAGCGGAGGCCGCGCCCGCGCGGAGGGACCCGCGCCGGACCGGGCGGACTACGGATCGTTCGTATCCTTCAGCGATCCTGACGGCAACGGCTGGGTCGTGCAGGAGATCGTGAACCGGGCGCCGGGACGATGAGTGTGGACGCCGGCTTCGTCGCCGTCCTCACCGACCTGCTCGAATCGACGGACGTCGCGCATCGTGCGTACGAGGAGGCCCATGGTCCCGCACCCGAGTGGCCCCAGTGGTACGCCGCTCGAATGGTCCGTGCGCTCGGCGACTCGTACCGGGAGCAGGACATTCTTTCGGCGCTTCTCAGTGCTGCCACCGCGCACGGTGTGCACGAACAGGTCACCGGACGGCCGGATCCCGAGTGGGCGTCGTGGTACGCGGAGCACATGGCCGCCCGCCTGTCGCGGGACTGGTACGCCTCCGCAGCCGAGGAGGAGGCAATCTGGGACGCGTAGCGACGGGCTCAGGCTCGTCGCATCCGAATCGCTCGCACGGTCAATTGCACTGCCGACACCAGCAGCAAGGCCGCGAACAGGTAGGACGACACTGCGGGTGACATGACGAACGCAAGGGCCGCCCCACCGAATGAGGCGACCGTCGCGGCGACTCCCACGATGAGTCCCGCCCGCACGTCGACCAGGCGGTTGCGCGTGTTGTTGACCGAGCCGGTGACGGCGGTGGGAATCATGAACAGCAGCGATGTTCCCTTGGCGATCAGGTCGCCCAGGCCGAACACCGCGATCAGCGCAGGAACAGCGATCACGCCGCCGCCGATTCCGAACAGACCGGATGCGACGCCGACGAACAGGCCCATCGCCACAAGACCGAGCGCCGCGAGCACGCTCGGCTCAAGGTGCCCCGAGCTGCGGTCTGGAATCACGAGCACCATGCGGATGGCCACGACCACGAGCAGCGCGATGAACCCCCACCGCAGCACGCCGAGGGGGAGTTGTTTGAGTAGACGGGTGCCGTAGAGCGATCCGACCACACCGCCGATCCCGAGGAACAGGGCCGCGAACACGTCCACCTGGCTGGCGATCAGATAGGTGGCCGATCCCGCGATCGCCGTCGGCACGATCGCGAGCAGCGAGGTCGCGGCGGCCTGGCGCTGGTTCATCTTCGCCAACCCGATGAGCAGAGGCACCATGAGGATGCCACCCCCCACGCCGAACGCGCCGGAGAGCACCCCGCCGATCACCCCAACGAGCGCGAGTATCCACCACGACGGTCGGAACGCGGTCTCGGATTCGGCGGGTGCGGTCACACGTTTCAGGTTAGCTGTCGGCGGTCGGGGGCTCAGCCCCTCCCCAGCAGGGAGATACGTGCGGCGAAGTCGGAGAACAGCAGGCGGGTGTCGACGCGGTCGTACAGAATCATCTCGCGCGGGTGCGGATGTGCGCCATAGCTGAGGTCGTCCGCGATCCACGGTACGGGGAGGCGCCGGGTTGAGCTCGACTCGGTGCCCAGCGCCGTCGTGAGCACGACCGGACTGTCGCCCTGTGGCCAGTGGTCCCCGATCCGAATGGCCGTCGGAGGATTCGTGAACTTCTCGTAGAGCCATGCCCCGAACGGCCCTCCGCCGCTGAGTACGAACTCCAGTTCCGCGATCGAGAAGGCGCACTGGCGGTAGGTCGTGAGAGGGAACTGGTGGATCTCCGCACTCGACTCGTTGAACACGAACTGCGCCGCGGGCGTGTCCAGTGCGAGGTTGTATTCCCAGCCGCCCTCGGGATGAGCGCCGCCTCCGATCCAGCACAGAGTCATTCGCTCGGCCAGGGTCGGGTCTTCGCGCAGCGCGGCCGCAATGTTCGTCAGCGGCCCACCGCAGGTAACGAAGAGCGGGAGGTCGCTCGACTTCTCGGCCTCGTCGAGGATGACCCGAGATGCATCGGGGATGCTCGTCAGCTCAAGAAAGGGCGTCGAGGTATCGGCGGGAACCGCTGGCTCTGTCGTGGGCGTCAGCCACTGCACGACCTCACGCGCCGCGCTCTGGGCACTTCCCGGTACCCCGCCCGGCATGTCATGCGGGGGAGTGAGGGTGGTTCCCGTGATGGCGACGACCTCGGTCGATTCGGTGAGAAGTTGATGGGCCAGGGCCACCAATCCATCGGGATCGCCAGCGTAGTCGTTGTCGACGATGACCCGAGTGAGCTTCGCCACCGGGATGCGTCGTGACGGGGCACTCATGAGGTCACCGGACGGTACGCGAAGCGGTGGAATCGCACGCTGCCTTCGCCTGCAGCGTAGACGGCCGGTCGCAGACTGAGCAGGTCCCCGATCGTGTTCGCGTGATAGCCGGATGTCTCGTAGCGGATCGCGTGACGCACCCACTCCCCACCGGCAACGCGATACCAGCCCGTCACGATGTGATGGTCGTTGCGCAGCCGAAGCTCGATGCGCCGGGTCGCGGGGGCAGGTTCGCGCCAGTGCGTCTCCAGTCCTCCGGAGTAGCTGCGCATGCGCTCACCGGTGATGCCGAATCCGCAGAACAGTCGGCTGTTGAAGAACAGCAGCAGCCCACCCTCGACGTCGGGTCCCTCCAGCAGTTCCAGCTCGACGTCGATCTCGTAGGCGTGCTCGCCGACCACCATCGCCAACGGCGAGCTGTCGGCCGGCCCCCGACCCTTGCCGGCGAGGACAACGGAGGAGCCCTCCCGGGAAAGGCGGTTCGCTTCGCCCGGCTGGGGCGCATGGAATGTCCAACGCTCGCCGAGTGACGCCGGGTCGATCGTGCCCTCGATCGGCAGAGGGGGCGTCTGCGCGACGGCGCCCCGCGGCGCATCCATGGGGCGCGAGAGGTCTCCGGGCGCGATGGGCCAGCCATCGTCGGTCCAGCCGATCGGCTCGAGCAGGATCTGCCGGCCGAGCGTTCGATAGCCGTTCTCGTAGCCGTGGGAGAGCATCCACCAGTCGTCGCCCTGCCCCGGCACGATCGTGGCGTGCCCCCGCGACCACCAGCGCTCAGAAGCATCCCGTGTGCGCACGATCGGGTTGTCGGGGTGGTTCTCCCACGGTCCGTGCACCGAGCGGGAACGCGCGACGATCACCATGTGCCCGGTCGGGGGTCCCGCGGTGCCGCCCACGGCACTCACCAGGTAGAACCAGACACCGCGTCGGAACAGCTTGGGGCCTTCGAGCGCGTATGCCTCGGTGATCCAGTCGTCCGGGTAGCGCCACCCGTCATAGACCTTCTCGAGTTCGCCCACAGTCGCGAGCCCGTCGGGGGTCAGCTCGATGCGACGGATGCCGCTGACGAAGAGGTACCGCGTGCCGTCTTCGCCGACGACGTGGCCCGGGTCGATCGCCCACCGTATCCCGAGGTCGATCGGTTCGCTCCACGGACCGCTCATCGAGTCGGCGTGGATCACGTAGATCGACGGCTCGGTGATCTCGGTCGACCAGGGCGTGGGAATGAACGGAATGTAGATGAAGTAGCGGCCGCCGTGTTTCGCGATATCGACGGCGAAGGTGTTGCCGAGTGGCGCTGGCAGGGCGGCGCACTCGTAGGTCCAGTTCACGAGATCGATGGAGCGGTAGAGCGCGAGGCCCGGGGCTGACTCGAATGAGGAGTAGGTCATCCAGTAGACGTCACCGTCCTTGAGGATGGCTGGGTCGGGTCGATCTCCCCCGAGCACTGGGTTCGTGAAGGTCACCAATATGGTTACAGTTGGGTAACGGCAATCGCTTGCGTCCGAGAAAAGGCTGGTCAGCGGCGTTAAACTACAGTCCACCTGCGGCGAAAAATTGACCTCGCTCGCGTAGCTTCACCCTGTCCAACTCGATTGATGTGAGCCATGTGAAGGCTCACATGCGACCGGAATTGGGTTGGGTGACAGGTGCTCACGCACGCGGCATCCGGTGCGATCGGGGCGCGGTGGGCATTCTTCGGCTCACGTTAAGAGTGCGTCTTCTTTCGGTCTCGAGTGCCGCCGCCGGGGGCTCGCATCGTGACGGCCTACAGTAACGTCGAGCCCGTTTGCGAAAGCAATCAGAAGGAGCGCCATGAGAATCGCAGCGTTGCGTGAACGGATCGAGGGCGAGCGCCGGGTGGCGATCACCCCGGAATCGGCTCGCCAATTGGTCGATGCAGGACTCGTCGTCACGATAGAGAGTGGCGCCGGCGCCGAATCGGGATACGCCGACGCTGCGTATCAGGCCGCCGGTGCCGAGGTCGCCGCAAGCGTTGCGCTCGGCACTGTCGACGTGCTCGCCCATGTTCGGCCGCTCACTGTCGAGACGATCGGGGCGCTGAAAACGGACACGATCACTGTGGGTCTCGCGTCGGCCGCGTCCGAGCTCGCCGCCGTTCGCGCGCTTCGGGATGCCCGAATCACCTCCTTCGCGCTCGAGCTCGTGCCGCGCATCTCCCGTGCCCAATCGATGGATGCCCTGACGTCGCAGTCGCTCGTCACCGGCTACCGCAGCGTGCTCGAGGCGAGCATGCGGTTTCCCCGGTTCTTCCCGCTCTACATGACCGCGGCCGGCACGATTCCGCCGGCCAAGGTGCTCGTGCTCGGCGCTGGCGTCGCTGGCCTGCAGGCGATCGCGACGGCCAAGCGTCTCGGCGCCAAGGTGTCCGCGTACGACGTGCGGGCCGCATCCGCCGATGAGGTGGCCTCCATGGGCGGCACGTTCATCACCCTCGACCTCGAGGCGGCGGACGCCGCCGGCGGCTACGCGAAGGAACTCGCGGAAGACCGGGCGGCCCGCCAGCGTGAACTGCTGACGCCGCACATCCACGCCGCCGACATCATCATCACGACCGCGCTGATCCCGGGACGACCGGCACCGCAGCTGGTCACCGCCGAGATGCTCGGCGGGATGCGCGCCGGCTCGATCATCGTGGATCTCGCCGCCGAGAGCGGCGGAAACGTCGAGGGCTCGGTCGCTGGCGAAGACGTGCTGGTGCCGGTGGTCGACGGCGTCGTCACGCTGGTCGGGGCGAAGAACATGGCATCGGCCATGGCCTTCGACGCCTCGCGGCTCTACGCCAAGAACGTGGCCAACCTGGTCGCGCTTATGACGACAGACGGAACGCTCACGCCCGACTTCGACGACGAGGTCGTCGCGGGCGCATGCCTGACTCACGACGGTGCGGTGCGGCACGAGCCGACGGCCGCGGCGCTCGAGGCTCCAGGCGGCACCAAGAACAGTGAGGGGAAGAACTGATGGATGCGATAACCCTGCTCACCATCTTCGTGCTCGCGGTCTTCGTGGGCTTCGAGGTGGTCTCCAAAGTCTCGAGTACGCTGCACACGCCGCTCATGTCGGGGGCCAACGCCATCCACGGCATCATCCTGGTCGGCGCGATCATCGTTGCCGGTCAGGCCGAGGATGTGCTCGTGCTGGTCATAGCGCTGATCGCTGTTCTGCTCGCCACGGTCAATCTCGTCGGCGGATTCGTGGTCACCGACCGCATGCTCGACATGTTCTCCGGCCGTAAGAAGTCGTCCACCGCGCCGAAGGGGGAGGGCAAGTGATCCTCCTCTCCCCGGAATGGGCGGCCCTGCTCTACCTCGTTGCCGCCGTCTGCTTCATCCTCGCCCTGCAGGGTCTCGGTAAGCCGGCCTCGGCCCGCCGCGGCAACCTGATCGGGGCGGCGGGCGCG
>Ga0116158_10002878_pt1 | contig 15032 bp, 9 predicted proteins | sample AD_UKC052_MetaG_FD_89883 | JGI IMG/M metagenome (GOLD analysis project Ga0116158, IMG submission 89883) | Active sludge microbial communities of municipal wastewater-treating anaerobic digesters from USA - AD_UKC052_MetaG | ecosystem: Engineered > Bioreactor > Anaerobic > Digestate | place: USA... | reverse complement strand
TGCTTGAGCGCATGTCGTTTCCAGAATTCACTGGCTTGTCCGCGATTCCTGCCGCAGAGACCATATCGGTCACAGGCCGCGCTGTTGCAGGTAACCTGATAAAGGACAGCAACATCGAATTCAACCGGGTTTTCTCTTTGCAGCTGCGTGAGCGTATGCGCGCTGCGCAGGCCCGGGTTAGAGAGATCGAAAACAGGCTGAAAGCTGAGCTCACAGGCAATCTCGCGGCGCTCAACCAGGCTGAAAAAAATCTGGGCATCATCAGAGATCAGATGAAACCTGAACTCGAAAAGGCTTTCGTCGGAGTGAAGTCGCGTTATGAAAACGGAAAGGCTGGCTTTCAGGAACTTATCGAAATTGAAAGCCGACTTCTTGCAGTCAAAAACAGCCTGATTGAAGCTGACTTTTCTGTTAACAAGCTGCATGCCGAGATTCTGGCCGGTCTGGGCATAACCTCCAGCGAAAGAGGACGTGAAAAATGAACAAAAAACTATTCTTGATCATCATTCTGGCTTTTCTCAGTGGACTGGTTGCCGGTTCTCTGTTTTTTGCTGCGCCTGCCCCGCCGGTGACGCAGAATTTAACGCAAACGGTTCCACAAACCTGGACCTGCTCGATGCATCCTGAGATAAGGCAGCCCAAACCTGGTAAATGCCCGAAATGCTTTATGGATCTTATTCCGCTGAGCGAAGATGCATTTTCTTCTGATCCACGCACATTGAAACTTTCAGATGCTGCAAAAGAACTGGCTCAAGTTAAAATCGCGCCGGTTTATTCAGGGCCTGCTACCAGAACTCTGCGCTTGCCGGGCACGTTGCAGCTCGATGAAACAAGACTGCGCCACGTCACCGCCTGGGTTGCCGGCAGAATCGACAAACTTTATGTGAACTACACCGGAATTCCGGTCAAGCTTAACGACCACATGGCTGAGTTTTACAGCCCCGACCTGATTGCCGCCCAGGAAGAGCTGCGCCGAACCGTGGGCAACGAATCATTGCATCTTGCTGTAACTGAGCGCCTGCTGCGCTGGGGTATTTCACCGCAGCAGATTGAACAATTCATCGCAGCGCCGGCTGCGAAAGATCTAGTGACAATCAATTCACCATCTGCGGGAATCGTCATCGAACAGGCGGTCAAGGAAGGCATGTACGTGAATCAGGGAACCCGCCTGTTTTCGATTGCCGATATGAGCCGGCTGTGGCTTATAGCCTCGGTATATGAGCGTGATATTCAGTGGCTGCGTTATGGGCAGAAGGTCAGCTGTGAATTCGAAGCCTATCCCGGTCGCATTTTTCCGGGAACCATCTCTTTCATCTCTCCGGTTCTGCAGACCAGTTCACGCACTGTTGATGCAAGAATCAACGTCGATAATGCCGAGGGCCTTTTGAAGCCGGGTATGTTCGGCCGCATCACCATCAAAGTGTCGCTGGGCAATAAAGGCGAAGTCATCAACCCGGCTTTGTCTGGCAAGTGGATATCACCAATGCACCCTGAAGTGATCAAAGACGGCCCGGGAAAATGCGATGTCTGTGGCATGGATCTGGTCCCGGTCGAAAGTCTTGGCATAAACACCAGCGCCGATGCAACTCTGCCTTTGCTGGTGCCAGAAACCGCAGTGCTCTGGAGCGGGCCGCGATCGATCGTCTTTCGCAAAACAGCTGATGCCGAAAACCTCTATGAAGCGACTGAAGTCGTTGTTGGCCCGAACGTCGATGATGGTTATCTTGTTTTTTCAGGACTGGAAGCCGGTGACGAAGTCGTTGTCGAAGGCGCTTTTAAACTCGATTCTGAACAGCAGATCCGCGCTGGCATGAGTATGATGAGCCCGCACCGCGATCTCACTCCGATGGCGGAACAGGAGAGCCTCTCCCTCGAAGCTGTCGCTGCCGTAGAAGATTTGCTCAGGCCCTGTCTGGAAATATCCAGCCTGCTGGCACAGGATCAGCTTCCGAGCCAGGCGGCTCACCATGCTCACGCACGATTGAGCGGTCTTAAGAACTCTGACAGTGCAGCTTTGCAGGGAATAGCAGACAGAATGATGCCGGTTTTGATGAAAATGGCTGATGAAAAGGATATTATCAAGGCAAGAGAGCAGTTGAATGAGCTGACGCCGTCGATCAGAGAACTTGTCATTCTGGCGGGCAGCAGTCTGAGCTATGCAATTCATGAAGACTTCTGTCCGATGGCTTTTGACAATAAGGGGGCTGTCTGGTTTCAGGAGGCTTCTGAGCTGGCAAATCCATATTTTGGTGCAATGATGCTGCGTTGTGGTGAGACGAAAAAAGTCTGGAGCAAGGGTGCAAAGTGATGAACGCCATTATCCGATTTTTTCTCGAAAAACGCATTATAGCCGCAATTTTGCTGGTCGTTCTGGCAGGCTACGGCCTTTCGGTCATTCCTTTCGATCTCAAAACCGGTATTCTCAGAGATCCGGTTGCCGTTGACGCCATTCCAGATATTGGCGAAAACCAGCAGATCGTGTTCGTCGCCTGGCCCGGGCGCTCGCCGCGTGATGTTGATAATCAGATAACCTATCCGCTCACCGTCAACCTGATGGGAATTCCCGGCGTCGCTACTATACGTTCGACCTCCATGTTCGGGTTTGCATCGATATACATCATCTTTGATGAGAAAGTAGATTTTTACTGGTCACGATCGCGAGTTATCGAAAAACTTGCTTCCATAAGAGGCATTCTGCCTGACGGTGTCAATCCGGTACTGGGGCCAGACGCCACCGCTCTTGGGCAGATTTTCTGGTATACCGTAGAAGGCAATGGCTTTGACCCGCATGAACTGAGAAGCGTTCAGGACTGGAACATAAAATACGCGCTGCAGTCGGTGCCCGGAGTCGCTGAAGTAAGCTCTGTCGGCGGTATGGTGCGCGAGTATCAGATAGACATCGACCCCGAAACCTTGCGGACTTATAACATTACGATCCCGGAACTGGTCAAGACCATCAAGGAGAGTAACCTCGATGTTGGCGCCGGAACGATTGAAATCAACCGGGCTGAATATGTGATTCGCGGTATTGGCTTCATCAAATCGATCGAAGACCTGAAGAACGCCGTGATCAAGTCGGTCAACGGTGTTGGCATTACCATCGGCAACATCGCCCGGGTTGGTTCTGGACCTGCCTTGCGCCGGGGTGCGCTCGACAAAGAAGGAGCTGAAGTTGTGGGTGGTGTTGTTGTCACCAGATTTGGCGCCAATCCACTTGAAGTGATCGGTCACGTCAAGGCCAAGATCGCAGAAATAGCGCCAGGCCTGCCGACCCGTCAGCGGCCCGATGGTTCGCTGAGTCAGGTAAAAATCGTGCCGTTCTACGATCGAACAAAGCTGATCGGCGAAACACTCGACACCCTTCAGGATGCGCTTTCACAGCAGATAACTATCACCATCATGGTTGTCATCGTCATGTTGCTGCATCTGAGTTCAAGCATGCTCATTTCAGGCCTGCTGCCGCTGGCGGTGCTGATGACTTTCATTGCCATGAAAGTGTTCGGAATCGGTGCCAATCTGATGTCTCTCGCCGGCATTGCCATCGCCATCGGAACCATGGTCGATATGGGAATAATACTTTGTGAGAACATCATCTCTCATCTTGACAAAGACTCGGAAACAGACACCCCGGTTAAAGAATCAATCTACAATGCCGCTACCGAAGTTGGGTCAGCCGTTATTACTGCTGTATCTACGACTGTAGTCAGTTTTTTACCGGTGTTTGCGATGACCGGCGCTGAAGGCAAGCTGTTCTCGCCTCTGGCCTGGACGAAAACCTTCGCTTTGATTTCTTCGCTTTTTATCGCTCTGATCTTGATTCCGGTCGCAGCCACCATCATTTTTAAAAATTCGCGAAGTAAATATGATGTAAGGTTTGTGGCTCTTATTTTTGCTGGAATAGTAACAGCCTATTTTTTGCCGGTCACCGGCTTGATCTTGCTGATTGCCGGCCTTGTCGGAGTTTTCTGGCAGAACTTCCCGTCTGCATTTCGCGCTCAGGCCGGGCGTTGGGGGCCGCTGCTTTTTGCCGCCGCCGCAGCTCTATATCTGACCGGAATCTGGATGCCACTTGGTTACGGCCGCGGGTTCTGGCTTAATCTGTTCGCCGTTGTGGTAATTTCAGGAGCTTTGCTTTTTGGTTTCAGGCTGTTTTTGAATTATTATGGCAGTATGCTCGGCTGGTTTCTTGACCACAAAAAGACCTTCGTGGCAGTACCTTTGCTTATTCTGATTTTCGGTCTACACGTATGGCTTGGATTCGAAAAGGTAAACGCCTTTGTTCCTTTTCTTTTCAGCAAAGTCGGTATCGCGCCAACAACGATTACGCACACCCGACTATGGCAGGCTGGCATTCACGCTTTTCCCGGCCTTGGGCGAGAATTCATGCCACCGCTCGATGAAGGCAGTTTCCTCTTGATGCCTACAACCATGCCGCATGCCAGTCTGGCCGAGTGTCTTGACATACTCCGCAAGCAGGATATGGCGATAAGAGCTATTCCTGAGGTCGAATCCGTCGTCGGCAAGATCGGCAGAGTTGAATCACCTCTTGATCCGGCACCAATTTCGATGATAGAGACGGTCATATCCTACGTAGCAGAGTATTCTGAGCCTGACCCGGAAACCGGCAAAAGAAAGCGGCAGTGGCGTGAGCACATCAAGAATCCGAATGATATCTGGGATGAGATAGTCAAGGTCAGTGCCGTACCGGGCACAACCTCGGCGCCAAGGCTGCAGCCGATTGCGGCCCGTCTGGTCATGCTGCAGACAGGAATCAGAGCCCCGATGGGCATTCAGATAACCGGGCCCGATACGGAAACGGTAGAGGAATTTGGTTTCGTTCTCGAAAAAGAGCTCAAACAGATGCGCGGAGTCGATGCAGATACGGTGTCTGCTGACCGCATCGTCGGCAAACCTTATATTGAAATTGAAATAGACCGACCTGCTGCGGCCCGCTATGGCATCAAGGTAAACGATCTGCAGAACGTCATCGAAATCGCACTGGGCGGCAAAACTCTGTCACAGACAGTTGAAGGCCGTGAGCGTTATGGTATTCGGCTGCGCTTTGCGCGTGAGCTTCGCGACAGTCCTGAGCTGATCAGAAATATTCCGGTTGCCACGCCCGACCGAAAATTCATTCCGCTCGGCGACCTCGCCAGAATAGAGTTTGTTCGCGGGCCACAGGCTCTCAAGAGCGAAAACTCCTTTCCGGTGGGTTACGTAATCTTTGATAAATTGCCCGAATTCGCTGAAACCGACGTCGTTGAAAACGCCGCCGCGGTTTTGAACGAAAGGATAGAGGCGGGAACCCTGAAACTGCCGGCGAATACCAGCTTCAAATTCATCGGCAACTATCAGAATCAGGTCAGATCCGAGAAACGACTCATGGTAGTACTTCCGCTCAGTCTGTTGCTGATATTCCTGATCCTATATCTTGAGTTTTCTTCAGTTGCAGTGACTTTTCTGGTATTTGCCGGAATCGGCATTGCGTGGGCAGGTGGCTTTATCATGATCTGGCTTTACTCTCAAAGCTGGTTTCTCAATTTCTCCCTTTTCGGCATTCACTTTCGCGAGTTGCTCAATATCGGGCCGATGAATCTTTCTATTGCTGTCTGGGTCGGCTTTATCGCGCTGTTTGGTATTGCCAGTGACGATGGAGTGGTTATCGCCTCTTATCTTGAAGAAAGCTTTCGCAGGCGTGATCCGGAAAACATTAAAGAAATCCGTGCAGCGGTTCTGGCAGCCGGCCTCAAAAGAATCAGGCCATGTCTGATGACGACTGCCACGACGATACTGGCTCTGCTGCCAGTGTTGACCTCGACCGGCCGTGGTGCTGATGTCATGATTCCTATGGCAATACCGACTTTCGGAGGCATGTGCATCGAGTTATTGACTCTGTTCGTGGTTCCTGTCGGTTACTGCTGGTTCAGAGAGCTTCAACTGCGATTCAAGGCTGTCGAAAAGGCCAGTTGAGCTGGCATTGCATTCCGACAGTCCTTCTGCCACAAAACTCGAATTTTTTATCGAGGATGGCAAATTAAGCTAAAAATATTTCGGACATCTGCCGATGTGACGAGCGGCGTATTGTACGCTGTTAAAAAGTTCATGTCGTGGCTGGTCGAAAACGGCCATCTGCGGGAATGGGCGCAAAGGAGCTGGGTATGAAAAGAAATACCGCAATAGTCGCATTGGCAGCCTGGCTGTTGGCATCGCCGGCGTGGGCGCAGAGCTATTCTTATTCGCAGCAGCAGGTGCGGCAGAATGGCTTTTCGAGCTCGATGCAGACTGCCATGAGCAGATCTGCCGATCAATACAGTGCGACCCAGAATGCACCGCAATATCTGGGACAGAGTGAAACTCTGCCGCCAATAACGGTGGCGCCGGGTTCATCAGGCGCGCCGCAGCAGCTGAGTCTACCACCAATCACCGGCAACGTCAGTGGCAGTTCTTCAGGGCTTTCTTCGCAGATTGCCGCGCCGGTTCCGGTGCAGCGGCCGCAGAGAGCGCCTGTCGTGAAAAGCGGCGGTGGTCGCGCAGCCGGAGGCAGTGAGATATATTCACAGGAACCGCTCAACCTGCCGCCGGTAACTACCTTGCCGGTGCCGTCACGCACAGTTTTGCCGCCTCTCTATTCTGATACCATGATGACGGTTCCGCTCGAAGAAGCGGTAACCCGTGTGCTTGCCTGTAACATGTCGGGCTTTACCGGGCTTACTCACACAACTTCGGCTGACGTCAGCAAAGCTGGTTCGTTCAAGATGGGCTTTCATTCAAGCTGGTTCGATCTCGACCGCGTCTACGACCGCCAGCTGGCAAGCAACGAAAGCGGCGACATGCTCGAACTGCCGATTTTCTTCAACTACGCAGTAACCGATGATCTTGAGGTTATTTACACCATTCCGGTCGTTGATTACACCATCAAATCACGCATTCTCTGGACCCGCGACATCTCTGAGTCAGGCAGCGGCGATTCGAAACTTGGTTTTAAATACCGCATCTTCGATAATCCTCAGTATCAGATGCGTGGTGCCTTTGGTCTCGGTTTCAAGTTTCCGACTGGTAACGACAGCAAGGGGCTTGGTACCGGCAAGACCGACTTCGAGATCTTTACCGCTTTCAGCAAGAGTTACGAAAAAGTCGTCGGCCATCTCAATCTTGGCTATGTCATGACTGGTGACCCAAATACCCAGTTCTACCCCGACGGCCTGGCCGATAAGTTTTACTACAACATAGGTATTGAATATCCGCACACACACAATGTTACGGTTATGGCTGAACTTGCCGGTGAAGACTGGGGCGCCGAAGGTCTCAAAGTCGATGTAATACCAGGTCTGCGCTACACTCCGACCGAAAACTTTGCATTCGAGCTGGCAGTGCCAATCGCAGTGACCAACGACCAGCGCTATGGCTACAACTATCGCCTGGTGCTCGGCCTGACCACCTTTTTCCAGTAATACCAGCTCCAAAGCCGCAACAAAAAACCGCCGGGCAAAACCGGCGGTTTTTTGATTGCTCTGAAAGCGTTGAATTACTGGGTTTTTTCGCCACACTCGGGGCAGAATTTTACTCCACCGGGAATCGAAGCGTTGCATTTGGGGCAGCTGGCACTCTGAGGCTTGCCGCATTCAGGGCAGAATTTGGCGCCCTGCTTGATCTGCGCTCCACAATGAACACAGGGGGCCTGGCCAGCAGTGTTGGGCTTGCCACACTCAGGGCAGAACTTGGCGTTCTGGGCCATACTGGCGTTACATGAACCGCAGTTAACGGTCGCTGCCGCGGCCTGCTGTGGCTGCTGCATGCCCATTCCACCCATCATACCCATGCCGGCGCCGAGACCCATACCGGCACCCATGCCGACGCCCATTCCTGCCATGCCATTCGGATTGGCGGCAGCAGTGTTCATGGCATTGAGGCGCTCGATGGTGGCGTAAGCGTTGAGGCCCTGATTGTTGATGTTGCCCATGGCGTTGATAGCGTGTGCATCAGCCATTTTGTCGGAAATTTTGTCGATGCGCTCCTGGGTCTTTTCGTCGAAATCGGTGTTTTCGATTCTGAAGTCAGACATTTCAAAGCCGAGTGGCAGAAATTCAGGGGCGACCAGCTCGCTGAGCTTCTTCGACAAATCCATGCGATGGCTGTCGATTTCAGCATAGCTGAAGCCTGACTGTGCCAGAACATTGGTCAGCGGCAGCATGATGCGGTCGACGATGACGTTGCGGATTGCGCTGATCGGGTAAACATCGGCGTTGCTGACAAATTCGGTGAAGAATTTGCGCGGGTCGGTGATGTTGAACGAGAAATTGCCGAAGGCCCGCAGCCCAACCGGAAACTTGTAAACCGGGTCGGTGTACTTGACCGGCGCCTTGGTTCCCCATTTCTGGTTCAGGAAGGTAGTTATGCGGATGAAATAGATATTCGCCTTGTGTTCAGAGGTGAAGCCCTGCATGATCTTGCTGATCGTGGTCCAGAAGGGCAGGTTGGCGGTTCGCAGTTCGAACATGCCGGGATAATCGTGAATGGCTTTGATCTGGCCTTCATATACGAATATGGCGGCCTGGCCGGGGTTGATAATGAGCTTCGAAGCATTCTTAAGCTCGTCATTGGTGCCGTTCCATCTCCAGATCAGAAGATCGGGATCAGCATCTTTCCACTCGATAACCGAACGCATCTGGTTAGCAAAAAAGCCCATGTCGTTTCCTCCCGTGCTGGCATAAAATTCGAAGAACGTATAAACTTCATTCAGTATAATAAAAAAACGGAAGTATATCAATAATCCTTTTGGGACTTGCTGGAGAAAACATGAACGACGAACTCAAACTGCACAAAGCGCTCGACAGTAAAGACGAAGCGCTGGCTCTAAAGCTTATCGAAGCCGGTGCTGACATCTCTGCTACAGATATAACCGGCATTGCGCCGCTGCATCTGGCTGCCAAATACGGTATGAAGGAAGCGACTGCCGCGATACTGCGTGCTGGCGCGCAGGTCGATGCGATGAATGTCGATGGGGTAACCGCTCTGCATCTCACTGCTGCCCGTTCGAAACCGGAAACTTTTGCCATGCTGATCGAGAAGGGCGCCGATTTCAGGCGCATCGAGCGCGATGGCTGGACTCCTCTGCACTGGGCCGCTTATCGGGGCTGTACGCCAATTGTTAAGCAGCTGATAGAGTTGGGTGCTGCTCTCGATATTGCCGATTCAGATGGCTGGACACCTTTGCACCTTGCTGCGCAGCAGGGTTGCACTGATTCGGTAAAGGAGCTGCTCGCCGCCGGTGCCGACATGACTCTGAAAACAGAAAACGGCCAGACCGCTCTCGATCTGGCCGTTTCGCAGAAACGCGATGATGTGATCAGGCTTCTGCAGTAGAGAAGCTCGGATTATCCTGACGGACTTCTTCTTTGCTGATGCCGGCAACTTTGCTGAATTCATCGTTTTCGATCCAGGTGTCGAGCTGTTTTGCGCGCAGGATCAGGAAGGGATGTGTCATCGTCGAAGTAATGAGCGCAGTATAGGTTTTGTTGATGAATGATTCATCGGTAGCGTCTTCGTAAGCCCTGATCTGGCGAAGAAATTCAGCTTCGTCCATTTCGTTGTAAAGCTTGGGTGAAGCAGCCGCCATTTTCATGAAGGCGCGGTTGGCGATGTGCTGGTTCTGCACGCAGAGCAGGCCGGCGCGGTCGCAGGTCATTTCTGATTTTCTTTCCCAGTCGAAGAGGGCAAGCTGCAGACCGATGCTGATCAGCGAAGAAACGCCGAGCGTAGCGGCCGCTGCGATATCGAGAACGATCTTGAAATTGCGCGCCATCGTCTTGTAGAGCACGTGTCCGCATTTGATGTGGCCGAGTTCGTGTGCCAGAATGAAGAAGATTTCTTCTTCGTCCATGACTTCGATCAGACCCGAAGTAAGCACGATAAAAGGCTTGGTTTCGCCATAGGTGTAAGCATTGGGCACCGGGGTTGTGGTGATGAACAGGTCGGGTTCCTGCATGTCGAGAATGCGGGCGGCATAGCGCAGGGTTTCGCGCAGACGCGGCAGCATTTTTCCCTTAACCTGTACGTTGCTGGCCAGGTTGGTAATTCTGAAAAACTGCTCGAAGCCGATTTCCATGAGCTTCTTGACGAGGAATTCAAAGCCGGGAATAGCCTTGAGCGCACTTACGGCCTGGCGGTCCCAGGGGTGCTGGAAGTCTTCGGCCTTGAGGTTCGGGAAGGTTTTCAGGCGCCGTTTGATGGTGATGTCGTTTTCCAATGCCTCTCTCCTTGTGATTACCGGAATTTGAACGTTTGCTGCCTACAGCATAAGGCAAAATCGAATTTTTTCCAAGACCTTTGATTGTATTTCAGCCTGCGTCCTTTGTCTGTCTGCCTTCGTTGCATGGCAGGCAATGTTGTTGCCTGCCCCTCGCGCACTGTGTTACCCTTTGAACAAGCAAGACAGGACGCGGGGAAAGGTGATGTTCGACGCCAGTCAGGCCGGTCGCGGCAGTAATTTGAAATTTGGCACCTTCGCCGGTGTCTTTACGCCGAGTATTCTCACGATTTTCGGCGTTATCATGTTCATGCGTGCGAATTACGTTGTCGGTCAGGCCGGCATCATCAACGCCATTGCCATATTGGTATTATGCCAGTTCATCACCCTGCTGACGACGCTTTCGGTCGGTGCGATTGCGACGAACATGCCGGTTAAGGGCGGTGGCGCCTATTTTATGGTGTCGCGCGTGCTCGGAGCCGAATTCGGCGGTGCTATCGGCATCACTCTATTTCTGGCGCAGGTCGTATCGATCAGCTTCTATCTGCTTGGCTTCGCTGAAGCTGCGACCAAGTCGTTCGAGATTCTCGAACCCTATTTTCTTTATACCGGTCTGGCCGCCGCAGTGATTCTTTTTGTTATCGCGCGAATTGGCGCTGACTGGGCGATAAAGACACAGTATGTCATCATGGCGATACTGTTTTCGTCGATTTTCATCTATCTCACCGGCGCGGCGCGCAGTTTCTCAAGTGAGCGGTTCGCCGCCAACCTTTATTCTGCCAACTGCCCGATGGGTAGCAGCAATTTCTGGACGTTGTTTGCCATCTATTTTCCATCGGTGACCGGTTTTATCGCAGGCATCAACATGTCTGGCGATCTCGAAAAACCTGGCGAGAGCATGACGAAGGGAACCCTGTATGCCCTGCTGGTTGCCACGAGCGTGTATTTTCTGCAGATAATTTTTTATGGCGGTGGTTTTGCCAGGTCTGAACTGATCGAAACGCCTTACCGTGTGATGCTCGAAAACGCTCTGTTCGGCGCTGATTTTATGGTGGTAGCCGGCGTTTATGCGGCTACTCTGTCGAGTGCTCTCGGTCGTTTCGTCGGCGCGCCAAGAGTTCTGCAGGCAATTGCACGCGACGAGATCATTCCATTTCTAAAACCCTTTGCCAGAGGCTATGGTGCTGCTGATGAACCGCGTGCGGCTTTGTATTTCTGTGCTGCCGCCACTTTTGTTCTTCTCTGGCTTGGAGGCGACGGTTCTGGCGGTCTTTTTCTGAATCATGTCGCTGCAATCATGGGTATGTTTTTTCTGTTCACTTTTGGATTGCTTAATCTGGCTGCCTTTATCGAAGCATACTCGGCCAATCCTTCATTCAGACCGCGCTTCAGGTATTTTCACTGGTCGCTGGCTTTTCTCGGGTTTGTCGGCAGCTTTGGCTCGGCACTGCTGATCGACTTAAAGGCTGCTTTACTGGCTTTGTTGGTGCTTTTTTCTCTGGTATTTTATCTGCGCAAGCGCAAAATGGCGATTTCGTTTGGCGATGCGCGCCGCGGATTTTTGTATTCGCGCATCAGAGACAATCTTTTCATTCTCAAGCAGTTCGAAGACGACGTGCGCAACTGGCGCCCGTCGATTCTTACTCTGAGCGGCAATCCATCTTCGCGTGAAACTCTGGTGACTTACTCGGTATGGCTCAATGCCGGTCGAGGTCTGGTCATTCTTGCCAACATTCTTATCGGCAGGCTGGCAGACCTCAGCCAGCAGCGACAGTTCGCCTGCAGGCAGCTCAACGATTTTCTCGATGAAAAGGGAATTCAGGCATTTTCGCAGGTAGTCGTCGCCGATGATGTGCCGGCCGGAGTGCGCACCATTCTGCAGGGTTCTGCCTATGGCCCGCTGCGCCCGAACCTGTTTATCTGCGGCTGGATGGGTGATTCGCGTGATCCGGTTAAATACGCTTCGTATCTGCGTGAGGCGAGTTTTTTGAATGTCAGTCAGATTCTTGTCTGCGACCGTGGCCTGCCCGACCCGCAGAAGTCGAAGCGCATCGATATCTGGTGGCGCGGTCAGAAAAACGGGCCGCTGATGATACTGATGGCGCACCTGCTTTCGCATAACTGGGAATGGGGCAATTCACGCATCGTTCTCAAACGCGTCATTCAGAGCGAGGATGGCCGTGAGCAATCTCAAAAGGCGCTCGAAGAGCTCATCGAATTTGCGCGCGTCGATGCTGAGCCCGAGGTCGTTGTCTGCGGCGGTAATTTCGGCGACACGCTGCATCGGAATTCGGCAGACGCTGACTGTGTTTTCATCGGTTTTGAACTGCCCGAAGCCGGTCAGGAAGAAAACTGGTTCGCAAGTTATGATCGCATGCTGAGCGGTATGCCAACTACCTTACTCGTTCATTCGGTCGATGCCAGAGACTATCTTGCGCACAATTAGTAACCGAGCCAGCTGAGTATATCCTTGAGCAGTGATACCGCACCGAGCCCGGCTATCAGGATCCATAGCGGCAGTCGCAGGTTGCGGCCGTCGATGATGACATTTTTCGAATCTTCTTCTGGCTCGCTGATCAGGCTTGTCCACTGTCTGATGCCGTAAAAAAAGAACCCCAGCAGCAGCAGAAACAGGCAGAAGTTGAGAATTACTATCCACATGCGCTTAGCATAAGTAATTCTGCGCGCATTTGTAAAGAAGAAGTTAAGACAGAAGAGTTTTCCGCCGATTACGCCGATAGAATTCAGGTCAAAGCAGGCCACGATATGCAGAGTCGCTGCTGGTAAGAGATGCTCGCACAAAGGCGCAGAGACGCAAAGAAGAGCTGAGATAAAAATAAGAATCAATCAGCGGAATCGGTGAAATCTGTAGATGTATTCAGCAGCGGTGCTCAGCTGGCGTTGCTGATGGCGATGAGCTCTGAAATGGTGATGAAGCGGTAACCGTTCTGCTTGAATGCTTTTATCAGGGTTGGCAACATCTGGGCGGCGCCGGGGTGGATGTCGTGAAAAAGCACGATGCTGCCGGGACTTACCGAGCGCATGACGCGGTAAAGTATGCGATCGGGGTTCTTATTTTCCCAGTCGCGGCTGTCTGAATCCCACATGATTTCGTGCCATCCCTGACCGTGAATGAGCGCGCGCACCTTCTGATTCGTCTGCCCGAAGGGTGGTCTGACGATCAGGCAGGGTTTGCCGGTAATGCCGCTGATCAGTTCGTTGGTGCGGCGCAGGCTTTGCAGGCCTTCAGCGCTGCTGCTTTTGCCAAGGCCACGATGTTCCCAGGTGTGGTTGCCGATGTCGTGACCTTCGGCAGCCATGCGGGCGATGATGTCCGGATAGGTTTCGGCACGGCTGCCGAGAACGAAAAATGTCGCCTTCGCGCCCTCGCGTCTGAGAATGTCAAGTATCTCGCGGGTATTGGTGTGGTGCGGGCCATCATCGAAGGTCAATGCAATATAACGGTCGTGAGGCGTCGCCTTGAATTCTCTGATGATCTTGTCGCAGTCAGCCAGTGAGAGTGGTGTGAAAGAAGAGGGCGTCGTGCGTGCAGATTTTGCCGCATAAGTCGAACCTGAACTGTACGAACTGCCGCGATTATCATTACCATCGGGTAACATCGGATAGAAATCGATGTTGCCGGTCTCGACCGGCGGTTTGTAACTGCCAAGGCTTAGTGGCCTGATCGGCTGGGTCGGAGGCAGTTGCACGTGGTAGCCGAGATCGGCAAGTTGCCTGAGAGCAGGTTCAAATCCTGGTTGCTGCTGCAGGCACAGTTTGAAACAGTTGGCGGCGGCCGGCAGGTTGCGTTCTTCCTTTTCGAGCAGTCCGAGGTTGTAATAAATCCAGTATGAAGAAGAGCGGGTCAGGCCGGTTCTGAAGATCAGGCGGGCTTCTTCTTTGCGCCCGGCCTGCTTGAGCGCAGAGCCAAGGTTGTTGTAAAGGTGAATGTAATTTGGATCGATGTTGAGCGCATAACGCCAGAGGCGTACTGCATCTTCGAGTTTACCGGCCTGGGCGTAGATGATTCCGAGCGAATTGAGTGCCGCGATATCACGCGGGTTTTGTCTGATTCTCTGGCGCAGAGCTTCGAAGTCTTTCATCAGGTCGGGCGGGCTGGCATTACCGAAATCCTGCGCGCACAATGTCGCTGTACCGCTGATGAAGCCTGCTAGCAGCAGAAACACCAGCCACAGTCTGGCAGTTGACCGACATGATCTGGTCGGAATAATTTTCATTGTTCAATATTATCGGCAGGTTGCTGGTAATTTTTTGCCCTTGTCGGCAGAGAAATTACGATCTGCTCGAAACAGGCCCAGATGCGGTCGCCGAGATTTTGCAGTGGTCGTCTTTTCAGCTGTTCTTCGGGGCGTTCATGGCTGAATCTGGTGAGCAGATAGAGTGCAAGAGCCCTGATGTCGGCTCGTTCTCCCTCTGGTTCATTTTTCAAAAGGTGCAATAATTGTCTGATGATCAGTGGTCGCTCAGCGGTCGAAAACTGAAACAGTATTGGCGTACCGGCCATGATCAGAATCTGACGATGAATGGGTTCGGCCGGGTCGAAAGCGGCGGCTTGACGTAGCTGGTTAAGCCGTTTCCTCAGGCTTTCGTCGAAAACTTCCGGCTCGTCAGTGGCGCTGTAGAGATATAGTGTCTGCAGAATCATTGCTTCAAAGAGCGTGTTTGTCTTGTGTCCGATGAAAAGCGGCCTGAAATAGAAGTCGGATTTGAGCAGTCCGTCGTCATCGGTCCAGTCAGGCAGCAGCAGTCTTATTTTGTTGAGGTT
>Ga0116158_10002877_pt1 | contig 15040 bp, 13 predicted proteins | sample AD_UKC052_MetaG_FD_89883 | JGI IMG/M metagenome (GOLD analysis project Ga0116158, IMG submission 89883) | Active sludge microbial communities of municipal wastewater-treating anaerobic digesters from USA - AD_UKC052_MetaG | ecosystem: Engineered > Bioreactor > Anaerobic > Digestate | place: USA... | reverse complement strand
CCTTGCCGAACCTCGCGCAGGCCCCCGCGGCGACCCTCGCCGAGCGCTTCCTCGGCATCTCGCGCGCGCAGATCGAGGACCGCATCCGCGAGTACAACGATCGCGTGCGAAGGATCGCCATGGACCACAGCTACACCCTCGTGGACCTGTTCGACACCGAGCTCGCCGGCCACCCCGAGTACTTCAACGCCGACGGTTTTCACCCCTCCGCGGCCGGTCACGCCGCATGGTTCGAACGCATGTGGCCGGCCTTCGAGCGCCACCTCGCGAAGTGACCGGGTGCTCAGCCTCGCCGCTTGCGCTCGACCGCCGCGACGATCTCCCCACGCGCCGGGAAGCGCCCGGTCGCCAGCTTGCTGAACACCAGCTCGCCGTCGACGAGCACCTCGAAGGCACCGCCTGCGCCGCGGTGCAGCGTGCTGTGCAACTTGTTGCCGAACTTGCCCTCGAGCTCGACCACCAGACCGGTGGCCCGCGGGTAATAGTTTCAGCGCGTGCAGTAGTGGATGTCGATCTGCATCCTCGCAGCATGACGCCGTTCGCCGGCCCGCGCCAGGCCCTACCTTCGCCTCACAGCCCACGCGTGAACGAGGCCTGTACACCGTCGTAGAGCTCGCCGAGGTCCGCGCCGTCGATGTACATGTGATTGACCTGCACGCCGACCGGCACCAGCAGGCGCTCGCCCTCCTCACGAAACTTGCCGAACGCGATCGCCGGCTGCCCCGCCGCCGGGTCCGCGAGCGGCACGTGCGTGATGGCGGTGAAGGGCAGCCGCGGCACCGCCGTGTAGTACACGAAGTCCGGCGCCTCGCCGCCGCCGCTGAGGTCGACCTGCGCCGACGCCCGCGTCATCGCCTCCGCCGCGGCCGGGAAGAAGATCGACGGGTCCGCGTGCCACTCGAGGTTGACGAAGCTGAAGGTCCGCCCCGGTGCCGGCACCGTGAGCCCGAGCCGCAAGACGTCGTGCACCACGACATCCTCGCCCGCGAGCCGGACCCGAAACGCGTCGATCGCCAGCAGGGCGCGATGAAACGCCCAACAAAACCCCGCGTAGGTCGACAGACCCGCCGCCTTCAATTGGCGCCGCAGCAGCCCGGCCTCGAGCTCGAAGCACACCGAGTAGTACGCGCTCGGATAGCGGCGATAGAACTCGAGGTGCGCGCGGCGGGGGTAGTCATGCAGGACGCGAAACGACACGCCCCGTCATAACCGCCGCGCCCGCGCCCGCGCAACCACTTCACGAGCCGGCTTCACACGACCACTTCACCGCTCAGCCCGAGCGGCACAGTCCGTCGACCTGCTTGAGCAGCGTCGGCAGGCGATGCGCCCCGTGCATGCGGCGGATGTTGTCGGCGGCGTTCGCCAGGTCGACCCCGACCGCGCTGACATACAGCGGCCGCTGACTGTCGCCGCGCAGCAGCGAGATCGCGGGCGCCCCCGGGAACAGGCTCTTGGCGACCCCGATCACCGGCGTCTCGCCGCCGAGCGCCGCGTGCAGGTGCGCGCCGAGCCCGGGCTGCTGCTCGCCGAGCCACACATAGCCGTCGACCACCACCACACCGATCGGCCCGCGACTGCGCCGCAGCACCGCGAGCAGGCACGGCAGTTCGCGCTCATAAAACGCCCCGGGTCGGTACGGCGCGACCGAGTCGATCGTCACGCGATGCTCCTCGAGCGCGAAGGGCGAGCTCCAGTCGAGGAACACGATCGCCGCCGCGACCGCACCCGCATCACGGTAGTCGACGTCGACGCAGGCGAGCAGCGGCAGCGGGCTCATCGCGTCCCCATGCTACCCCACCCGCTCGCCAGCGCAGGGCGCTTCGTCTACAGTCGCGCGCGATGCTGCGTACGGCGCCAGGAGCGAGCACCGCCCGGGCCCTCGCCTGCCTGCTGCTCACCGCCTGCGGTCGCTCCGAACCCACGCCCGCCCCCACCGCCACCATCCCCGCGATCGCCCCCGCGATCGCCCCCGCAGCCCCCGATCGCCGGGCCGCGTGCCTGGCCCGCAATCACGACGCCCCGGCCCGCTACCTCGGGCTCATGCGGGCCTTCTGCGCCGATCACCACAACCTCGGCAACGTGGGCGCCAGTCTCGCCGTGGCCGAGGGCGGCGTCGTGCGCTTCACGGCCACGGCCGGACAGCGCTGCGTCGACGGCCCCGACGTCACCATCGACACCGGCTTTCGCCTCGGCTCGGTGAGCAAGCTGCTGACCACGGCGCTGGCGCTGCACTTCGTCGACGGGCACCGGCTCGACCTCGACGCCTCGCTGCTCGATCTGCTCCCCGAGCTCGCCGGCGCCGCGGACCCGCGCCACCAGGCGATCTCACTGCGCCAGCTGCTCGCCCACACCGCCGGACTCGGCGATCCGCACCCCGCCGAGCTCGGCACCGACTGGCTGCCCGCCTTGCTGGAGCGCCCCCTGCTCGCCGATCCCGGCCACGAACGCCACTACGCCAACAGCGGCTACGCGCTGGTCGGCCGCATGCTCGAGCGACTCGGCGACCGGCCGTACCCCGATCTATTGCAGCTGCATCTGCTCGCGCCCCTCGGACTGCGGCGCATCACCGCCGACCCGGATCTCGCCCTGCATCACGATCCCGCGTGCGGCCACCTCGGCCGCGGCGCCCGGGTGCTCGCGCTCGACGTCGTGCACGACCTCGAGCTCGGGGCCGCGGGTGCGCGCTGGACCGCCGCGGCCGGCGGCGTGATCGCCCCGGCCACCGACCTGGCCCAGCTGATCCTCGGCCTCGTCGACCCGCTGCGCAGCCCGCTCTCCCCGTCCGCGATCGCCACGCTCACCACCCCCGAGTCGCCGTCCGGCCACGCGCTCGGCCTGCGCACGCGCACGCTCCCGGGCGGCGCGACCTTGCTGCTACACGCGGGCGACACCGGCGACTTCGCGGCCGACCTGGCCTTCGCACCCGATCGCGGGTTTGTGATCGTGATCCTCGGCAACACCGGCGATCACCTGCAAGCCACCCTCGCCGTCGCCCTCACCGATCTACTGGCAATGCCACCGGCCGCGATTCACGGCACCCGGTAATCCACCGACCGCTCGCAGCGCGACGGCCTCACATTCGCGGGCAGGCGCCGCTGCGCGAGCGCCTGCGTCAGGCAGCCGTCGAAGTCGCGCGAGCCGCTGCCCGCCAGCACCTTCACCTCGAGCTTGCGGCCCGCGCTACCCGTGAGCTTCAGCTTCATGCGGTCGCCGCTGGTGACCCCGGTGTTGCGGCTGCACCGGCGCAGCACCGCGCCGGACAGCTCCAGCAGGGCGCCGCCGAGCGAGGCCTCGCAGCCGGGCACGCGGCGCAGCGCCGGCTGGCGGATGGCGGCGGCGCTGGGCAGGCTGACGGCCTCGGGCCAGCGGCCGTTGGTGACCGCCAGCGGGGTCATGCCTTGCAGTTCTGGTTCGGGCTGCATGAGCAGCTGCGACTCGGGCTTGCTGTCGCTCGGTGGCACCGCCGCGAACACGCCGAGCGCCAGCATGGCGAGGGCGACCACGCTGCCGGCGATCATCATCATGGGTCGCCGCCTGCGTCGCAGCTCGCGCACGCTCGAGCCCTCGAACTCCGCGCTGGCCTGCGGGGCCAGCAGAGTGTCGCCGGGGGCCAGGGACGCGATCGGCTCGGTCGCGGGGTGGCGGACCACGCGGGTCGGGTTCACCTCGCCGTCCATCGACGAGATCGCCAGCATCATCGCATTCATGTCCTGAAAGCGCTGGGCAGGACTCTTGGCGAGGGCGGTGGCGACGATCAGCTCGAGGGCCTCGGGGATCTCCGCATCGGGCGCAATCGCCGACATGCGCGGCACCTGCCCGATCAGGATCTTGCTGATCAGCTCGACGTGCGTGTCGCCGCGGTAGGGCCGCTGGCCGGTCAGCATCTCGAACATCATCACCCCGACCGCATAGATATCGGTGCGCCGGTCGACCGGGTCGGCCGCCGTCTGCTCGGGCGACATGTACAGCGGGGTCCCGAGCACCTCGTAATTACTGGTCAGTCCGCTGTTACCGTGGGCGTCGTCGTCCAGCAGCTTGGCGATCCCGAAGTCGAGGATCTTGATCGTGTCCGGATCGCCGCCGCGGCGGACTCGATAGATATTCGCCGGCTTCAGGTCGCGGTGCACGATCCCGCGGTCATGGGCCGCGCGCAGCCCGTCGCAGATCTGCAGCCCGATCGCCCGCACCCGCCGCCACGGCAATCGACCCTCGCGCAGCAGGGTATCTTCCAGGGTCTCGCCGCGCAGCAGCTCCATCGCAAAGTAAAGGAGGCCGTCGTCGGTGCGCCCGACATCGATGATGTCGACGACGTTCTCGTGCTCGATGCGGGCCGTCGTCGTCGCCTCGCGTACGAAGCGTTCGACCAGCTTGGGCCGCTCGCCGAGCTCCGAGCGCAGCACCTTGATCGCGAAGTTGCGACCCGTCAGCGCGTGCTCGGCCTGATACACCACGCCGAATCCTCCGCCGCCGATCCGCTGCTGAACGCGGTAGCGTTCGCCGAGCAGCGCTCCTTCGAGGCCACTCGTATGTGCGGGAGAGACTGACATCCGGACCTACACATCTTACTCGAGGCCCACAGGCCCGGCAGGCGCGATGTCGACCCCGGAAGGCCTCGTGCAACCGCGGCTCGTCGGCGTTATCCTTCGGCCCTTCATGCGGTCGCTCCCACTGGCGCAGCCGCGCGGTCGGCCCGGGCGATGCGGCATCCGTCTGGTGGCGTCGTTCGCCGGCCTCGCGCTGCTTCTGCCTTCTGGCCCGGTGCAGGCCGCCGCGCCTGCCCCGCAGGCCTGTCCGACCGATGCTTACGCCGCGCCTCCGGAGCTTGCGCTGTTGCTCAAGAATGCCGGTCAGGAGTTGCGCGCAGCGGGCTCTTTTCTGCGGGCATCTCAGTGCTTTCGTAACGCCGTCGAGGAGCTGCCGGACTGCGCAACCTACGCCGACGAACGGCTGCGTTGGGGCCTATGGGCAGCAGAGGATCTCGAGCGTGCCGAGCCTGGGAAAGACACGAGTATGCGAGCATTCCTCGACCAGCAGGTCGCGCTGCTCGAGGCGACCCCGGAGGGACGATCCCTGCCGGACTATCCACTGCTGGTGGCCGCCAGGGATCGCCAGGGGCGGCCCGGTCATGGTGAGGGCGCGTACGTGCTGGCCGCCTCGGCGCCGCGGCGGACGCAGCGGGTCGCGCTGGGTTTGTGGGCCGGCGGCGCGCCGCTGGTGCTCGCCGGCGCCGTGCTCACCGGGCTGTTCGGCGCCAAAGGTCATCGCCTCGACGATCGCCTGGGCGCCAACAACCGCGACGGCAACGCCGAGGACTGCACGGCGGCCGCGCAGCCGGGCGAGTCGGGCCGCTGCGCCGACCTGCGCAGCGTGCACGCCGAGCTGCACGCCGAGCGGCTGGTGGCGAGCCGCGGCCTGATCACCGGCGTCACCGTGCTGGGCGTCGGCGCGGGCCTGCTGATCGCCGGCCTGGTCACGAAGCTGTACGGCCGCCGCCCGGCCCACCGGCGCGCCGCATTGCGCGTGCTGCCGACCGGCGCCGGCCTCATGCTGCGCGGCCAGTTCTGAACGACCCACATCACATCATCATTCGACCGCGGCGGGATAAACCCACCGCGGTCGTCATGCTCATATCTACTCGCTCGCGCCGATCAGGCCGATCGGGCACGACACGCCGGTGCCACCGAGCCCACAATAGCCGCCGGGGTTCTTGGCGAGGTATTGCTGGTGATAGTCCTCGGCATAATAAAACTCGGGCGCGGCCAGGATCTCGGTGGTCACCTCGCCATGGCCCGCGGCCTTCAGCGCCGCCTGGAACACCTCGCGCGAGCGCTCGGCCGCCTTCTGCTGGGCCTCCCCGTACGTGTAGATGCCCGAGCGATACTGGGTCCCGACGTCGTTGCCCTGGCGCATGCCCTGGGTCGGATCGTGGTTCTCCCAGAACACCTTGAGCAGCGCCTCGTAGTCGAGCTTCGACGGATCGTAGACCACGCGCACGACCTCGTTGTGGCCGGTGCGGCCGCTGCAGACCTCCTTGTACGTGGCGTTCGGCGTGAAGCCGGCCGCGTAACCGACCGCTGTCGAGACCACGCCCGGCTGCGACCAGAACTTGCGCTCGGCGCCCCAAAAGCAGCCGAGGCCGAACATCGCCATGGCCGAGCCGGCCGGGAACGGCGGGCTCAGCGGCGCCGTTGACGAAGTGTTTCGCGGGCACCGGCATCGCCTCTTTGCGGCCGGGCAGCGCCTCGGCGGGGGTCGGCATCCGGACCTTCTGGGACTCCTGGAAGAACATGCGCCGCAGTGTCCCATCCGCGCCGCCGGACGCAAGCGAGATGCGCCCACCTGGGCTATGGTTGCCGCCCGCGCCCCGGCGCGCCCCCGCCCATGCCCGCCCTGACCGCCGAAGCACTGGTCCAGCACCTCGAGCAGCTCACACAGACCGGCGGCGCCGACAACCGCCTGGTCGTCGCCTCACGCGACTATTACATGATCTTCCACGGCAAGCGGGGCGCGCCCGAGCTGGTCGGCGAGGCCGTCAGCAACTTCTATTTGCCCCGCCCCGCCGAGCTGACCCCCGGGCGGCTCGGCCTGCTCACCGCCCGCGGCTACCGCGAGCGGCCCAACCGCAACAACCTGTACCGCAACTTGAAGGTCCAGGACGCCGCCGAGCTGCGCAGCTACGCCGACGAGGTCATGGACCTGTTCGCTCGTGCGTACGGAGTCGACGCCGGCGAGCCGGCCGAGTTCGATCTGCAGCTCGGCGAGCCCGAACAACTAAAAAATCCCGAGCTCATCCGCCTGATGCGCCTGCTGAGCGAGAAGCGGGACTGGGACACCCGGCGGGCCCTGTACACGGCGCTGCTGAACGCGACGATGCTGGTCCCGATCGACCTCGAGGCCGCCGTCGCCGACGAGCCGCAGGAGGTCGACAAGCTCGGCAAGTTCCCGGTGATCGCCGCCTTCACCGACATCACCTCGCTGCGCCTGTGGCAGCCGCGCGGCACCACCTATCGCAGCCTCGCCATGGCCGACCTGGTGCCGCGTGCGGTGGCCCGTCGCGTCGGCTCGCTGCTGATCAACCCGCGCGGCCTCGTCGGCGGCGAGCTCTATATCAACGAGCTCGAGAGCCTCGACGGTGCCCTCAAGCGCCGCGCGTCGCCGGTTTGATCGCTCACGTGTCGACTTGACGGCGGCGATAGCAACCGGAAAGCTCGCGCCCCTCGATATTCACGTCAGCATATCTCTCTATTCGAAGCTCACACGCGGACCGCGGTGCTCCCACCCCACGCGATATGCGGTGCTGTCGAAGCAGCGCCCGCCGGCCCCGGCGATCTCGCAGGCGGCAATACGGGCGCGTTCACAGGCGTCGTCGAGATGATGCACCGAGCGGGCCTCGGCCGTCGCCTCGGCGGAGGTCTCGACCAGCGTGAGCGTCGCGGTGTGCGACTGCGCAGACTTGCCGTTCGTGATCGTGAAGCTCGTGCGCGTCGACTTCTCGCGGCTGCCGAAGCGGCCCGGGTCGTGACACGCGTCGCGCTGGTCGGCCGGCACCCGCGTGCACGCGTCGCGCCGGGCGGCGTCGAGGGCGGCCTGCGTGCTGTCGCCCTCGCCGCTGCCCTCGTAGCCCGGCGCGGGCGGCCCGACCCGAAGGATCTGCACGCTGCACAAATGCTCGGTGCTCGCGGCGGGCGTCGGCTCGTTGCTGTGCGCGGTACACCCGGCCACGACCAGCAGCAGCGCGCGCAAACGTGACCCGGCAAACATCTCCGCGAGCTTCGCACGGGCGCGGAGCCCTCGCAACCGCCGCACGGCCCGCCCGTGGCTCTTGCCATGAGGTTCAGGGCTCGTGGATCGGCGCGGCCTCCGGCAGCGGATAGCGGACCCGAAGGCTGCCAACGGCGAGCGGGAACCACATGCGACGGATATGCCGGGCGACGCAGCCCGCAGCCCGGGTCTCACGCGGACCGGCCGTCATGACAGTGACATTCGTGACCCGGCCGGCGCCATTGATCGTGAAGTCCAGCGTTGCGGCGCCGAGCGACCCACAGCGCCTCAGCGCCGCCTTTCGCCAGCCGACGATGCGGCGCACATCGGCCAGCGCGAGCGGCCCGATCACGCCGAGGTCACGCCACGCCCGACCGGTGCGGAGCAAGCGGACACCATCCATTCCGCCGCCGGCGCCGTCGAGGGCGCCCCCCTCGTACCGACCACCGCCGCCTCGCCCGGTGCCGCGAACACCGAGTCCGCCGACCCCCCTCGCCTCACCCTCGCGGCGTCCGCGTCGGCCCCACAGCTCGCGCGCCGCCAGCTCGCTCTTGCGGTGGGCTCCGCCATGGGGGGACACGAGGAAGTACCCGAGCCGCGATTCGTACAGACCGAGCAAACCGCCGTGGACCTGCACCTCCTCGGGGTTGAAGTTGCGCGTGTGGAAGCCGGATGGTCCCGGTCGTCGGGCGATGGCGAGCCGGCCCTGCGTCGACCTGGTGAACGGCTTGCCCTGCTTGCCGCGCTCGCCGGAGTGACGCGACTCGCCATCCGCGGGCGGGCGCGGCGGAGGCAGGGCGATGCGATCACGGACCGTCTCCTCCGCGCGCGGTCGATGGACGAAGCCGACGAAGCGCGGCTCCGCGGGCCATGCATCGGACCCGACATCGCCGATGAGATTGGGCCGTCGCTGCGCCATCAGCAGCAGCGTGCCGAGCACCATGAACATGACGAGCGCGTGGGTCCACCACTCCCAGCGAAGCCCGCTCGAGAAGGCGGGCCGCCGCGCCGCCGGGACGCTGCGCAGCGCGAAGCTCACCGCCCCGACGTTGACCACCGCATGTTCATCCGCCAGCAGCGCGACGGTGAACGCACCGTCGATCGCAGTGGCACGACCGCTGGTGATCAGCTCGTCCAGCGAGCTGCGCTCGTCGCCTCCGGCCAGCACACCGTGCATATCGGCCGTGAAGCGCAGGACGATCACACCGGCGCGCCTGCACACCAGCGGGAACCGGACCGACCCGGCCAACATGGACGCGATCAGCGGAAACGAGGCCCGCGGGTCGTCCCCGACGGTATAGGCCCCACGCGCGAAGTGCCGCACATCGAACACCCGGCCCGCATAAACCGCCACGACCTCGACGACATGGACCGGCAGCTCGAGCGCGGGATCGAGAGTCGCGGACCACATCGTCGATCCGACAGCGACCCAGCCGATAAGTTCCCGTCATTTTTCGCGCCCCAAAACCCACGCCCCGCGCCCGCCATGCTCACGAAGTCCCTCGCCATCGTCGCCCAGCGCTCATCTGCAAGTCACCATCCGGGAGGGTCGAGGATGACGCGGGCACGCCCGCGTCATCCTCGACTCAAGCCCCCAGCCACCGCCCGAACCCGCCACACACCTGAGCCGGGGTTGTTGCGCGGAAGGGTCGGGGATGAGGCGGGCGCGCCCGTCTCATCCCCGACTTCGGTTCCCCGGCTACACCGCCATCCACCCGAGCGAGAGCCGGCGAGGGCGCACCTCACGAACTTTCCGTGCGAGGGCTGGTGCATGCGAGGGCCGCCAATCCGCAGCGGCGGCGCGACCGAAGGGAAGCGCCGACGCGAGGACTTGGCGGCCCTCGCATGCACCAGCCCTCGTAAGGCAAATTTCGGCAAGATGCCCCATGCGCACAGCCCGGGCACCATGCGCACAGCCCGGGCATCATGCGCACAGCCCGGGCACAGCCCAATACGATCACCCCCCCAGCCGCCGAGCCAGCTGATCCTCATACAACGACACCGGAATCAGCCCCCCCTTGGCATCCACTGGCGCCTTCTCGACAAAATCCACCGGCTCCGTGCCCGCCCCCGCCGGGATATTCAGCGAGGTCTCGATCCCCAGCTTCTGCGCCGGCCCGATCACATATCCGTGCCCGAATTGCCGCGAGCGAATCACCCCGATGCCATCAGGATTCCACACCGCGGACTGGGTCGAGCTATGTCCGGAGCCACTGCTCTCCGCGCCGCGATTGACCGCACCCCAGCCGTCATCGAACGTACTGTGATCGATGAGGTTCGCGGTCGCCAGCGAGTGATGGAATTCCGACAGCCCCACGAGCCCGAATTCGAGGTCCTTGATCGCCACCGCTTTGCCGTCGAGGCTGTGCACGCGCAGCCAGACGATGCCGGTCGCGCCGAAGCCCCAGTTCTGGATGAAGTTATGGCGTCCGGCCTGACCGACGCAATCTCTGGTCAGGATCTCGCTGCTCTGGCTGATCTCGAACAGGTAGCCGTTGCCGCCGTCGCCGCGGTGTTGCGGGAAGCCGAGGGTCGTATCGGCGATCGTCACGCGCTTCGCCTGCAGCACCTCGATGCCGCTCGACTGCAGGTGGCGGCCGGCGCCGAGGCCCTGGGCGGGCGCGGCGGGGGACACGAAGCTCGCCACACCGCGCACCCACGCGTCCTTGACCCCGCGCAGTGACAGCGCGTGGACCTGGCTCTGGGCCCACGCGTCTTCCCAGCCGACCGCGTTGGCGAGGCCGAGGTCCTCGACGCCGACCTCGCTCAGATAGCCGCTGACCTTCTGCACACTGGCCTTGTCGCGCAGCTTGGCCGGGTAGCGCAGAGGCACGTCGAGGGTCAGCGTATCGCCGTCGACCGCCACCACCGTGCGCCAGAAGAACGCCTGCCATTTGTCGTTGAAGACCATCCAGGTGCCGGTCATGCCGTGCTCCGCGATGAACTCCGGCGTGATGACCCAGCCGATCGCCACGTCGTCGCCGGCCTTGTAGGCGCCCGCGTCGGCGACCGTCACCGTGAACTCGCGGGCCTGGCCGTCCGCCGTCAGCAGCACCGGGTCGGTGAGCTTGAGCGCGCCGGCGACGTTCAGGTGGCTCTTGAAGCCCATGTTCGTGAAGCGCGTGAACCACAGCTTGCTTTGTTCGGCCCCGGCGCCGCGCAGCACCACCCGTGACGCGCCGATCGTCAGCTGGCCGTCGATCTTGTACAGACCTGCGGGCACATTCACGATCGCCCCGCCGGCCAGCGCAGCCGCGTCGAACGCCGCCTGAAACGCCGCGGTCGCGTCGAGCTTGCCGGTCGGGTCCGCCGCGTGATCCACGACCACATCGATCTGCTTCGCCGGCAGATCCTGGCCGAGCTCGGCCTCGCCGTTGTGATAACCGGCATGCGAGAAGTCGTGCAAAAATCGCCCCTGCGGGTCGCTGAAGGCCGGCGTCCAGTCCTCCGGGTAGAGCACGCTGTGCCAGCCGACCTCGCCCGGCAGGTCCGGGCTCATGCCCGTATCGCTCGTATCACTCGTACCACTCGAGCTCGGCGCGCTGGTCGGGCCCTCGCTCGCCTCGCCGGTCGTGGTACTGCTCGTCGTCGTGGTCGAGGTCGGCGCCCCCGAGCTGTCTCCTGTGCCGGCCGTCGCTGCGGCGCTGCTGCCCTCGCTCGTCGGCGTCGGCTCGGTGCTGCTGCCGGGTCCTGCACCGGTGTCGCCCTGGCCCGCCGGGCTGCAGGCGAGGACCAGCGCGAGGGCGACGAGGGGGCGACACGTGGGGGCCATGAACTCGCGTGTAACATGGCCTGGCCCGCGATGGGCGCCGCGCGAACGCGAGCGACTCGCCGTGCCCGCCGCGCGGTGCATACCTCTGCAAACAATCGGGAACTTTCGCCGCCGAAAGGCGTGTGACCCATGGTGACTGCCCCCGCGCCGGCCCCTGTCGCGTCCACCGGCCCGATCCTCGGAGAGATGGTGGTGCGGCTGGGCGACCGGGTCATCGACGTGCAGCACGTCGGCCAGCGCCCCGAGCCGTCGATCAGCCGCGCCGGGCTGTTCACGGTCGGCGCCTGCGCGGCGGGCCTCGGCCTGTGGCTGGTCGCGTCCGAGCTCGCCGCCATCGACGCGCAGCGCACGAGCGCCGAGGCGAGGGTTGATGCGAGCGGCGAGGTCTCCGACGCGAGCGCGCCGGTTCGCGGCGGCGCGGCCGGCATCGGCGCCCTGCTGATCTTGCTCGGCCTGATCCCGACGGCGATCGCCGCGGGTCGTCCTCGATCTGTCCCCACGGACAGGTACATGATCGGCGAGGGCCCGGACGTGCACCTGCCGGTCCCGCTCCCCGTCGGTCCAGGGCGCGCCGGCATCCCGCTGCTGCTCGCGCTCGAGCGCCAGCTGGTGCTCGGCCTGGTGCCCGGCATGACCGGGGAGATCCGCGACGAGACGACGACCCTCGCGCTCGCCGACCTGCTCGCCCAGGGCCGCCGCAGCTACGCGCTGCCCGCGGGCGCCCGCTGCGAGGCCACGCTCGGGTCGCTGCGCTTCGAGATCCAGTCGGTCGCGGCCGAGCACCCGGTGCCCGCGCGGCGCCCCGTCGATCGCCTCTACTGGGCCAGCAACCTCGGCGCGCTCGCGCTGATCGGCGGCGTCTTGTTGCTCGCCGAGCCGCCCCCACCCGGCCAGCTCGAGGTCGAGGAGATCGCCCTGCACCGCGCGCGCGCCCAGCAGCTGCTGGTCGCGGTCGACCCGCCCGCGACCCCGCCGCCCCCGCCTCCGCCTCCCCCGCCCCGGCGATCGTCTGTCCCCAAGGCCAGGTCCGAAAAGCCAGCCACGAAGCCGCCCGAGGCCGCGCCACCGGAGCTTGCGATCGAGGTCGGCACCGACAACCCGATCGCCCCCAAGGGCACGCGTCGCGGGATCCGCCGCGACATCCCCAACTACGCCCTGCTCGCCGACGAGGGCGTCGAGAACCTGCTCAACAGCAACAGCGCCGACGTGCAGGAGAGCATGCTGGCGTTTCGCGACAGCGCCGAGGACCGCAAGATGTGGGCCGACGTGCTCGCCGCGCCGGTGATCGAGCGGCCCTTCGGCGGCCTCACGCTCGCGGAGACCGAGCGCGGCGGCGGCGTGCACGACGACCGCCCGCGGCCGAAAAAAGCCCCCGCCGGGACGCTCACGATCGACGGCAACGCCGCCCCGAAGGGCCCAAGCGCGGAGGAGCGGGCGCTCGCGCGGCGGGTCTTCACGATCACCTTCGAGCTGCCCTACGTGCGCGGCGAGATGAACCAGGACGACGTGCTCAAGTACGTGCGCAAGAACATGGGCGGCCTGCGCAACTGCTTCAAGGAGGCGGTCGGGACCAGCGACCGCGTCGGCACGGTGATCTTCCGCCTGCAGGTCAACGGCAGCGGTCGGGTCAGCTCTGCGAGCCTCGACTACGGCGGCGAGAAGCTCGGCGACATCGGCCCCTGCGTCAGCAAGATGGCCCGCAACTGGCGCTTCGACCCGCCGACGGACCGCAACCCGGCGACCATCGTGCTCGAGGCCATCTTCCGCGCCGGCAGCTACTGAGACCGGCGCGGGCGCCCGCTCGGGCCCGGGCGCTCAGCGGCGGTGGTGATCGTCGATCAGCGAGTAGGTGCCGCCGTAGGCGATGCTGCGGATCGAGTCGCTGGCGAGGAAGTCGTGCGGGAAGCCGAGCTCGATCGCGCTGGTCGCATCGAGTCGTTGCATGTGCTCGGGCGTGAGCGTGAGGTCGGCCGCCTTGAGGTTGTCGAGCAGCTGCTCGTGCTTGCGGGCGCCGATGATCGGGATCACCACCGGGCTCTTCTGGCGGACCCACGCGATCGCTACCTGCGACGGCGAGCGCTCGACCTCGGTCGCGACCTTCACGAGCTCGGCCACGATCGCGTTGTTCTTGTCGGTCATGCGACCCGCCGTCCAGCCGGCGCGGCGCGTGTCCTCCGCCTTGCCGCCGACGTACTTGCCGGTGAGCAGGCCGGCCCCGAGCACGCCCCAGGGCGTGATGCCGAGGTCGAGGGCCTGGGCCATCGGCACCAGCTCGCGCTCGACCTCGCGGTCGAGCAGGCTCCAGCGCACCTGCAGGCCGATGAACGCGCTCCAGCCGCGCAGCTCCGCGAGCGTATTGGCGCGCGCGACGACCCACGCGGGCGCGTCGCTGATGCCGACGTAGAGCACCTTGCCGGCGCGCACGAGGTCGTCGAGGCCACGCATGGTCTCCTCGATCGGCGTCAGCGGATCGTGCAGGTGCACCCAGTACAGGTCGATGTGGTCGGTGCCGAGGCGCTTGAGGCTGGTCTCGACCGAGCGCACCATGTTCTTGCGCTGATTACCGCCGCCGTTCGGGTCCTTCGGGCGGGTGCTCAGCGAGTACTTGGTGGCGAGCACGAAGCCGTCGCGGTCGCTGGCGATCAGCTCGCCGACCAGCTTCTCCGACGATCCGTTGGTGTAGTTGATGGCGCTGTCGATGAAGTTGCCGCCGTGCTCGACGTAGCTCTCGAGCTGCTTCTTGCACTCGTCACGCGAGGCGCCGAAGCCCCAGTCCTCGCCGAAGGTCATCGTGCCGAGCGCCAGCTCGGACACCCGCAGACCGCTCTTGCCCAGGAGTTTGTATCGCATGCTCCGCTCGTAGCCCGGCCCGCGTCCGGCCACCAGTGAAAACGTGCGGCGGCTCCGCCCACCCGCGCAGGCCCGCCCTCACGCGACCAGGTGGGCCGGGAACTCGCGGACCCGCAGCAGGTGGCGGGCCGCGCCGAGCGGTGTGTGCGGCAGCTTGCTGAAGTACCGCATCGCGCTGGGCAGCTCGCCGAAGGTGCGCTCGAGGCGATGGAAGTGGGCGTCGCTGAGGATGTTCTCTCGCAGCAGCGGATCCGCCGTACCGCCGCGGGCCCGGAACTGGCGGACATGCGCGAGCAATCGCCGGTGATAGTCGGGGTCCTCGACGGTGGCCAGCAGCGAGGCCGCGCGCGGGTGGCTGCCGGCGAGCAGTTGAAGGATCTGCGACTCCATCGCCGAGAGTCCGTCGGGGAAGGACTCGAGCAGCTGCAGGTCGTAGTCGGGGTTGGCGTGCACGACCTGCAGCACGTGGCCGATGATCGTGTCGCGCTCGCTGTTGAAGCCGGTCGGGTCGATCACCGAGGCCGGGTCGTCGAGGAAGCGCAGCAGCGTGTGGAACGTGAAGTTGATCCCCTTCGACCGGTAGTACTGCGCGGCGCAGGGCACGATGAAGAACCGCATCATGTCGATCGCGCCGACGATGCGCTGCAGACGGCTCGG
>Ga0116158_10002876_pt1 | contig 15042 bp, 10 predicted proteins | sample AD_UKC052_MetaG_FD_89883 | JGI IMG/M metagenome (GOLD analysis project Ga0116158, IMG submission 89883) | Active sludge microbial communities of municipal wastewater-treating anaerobic digesters from USA - AD_UKC052_MetaG | ecosystem: Engineered > Bioreactor > Anaerobic > Digestate | place: USA... | reverse complement strand
GCAGGACGGGCATGCAGGAGCTATTCTTGACATGATAATTAAAAATGGTTTCAGCATTGTAGCACTGAAACAAACCCAACTAAGCAAAGAAAAAGCAGGTGAATTTTACGCTATACACAGTGAGCGCCCGTTTTATGACGAGCTTACCACTTTTATGAGCAGCGGCCCGATTATTGCGGCTATCCTCGAAAAAGAGAATGCAGTTGCCGATTTCAGGGCATTGATTGGGGCAACCAACCCTGCAAATGCTGAAGAAGGCACCATCCGCAAGCGTTTTGCCCGCAGTGTTGGTGAAAATGCCGTGCATGGAAGCGACAGCGATGAAAACGCGGCTATAGAAGGTAATTTTTACTTCAGTAACCTCGAAAGATGCTGATTTAACCTGTAAATAAGAGGTTGTTACAAAAGAATTTCTAGCCACTAAGACACGAAGACTCAAAGAAAATCAAATCTTTGAGTCTTCTTGACTTAGTGGCAATAGCAAAAATCTTTGTTTTGAGACACCCTTTATTTATTGTGGCTTTTGGTTTAAAAGTGGCCGTAGTTTATACCCTTTTTGCTCAAGCAGTTTAAGAACACCGGTTTCACCTGGCAGGTGCCCGGCTCCAACTGCATACAGATTGGTTTTCTTTTCCGATAATTCAACAAATTTTTCCACCCAGTTGCGATTGCGGTCGTTCAGCAAAATATCGGTATACCCTCCAAGCCCCGATTCTTCGCTTTGGGTAAGTCGCGCCAATTCTTCGAGGTCCTGCTGTTGAAATGCCGTTAACATTTCCCCCACCATTTTCTCCCCCTCACCCGAAAGGGTATCAAGCGACTTTACGAGGCTTTTCGCCTGTTCGGCATAAGGAATTTTGTCAAACAGGCTAAACTGATAGGCTGGTGTTTCGAGGCCCTCGGTGGGTAGTTGCCTTTTTGAAGCCGCATCCATTATCAGCATTTCGGTACCGGCACCCGCTTTGCAGGGAAGCATCTGTTCTGAAAGCAGACCACTTATCAGCATGGGCTTAAACCGTTCCAAAACAGGAAATGGCAAAGGTAATTTGTCTGCAAGGGCATCTTTTACTTTTTCAATTTCTTCCGGAGTTAATAAATCGCTCAGTGTGGTATCGTTCAGCATGGCCATATGCTGCATGGCAGCCATCATTTGTCCCATATTATCAAGATCAAGCTCAAAATAAACCGCATCAACCGTATCCAGTATTTGCAGAACCGCGCCTGATAAAAAAGCATCTTCCGCACATAAAATATGCATGGTTCCCAAAAAGTAGGATGGTTTGGTCAAATTGCCCCCTGTAACTTCCCATAATAAAGTTTTATTTCCCTGGTTTGAGGGAAGAAAAGGGCCGGAAGACGACTGGCCATTTACAATTCCGGAAGTGATGGCCATTGAATACATTAAACAAAAAAATCTGATCATTATTGAATGGAGAATTAAATATGCAGGAAACAAAACATTACCATTTTGGACAGCTCAACTGACTTTTTCCCTTTTTAAAAGAAGCATTTCCTGAATTACTATTCAGTTTGAAGCCGGCTTGTAGTCCAAAGTAATAATACATATCATCATTTTCGGGATTTCCCCTTCGCCCCTGTGTAGCAGAATAAGGCCTGCCATCAAACTCATCCCTGCGCCAGGCAAGTTCTACTGCCAATGGGCCCCTGTCGCGCAACAGCAGGTCTGGAAGCGCATAGCGGGTACTTACATCATCCAGGTAATCGGTAAAAATAAAGTTTTGGCGCAACTCTAACCCAACAAACCATTTTTCCTGAATATGCCATTGAAATCCAACGCCTAAAGGAATAAACACCTGAGTTAATTTATACATTTTCCGGTCGGGGTATTCCGGAAGTCCCTGCCCCTCAGTGCCCAAAGGCTGCAGATACACTTTCTCGTTTTTATCGCCATAGAACACATATGGATTAAAATGAAAAACACCGCCGCCTGCAAAAATATAAGGGGTAATTGCAGAACGCTCTTCGGTGAAAAGGCGGTATTCAACAGCCAGATATCCATCGGTTAATGAAGTTTGGAAGCTGAGGTTACGCATCTGTAAATCAGGGGAATTTTCCTTATCATCTCCGGCGAGGGTGCCTTGTGCCACCGAACCCCTGATATAAAAATGCCCATTCACGGGATATTTGAAATTTAAGCCCAAAACCTTACCGGCATTGGCAGTGGAAAAGGGCTTGTTGGTAAGTTCACCTAAATAATTGGAGATTCCGCCAAATACACTGATTTCAGGCGATTGGGCAAAACATATTCCATGTATTAGCAGGCTTACAAAACCAATATTCAGGCAAAGGATTTTATGTTGAGTTAAACTCATATCAGGTTATGGTAGTTATCGGCAAAATAACAATTAATCGGCTTTGGTACAAAAGTGAGGTTAACCTAATCAATTGAAAATTAACAAATAAAACAGTTAAGGTCCTCAAAGATCAAAAATGGTTTGGCAACTTAGTGTCAACCGCCTATTTTTGCAGCCCTGTTTGAAAAGGCAGTACCTCCGGACCCGGGATTTTAGTGAAAGTAGATTATTTTTCTTAATCCCCGGAAAAATTTACGGGACGTAGCGCAGCCCGGTAGCGCACTTGCATGGGGTGCAAGGGGTCGCTGGTTCGAATCCAGTCGTCCCGACCAAAAAGAAAAAGCCTTTGCTTCAGCAAGGGCTTTTTCTTTTTGTACCTGTTTTATATTTTCCAAAAACCCGGGAACCTTACAAATTCCGGATTAAAATGGTAACATTATGCGGTGCAACCTCATCGCCGCCAAAATAAGGATATTGCTGATAACCGCTTGCTGTGGCTGTACTCAGCCCCCTTCCAAGGGTGGCAGTTATTCCATTAATGGTAAAAATATAGCTTGAGCCAGAAACCTTAATGCTAAAGGTATGCTCCTTGCCAATGGCAACACTGGTGATTTTCTTTTGTGCCCTTACCCCTTTTTTGTACACGTATGCAAAAATATTCAGCCTTTTATTGTACCAGCTCCATCCAAAACGGGCGCTGTTATACTGATTATTAAAACCCTCCGAAAATCCGTAAAGTTTATTGATATCGGACTGATTCAATGGGTCAATGGTGGTATAAATGGCCGAACTGTCAAATTTTACCGCAAACTTCATTTCACTTGTATTTACCGGCTTAATGGTAGAAGTGGTACAATAATGGCTGCCTGCAGGTATAAAATAAGTAGTATAAGTAAGTTCCTCAGCTTTTATACCTGTTGACAGATCCCGGTCTGGCATGGATGAAACCTTGGGCTCGGATAATGAATCCTTGGTGCAGGAGGCAAACAAAACCAAAGCAATTATACCTGCCAGGTAAATAGAGAAATTCTTTTTCATGACCGTTTGTTTAAATTTGAATTCAAAGATATAAAATAAACCCAGCCCGCACCAAAGCCTCCACCTTCAGCAAGTTTACCGAAGGCTACAGGCAAAACGGTTAATTGGCTTACATCAGGATATTGTGCTGTGCTTTTAGGGTTCAGAAAGCCCGGGTTCGCCGGGCATGTTGGGTAAATCAATTTCAACAGAATGGCAAAGGGTGGCCATAGGAATATCATTTGCATTGCGTTCAAAAGAATTTTCAGTTGCTTCGCCAACTTTTTCCATTGAAGCAAATACCCAGCCTGCAAATACACTGAAAAGAATGGAAAGCCAGGGAAATTGCCCACCAAACTTATTGAATTTGTTCAGCATGCCGGGCCGCAACATGGCAACAAAAAGCCAGATAAAAAACAAGTTGATACCCGCAAACTGACGGGGATATGGAAAGTTTTTTATCCGTTCGCATTTGCCCTTGTGTTCGTATGGCTGGTATCAGCAGCCAAAAATATCCCTTCAGGCAGATAGTCCCCAAAAAGGTTCCACTCCATACCGTTTCCCCACCCATTTCCATGGTCACTTGTGTTTCGCAGTTTGTAGGCTTCACTTATACGGTGTGGCCCAAATTGCAGCAGGTACAGTATATGGCCCGGCCGGAGGTGGAAACTTGCCCAGCTAAGTGGCGAATCGCCGTTGCCATCTTTGGCATCAATTTGGGCGCCATTGGCCAGCAGGTATTCAATGGTAACACTATCGGCATAGGCGGCCGCGCGGTGCAGCGGCGTTTCGCCACGGGTGCGAACATCACGCATAAATGCACCGGTTTCAGCACCGTTAAGGGTGCGGGCGTTTACATCAGCACCATTATCCAACAAAAGTTTTACCGTATAAAAATAATAGGGACGGCCAGCCTTGGATAAGGCGCTGTGCAGTGCTGTTTCGTTGGTTCCCGGTACCCTTGCATTTACATTGGCCCCTTGTTGAATTAAAAAGTCACAAACCTTCCAGTGACCGAAAAAGGCAGCATTTCCCAACTCCTCATCCAGGTTCACACTTCCCAGGTTTCCGCCTGCATTTATTACTGCTTTTAATGCCGTTACATCATTGTAATACACCAGCCATTGCAAAGGTTTTACCTGTCCCTCCGTAAGAAATTCTTTCCAGTTCTCCAGCTTCAGCAATTCAAAAATAAAATCTGTACGGCCGCTGCTGATGGCTTTCATTACATCTTCCTTTTGCATAGAATGAACCCATTTTATTTATTCATTTATAATTTCTGCCTCTCCAATAGTCCTGATCACAATCCTGCTTACAGGGCCATCCCCTTCTGCAGAAAAGTTACAATCATATTTCAGGGAATGGGTTCCTTTTGAAAGGATAGGAAGGGCCTGGGAAACGGAGATATCCCTTATGAACTTTCCTTTGCTATTATAGAGTTTGATTGTTTTTCCGTCGGCTACCACAGAACTGCCTGCATCAAAGGTACCCGCAATTTCAATACGGGCATAATGATCAAGCTCCAGAACGGGATTGGCAACCGTTCCTGTTTTGCCCATAAAAGTCAGGTTAAAATTAAACGGCTGATCCCCCTCTTTTTGTTCAAAACTGAATTCAGAAAATGTGGGCTGCCCGGGCTGAACCAATTGTTTTTCATGCTGAAAGCTATGCTTACGGAAGGGAAATAGTTTCCAGCTTTCGCCAACCTTTTCAAGATGAAAATCATTGGCCGGATTTTTCAAACGGGCAAGCTGTTCTGATGAAAATATCCTTTTGGCAGAAGCATCCTGCCAGAGTTTGATTTGGTAAAGCAATTGATCTGTTTGGGGATTATCCTTTAAACTAGGGTAGCGTGCCACCAAAGCAAAGCCTGCGTGGTAACCGGCAGCACGCGCCATCATCCACTCAATATCTTCCAGCCCAGTGGTGGCAGAAAGCAAAAACCAACCCAGCATGTTGGGCATATAATTGCGTTCGAGAAAAGGCTGATTCCCGAGCCGGTAATCGCCCTGCGATTCACGAAAACCACCATACCAGGGCTCGCCCCAGTTCCAGTAATGGCTGATATGCCAGTAATAATGGCTCGACCGGCTTGTACCATTTACCAGTGTATGTTTGGTATCGCGGAATACCTTTTCGGCAAATGCCTGTACGGCATAATCCCCTTCGCCAGACGACATAGCACCTTCGTGTCCATCAAAATCCATATGCGAAACACCGGTTTCATTAAAAAACCGGGCCATGTTGCCGGCAATCTCCTGCTGAAGGCTGAAGTTGGGAAACAAGGTGTTGTAGGGATAATCCATCAGCATATTTGCTGTTTCGTTTTTGCTATGCCCCGAAGGCCTTGTACCAAAAGCGCCTCGCTGACAATCGAGCAAATAATAGGGGGCACTTGCCGAAACCTCCCGAAAACGAATAATTTCTTCCCCAATCCTTACTGCATGCAGGGTACTTTGTTCCAGGTTGAGAAAATAAGTATTGGACAACACCGGGATAGATGTAGCATTCGCATCAATATCTCCTGCAAGTTGGGAGGAGCCGGTTACAGCAAGCCTTTTATCGGGAACGGGCGACACATAGGGATCATTGGTATTAATAAAAGTGGTTAAGGTGTGTACACCAATCCTTAGCCCAAGTGCATTTGCTTTTTCCACGCATTTTTTCATACCTGCAATTCCATTTGGAAACCTGACCGAATCCAGTATAAAATGCCCCCAAGACTGAAACGGACCTTCGTGGTAAAGAGAAATCAACCCCGCTTTTTTGGTATAGGCAAGCATTTCATCAATGTTCTCTTCATTAAAGTCCGCAATCAGGTAAGCCCTGCCGGTAAGACGCGATTCTTTATGCCAAACACCGTTTATGGTTGGGTGTGGAAGCCCTTCTGCCAGCTCAATTTTCCCGATTCTTTCAAGTACCTCGTTTTCAGGGCAACCAAAAAGGGCAATGGCAGAACCCACCACCGTTTCGCCGGGCAAGGGAGCCACTTCCATATCCGGATATTTTTGTCCCCATACACTAAGCCTGCGTGCCCGGTCCCTGTTGAGGCTATATGCCTGTAAACTGCTGCCATAAGGCTGTGCTACCGCAGTATTTCCCCTCGAATCATCGGAACCGCCTTCGTTGCCCAAAATCCCACCTATTGTTTTTGCATTTAAAGCCTGCAGCCCAATGGCATACGTATCATTTCGAACCACGCCAACCACTTCCCCAATTGTTTTTCCAATTGTGGTGGGAAACGGGCCCCAGCAAATCGCTTTGATCATTTCCTTATTGGATGCAGTAACCACTTTGAAACTGATGTGTGTGGGGGTTGTAAAAACTTTCAATTCAACCTGAATTTTACGGGCTGGATAGTGCAACTTAAGCACTTTGGTTTTTTCATTAAATTCAGCTTTACCCGGCTGTTCCCAGGCAGTATCCCATTTTATTTGTAATAAAGGTGAAGATTGCCCTTTTGCCAGGTAATTTATACCGGCTGAAGGCTCCCGGAGGATGGTTACCATGCCCGTTTCCGAAACCTGCATGTCAAATCCGGGTATTTTAAAAGAGGATTGTCCAAACCCTTTTACAAAAATTGCACAGAGGCAAAAGCATAACCCTATTTCCTTTCTCATACATCCATACAATCATGCCTTAAATAGCATAATACACAAATGTATGGCTTTAAATAGTGATTTATCTTAGGGTAAAGCGAATGCCTGCATATCCCCTGATGCCTTGATTGGGTGCAAACATATAGGTAGGATCGAAGGTTAGGGCATTGGGATTATCGGGGGTAGCCACCACCTGTCCGTGTTGGTCGAAAACAACATTTTTATCAAAGGGATCAAATGGCCGGGCAATGCTGTTGGCCGGTGGTGTATAGTTCAGCAGGTTTTTTATACCGCCATAAACTTCCCATTGCTGACCGAATAACTTGGTAACCTGTATATTCTGCAGGCTCCACCACGGCGATTCACCCGCACGGTTATCCAACGGGCCAAGCAACGGAAGCAGCATTGGGCTATACACATTTCCTGTGTAATCAATGTTAAGCCTGAGTGAGGAAAAATTGTATCCAACACTCCATACTCCCTGGAAACGCTCGGTAAGTAATTGACGTTGTGTAATCCCGTTTTCAGTAAAATTCACATCCATCAGTGTACCGCCTGCAAGTATCTTCAATCCATTCATAAAAATGATATCGGCATTTATGCCAATACCCCTGGAAACGGCGTGTCCATCCAGGTTTCCATAAATTATTTTATTGGGATCGGTTATATAATCCGGTATAATCCTGTTGTTGAAATAAGTGTAAAATACCGTGCCATCAAAACCAATGGAGGTTCCCCCTTTCAAATATATTTTCTTTACAAAATTTATATTACCGTTCCATGATTTTTCAGGTTTCAGTTCATCAGTAAACATAACCTGTCTTGCACCGGTTAATGCGGCATGGTCTTCGGTAAATACATTGGCAACCCGGTAGCCGTTACCTATGCCAACACGTAGCGTGTTCTTTTTGTTTTTTGAAACCAGTTTATAATTGATACGTGGCGTCAGCACACTTCCATGAAGGGAATTGTAATCGTATCGGAGCCCAACAAGTAATTTATTACGTTCATTAATGGCTAATTCGTCCTGTACAAATACACCTGGCAACTGAATAACGGATGGACTATTGAACATGGTACCCAATGAATCATAACGGGCAGTGGCAGAAGTATTGTCATCGTACCAGGTGTAGCGGTAGGTGGCTCCAAGCAAAAGATCGTGGTTGCCCCTGTTTTTAAACCAGGTAAACTGACCAAATCCTATGTATTGTTTGCCTGTAAAAGGCGTTTTTCCATAAACACTGTTCTGATCGTGACCATTGGCACTGAACTGAAACAGTATCTTTTCCTTAATGGGTAATTGATAGGTACCAAACAACTCCCAGCGATTGGTATAAATGCTTTCACCATATACGCTATCGCCGCCCCTGAATTCTTTTCCCCAGTTCATTTGTCCACCCCACCGGTCTTCGTACAGGTAGCGGGCAGCCAGGTTAAAAACCCGGCCATGGTCGCGGTCGAAACTCCACTTGTTAAAAAGCGAAATACGGTTTTGCAGGGTTACATCTGTGAAACCATCGCCATTATTATCAACCGGGTTTTGGTAGTTAAAATAGTTAACGCCAAATAAGGACATCGCCTTTTTTCCGGCATTAAACTTTAAACCGATATCCGCATTCACATCCAGCCAGTTGGTACTGAAAACATCCGCTGCAAATACAGGCGCATTCATGGGCTTTTTGGTAATAATATTTACCAGCCCGCCCACAGCCTCTGAACCGTAAAGTGCCGATGCGGGCCCTTTTACAATCTCCACCCGTTCAATAAGCGATTGGGGTATTCCCGTTAAACCATACACTGTAGATAAACCACTTACTATGGGCATACCATCAATCATCACCATGGTATAAGGCCCTTCGAGCCCGTTAATATGGATATCGCCGGTATTGCACACATTGCAATTCAATTGCGGCCTTACCCCGTTGATATTTTGCATGGATTCGAAGATGGACGGAGTTGGATTGGATTTAAAGAAGTTTTTAGAATATACTTCCACCGGAACCGGGCTTGATGTTTTTGAAACCTCCTTCATGGTGCCCGAAACCACTACATCCTCCAGTTTTTGAACCTGAACCTTTAAAGCTATGTCAGGAAAAACATTCTCCCCTTCTGATATTAAGACTGTTTTTGAAACTTCCTCAAAACCCATGGCCGAAACAACAATCCGGTGATTTCCTGCAGGAATATCCGCAAGGGAAAAATGACCGGCACTATCCGTACTTGTACCAAGCCGGTGGGAAGGCAGGGCAACGGTAGCAAATGCTACCGGCTTGCCCGCCGTGGTGATCCTTCCTTTTAATATGCCGGTTTGCCCGAAAAGGGTTAATCCAGCCAAAAAAAAGAGGGTGGTAAATAGAAAAGTGGGTGTGTGGAATGATCTCATAGTATTTATTCGATAGCACAAAAATAAAAAGTTAGGCGAATCTAACAAATTTTATTTGAATTATTATTTACTTTTGTTCCATGCTTACCCAAACGGAAGAAAACTACCTGAAAGCCATTTTTCATTTATCAGAAGAAATACCTGATAAAAACGAGGCCGGCACCAATGAACTTGCCCTTCACCTGAACGTAAAACCGGCAACAGTAAACGATATGCTGAAAAAGCTGAAAGAAAAGAAACTCATCAGCTACGAAAAATACGGCAAAATTACCATGACCAAACCCGGCCGTAACCGGGCGCTTGAAATTGTGCGGAAACACCGGCTTTGGGAAACCTTTTTATGCGAAAAACTCGATTTTAGCTGGGATGAGGTGCATGAGGTAGCCGAACAGCTTGAACATATTCAGTCGCCGAAACTAATCGAACAGCTTGACCGGTTTTTAGGCTATCCGCAGTTTGACCCGCATGGCGACAGTATTCCTAATGCCAAAGGAGAACTAACCAATATGGCCAAAAAACTGCTTGCTGATGTACCGGATGGAAAATGGTGCAAAGTAGTTGCCATACGCGATGACAGCGCCCAATTTCTTCAATATGTGGCCAAAGTGGGATTAAAAATGAACCTGAAACTTAAAGTGGTTGCCCGTGAGCATTTTGACGGTTCCATGGAAATAATGGTTGAAGAAAAACCGGCTACAGTATCGCAAAAATTTGCTGAGAATATCTATGTGGTTTAAATTTTATTCAGGCGTTATTTTTTAAAAGCCTTCTCAAAGCTGTAAAGATTATTACTGAAACTGTTTTCCTTTAAATTTCCGGTAGATTTGGTTTTTTATTCTTTATGCAAAAATTAGAGCGGGTGCTTACCCAATGGACCGGATTAATTCCGCAGTTTGAACTGTGTAACACGAACGTTTCGCAGGCCTCAGTCGGATGGCATATTGCCCATAGCTGCCTTGTAATCAATAGTATTGTGGGAGCATTAAAAAAATCAAATCCTGCAGATTACCAGTGGAAGTTCAGCTTTTCTTACCTGTATGTAACCCTCAGGGGCAGCTTTCCGCGTGGAAGGGGTAAGGCACCTGAGCGGGTAATTCCAATGGGGGAAATAAACCCTGATATACTCAATGGATTGATTACCAAGTCTCTAAACGCGTTGAATGAAATACCCGGTCTGCCAAAAGATGCCCATTTTAAACATCCATTATTTGGGTTGCTGAATAAAAAATCCACCATCCATTTCCTGGAAATCCATTCAAATCATCATACTAAAATCATGAAGGATATTATAAGGCAAACCATCAAAGCCTGATCTTAAAACCACCATTTACCACAAACCCGTCAACAGGTGCATAAATATCCCTGAAAACAGGGTTGGTAATGGTACCCGTATATATGGTATCGAACTTTGTTTGCCTTGTATCTGTAAAGTTTTCAAAGTTTACAAACAACGAAAACTTCTCCCACAGCCGCTCCACCATAAAACCAAATATCCAGTATTCCTTACCGGTAGCGCCGTCATTTAATTGCTGCGGGCTAAAGTAATACCCCTCGAGGCCAATCTTCCATTTCTCCTCAACCTCATACATCAGTACATTATTAAGCCTGTGTTTTGCCACCAATGGAAAAACAGTTTCAGTTCCGTTGTAATGCTGTTTTACATCGGCAAAAGTGTACCCTACAAACAGTTTAAAATCGCCGTACGAAAGCTTCATATTTGTTTCAATGCCTTTGGTATCAATATACCCTTCAGGTTGCCGGTACTCAAAAAATCCATCCTGCCTTGCCACAAGTATGAGTGGATTGTTTACCCTGGTATAAAAAAGCAGGGCATTGATGCTGAAAAAGAGTTTATCGGCAATGGGTGTTTTGAAATTGATATCAAAGTTGGCCCCAATGGATTTTTCGGCCTCAGTAATGGATTCATTGATGGGCAATACATTTCTGAATTGTATCCGCTCCGCATCTTCGGTAAATACTGTGGGAGTTTTGTATCCAAGCCCTCCCCCAAGCCGCAAGGTTAACTTGGGACTTGCTTTCAACATAGCTGAAATTCGTGGCAGGGCAAAAAAGCCATACTTGTCCTGATAATCGCCACGGAGGCCTGTTTCGATTACGAATTTTTCTGAGGCATCCCAGGTATTCTGAACAAAACCTCCAAACGTAGTATGATTATAATCTACCACGTTGGTAGTTGGTTTATCCTGTACAAATTTGTCTGTCCATAAGTTTAATCCACCAATCCATTCAGCTTTTTCGCCCTTTTGCCTGTAAGTAGCTTCACTAAAAGATGCGGTTTGGATACCCGCAAAAGAATAGTCCGGAATTTCAATGGAACGATCATAAAAACTAACGCTGTTCTTGAAAGTAAATTTGGAATCCTCATTTAACAAATGATCGAACTGAAGCTGAGTACTTACCCGGCTTGTATTATTTTCTTCAAAATAACTGTGTACATTATCTCCCTTTCCGTCAAGGTACAGCATGTCGCCGCCTATCCTTTCTTCCGTTGTTGCATTTACCCCAATATTAAAAGTAGTTTTATCACCGGGATAGAAATACAGCTTCGGGTTAAGGGTGAATCGTTTAAATTTTGGAATGGCCGAAAATCCGATACCTGCAGGGTCGTAAGGTGTACCCAAATTATAGGATGCAAAAACAGTTGCGCCCGCTTTCCCAAATTTTTGCGCATAAAAACCACTTGCATCAACACCAAGTGCTGAGGTTCCATTCACCATAAAACTCATTTCGCGCTCCTCCCCCGGGGCTTTGGGTATCAGGTTTACCAAACCGGCAATAGCGCCGCCGCCATAAAGTGTGGAAGATGCCCCTTTAATCACTTCAACCTGTTTAAGATCGAGGGGGGCCACCTGCATTAAACTAAGTCCGCCCGAAAAACCCGAATACAGCGGCATTCCTTCCCGTAAAAGTTGCGTATATTTTCCATCGAGCCCCTGTATCCTGATGCTTGAGTTGTAAGAGGTGGCTGATGTTTGCTGCGTTTGAATACCGGTACTTTCATTCAGCAACATCCTGATATCACCGGGTTTCATATTCCCTTTTTCTTCGAGCTCTTCCCCCGAAATGGCTTCAACCCTTGTCGGCAAATCAACAATGGTGCGGCTTGAGCGGGTTGATGATACAATCACTTCCTCCATTTCTTCGGCTTCGGGGTAAAGCAGTACTTCAAGGGGTTCATTTTGAACCAAAGGAAAACCCAGGGTATCGGCTCTTTCCTGGTAGCCAACAAACCTGAAAATAATCACTTGCCTTCCATTCGGAATATTGCCTATTGTAACATTTCCCAAACTATCCGCACTTACCCCAATTGAAGTTCCCTTTACGAGGGCAGTTGCGCCAACCAATGGTTCTTTATTTTCGGCATCCCTGATAATTGCCTTAAATGTATTTTGGCCAAGGGTAACTGAAGTATATAAAATAAACAATAATGGTAAAATTCCTTTTAACATCCGGAGCTTTTTTTAAGAAAGTTAAATGCTGGTTTGTTCTACAAAATCAAAATTTTTCCTCTTTGCACCATATTACCTTCCTCGGTAATGGTATAAAAATATAACCCGGCCTGTAACCTTGCCGTTGGTATCCATTCATCAAACCCTCGTGTACCATAATTTAATACTAGCTGACCTGCCATATTGTAAAGCCTGAAAGCTGCATTGTTTAAATCAGAAGCTACTACATGTAAAGTACCTCCGGGTGGCACAGGATTGGGATAAACAAGGTAAGGCTGTTTTCCAAAATAATAAACCGTTGCCACGTTGCCATCATTCACCACGGAATTGGTGCGTACAATCCTAACTCTGTAAATATTCTGTCCGGTTTTAAGGGCATTGTCCGTAAATTGATAGTTGAGCAGGGTCGGATTGTTCACCTGCTGTAAAATGGTGAATCCATTGGCAGATTGCTTTTCAACCAGAATACTTTGTATGCCATATATGGTGCCCAATTCCAGGGTTAGATCAGCCTGTTCTCCGTTTAATTCGGCAAGAAATGATTTGATATAGCACTCAACACCCTGTGTGGAATAATTATAGGCATACGAACGCTGTGCAGCCAATCCGTTTGGTAACAAAGCGCGAATGGCATAATGCAGGGAAGGTTGACTGCTTTTTGAAAACAGGGCCAAAGTATCAGCTAATACAGCAAACGATTCCATATATTTCGATCCAAGCCGGAACAATTCATACCCTGAGGCATTCTTTTGCCTGTTCCAAAAAAGCATAAAATCTTCCGGACAATCAAACCCTATTTGCAATTTGGGTTGGGTAGAAATAACAAAGGTGTCGCTGATGAAAGGTACGGCACCACTCATTCTTAAAAAGGCCGCTGAAAAAGTATCAGGTGTTTGCCATTTATAATAACCTGTACCAAGGTCTATATTGGAGGCAATTACATTCCACGAAACATTATCCAAACTATACGAAAGTGTTCCGCTTCCCGTTATGGTTGAATTCCAGCGGATCATGTTTTCTTTTCCACCTGCAAACTGTGCATTTTTAACCGGATGGATAAATGAAAATGTAGAAGAAGAATCAAACTGGTAGGCAATATGAAAAGCCTGCGGACCCAAAGGAATGGAGGAACCTAAAACACGGATTTTGTATTCACCGGCAATTGGATCATCAAAAGTTACCTGTTCGGCATTGTTCAGGGTATCTGTTTTTCTTTTGGGTAACTGCTTTAACGAATCGGCATGGGGAAAATGGTTGAGCACCCAGGGTTTAAAACTGACCCTGTCAGCTACCCGCATTACTTCCATATCCGCATCATTTACAAGACCCTTTGCAGCAAGCAAGGTATTGGCAGGATCATTCCATGCGATGGTGAACTTTCCCCTTTTTATGCCAACAGGAATTGAAACAAAATATTCTACTGTATCGCCCTGTGCCACCTTGCCGGAAAAAAAACGGCCGTTTGAAATATTATCCGCGGCCATTACCGCATTGAGTGATCCAAACCCTGAAGCGTAGTCAATACCCGGGCTGCCGATATCATCAGCGCTGTTAAACAATACTGCTCTTATAAGTGAAGTTTGTGGAATACTTCCATAAAGCTGCCGGTATAAATGCTGCAAACTGATGATGGTACCCGATACAATGGCTGCAGCCCCGCTGCTTCCATCTTCACCAAAAGCGGTAATTTCAGGTTTCAGCCTGCCATCGTAGGAGGGCCCTTTGCTGATAGCAGCGGGTATATTGAAAAAAGAATCTGAAGCCGCGACAGACACGATGTTTTTAGCCGCTTTGAAATTGCCGGTAGTATTGGCCACGCCCGGAATGCCTGCATACATGCCGGTTTGGGGTGTTGAGAGACCCGAATTGCCAACCGAAAAAACATGGGCCAAAGAAGTCATGGCATTTAACTGCTGATCGTAAGCCCTTGCCTCGGCGCCATAAAAATTTTCCACGGCTATTCCATAAGAATGATTTTGCACCGAGATGTTAAGTTGCTGAAAAAGCGCACCCGGATCGGGAAACAGATTGGCAAAATCAGAAGATGTAAAATTAACCCCGGGCGAAACACCAAGGCTTCCTGAAGAGGTATTACCGGCACCGCCAACAAGGGTAGCCATTATGGATGCATGCCCGCTGTATACAGGCGATTCAGTACTACTTTTTATGTATCTGCCTTTGAAATCAATATCAAGTGTATCAAAAATGTTTTCCTTAATGGATGCTGTTAAACCGGTACCGTTGGCTAAAGGGTACTT
>Ga0116158_10002870_pt1 | contig 15053 bp, 10 predicted proteins | sample AD_UKC052_MetaG_FD_89883 | JGI IMG/M metagenome (GOLD analysis project Ga0116158, IMG submission 89883) | Active sludge microbial communities of municipal wastewater-treating anaerobic digesters from USA - AD_UKC052_MetaG | ecosystem: Engineered > Bioreactor > Anaerobic > Digestate | place: USA... | reverse complement strand
TTAGCAAAGTATCAATTAGATTTACCAGGTAGTCTTTACCTGACGGAATAACCAGCCCGTTAGTTCCGTATGTATAAGATAAAATAGCAATTTTAATACCGTTAATACTCATTAATCTAATTGAATCTCTGTCTTCCTTTGAAGTATATGTTCCGGCATAAGCAAGATTATTCTCTTTGAGTATTTGGATCGTTCTCAGCAACCCGGTTTCACCCTGGTCGAGACAGTGGTTATTGGATGTAGCAACCATATCAAAACCTGCTTTTGACAAAGCAGTTACATAATCGTCCGGGGAATTAAAAAAAGGATAACCTGAATAACCTTTATTTTTACCAGCAGTAACTGTTTCAAGGTTACCGAATAAGTAATCGGATTTGTCAAAATACTTCTGAACTTCACGGTAGACCGGTAAAAAGTCAAAACTATCTGCTGCAACCTTTGCATACTGGTACTGAACCGAATGACACATTAAATCGCCAACCGCAGTAAATCTGACTGTAATTATGGAATCAGGAACACTTTCATATCTACTCGATGTACTGCTGACAAAAATGGACTGAAACGAACCTGAAAAAGTAACAAGGATTATTAATAAGGCTTGAAGGTATACTTTCAAATGCAAAACTCTGTTTTATTAAATAAAAGAGGTTGCCTAATTTTAATTACCCGTTAAAAAGCGAATACAATTAGGACAACCTCGAAATAGGATGAAAAGCAAATATTATTCGGCTTTAGGAGCTTTTCTTTCGGTTTTTACCTTTTGAACATCGTTCCTTACTTCTTGAGCTAATTTTTTCAAATCGCTCAATCCTTTCCGAAGACGAGTACCTGCGGCTGATTGTCCTTTCTCATAAAATTTTTGAAAATCAGCTTCAAGACCTTGAACGTGCTCTAACAGCTTTTTTAATTGTTCCATATTAACTTTCCTTTCGTTAGTTTATGATTATTTTACTTTTTCAAGAATTATTTCCGCGATATCTTTAACCAGAACTTCATCCTGTTTTTCAAAAGATTTAACTCCGTCGGATAGCATTGTCATACAGAAAGGACAAGCAGTTCCGATTGTTGTAGCACCGGTATAAATCGCTTCTTTGCTTCTTTCAATATTAATTCGTTTTCCCTCTTCATCTTCAAGAAACATCCTTCCGCCGCCTGCACCGCAGCAAAATCCACGGGATTTATTTCTTTCCATTTCAACAATTTCAATTCCCTTCGACCTTTTCAGAACATTTCTTGGAGCGTCGTAAATTCCGTTATATCTTCCAAGATAACATGAATCGTGATAAGTTAGTTTCTCATTTTTCTCTGTTTCTTTCATCTGAAGTTTCCCTTCAGATATTAGTTGAAACAGAAACTCAGAATGATGATAAACATCGTATTCACCGCCGAACTGTGGAAATTCATTCTTCAATGAATGGTAACAGTGCGGACAAGCAGTTACAATTTTTTTAACGCCGTAACTATTCAATGTGTCAACATTGTCCTGCATCAGCATTTGGGCAAGGTATTCGTTCCCAAGCCTTCTTGCAGTATCTCCATTGCATTTTTCTTCTGTGCCCAGTATTCTAAAATCAACACCTGCTTTATGTAGTAAAGTACTGAAGGCACGTGAAACTTTTTTATATCTCTCATCGAAAGAGCCTGCACATCCAACCCAGAAGAGAACATCACAGTTTTGGTCTTCTGCAATTGTTTTAATATTCAAACCTTCCGCCCATGCTGTTCTATCGGAAGGGTTAAAAGCCCAGGGAGAAAAATTCGTTTCAAGATTCTTGAACAGAGTATTCAGAGTTGAAGGAAACTTCGATTCACTTAAAACCAAATAGCGGCGTAAATCCACAATCGAATCTATGTGTTCAATCATTACAGGACATTCTTGAACACATGCCGAGCATGTAGTACACGCCCATAATTCTTCCTCGGTTATGTAATTGTAAAGCAGGGTTTTTTCAACTACTTCTTTTTCAGTTTCCCCTTTAATAATTACAGGAGCTTTCTCTTCGGTTCTATACCTAATATCCATAATAATTTTTCTTGGAGAAAGCGCTTTTCCAACAATAGCTGCGGGACAAACCGAAGTACATCTACCGCATTCAGTACACGAAAAACCATCCATAATCTGTTTCCATGTTAGTTGATCAAAATCCGATGCTCCGAATACATCCTCGGAATCATCTTCAAGATTCAGTTTTTTCAGCGTGTTTTTGTTTTTCTTTGTTTTAGCAAAATATACATTCGGTATCGAGGTTATAATATGAAGATGTTTTGAATAAGGTAAAAAATTCATAAAACCAAGTATTGTTAGAATATGAATCCACCAAAACACTTCATACCAAACAGTTGCCCAATTAGCATCCGGGTTAAAAACAAAACTACTAAGAACAAAAGATATAGGCCTTATTTCATAAGGCTCAAGAACAAACCCGTTTTTTGCTATTGCCGAAATATTCTGCCCGAACATTGATAAAACAACTATCAGTATCAATGAAAGAATAAGTGCAGCATCAAAATTGCCTGACTTATCAGTATTCAGTCTTTCAACTTTCTGTATGAAACGTCTGTAAAAAGCGAACTTAACTGCAATAATTACAAAAATTCCGAACAGGTCCTGAACTACCGTAACAAACGAATAAAATATCCCCGTAAATGATAATGAAAAAACGGGATAGAAGCCCTGGATAACAGCTTCAACAACAGCAAAAATAAAAAGTATAAATCCCCAAAAAATCAGAAAATGAAGTAACCCGGCAATTGGTTCCCTAAGGAGTTTTGATTGTCCGAAAGCTATTTTAATTACATTCAGAAATCTCTCCCCTTTATTATCAGTTCTATCCTCTTTCTTTCCAAGAAGAAGAAAAGAATAAATTCTGCGGCAGTTGTATAGAAATAAAACTACCGCAAAAACAAAAACCGGTATAAATATTATACTTCTGGCAGCGAACACAGTTCAATAGAATTTACTTTAGTTTTTACTAATTTTTTTCAAACTGAAGTAAATTGATGCTGCTGTAAATACTTTTACAACTGTCCATAAAGAAAATATTACACCACCTATTTTTAATGATTCCGAAATATTGTGAATGTAAACAGCATCAAGATATAAAGCTCCCGAAATTATAATAACTACGTTACCGAGAAACATTGCTCCGACTACTGCGGAATAGCTTGAATATCTTTCGACTATTAATCCCGTTAAATATGCGCCTACCGGGAAAGCAAGTAAATAGCCTCCGGTTGGTCCGAATAAACTAAAAAACCCTATGGTTCCATCTGCGATGGATGCAAAAACCGGTAATCCGGCAGCTCCCATTGCAAGGTAAAGTATTTGAGAATAAAACCCGTTTTTCTTACCGAGAAATGCACCGGCTAAAACAACAGCCATAGTTTGAAGTGTAAATGGTACCGGTAAAACCGGGACAACTACCTTAGCGGAAATTGCTGTTAGAATTGAAAATGATATAATAAGAAAGATTCTGTTACTTGCTACTTTCGTTAATTTTTCCGAAAGAATGTTAGCTTTTACGAATTCAAGCATGATTACCTCAATTAATATGTTTTGTTAAAAATGATTCAGTTAATAAAATTACTTTGTTTAATTTGTCATTCGTTCCACTGAACGGATGACTTGCATTAAATGTATGTCCTGTTGCTTCAATAATATGAAATTCACAATTCGGTTTATTTGCCCGGCTATACAGCAATTCAGCTTCAGAAACCGGAACAGCCAGGTCTTCTTTTCCATGAATAATTAATAATGGCTTCTTAAATGATTTGATAGCAGTTTCTATATTTAAAGAACTGTTCCCGTTTTTTTCAATATCTTCGAGTAAAGTAACATTTAAGCTCATTACTTGCTTGGTTCTTGTATTGATTGTTTGAAACACTCCTTTTTTTCGCCATTCTTCCTTTTGTCTTTCGGAATACCTGTCTAATTTTGCAACCGAAGCTAACAAAACGCAACCGGAAATTCTTTCACAATTTCTTGTTGATAAAATTGAAATAGCTCCTCCACGGCTATGTCCGATAAGAAAAAGATTTTTATTCTCAGTCCTTCCAAAGAAACCATTAAAGTATGCGTTTATTATTTCGGATAACTCCTCTAATTCAAGCGAAAAAGTGTTCATGGCAAATTTATCAAGCTGTGTAAATTCGGTTAAGTTATCTCCAACTCCGTTATGCGAGAAGTTAAATGATATTACAAAAAAACCTTTTTCAGCAAAATAGTTTCCCAAAAACGGCCAAAATCCCCAATCTTTAAAACCTTTAAATCCATGAACAAAAACAATACAGGGTTTCTTTTCAAGATTCTCAATTCCAAAAGCGGTAATATTGATTTTTTGGTTTTTCGACGAAAAATAAACAAAATCATTATTCATTGGGTTGTAAATATGCTGATTACAGCGGGAAAAGTCAAGAATTTGTCGTTTTTTTTGATGTTTTTACCTCACATTTCTGCTAAATAGGTAATGTTTTTACCCATAATTGAAAGAAATGAAATAAAACACTAAAAACCCACAACCTTATGAATAATAAAACACCTGCCGGATTTTTAATTATTTGTTGAATTCTATGGTAAACGTTGTATCATCTTTTTTGTTAATAGAAAGTGAACCGTTTATCTGTCTTACTAATGTGTTCACCAATTTCAGTCCTAACGATTTACTTTCTTCCGGATTAAAATCATCCGGTAATCCGACACCATTATCGGAGACCGAAAGTGTTAGTTTTTCGTTACATGCAGATGATAATCTGATAATTATATATTTTGACTTTGTATCTTTTCCAGCATCATCAGGGAAAGCATATTTAAATGAGTTTGTTAATAGTTCATTCATTATCAATCCGAGCGGTACAGCCATATTGATTGGAACGAATATCGATTCAAGTTCAAACCTGATTTCGATTTCTCCTCTATATAATCGATATGACTTCCTGATAAACTCAGCAAGGTTTTTCACATATTCTGCAAAATCAATATGAGCAAGGTCGTCCGTTTGATACAGCTTTTCATGTACAAGTGCGATTGATCTAACTCTCGATTGACTATCACGGAAAACAGCTTCATATTCTTTCTCTTTGATTGTTTGAGACTGTAAGAAAAGCAAACTTGAAATTATCTGTAAATTGTTTTTAACCCGGTGATGTATCTCTTTAAGGAGAATCTCTTTTTCAGCAAGGTTTTTCTTTATCTGCTCTTCTGTCTTTTTTCTTTCCGTAATATCAGAAGCTGTGAAAGTAATACCTACCAATTCTTCACCAACAATAAGAGGAGTTAAAGATAATAGAATATCAATAATGGAGCCGTCTTTTTTCTTCCATTTTGTTTCTATTGTAAGAAAACCTTTTTCTTGTAAGTGTTGAGGACTTTGATTCCCGACAAGTTCGTATTCTTCCTTGGAAGGATAAAGTAACATCGAATTATTAGCTAATAATTCTTCGCGAGAATACCCTGTTAATGAACAAATTTCATCGTTTATTTCAACAAAAACACGATCTTTAACAAGTCCAATTCCAATCGGTGCAGCCCGGAAAATACTTTTAAGTTTCTCCTCACTTTTGAACAATGATTCTTCAATCTGCTTTTGTTCTGTATAATCGAAAATCATCGAAAGCATAACTTCCTTACCATACAGATTTATTTTTTCCGCAGACCAGAATGTATCTCTTATCTCTCCAGTCTTCGTAACAAAACGAGCGGATATATTCCTACAGTATCCCTTGGTTTTTATTATTTTTATTCCATTTTCCCGCTCTTCCGGTTTGAACCAGATCCCTAATTTCTTTGCATTGTTCATAAAGCATTCATCGCGTGAATAACCAAGCATCCTAATCCATTGCTCATTAACATCAATAAACTGACCAGTATCGATATCCGAAATCGCTAACGGTGCAGGACTTGAACGGAATGCTTTTGAAAAACGTTCTTCACTCTCTTTCAACGCTTCTACTGCTTTTTTACGTTCTGTTATATCTTCTACGGTTCCTTCAAAATAAATGGGGTCATTACTGCTATCACGAATTACCTTTGCACTCTCTCTCACAAATATTTCCGAACCATCTTTCCTGACCCATATTGCTTCAAGTCCTTCAACAACATCAGTTTTCTCAAATTGAGCTACAAATTCATATCTTGGAGAATCTTTTGAAAAACCCGCTTTGTTCAAATTACGAGCTGCCAATTCTTCAAACGAATCATACCCAAGCATCTTTACTAATGCAGGATTTGCCATTACAATATTACCGTTGAGTAATGTGCGATATATTCCCATAACAGAGTTCTGTACAAGCGACCTGAATTTTTCTTCGCTCTCTTTTAATGCTTTTTCCGTTTCCCTTCTTTCTGTAATGTCTCTTACTACATATACCATACCATTAGGATTATTATCTGCATCAAGAGTAATATCTCCATTAACTTCACAAAGTATCTTATATTCGTCTTCAATCTGTATCCAATACTCTTTGGGTCCAAGTGGTCTTTCAAACATCATTTTTGTATTCTCGATTGCCCGATCCCGGTCTTCTTCTGCAATAAAACCGAGCATATTTTTACCAAGGAGCTGTTCAACAGGTAATATGTTAAGAGTCGGAAATACGCTTTCGTTAAGGAAAATAATGTTGCCATGCAAGTCTGTTCTAATAATTAAATCCGGGACTGTCATTAATAGTTTACGGTGAAGTTCTTCACTCTCTTTGAGCGCTTCCTCTACCCGCTTGCGCTCGGTGATATCCAAAAGAACATCCAATCGGGCAGGCTTGCCCTCAAAATCAATCATTCTGCTCGATATTAGGATATTAAACTTTTGTCCTGTTCTGTAATAATTGACAACAGTTTCAAAAAGTTGAACTGATCCTGTTCGGGTAAACTCTTCTAAGTATTTTTGGATACTTTCGCCATCCATTCCAAAACCAACCTCATCGGCAGTACGACCAAGGATTTCTGAAGCATCCATTCTCATACTTTTACAAAAAGCCTCGTTCACCAGTACGAAACGGTTTTCTAAATCAATAATAGAACAGGTATATGGTGCTAGCTCGAACAATGTTTTGAATTGTTCCTCTCTTTGTTTTACCTCTTCCTCTGCCCTCTTGCGCTCGGTAATGTCTCTTACCGTACTTTGAAAAGAAATCAAATTACCGTTCTCATCAAAATTTCTGCTGATAGACTGCTCAACCCAAATGTGGGTACCATCTTTCTTCTTCCATTCCTCTTCAATTGTTGTAGGATGTAACGGATCCATTAAAAATTTAGTAAACCTTTCCAAATAGGAAGGTTTAATTAAAAATTTGTGATAAGCAAATGGATCTACATAACCCTCTTCCGGCGTGTACCCCGTTATTTGAAAACAGGAAGGAGAAATATATTCGTAACGGGGTTCTGGAATTAAACTGTACACATAGATTAAATCTTTAGAATTCTCTGCTATTAATCTGTACTGGGCTTCCCTTTCAGCTAAATTGTTCTGAGCTTGTTTAAGCGCTTCCTCCGCCCTCCTACGCTCTGTAACGTCTCTTATAAAGGATTGATAAGTGCCGTTAGGCATTGAACGAGAATTCATTTCGGCAAAAATTAATTCCCCGTTTTTCTTTTTGACTTGTCTCTCTATTCTTAAAGTCTTACCGGATTTCAGCAAATCGTATCGGAGAGGTGAATTTTTCAACATTTCCGGTGGGAAAAGGTCTTTAATATTTAGCGATAATAATTCATCTTTTGAATAACCAAACATTTCTATAGCTTTATTATTAGCTCCTATTAAATCTCCGTTTTTGTCTCCATGTAAAAAAGCGTCTGGAGCAAGTTCGATTAAAAGCCGGAGATTTTCTTCGCTGGCACGAAGTTCAATTTCTGCTTTCCGCCTTTCTGTAATAACTTCAATGTAGATTATGATTCCGCCAATCTCACCCTCTGCATTATACCAGGGACGGCACTGCCAATTAGCCCAATCCATTGAACCGTCACTATGTATCAGTTGATCATTTTCTGCGCTTACTACTTCTCCTTTAAGAGCACGTTGGTGACTTTCACGGATATTTTGCGGCAGGTAAGGAAAAATATCATAGTGATTCCGCCCGATAATGTTTCTATCAGTAAGCCGCAAATCGTCATAATACCTGTTACTTACATAAACGTAATTCATATCTTTGTCATGAACTGCAACAGAACTGCTTGTATGTTCAATTATGTATCTCATCAATTCGTTAAAATAAGCTATTTCCTTTTCAGCGTTCTTTCTTTCAGTAATATCAAAAGCAATCTCTATCCTAACCAATCGTCCGTCTATCCACCGGATTGCCCTGTCGTTACATTCGTACCACCTACCGTTATTTGTATTCTGAAACTCCCATGCAATCACATCCGCCGGATTTCCGTTACGTGTTACTAATTTATTATTAGTACAGAACGGACACGGTCCATCCATCTCTTTTTGCAGAACATTAAAGCACTTCTCGCCCAGCTTAATATCTCCCCATGTTTTCTTACCATATTCATTTACAAATAAAAGCTCGTACGTTTCAATATCCGCAATGTAAATGAAGGCTTCGATACTATCCAGAATAGTGCGTAATCTTTCATTTGACTGCTGTAATTCGTCTTCGGCTTTTTTTCGTTCGGTAATATCCGTATGGGCGCCGAACATCCTTATAACTTTCCCGGATTCGTTTAGAATAGAAGATGCTTTATTGTGTATCCATCTATAACTTCCGTCTTTATGATGTAACCTAAATTCGAGTTCAAGATTCTTAATAGGATTTTCTAAATAGTTTTTAATTATGGTTAAAGAAGTATCTTTATCTTCCGGGTGCAGGCGCTCAGCCCAGGTTTCGAACACATTTTTAAGTTCACTGTCATTATAACCAACCTGATTTTTCCATTGAGGCGAATAGTAGACTTTATCGTTTTCAATGTCCCAATCCCATATACCCTGTTCCGATGCATCAATAACAAGAGAAAATCTTTCTTCGCTTTTACGTAAAAGTTCTCTTGATTTATAGGTTTCTGTAACATCTGAAAATACTAAAACTACACCACGGATATTTCCTTCAAAGTCCTTAATAGGAGCGGCGCTGTCGGAAATATTCTTTTCAATTCCGTCTTTCCCTATTAAGACAGTGTGATTTGTTAATTCAACTATTTCACCGGAATCAATTACTTTTTGTACCGGGTTTTCTATCGGTGCTCTTGTAATCGCATCTACTATAACAAAGACCTCTGTTAAGTTTTTACCTTTAGCATCTTCCAAACTCCAGCCGCACAATTTTTCCGCAGCGGGATTCATCCTTGTAATTACTCCATTCCTATCTGTAGAAATAACGCCATCCCCGATTGAGTTCAATGTTATTGCAAGATTTTCTTCACTTTCTTTTAAGATTTTTTCAGCTTTCTTTCTTTCAGAAATATCTCTATCGAAAGCACATGCTAAAAAATTCCCTTTATCGTTAAAATAAAAGGTACTGACTTCAACCGGGAATAATCGACCGTCTTTGCATTTATGACGACCTTCAAAAATCATCGAACCATCTTGTTTTAAATCAATTTTATGTTTTTCCCAACTGTCTACAGGGAAATCGGGATCAATCTCGAAGACTTTCATTTTACACAGTTCTTCGCGGGAATAACCCATATTAGAGCATGCAGCATGATTTGCATAAACAATAGTTCCTTCGTCATTGACCCATAGAATACTATCTTTTGCATTATCCATCGCAAATTGTGTACGAAGCAAAGACTCTTCAGCTTTTTTCCTTTCGGTTATGTTTCCTATAGTTCCGATAATTCCGGCAATAGAGCCATCTTCTTCTTTTAATGGTTGTACGCAGACTTCTCCCCAGACAACACTTCCATCTTTATGAATATATCGTTTCTGGTAAAACTCTACCTCCGATTTACCTTCGGTAATCAGTTGCATTTTATCAAGAGTAAGTTTAATGTCATCCGGATGTGTTAACTGTTCTTGCTTCAATGTTTTCAGTTCTTCCTGTGAATACCCGAGCATTTTAGCATAAGAATTATTATACTCAATAACTGATCTGTCCACAGACCTGATAACCACTGCCATTGCTGAGTTTTGAAACAGAGTTCTATACTTTTCTTCACTCTCAACAAGGGCTTCTTCAGCTTTTTTTCTTTCGAGAGCATTTGCAATAATTCCTACAAATGAAATTATCTCATCTTTTGCCGGAGGGTTTTGCTCTTTATCGCCCATAATGATTAATGTCCCTATTAACTTTTCCCTGTTAATTAATGCAACACCCACAAACCAGTCTATACCAAAAAGTTTCTCAATTGTTTTTCCAATTGAATCCGGGATGCTTCCGAATGTAAGTTCATTAATTGAATCCATCCTTGAATAAGTTTCGGATACAATTCTATTATACTGTTCATCCGATAAATGCGTACGCCTGTTTACTGCTTTGCTCCCCAAATACTTAATAATTCGCGAATTTTCTTCATCTGTTAGGCTGACGTATTTAGCTATAAGGTCTTTGGTCTCTTCTTCATAGATATTTATGAAAATATATTTGATTTGAAAGAGGTTCTTAAAAGTAGAAACGATATAGGGGAAAACTTCTTTGTAATCGAGAAATGCCAATGCGATAGAGAACTTGTTGAGTTGAGTAAGAATTTTGTTTTGCTTTATGAACGATTCAGTCGTTAATTTATTCTTTGAATCATCCTTTTGAAGCAGTCCTCTTAGTTCTTCATTTTCGCTTCTAAGTTCTTCAATTATTTGTACCAGTTCTTTTTTATTCTTTTTAAACATATTGATTACACTTTAATCTTTAATAAACTCTCGGATCGATGGAAAAACTCATGTATAATATACCGATTTACATTTCAATATGAAATCTTGTAAAGCATAATTAACCTGCTATTACATATTTATTATCGAATCAAATTCGTAGTATTATAGCCCTTAGCACCTTTTTTATTAAAATCTCGCAATCAATTTATCTTTTTGATCAAGAAACAATTGATTCTCTTCGTTAAATACGAAAATAGTTTCTTATTTTGAAAAGGATGATGTTACTTTTGTAGTAATAAAATTCATTTAATATTTTCGGGCACCCAGTTTGAAAAACAGTAACTCAACTCTTAAGATTATTCTCGCTTTCACAGCAGTTTATATAATATGGGGATCAACATACCTTGCAATTAAGTTTGCAATTGATACAATTCCTTCATTTTTAATGGCTTCAATGAGATTTTTAACTGCCGGTTCAATTCTTTTTATATATGCACAGGTCAAACAAAAAACTAAAATAGAATTGATACATTGGAAATCGAGTTTCATAGTCGGTGGATTGCTCCTTCTCGGTGGAAACGGGGGAGTTGTTTGGGCTGAAAAGGTAGTTCCTTCAGGTTTAACAGCAATACTCGTTTCTACAGTACCGATATGGATTGTAATAATTTCTTTCATTATTCGTTCTAATCAAAAACCGTCAATTCCTCAAGTTGCAGGAATTACTCTCGGTTTTATCGGTTTATTCTTTCTTGTTAGTCCCGACTCAATTTTAAGGGGTGAAAGCATAAATATAACCGGAGCAATTGTATTAATAGTAGCGACACTTTCGTGGTCGATAGGTTCGGTTTATATAAATTATGCAGTATTCCCGAACTCGAAGTTATTAACAGTATCGATGCAGATGCTCGCTGGCGGATTCTTATTATTGTTATTAAGCACATTTACAGGTGAAGTGTTCACCTTTAATGCTTATTCTGTAGATATGAGATCTTTCCTCTCTCTACTTTACTTAATACTCTTCGGTTCGGTTATTACGTTTACTGCTTACATCTGGCTATTAAAAACAGTTGGTCCGGCAAAAACATCAACTTATGCATATGTTAATCCTGTTGTCGCAGTTTTTCTCGGATATTTCCTCGCAAATGAGCCTTTGGATTTGAAAATAATACTTTCTTCGGTCGTTATCATTTCGGCAGTTGTGTTGATTACAATAAATACCGGGAAGAAAAAAGCAGTTAATAATTAAAATAACTGTAAACAATGCTTTTAATTTTCGATAAATTATTATAGATTCGCCAAAGATTTCTTGTTCATTTTCAGTTTAGACTAAAAGAGGTGCAGTATGAAAACATTCATTCTTTTCACAAAACTTTCTCCTGAAGTATCGAAACAAATAAAATATAGGGATACAATCGGTAGAGCATGGCTGGAACAGGTGAAAGAAAAATGCCCGGAAGTAAAATTTGTTTCCCATTATGCTCTTTTAGGTGCTTATGATTTTATGGATATTTATGAAGCACCGGACGAAGAGATGGCTGCAAAAGTATCAATGATTAGTCTCTCAAACGGAGCATTATCTGCAGAAAGCCATATAGCTATTCCTTACAAAAGATTCCTTGAACTTACGCAGGAAATCTGATACTATTTTTCACGGTATTTATTCTGTTTTCTGCAAAATGAAATAATAAAACTGCTTGATTTTCTTTACTAATAGCTATAAGTTTGCATTTCATTTTTTAGAAAATAATGGCAGAGCAGGAAAAAGTAAAAATAATTACTACAAACCGGAAAGCACGGCATGAATACTCTATTCTTCAAACGTACGAAGCCGGAATTGTTCTTCAAGGTACCGAAGTAAAATCGTTACGGGAAGGAAAAATCAATCTTGTAGATAGTTATGCCGTTATTAAAAACGGTGAAGTGTGGCTTTTAAGTGCTCATATTAACGAGTATTCACAGGGAAATATAAATAACCACGAGCCTACTCGCGACAGGAAATTACTGTTAAACAAAAGCGAAATCAGGAAACTGAACTCCAAAGTTCAGGAAAAAGGTTTGACGCTTATCCCGTTAAGCGTTTACTTCAAGAACGGTAAAGTAAAAGTAGAATTAGCAGTCTGCAAAGGAAAGAAAGTTTACGACAAAAGAGAATCTATAGCAAAAAAAGATTTTCAAAGAGAACAAGAAAGAAAGTTCAAACACTATTAAACAGTACAATGATAAAATACAGTTTTATTTTTTATTTTGATTATTAAGTAGGAGTAGTTTAGGCAATTGAAGAGTATTTTTCCTCCATTAAACGAACAGATGGACCTCATACGCAGAGGTGCCTCCGAAATCATTCCAGAAGAAGAATTAGTTCAAAAAATCGAAAATTCCATTAAAGAATCTAAACCGTTAAAAATTAAGTTGGGCTGCGACCCCAGCCGTCCCGACCTCCATATCGGTCATGCAGTAGTTTTACGAAAACTTGCACAATTCCAACAGCTCGGTCATCAAGCTATTTTAATCATCGGTGATTTTACCGGGATGATCGGCGACCCATCAGGCAGAAATGCTACAAGACCCGCATTAACACTGGATGAAACAAGAGCTAACGGTCAATCATATTTCGAACAAGCGTCAAAAATTCTACACCCGGAAAAAACGAAAATGGTTTATAATTCCGAATGGCTTAGTAAAATGTCATTTGAAGACGTTATAAAACTTGCTTCAAAGTATACCGTTGCCAGAATGATTGAAAGAGATGATTTTACAAAAAGATTTAAATCCGGCGAACCGATAAGTCTGCACGAATTCCTCTATCCCCTCGCCCAGGCGATGGATTCTGTTGCAATTGAAAGCGACGTTGAACTCGGCGGAACAGATCAAAAATTCAACTTGCTTGTAGGAAGGGATATTCAAAGAGAATTCGGTGTAACTCCGCAAGTAATCTTGACTATGCCGCTACTTGTCGGTACGGACGGTGTTGAAAAGATGAGTAAATCTTACGGCAATTATATCGGTATTTCCGATACTCCGGGTGAAATTTTCGGCAAAACTTTATCCATTCCGGACAACCTTATCTATACTTATTTCGAGCTTGGAACGGATATTCCGGGAACTGAATTGGCAGAAATAAAAGAGCAATTAAGCAATTCGGTAATAAACCCGAGAGATATTAAAAGAAAACTTGCCCGCACCCTGGTAACCGTTTATTACAATGAAGAAGCTGCAATGAGCGCTGAATCGGAGTTCGATAAAATTTTTATAAAAAAAGAAATACCGGATGATATTCCCGAAATTGTAATGGAGCCTGGTAATAACAGCATTACTATTATCGACCTGCTTATCGAAACAAAATTAGCCCCTTCCAAAAGTGAAGCCAGGCGTTTGATACAACAAGGCGGTGTTAGTATTGACGGTGAGAAAATTTCGGATTTCAATTTCATAGTAAATCTTAAAAATGAGAACATCATTAAAGTAGGCAAACGTAGATTTTTAAAACTAATTATTAAATAATTCCATCTGAAAAAGGAGATGATAAATTGTATGTACCCACTAAAATATTCTTTACAAAAGGTGTAGGACGCCATAAAGACTATCTTTCTTCATTCGAGCTTGCATTAAGGTCAGCCGGAGTAGAAATTTGTAATCTTGTTACAGTAAGCAGTATTTTCCCGCCGAACTGTAAAAGAATTTCTAAAGAAGAAGGTTTGAAACTGCTTACACCAGGTCAAATTACTTTTTGCGTTATGGCAAGAAATTCAACAAATGAACCGAACCGTTTAATTGCTTCCTCTATCGGTGTTGCACTCCCCGCAGAATCCGGTATGTACGGCTACCTTTCGGAACACCACCCGTTCGGCGAAACCGAAAAAAATGCAGGTGAATACGCTGAAGACCTTGCTGCAACTATGCTTGCAACAACACTTGGAGTTGAGTTTAACCCGGATACGGATTGGAGTGAAAGAGAAAACCAGTATAAAATGTCAGGTAAAATCGTTCGCTCATTTAATGTTACTCAATCTGCTGAAGGTGATAAACATGGTTTGTGGACCACTGTTATAGCTCTCGGTATTTTACTCCCGTAATTGTTTTGCCCGGTTTAAGCCGGGCTTTTTTTCCCTTCCTCTTGATAATTATCTCAAAATTTTCATTATATTTAGCACAACAGATTTTAGATTAAGCTGAAAAGGTTCAACATGAAACGGTTCTTGATTTCCGCGGCTTTTTTTATCGTATCGGTGAATGCTCAAATTATTCATTCACCACTTTCTAATGACTTCCTTATTAGTGAAGAAAATTCTCCCTCAACTTTTATCCAGAAAG
>Ga0116158_10002857_pt1 | contig 15092 bp, 6 predicted proteins | sample AD_UKC052_MetaG_FD_89883 | JGI IMG/M metagenome (GOLD analysis project Ga0116158, IMG submission 89883) | Active sludge microbial communities of municipal wastewater-treating anaerobic digesters from USA - AD_UKC052_MetaG | ecosystem: Engineered > Bioreactor > Anaerobic > Digestate | place: USA... | reverse complement strand
GTGGATGGATATTTGTTGAATCACCAATATCAATGGTAACGGCTAAACCGCAATTTGGCACCTTTTGTGCGGTAAGCAATTGCGCTTCTCTTAAAGCAGCCCAATTGCTTTCTGAGGGAATAACACTAGTTTTCATATAATTAGCCAGCTGCACAATTAAAAAAGGAAAATCACCCTGATTAAAATATTTTCGCCAATTAGCAATTAAAGAAGGTAGTAATTTTTGATATTGACCTGCAAACGCAGTATTGGATTCGCCCTGATACCAGGCAACACCTTTTATGGCATATTTTACCAGGGGAGCAATCATGCCATTATACAAGGTAGTAGGTAGCAGTTGCGTTTTGTTATAGATTTCAAATTTAAGTGGGGGTAATTTTACGGCTACTTTGTATTGCCAATTACCGGTAATATCTAATTCTTTATCACTGGTAACTAACCCGTATTTTCTTTCTGGCGAAAAGCCACCTAAACCATCCGTATCCACAATGCGGGAAACAATGATATTAACGCCTTTTTTCAATAATTTTGCAGGTATTTTATAAATTCTTTGTGCATATTTCTGGGTATTAAAACCAATTTTAACACCATTAAAATAGGTTGTATCAGCATCGTCAATCATACCAAGGTAAAGAGTTGCATCTTTACCTAAATCATTTTCGCTTAGAACAATTTTTTTTTTCACCCATACAACACCATCAAGATCTTTAGCACCATAATTTTCCCAATACCCGGGCATTTTCATTGTTCGCCAACTTGCTGTATCAATATTTTTTTCATTCAAATTATAATTACTTGTAAATGAAATTACAGGGTTATCGCTTTTTCGTGAATTGGCATACCAGGCGTCAGATACTTGTTTTTCTTTCGTAACTAATGAATCCAAATAGTTTTGATTTTTGTATAACTGCAGTTTGGTCATAATATCTTCAAAATCTTGCAGACCATCTTCACTAGTCCAGGATTCTGCAGGTGTGCCGCCCCAGCTGGCATTGATGATTCCAATGGGTACATGGTATTTTTCAAAAAGGTTTTTTGCCATATAATACGCTACAGCACTAAATTTTGAAATATTGCCAGGACAAGCCCTTTTCCATTTTCCAGCTACATTATCTTTTGCCTCAAAACTAATTTGCCGTCCAACTGCAAACTCTCTGATTAAGTTATTGTCAGAATTTTTTAAATCTTCAGGATATTTATGAGATAATTCCTGCATTGTAAACCCCATATTAGACTGCCCGGAACAAAGCCAAACATCACCAAAAAAAATTTCATTTAGGATTACACTTTGCTTACCGGAACTTATATCAATGGTATATGGGCCACCTGCCTGTGTATTTTGTAAAGTAACTTCCCAATATTTTGCAGTATCGGGCTTTGCGATATATTCTTTATTATTAAACTTCACTAATACATTATCGCCACTTAAGTTCCAACCCCAAATACGGGTAGGCCTGTCTCTTTGCAAAATCATACTATCGCTTACTAAAGCCGGTAGTTTAATTTGTGCATGAAGCAGATTGCCGGCACTGAGTGCCAGAAGAAAAAATTTTATATACAAAATTTTATTAAGCAGCGTAATCATATTTATTTAGGTTTACACAAATGGAATCAGCTAAATTCTTACCTGGAAAAATTTTCTACTGCACATTTATGGTCAATTGCCTTTCAACCGATTGTTGTTTATCACGATTCGCATTGCTGCCTACAAATACTGCCTGATAATTGCCCGGGATAGCATAGGTATAGGTGAATGATCCGGTCACATTGGCCATGGTTTGCACGGTTATGCCTGCATCAGGAACTACCTTCTTCAGGTTAACAGGGCCGGTAATAGCCCAGGCTTCGGAAGGTGCGGTGGCGGCAGCGGCAGTTGATGCACCGGATATTGCCATACTTGAAGCACTGAGTGTCCATCTGAAGGTATTTGCAACGGTGCCTGATGCCCAACCGGGCATATTGCTGCCAATACCGTAGTTGTTAATGATTACAATAGAAGGCATTGTGTCCTGAATATAGGATGTACCATCTGCCAGTACATTACGAAGGGAAAGGTTTGTGATTGTCCACCTGTTTTGAATGGAACCCGCTGCAGCGGAGTATTTGAAAGCAATATACACAGGTTTGCCAGCTGTTGCAAAGTCAGACAGGTCAACCATGCCCGAAGGGGTTACCGTTGCAGAATTGGCCAAGGTGGCCCTGTTTGAAATATTAGTCCAGGTAGCCCCCGTAATAAGTGATGGATTGGAAGACGCTGTGAGACCGCCGGGAAAATCGGTAGAAACCATCAATGCGAGTGTATTGGGTTGCACACCGGAATTCAATGCGGTATTAAACTGCAACAGTGGTGTTCCCGCTGCCTCTGTCCGGTCCCTGAATTCAAAACGCCTGCCAGTTACTCCCGGGAAAAAAGTGATATTGTCGGGCTTTCCCGAAAAAATGAAAGTCGCTTTACTGCCGGCCTTATAGCTTGCGCTATCAGCTTTTACGTCAAACGACAAAGGTTCCAGACTGATCTGTTTGCTGCAGGAGGCAAGGGTTATCAGGGTTAATGCTACAGAAATATGAATAATACGCATGTTTGTCAATTTTATTAATTCATTTCAGGTAATAATATTTGATGCAAGATGTATTGAACTTACCAGCCGGGGTTCTGAACGATTTTTTTGTTCAGCGACATTTCGCCTGAGGGAATCGGATAGAGTAAATTTCTTTCAGAAACATTCTGCCCTGCCAGTCTTGCATATGCAACTCCACCTCCGTTGGTGGCCATATCAGCACTCACCGCTTTCATATTGGTAACGAATTTTCCCCACCTGATAAGGTCTTGCCGGCGTAAAGATTCAAAAGAAAGTTCCCTTGACCGTTCATCTTCCAGGAAAAGCTGAAATGCCTCTTTAGACATACCCGCCGGTGCGTCTGCCGTTGCACTCGGCAGCACAACCGGCTCACCATATGCCCGGCGCCTTACCATATTCAGCGCTTCGTATGCAGCAGCAGTAGGGCCATTTACCTGGTTTTCCGCCTCGGCCATCATCAGCAACACATCAGCATAACGAAGCAAAGGAAAATTGGTAGGCCCATAGTTTTTATTCTTTGGATAAACCAATTCGTAACTCCTTCTCCATTTTGCCGCATCCCGGTTGTACATGGTGGCTGCGGAATTGACAATAGGAACCCTTGCACCGGTGCTGTTGTTGTAGGTATAGGTGGAAAGCGACCATTCCCTGCGAAGATCACCTGCACCAAATAACTTATATAATCGGCCGGTTCCTTTAATAAACCCATAGCAATATCCTGAATCCGCTTCAAACGCTACGCTCGTCATAGTAACACCAAGGGTATTGCCCACCCTTCCTGTTTCTGTAAAACCATCCGTTCTGTTGCCAATGAAATCTACTTCCCACATACTTTCTTTTATATCATAAATATCCTGGCAATGGTTGATGAAAATCTGGCTGTAGGCGCTGGTGGTTAAAGTGGGATTAAAGGTGGTTCTCAGTGCATGTTCGCCCGATTCCTGTACCTTTTTTGCCCAGGCCAGCGCTTCAGTATATTTGGTTTGGTCTTTTAGCGGTTCACCGGCCATATGCAGGCATACCCTGGCAAGTATTCCCTGTGCCACCCCTTTGGAAACCCTGGCAGAATGCCCGATTTTTGATGACGGCGGCAGCACTTCCTCAGCCTCTTTCATATCTTTCAAAATCTGGGCATAAACGTCTTCCAAAGGCGCTCTTTCAATGTCCACATTGGTTGGCGCTGTTACCGGATCGAGTCTGAGCGGTACACCTCCAAACCGGGTGGCCAGCATGAAATAGTAATAACCCCTCAGAAATTTGGCTTCACCCAAAATAGCTTTACGCTTTTCTTCATCCATTGGCGCCAGGTTGATATTGGCTATCAGTTGATTGGCCCGCTGAATAGCCGTGTAACAATCGTTCCAATAGCTGTTAATCCTGTTATCGGCAAAATCGAAATTATACACCTGCACACCTGTTACCTGGCCACTTCTGGCATAGTAGGAATCATCTGTGCCTCCATCCCATTCAGAAAAAATGAAATTTCCATACAGCGGCTCTGAGCCCAAACGATCATAAACGCCCGCCAGGGCTTTCACAAGGTTGCCTTCGGTGTTGTAATAATCCTCCGGACTTAATGTATCGGTAGGCGTTGTATTCAGAAATTTTTTACAACCCACCATGCCCATTGAAACAAGGAGGGTAATTAAAAGAATGCTGATATTTTTCATATGCTAATTTTTTTTTAATTCGTCCCGAGGTGTCGGGTCTGGTTTATTTTGTCATATGCCCGTCTGACCGAACGGGCAGGGAATGCCCAATGATCATTTGTACTTAGGAGCACTTCAATTGGTGGGCATTTCATAGTAGTAAGCTTTTACGATTAGAAAGTGATTTTTACGCCGCCCGAAATGGTACGTGCACGGGGATAGGTTGAAAAATCAAATCCCGGTGTAAGCGCGGAATTGTAGGCGCTCACTTCAGGATCAAGACCGGAGTAATTGGTCCAGGTTAAAAGGTTTTGTGCAGATACATATGCACGAAGGCTCCTTATCTTAATTTTCTTCAATAAATTGGCATCAAAATTGTAGCCCAGGGAGATTGTTTTGAGGCGCAGGTAAGAGCCATCTTCTACAACCATGGATGAATAGCCACCTCCGAAATACCCTTTTGCTCTGTAGATATTGGTGTTTTGATTATCAGGAGACCAGCGATTATTATAACTGGCATACTGGTTCATGGTGTTGTTGGCCCGTCCTCCCATAAACCAAAGCTGGTTGGCATTTAGTATATCATTGCCATAGCTCCACTGGAAGAAAATATTCAGGTCGAAGTTTTTGTAAGTTAAGTTGTTGGTAAAGCCCCCGAAGTGTACCGGCAATCCGCGGCCGATTGTTGTATAGTCTTTTGCATCCACTACAAGGTCGCCATTAATATCCCGGTACCTGATATCCCCCGGCTGAATCTTGTCGCGGGTGTTGCCATTCGTCGGTACATTATCTTTCAGAATATATCCACCCGAAACGGTTCGGTTAAAATCGTTGTAGGTGTACACCCCGTCCCAGATGTAGCCATAGATCTGCCCGAGTGGCTGACCCAGCTTGGCAATATATGCGGGCACATTCTGAAAGCTTTGGTCCCACCTGATAGCTGATGTGAGTGATTCCTGGTTTTCTGCCAGCCCTACCACTTCGCTTTGGTTGAACGAAATATTGAAACTGCTGCTCCAGGAAAAGTTTCTTTTCTTAATGTTTATGGTATTTAAGCTAAATTCAAGTCCCGAATTTTCTACACTGCCAATGTTTTTGAATGCGCTGCCGAAACCTGACGAACCGGGCAGTTGCGCATTGAGCAACAGATCCGAAGTTGTTTTTTTGTAGGCATCAACCGTTAGTTGGATCCGGTCGTCGAAAAAGCCAAGGTCAACACCAATATTCATTTGTTTGGTGGTTTCCCATCTCAGGTCGGTGTTACCCAGGGCTGTTGGAACAATACCGTTCACATAGGTATTGTTGAAAACATAGGAGTTATCGTTGGGCAGACCAAAGGTGGTCATATAAGCAAAATCAGCAACGCGGTTATTGCCTGTAGTTCCATAGCTAACCCTCAGCTTGCCGTCTGAAAGAATGGAGTTGTCTCCAAACCAGTTTTCTTCAGAAAACCGCCAGGAAATAGCTGCTGAAGGAAAATAACTCCAGTGATTGGATTCGGCAAACTTGGATGAACCATCTGCCCTGAAAGAGGCCGTCAGCAGGTATTTTGAGCGGTAGTTATAATTTATCCTGCCCAAAAAAGATGCCATGGTCCAGTTGGAACTGGTTGCAGTATGTGGTTGAACAATCCCTTCATCGAGTCCGCTCACGCCGAGCTTTTCATTAGGCAATTGGGTTGCCGTCATGCCATACCTTGAGCTGTTGCCCCCCTGGGCTGTAAAACCGCCTAAAATATTGAGAGAGTGATTCTTAATGGTTTTGTTCCAGGTTAGGGTATTTTCATTCAGCCATGAATTGTTGTTTGCATACGCAAGGGATCCATTTACCCCATTGGGTTGCCTTAAATTACCAAACTGCGTCATAGAATTATTGAATTGCTCATTGCGCAGGTTATTATCGGTAATGCCCCCTGTAACCCGTAGTTTAAGATTATTCATAATGGCATACTCGGCATACGCATTTACAAAAAGATTTTTTGTGGCGTTGATGCGGACCAGGTTGTTCAGGTTGATGACGGGGTTCACCCGGTAATCGTTGGCAGGATCAAAGGTGGGGTCTATCAGGTCATCTTCTATGCTGTTTTCAGAAGTGTTAACCGGGCGGGCACCCCATACAGCCACCATTACATTATTAGTGCCGCTAAAAGAATTTTGGCTTGGGCTGATGCCGGATTGTTCCAGGTAGGTGTAATTGGCATTAATGCCCACTTTTAGCTTTTGATTGATTTGCTGATCCAGTACAATCCGGCCCTGGTATCTTTTGTAACCCGAATTGATTAACACGCCATCCTGATCGAAGATGGAGCCTGAAATGGAGTATTTGGTTTGTTTACTTCCACCGTTAATGGACAGGTTGTAGCTCGACATTCTGGCTGGTTGCAGTACAAGGCCCTGCCAGTCGGTAGCCGGTACATTCTTATAATCATCCAGTGTTTTACCATTGGAAAGATAGATTTGCTTTGGAGTAGGGTATGGGGTGGTTGATACAGATGTGGTATCAAGTTCGAGCATATACCTTACGTATTCATACGAGTCCATCAGGGGAACCTGCCGGTTAGCCTCCTGTACACCGTACATCATATCGAAAGAAATCCTTGCGGGGCCTTCCTTTCCCTTTTTTGTGGTGATCATAACCACCCCATTGGCGCCTCTTGCACCATAAATGGCCGTGGCAGAAGCATCTTTCAGAATTTCAATGGACTCTATATCCGAAGGATTAATCACGTTGTTATTGGGATCTTCAATTGGGAAACCATCTACCACATATAAAGGTGAGTTGCCCTGCGTAATGGAATTATTACCGCGTATAACCACACTAATGCCGGATCCGGGCTGTCCATCGCCGGAAGAAACCTGTACACCGGCAGTTCTGCCGGCAAGGGCTTCATCAAAGGAGCGGACCGGAGCTTTATCCAAATCCGACATATTTACTTTTCCAACCGAACCGGTAACGTCCTTTTTACGGGCAGTACCGTAGCCAATCACCACTACTTCTTCCCCCTCATTGGTACGATTTTGCATCGTAACATTCAGGGTGTTATTCTGTCCGACAGTCAATTCCTTTTCGTTGAAATTGACATGGCTGAATACCAGGAATACACTCCGGTTTGGAACTGAAATGGAAAAGCGTCCAAGGCTGTCGGTTGTGGTACCGGATTCGCTTCCTTTTATTTTTACTGAGGCACCCTCTACAGGGGCATTTGATGCGTCGGTAATGGTTCCCGTGATTTTAACGCTTTGCGCGTGGAGACTTTCCATTCCAAGCAACAAGACTAACAAACAAAAAAGGTTTTTCATAAGCAGCATTTTTTAAATTACAGTAGTTTCTGGTTCTAACTTTTAACTTTATTGTTCGTATTTCTCCTAAACTATGTTGTCAAAAGAACGAGGTTTAAGAGATTAAGCTTTTAGTTGTTACAAATTTGCGCGCTCATGGGCACTGTAACCGGATTTAGCTATTTCGGTAGCGAAGCAAAGCCTCCAGGAAATAATAATCTGCATACACCAGCGGAACATCTATTTCCGCGCCATGAGGAAAGCTTCCTACACAATGCTTAAGCAGAAAATTAGCATTGGTTGAAGGAGTCGCCAGGTATTCAGGCGAAGCAAGGCTTTGCAAACTGGCAATGGCAAAATTCTTATATACTTCTCCCTCCTCCCCGAGAAAGCTGCTCAACTCAAGCAAGCCCGATGCCACAATGGCTGCTGCCGAGGCATCCCGGGGTATATAGTTCAGTTTATTTCTGTCATATTTCCATAAAGGTGTAAAACCAGCCTGGTTAACGTTAAAATCCCAGTAAGGCACTTTATCCTTTGGCAGGTTTGGGTGGTTAATATAAAAATCTGACAAATTTTTGGCAAGGGATAAGAATTTTTTGTCCCCGGTTTCGCGGTAAATCATGGTATAGCCATAAATGGCCCATGCCTGCCCCCTTGACCATGTTGAATTATTGGCATATCCCTGGCAGGTTTCGCGGTTCAGCACCTTACCCGACAGGGTATCATAATTAATAACATGATAGGTGCCAAAATCTGGTCTGACCTGGTTTTTCATGGTTGTTTCAGCATGCGTAATGGCAATATTCTTAAAGGAAGGGTCGCCGGTAACCTTTGAAGCGAAAAAAAGCAGTTCAAGATTCATAAGGTTATCAACTATCACAGGAAAATGCCACATGGTTTTTCCATCCCATGAAAGTCGTGAATTCCACGATTCAATACATCCGACGGCAGGATTAAACCGGGTGGCCAGGGATTTTGCCGACTGTATCAATATCTTTTTGTAATCCTCATTTTTTGTAATCCTGTAGGCATTGCCATAGCTGCAATACATCATAAAACCGAGGTCATGGTGTTGGGTATTGAACTGATTTTTTTCCAAACTTTCTGTCCATTCAATGGCTTGTTTCTTCCACACCGTATCCTGGGTGTACTCATACACGTACCACAAATCGCCTGGCCAAAAACCACCGGTCCAGTCAGTAATAGGCACATACCTTGTAGCGCCGTTGGAATCGCTGGTGCGGGGATACTTGTTATGATCAATCGAATGTTGCAGCATTTCTGCATATTGCTTTTCTGCTGTTTCAAAAACCCCGTTAAATATGGCGGAATCAACATTTTGCGATTTGCCAAAAAGAAACAACATTCCCGCCACAAGGCCTGAAGAAACAATAATCCCTGTAAACAATATTTTTTTCATATGCTTGCGTTCAATCGTTAATTCTGTTACAAATTACGATTGTACACTTTCCACCAATGGGGTATAATCGTCTTTAAAAGGTGGAGTTTATTTTTTGCCCTCTTTTTCTGCTAGTTCATTTCAAGCCCCAGAAGCATATTCTGAAGGAGTTTTGCCAAAAAACCTTTTAAACTCTTTACTGAAATATTTACTGTCGTTAAATCCTACTTCCCATGCCACCTGGTTGATATTCAACTTATCATTGGCCAAAATAAGGGCTGCCTTTTTCAATCGCATTGTTTTTATAAATTCACCAATCGGAATGTGCACAAGCGCATCAAACTTTTTATACAGAACTGCCTTACTCATGCCTATTTTCCGGGAAAGATGGCTTACATTAAATTCTGCATTACCCAGGTTATCTTCAATGATACCCATCAGGCGTTCCATAAACTGTTTATCCACTGTTCCAACTTCTACATCTAATGGTTCGAGGTAAATTTTCTGGCTATACAGTTTCCTGAGCAGTTCTTTGGCTTTAAGGAGGTTGCTTATATAATTCTGCAATACCAGCACGCTGAAGGGTTTTGTCAAATAAAGGTCGGCTCCGCTTTCAAGGCCTTCAATTTGTTGTTCTTCGGCCACTTTGGCCGTAAGCATAATTACCGGAATATGGCTGGTTCTCTCATCATTTTTCATATTCCTGCAAAACCGGTTGCCATCCATGCCCGGCATAGAAACATCCGTTATTACAAGGTCTGGCAATTCAGTGGTGGCTATTTCCCATCCCTTTTCACCATTTTCAGCTTCCAGCACTTCATAGGTTACTTCAAGGCAGATCCGGATAAACTCCCGCACTTCCTCGTGGTCCTCCACAATCAGAATTTTTTTTGTAATCATAAGCAAGCAATTAATACGTAAAATAATTACGGGGGTATTCCTTAGTCTATGTAATAACAGATGCTTTAACGGGGATAGAAACGGTAAAGCATGTTTTCATTTTTTCTGTTGATCCTGATATACCGCTTTGAAAGGTCAATGAGCCCCCGTGTAATTCTACCAGCCGTTTTGAAAAAGCTAATCCAATACCTGAACCCTGATCCTTTTTTCGTACTGAACCCGCCTGAAAAAATCCCGTAAAAATTTTTTCCTGACTTTCCAATGGAATGCCAATCCCATTATCACAAACCATTATTTCCACCAAACCATTTTGAGGTTCGTTTAATGACAAAATAATTTCACCATTAGTATCTGTAAACTTAAACGCATTGGATAAGAGATTCGTAAGCACAATTTCCATATGGTGCTTATCAAAGTTAGCATGCAAAAGGGGTACCAGCGGTTCAAAGTTATAATGGATGGATTTCCTGGTTGCCTCCTCTTCAAATTTTTCAAATACTGTTTTGGCAAAAGCAACTATGTCGGCCTCCTCAGTGGCTAATTGTGTATGGCCTGCTTCTGCTTTTCTGAAGGCCAGCAGATCATTGGTAAGCTTTATCATCCTTTCCGTATTCTTCCCGATGGTATTCAGCATTTTTTGCACCTGTTGGTTGCCCGGCAATATTTGATTCAGCACTTCAAGGGGCCCAACAATAAGGGTAAGCGGGGTTCGCAACTCATGCGAAATATGGGTAAAGAAGTCCATCTTCATCTGGTACAATTCCTGTTGCTTTTCGTACATCATTTGTTCATACCGGATTTTTCGCCGCAAGGCGGTCCGTGAAGAAATAAAGTAAATGATGCCAAATGCCAGCAGGCATAACGCTAAAGCATAAAGGGTATAGGCCCACCAGGTTTTCCAGGGTGGCGGTAGTATGGTTATCTCCAATACACCAGGGGCTTGATTCCAGATACCATCGTTATTGGCTGCCTTTATCATCAACCGGTAATTACCGGGAGGTAAATTAGTAAAACTTGCCCGATGAGATTCAGGGTATATCCAGTTCCTGTCGAACCCTTCCAGCAAGTAAGCCGACCTGTTTTTTGCAGGCTTTACCAGGTTCATTACCGCATAGTCAATGTCAATCACATTCTGGTCGTAACGCAAACTGACCTTTCCGATGTTAGAAATGTTTACCGGTAAAATGCCGGTGCTGTCCCCAACCCTTATGGCTTTACCATTCACCTGAAGGCCGTTGAAATCTACCAAGGGTGTCATCCTGTTCAGTACTATATTTTTAGGATTAAATTCAACCAATCCATTATATCCCCCGAAAAACAACAGACCCCGGCTATCCAAAAAAACAGAATTGGCATTGAACACATTGCCCGGCAAACCATCCTGTATGGTAAAAGTATAAACCTGTTTCCTCGCCGCATCAATCAATTTAAGCCCGTTATTGGTACTTACCCATAAATTATTAACATCATCTGGTACAATGCCTACCGGTACATAGTTTCCCGGATCGTTGGGCACTATAAATTTCACCATCTGTTTTTTGGCCTTGTTGTATGTGTACAATCCGGAATATGCTGCTACCCAAATCTGATGTTGCCTGTCCTCCCTGATGCTGTAAATAAAGTCGGAGAGTTGTTGCCCGTCAGGAGTGTGTGGCAAAATTACCTGAAGCCTTGAATCTGATCTTCCAAGCACACTCAGCCCTTGCCAGGATCCGATCCAGATATTGTGGTCGCTATCCATAAATAAAGCCGAGATAGCCTTACTATTCAATTTTTCTCCGGGAAAAACAACTTCAAAATCCTTCATAGTCCGCGATTTGGGATCATAAATATTAATCCCTTCCGTTTCGTGGCCAATCCATATACGCCCGAGATGATCACGCATTAAACTGGTTACATGGCGTGAATTGATGGAATTTGGTGCACTTCCTGCATCAAAGGAGGCAATTCTTTTTCCATCTTCCGAAATTACGTTAATGCCACCCTCATGCAGTCCCAGCCAAATTTCACGGTCAACCATCAGCATTGCCTTTACCAGGTTGGAACTCAGGATATCAGGGTGGTTTGCATCATTTTTTATGGGCTTGAATACCAGTCTCCCGGTATCAAATTTATTGAGTCCTTCAGCTTCGGTCCCGATCCATAGGTTCCCTTTTTCGTCTTCAATGATTGAACTGATAATATTACTGCTGACACCTTTAATGCCAGATCCATCCTGGTAAACCTTAAAGGGGGTTCCCATGGCTTCCACATAATTTAACCCACCAAAAAAAGTAGCGATCCAGATATTGTCCTGCCTGTCCTGAAAAATATCATAAATAGAATTAAAATTTAATGTGTTTTTGTCGGTAGGGTTGTGCACATAGGATCCTATTTGCCCGGTGTGGATATTCAAAATATTCAGGCCTTTAATTGTTCCTATCCATAATCCGCCTTTGCCATCCAAATGAATTTTTCTGATTACATTGCTTAGCAGATTATTTTTCCCGTCACCCTGACGAAAAGAAGTTAAGATCCGGCATGTCTCATCAAGTTTTAATAAACCCGAAGAACGGGTGCCTATCCAAAACCGGTGTTGGCCATCTTCAGCAATGGTTGTTACTTCATACCCCGGTGCAACCCATTCAGTTTGGGTGGGCTGTTTGCCCGACCCATATCTCAATCGTACCAATCCGTTGTTGGTACCAACAAGGTAGGGCCCTCCGGCAGTTTCATAAATGCAGAGTACTTTTTTTACGGCTATGTTGTTTTGGATAAGCAGGGGTACCGGTAAAATGGATAGGGAGTCTCCTTTCCAGGTAGCTTTGTCCAGGCCCATATCGGATGCTATCCAAACCGATCCGCTACGGTCGAGGTACAACTCGTTTATTGAATTTTGGCTGAGGCTGCTGGGTTTAGCCTTGTCTGAAAAAAAAGCCTGGAATGAATCGGTCTCCTTTTGGTAAATAAAAATTCCATCATTGGTACCTATCCACAATCTGTTCCTTCTGTCAACCAGTAAACAGGTTATTTTTCTTTTTGCCCCCTGCCAAAAGCTTTGTAAAAAAGCACGATAAATACTTACCCTGTTGCCATCGTACCGGTTCAGGCCATCCATAGTGCCTACCCACAAATAGCCCGAACTATCCTGTGCAATACTCAGGGTTGAGTTTGTTGAAAGCCCGGATTCCACCGTAAGATGTTTGAAAAGCAAGGGTTGCTGCCCCCAAAGCATACCCATGCCCTGCTGCATCGAACACAGCAAAACAATTTTACTGACCAGTCTGGCTCGTTTTTTCATTGACCTTGCATCAAGCTTGCTTTAAAGCAATGAAAAGTAAATATATAATAACTAAATAAGGATTAGGTAGTGTGAAAGGTTGGGGTAAAAATTTTACTTTCTGGTGTGGTTTTTCTCATAGGCTAAGGGTTGGTGTCCCCACCAAACCTTAGCCTGTTTTTACCTTACGGGTTGTTGTCCTCACCAATCGGTAGGGGTGATAATTTATTTCAACTCCAGCACCCAACAAGTCATTCCCGGCACTTTCCACTCACCGTCAAGATTAAGCGAGCCCTGATGGGTAACATCCTTTGCAGAAAGGTAGCCCCTGGTCATTTCCTTGAACCTGTCTAATTGCAGGGGTTTTTCATCAGCATTGGTATTCATTACCACCATTACCTTTTGCTTTTCGTCGTGGCGGAAATACACATACATGCCATTGTCTGGTACAAACTGGGTCATTTTACCCTTTCCAATGGCTGATGAACTCTTACGGAACTGCGCCAGTTTCATTGTGTAATCCTGGAATTCTTTTTCCTGTTGTGTTAAATTGAGGCCGGTAAAGGCATTCCTGCTATCGCCGGTCCACCCGCCAGGGAAGTCCTTCCGCACATAGCCATCATTTGGACTTGTGAGGCCGGGCATCAATATTTCGTTGCCATAATACATTTGTGGTATTCCCCTGCAGGTCATCAGCCAGGCCATACCTACTTTCATTTTTTTAATATCCTCATTTACAACACTCCAAAAACGGGGTATATCATGGTTATCCAGAAAAATTACCTGGTTCATAGGATTTTTGTACACAAAATCGTTTGCCAGTAAACTGTACATTTTGTTAACTCCTTCGGTCCAGCCAAAAGGCTCGTTTACCGCCCTGATAATGCCGTACATATTCAACTGAAAATCAGTTACACCGGGCATATTGCTTTTGTAAGGAATATCAAAAGTGTTTTCGCAGAAGAAAGCCTGGTTTACAATTCCATGCACCCAGGTTTCGCCGAAGATGTGCAATTTGGGGTACTCGTCCAATAATGCTTTATTGCAGCGGTTCATGAACTCCAGATCGTTATAGGCGTATGTGTCTATTCTCCAGGCATCAACACCGAATTCCTCAACAGTCCAAAGTGCATGCTGAATCAGGAAGTTGGCCACATAGGGGTTGTGTTGGTTAAAATCCGGCATTTCGGGTGTAAACCAGCCATCGCTCATGAGCTTCTTGTCAACCAAAGCTGCATAGGGGTCCATCAGCACCTGGTCTTTGTAAGTGGTATTGGTATGCTTTGGCCAGTTGTGAAGCCAGTCGCTTGTGGGCTTGTCAATTACAAAAATATGGTTGATGTCTATGTGGTTGTACACAGCATCCTGAATCATTTTTATGCCCTTTTCATGCATTTTGTCAATCAGTTCCTTGTACTTGGCTTCGCCACCCAGCCTGCGGTCAATTTTATAATGATCGGTAAAAGCATAGCCGTGTTCGGTGCGGTGCGGGCGGTCGTTTTCAATCACCGGGTTCAGCCACAGGGCAGTGATGCCCATTTTTTCAAAATAATCGAGGTGATTGATAATACCCTGCAGATCGCCGCCGTGACGGTTAAAAACAGAATCGCGGTTAAGCGATTGATCGCGCATACCGGCAATCCGGTCGTTAGTGGTATCGCCGTTCGAAAAGCGGTCAGGCATAATCAGGTACATCAGGTCGGCGCTTGTAATACCCTGCGCATATTTTGTACCTTTTCCTTCGCGGCGTGGCTTAAGCTGCCATTTAAGGATGTTGGGTTTTTGACCAAGTACTTCCAGCAATTCAATATTCACTTCACCCGGTTGTGCGGTTGGGGCAATTGTCAGGTCGAGGGCATAGTAAAGGCTGTTTTCAAGGCGGTGAACACTGTCGAGCGTTACGCCCGGATAATTGATGGTTACCCTTTGGGCATTAAACCCTGCTTTTTTACCTTTTACGAGCACCTGCACTTTATTCCATTGCATGCCGGGCCACCAATGGGTAGGGTAGCAGTCGGCAACGGG
>Ga0116158_10002856_pt1 | contig 15094 bp, 11 predicted proteins | sample AD_UKC052_MetaG_FD_89883 | JGI IMG/M metagenome (GOLD analysis project Ga0116158, IMG submission 89883) | Active sludge microbial communities of municipal wastewater-treating anaerobic digesters from USA - AD_UKC052_MetaG | ecosystem: Engineered > Bioreactor > Anaerobic > Digestate | place: USA... | reverse complement strand
GGGCGGCCGTCGCCGTCGAGATCGCGGAGCATATAGCGGAACCGACCGACGACATGGATCTCGACCTGATCAGCGCGTCCGTCGCCGTCGAAGTCATGGCCGATCCACAGCGGGGAGCCGTCGGCCGAGGTGACGCGGATGACGTCGGGGGGACCGTCGAAGTTGAGGTCGGTCTCGCGGCACAGCTCGCGGCCCAGATGCCGGGCGATGCGCACATCGGGGCGGCCGTCACCGTTGATGTCGACGGCCTGAACGTCGGAGCGGTCGTCGCAGGTCATGGCCGGCATCGCGTCGCAGGCGAGGCCCAGAGTGGCGAGCGCGAGCGCGAGCGGCGAGCACATACCCAGCACGTGCCCGGCCGCCGCTCGGCCTCGAATGTGGTCACTTAGCGAGCGCAGCATAGTCAGGGAGCTGGATCTTGTCGGCTGGCGGCGCCGACAGTTTTTTGCCGATGCCGCTCGCCATGACACCCGCTGCCAGCCGCGCGCCGAGGTGGAGGACCGCGATGCCGAGCTTCGACTTCGGATGTGCCAGTCGAGGGGCCCCCGGCGGTAGCGCCTGCGCCGCGCGAACGATCGGGCGCATGATCCGCTCATACGCCGCGAAGGCCTCGCGGTGGTCCTCATGCCCCGCGATCTCACCGGCGAGCACGTAAGCGCCGGCGATCGCCAGGGTCGTGCCCATGCCGCTGATCGGTGACGGGCAGTAGGCGGCGTCCCCGACGAGCGCCACGCGACCGCAGGACCATCGCGGGGCCAGCACCTGGCCGATCGAATCGAAGTACAGGTCCGTCGGACCCTCCAGCGCGGCGAGCACCCGCGCAGCCTCCCACCCCGCGTCGCTGAAGATGCGACGCAGGACATCTTTCTGGGCGTCCACGCCGAGCCGTTCGTAGCCGCGTGGCTCGGACATGAATGAGAGCAGGGCCCGGGTCGTGCCCACATTGTCGGGGCGCAGCTGGATCGTTCGACTGCCTGGCGCGTTGTACCACCACCACCATGGGCTATCGGTGGCGACCCGCGGGATGGTGAGATACGCCATGTATGCGCCGAGCTCACGGATCTTGGCCTCGCCGCCGAACACGATGGAGCGGGTGCGCGAGCGGATGCCATCCGCGGCGATCACGAGGTCGAAGTCGCGGGTCTTCCCCGTGGCCAGGGTCGCGGTCACGACGCCGTCGTGCTCGCGCAGGTCGGTGATGGAATCGCCGAAGATGTATTCGGTGCCATCTCGTGTGTGCTCATAGAGGATCCGGGCGAGGTCGCCGCGGAGGATCTCCAGCTCGGCCGTGAAGCCCACCGTGTCGGACTTGCCAGCGGGGAATTCGGCCCTCGTCACGTTATGGCGGTCGACGAAGCGCAGCCCCTTCTCGCCCGTCGAGGCCGCCAGCAGCTCGCCTTCGATCCCCATTCGTCGGACCACCTCGCGTCCCACACCCCGGATGTCGACGTTCTGTCCACCCAGCCGGAGCTCGTCGGCGCGCTCGATCACGACCGGCCGGAGGCCATGACGTCTCAACCAGAAGGCGAGCGTGGGGCCAGCAATGCTGGCACCCGAAATGAGGACGGTTCGTTCGGTCATCGGAGCTCGGGCCAGTCTCGGGCCAGTTCTGGGGAGTCAAACAGCGTCGGCCCGAGCACTGGAGAGCACTCGGGCCGAAATTCGAAAGCGGGCCCGCGTGGGCCCCGGGCCGTCACTGCGGGGTGTCGCAGCTGGCCCAGTTGTAGATCTGGGTCTTCTCGAATTTGCTCAGGTAAGTCAATGAATTAAATGGGCTTCTAGTTGTTCGAGCGATCGCCGGGGCGGGCTCGGGGCGGGCTCGGGCCAGTGCCCCCGACCGCCTGCCGCGCCTCGAGACGCTCGATGGCCGAGCGCTCCGCATGCGGCAGCAGGTGCGGCGAGCGCCGATGCGAGCCGCCTGGTCATCGGGACCTTGCTCTGTCGACGCATCACGGCCAGTCGGGGATCGCCACGAGCTCGCAGGCGAGGCGCCAGAACCGGGATGCGAGAGCCGGGTCGAGCGAATCGTCGCTCGAGCGCAGCTCGGCGCGGTCGGTGTAGTACTTGCCGCCAACGCCCGCGAGCGCAGGGTCGACGGCCATCCACGCGAGCGAGCCGGCGGCCTGGTCGAGTGAGCGCGCGAAGGGCATGTGGGCCAGCACGTGGCGCATGAACCAGCGCATCGGGCCGTGCACGCTCTCGGCTGCGGTGACCGGCACGAAGCCGGGGCACACCGCGTTGGCGGTGATGCGGCGCGGCGGCAGGCGCCGCTGGAGTTCGTAGGTCCACCAGAGCAGCGCGAGCTTGCTGTTCTTGTAGGCGCGGTCGGGGTGGTAGCCGCGCAGCAGCTGGGGGTCGTCGAAGTCGAAGTTCACCGGCTCGCCGCGCGTGCCTGGCATGTGCAACATTGAGGACACGCAGACCACCCGGGCCGCGGTGGAGCGCGCGAGCGCCGGCAGTAGCTCGCGGGTGAGGAGGAAGGGGGCGAGCGTGTTGGTCTGGAGGGTCTCCTCGAAGCCGTCGCCGGTCACGTGGCGCTCGCGGCTCTGCTGCATGATCCCGGCGTTGTGCAGGAGCACGTCGACGACCAGGCCCTCGTGCAGCACCTCGCCGGCGAAGGCGCGCACGGAGGCGAGCGCGGCGAGGTCGAGGATCCGCAGCTCGACGCGGCCGCCGGGCACGGCGTGGTGGATCTGCTGGACGGCCTGCTCGCCGCGCTTGCGGTCCCGCGCGGTCAGCAGGACCCGGTGCCCGGCCCTCGCCAGCTTCTCCGCGGTGGCGAGGCCGAGGCCGCGGCTCCCGCCGGTCACGATGATCGTCCGTGGCTCTGACATTGCGGCGACGCTACCACGCGGCGAGACGAGGTCTCGGTCGTCGAGGCCTCGGTCGTCGCCGAGTCGCACTCAGTCGAGCCAACGAAACGCTCGGTCGAGTTCGGCAGTTCCATCGTGATCGTACCAGCGACCGTGGCTCAGGATCACTCGCTCGGGCTTCCAGGCACGCATACGGGCAAAGCTCGCGCGAGCGAGGTCCTTTCGCCCCCAAAACGTTGCCCGCAAGTCGACTGGCGCCTTGCCGTCCGGGTCCACCGCCCCCGAGAGCGCCAGGAGCGCACGGAAGATGGTGCCGTGGACCTTGTCGCGCTCAAAGTTCTCGATCAGATCGGCGAGGACGAGCGTTCGGCTCGCCCGATGCAGGAACACCACCTCTTCGAGATAGCGGCTGCCACGGAAGATGAACTGGTCGAGGTCTGCGACCCATGCGCTGGGCGGCGCGTCACCGAGGTCGGCAGCGAAACGGATGGCGACGTGCTGCGAGGCTGCACGCTCGCGCACGCCCGGCGACGCCCAGCACGTCGCCGTGGGCCATGCCTGCGACCAGAGCGGGATGCCGGCGTAATGGATGCGGTTCGCGCTGACAAGATGCTCGACAGGCCCCAACGCAGCGAGCTCCGCCCGCAGGCGTTCAGGCAGCTCGATCGTCGGCGAGTGCACCCACAGGCCCCCGCTGGCAAGCCGTACGACCGTGGCCCGCGTCGGGAAGGGGACGCCCGTGCCGTACATCGCCATGCGCACGATGGGGCCGTCGATGATCCAGATGCCTTCGGCGACGGGTTTGAGGGTCAGGATAGGCTCGTAGAGATCGAGTGGCGCATCGGTCACGACCGGCTCCTTCAGACTTGAGTGATCGCCCCATCATGCACGCTTTTCCGTTGCATGATCAGTCCGATGGCCTTGGCGACGCGTGGTGAGTGTGGGCATCATCATGGCCATGGGGCACCCTCTTCACCTGGCATTCGGCTCATGGTGTGCGCTCGCTGTCCTCGTCGCGTGTGGTGGCGACAGGGAGGGCGCGGGCCCGGTCACCGCTGCGAGCGCCACGAGCGAGGACAACACGGGGACCGGCGCATCGACGCCCGCCGAGGACGCGTTCGCCGCTGAGCTCGCCAGGCTGGTCGAACCCCACGTCGATCCGGCAGGTGTGCCCGGCAAGGCGGTCGGTCTGGTCGCGGCGGTGGTGGGGCCCGGCCTGCGGATCGTTGCAGGTTTCGGCGCGACCTCGATCGGCGGTCCTGCGCCGCGCCCCGATACGATCTTCGAGCTTGGCTCGCTCACCAAGGCGGTCACCGGCGTGCTGCTCGCCCGCGCGCTCGATCGCGGCACCGTCGCGCTCGCCGATCCGATCGACGATGTATTCCCGTTGGGTGCGCCGCACTTCGCCGGCCAGGCGATCGCGCTGCTCGACCTGGCCACCCACAGCTCGGGGCTGCCCGGCATGCCCAACAACACGCATTCGCCAGATCCTCGCAATCCCGCGGCGGGATACACGAAAGACGACCTCGCAGCGTTCATGTCGACCCACACGCTGACGAGCGCCCCAGGCGCGCGGACGGTCTACTCCAACCTCTCGGCTATTACCTGGTCGAGGACGCCGGCGAGGCGAGCTACGAGGCGCTGGTCCTGCGCGACCTGGCCGCTCCACTGGAGATGCCCGACACGCGAATCGTTGTCCCGGCCGGCAGCCAGGAGCGCCTCGCCCAGGGGTACTGGCAGGCGGCTGTGGCCCCGGCCAATCAGATCGGTGAGCCGCTGGCTGGCGCTGGCGCGCTGCGCTCGACCGGCGCCGACATGCTCCGCTTTGTCGAGGCGGCGCTTGGGACCGGTGATCCGGCGGTGGTCGCCGCGTGGGCCCGGGCGCTCGAACCGCAGCGACCGAGCCCCGCCGGGCAAGGCGGGCAGATCGGCCTGTTGATCGGACGCGAGACGATCGACGGCCGATATCGATACTTCAAGGACGGCCAAACAGCAGGCTTCACGGCATTCCTGCTGTTCTCGACGTCGCCGCCCGCCGCGGTGGTCCTGCTGGCGAACACCAGTGACATGGCCGAGACCGGCGCCCTGAAGACCCTCGCCCGCCAGATCCTTGACGCGATCCCACCCGCGTGAGCCGCATCATCGGATGAACAACCCGACCGGCAATCCGTAGACGACCGTGAAGCCCGCGAGTCCTGGCGCGGCGAAGGTCTCGGTCGCTCATGGCACGTCATATCTCGACTCGGTCACACAGCGGCGACAGCGTGCCCGCGGGCCGACCCGCGCTGGCAGGCGCCGTGCAAACATTGCACGTCGCTGCAGACGCTGCCGGTCGTCGGGCACGCGGCGGGAGGATTACGTAGACATACCGAGGCGATCGTCCGGAATGGCGCGTGCACAGGCGTCTTTGTGGACAGCGCGGTATTCATCGTCACCGGTGCGAACTCCGGGATCGGTCGGGCCACGGCGCGAGCACTGGCTCGCAGTGGCGAGGTCGTCGTCATGGCGTGTCGCGATCCGGCGCGCGGCGAGGCGGCTCGCGCGGTGCTGCTGGCCGAGGTGCCCGGCGCGGACCTTCACGTGCTGCGTTGCGACCTCGCCGAGCTCGCCTCGGTGCGCAGCTTCGCCGCCGAGGTCTCGACGCGGTTCCCCGGTGTTCGAGCGCTCGTCCACAACGCCGGGGTCTACCCGAGCGAGCGGACCCTCTCGGCAGACGGGTTCGAGCTCATGCTCGCGGTCGGTTTTCTCGGGCCGTTCCTGCTGACGCATTTGCTGCGCCCGGCGCTGATCGCCGCCGCTCCGGCGCGGGTCGTCCAGCTGGCGGGCATCTACCACCGACGCGGCAGCATCGACCTCACGGACCTGCAATGGCAGCGGCGCCCGTGGGATCGGGCCGCGGCGAACAATCAAGTCCAGCTGGCGCGGGTCATCTTCATGGTCGAGCTGGCCCGTCGTCTCGGCGATCTCGGCGTGACGGCCAATGCTGTCCATCCGGGGGCAGTGCTCACGGAGGCGCTCGATAAGGCGCCGTGGTACCTGCGCCTGCTGGCGCACACCCTCGCGCGGCCGGGTTTCGTGCGGCCGGATCGCGGGGCGGCGCCGGTGGTGCGCCTGGCATCGGCGCCCGACCTCGCCAACGTGACCGGGTGCTTCTTCGATCGCCTCGTGCCCACGCCCCACATCCCGGCGGCCCGCGACAGCGAGCTTGCGGCGCAGCTGTGGGCGCAAGCCGAGCAACTCGTGGGGATCGCCGGCTGAGATCGCTCGCGTCGAAAGGAGGCCGAGCGCCGGCGACCGGCTGCAGCGGCCGTGGTCTTCAGCGCAGGCGAAAATTCGACCCGGTACTCACATAGCACCGCAAGTTCGGCAGCGGGTGACGCCCTGCGCGAAGACGCGGGCGAGGAGCTTTGCCCAGCCGATGCGTCGTGGTCTGGGCGAAGAGGTGGGCGAGGATTCGGCCGGGTCGCTGGAGAGGGCGAAGTCCAGCGGGTGCTGTGGTGGTGGCGGTGCGGCGGGGCACTGAGCAGGCGCGCATGGTCGTGCAGATGCAGAGGCGGGGCAGGCCGCCAGGTTTTGCTCGAAAAAGTCTCTTGATCGTTAAACGGTCCCTGTGCTTCGATATGGTGCACCTGTGGAAAGGACCCGAGAAATGATCAGACCGACCAATTGGATGTCGAGGCTCCAGGACAAACATCTCTACGAGATCGTCATACCCGGAACCCACGACTCTGGCACCGAGGGATTCCCGACGATCTCTCCGTCCCGGACGCAGGTATACAAGATCAACGAACAGCTTGAGGGGGGCGTCCGATTCTTGGATATGCGCCTCGCCTACAACTCGGTCGAGGACAATTTTCACGTCGTCCACGGGACCGATGTGGCCTCCAACCTGAACTTCGACACGGTCGTCAAGTGGTGCAACGACTTCTTGAGCTTGAATCCCACCGAGACCATCGTGATGAGCATCAAACAGGAAGGCCTACTGCCTGGTCCCGACGATGCCTTCGCCCGCGAGTTGAGCAGCTGGCACACGACTCACGCGAACAACCACGACTGGAAGTCCGACCTCTGGTACACCACTGACTCAGCCATTCCCACCGTCGAGCAGGCCAAAGGCAAGATCGTCCTCGTCAAGCGGTATAAGGTCTCCAATCAATCAGGCGCGCCATTGTTCTTCGGCGGCTTCGACTTCACCTTCATCAACGGCAACCAAAGCGGGGGCTGGACCCTGCTCTCACCGCAGTCCCCGAGTCCGCAGAACCCGTATGTCTTGGTACAGGTGCAGGACGAATACAAGTACGAAGGCGAGGCGAAGAAGGACGCCGTGGAAGGTTTTATCGAAAGCGTGATGGGCGGCTACGTCATGCCGAGTCCCCCGAACTACGTGGGCTGGGGTATCAATTTCGCCTCCAGCGCGAATCCGACCCCGTACCAGGCCGCGGAAGTCGTCAACCCGTGGCTCGCGGCCCGGCTCCGACAAATCACCGGAAAGCTCTACGGCGTCCTGCTCACCGACTACGCCCAACCGGCGCTCTGGCAGCAGATCTACGGGCTCAACTTCAACTGACCAGCAGCGAGAGGTGGCTGGACTGCGAATCGTCCTGGGCCAGGGCCGCTAGCCCGGCATGAGCGGCTCGCAGGTGAACGAGACCTCGAGCTTCGCCGCCTTGTCGGTCTGCAGCAGCGCGCATGTCTGCGGGCACAGCACGACCTCGTCGCCCGCGATGTAGAACGCGTTGGCGACGCAGGCCGCCAGGTTGGGCACCTGCATGAACACCTGCGGCGCGCCCTGGCCCATCGGGGTATATTCGACGCTCACGCCGTCGCTGTCCAGCGTCTTGTTCGGCGGGGGCGCGGGGATCGGGAACGAACAATCGATCTCGGCGCCCTCGATCACGCTGTCGGCGATCGCCTGGAACACCACGTCGTACGAGGTCGTGTCACACAGCGGGAAGCGCAGCCCCCCCGTCAGGATGCTCAGCGCCTGGTGCCCGGTGCCCGGCGCGACCCCGGTGGGGCACAAGGTCTTGATGATCGGGTCCTGCGGCTCGTATGGCGCGGTCGGCGGGTCGTTGAAGTCCATCGCAACGATCGAGTGGAAGGAATAGCGCCGCGTCTCTGCCGTCGGCCCGAAGTGCTCCGGGGCGAGCGCGAGCAGCGACGCGTCGAAGGCCTTGGCCGCCGCGGTGCCGTCGGCGATCTTGTTGGCGTCATCGTAGGGTCCGCACACCACGCCGTCGTCGCTGATCATCACGAAGTGCTTGATCGAGTCCTCGCGCAGCCACTGCTTCCAGCCGCCGGCGCCGAGCCCGAACTCGTCCTTGAGCCCGCCGGCGAACGAATCATGGGTCTTACACCAGCCGCTCGTCGAGCCGACGAAGAAACTGTAATGATAGAACTTCCCCGGGTTGAACACCGGCTTCGCCGGCGGCTTGGCGCAGCCGCCCTGCGGGATCCCGGACAGCGGCGCCTCGATGCAGACGTGCTCGTCGGGGTCGTACTTCCCGTGCTGGCTCAGCATGATCACCCGGTAGTCGAGGCCGCTCGTCTCGATGATCTGCGCGAAGTTCTTGTTGATGTTGTCCTGCACGCCCTTGATCTCGGCGGTCATGCTGCCCGAGTTGTCGATGATGAGGATTACGTCGACCGGGCGGATCACGACCTCGGCCTCGTACGATTGCACGCCGCACGACGACGAGTTGATCGTACATTGCGCCGAACAGCCGCCGTCGGGCCCGTTGTCGGCCCCCTCGTCGCAGTCCTCCTGCGGCCCGCGGCTGCCGTCGCCGCAGATGTTCAGCGTGCAGTCGATCTTGCACGCCTGATCGTTGGCGTTGCCTGGACCGTCGTCACAGGCCTCGCCGGGGTCCACCGCCCCGTTGCCACAGCCCGGCGGGATCACCGGGCCCGTGTCCGTGCTGCCCATCGTGCCAGTCGGCGTCATCGTCGTGCCCTCCGCGCCCCCCGTCGCACCGCCCGAGCTCGAGTCGGTCGCGCCGCCGGTGCCCGGCCCCGTCCCGGAGGCCGACGCCGTGTCCGAGATCGACAGCGAGCCCGCCGTCGTGACCTGTCCCCCCGACACACTGCCGCTGGCGCGCCCCTGGTCGTCGCCGCAGCCGGCAGCGAGCGCCGCGGCGAGCGGGAGGGCGAGGCGGATGGTGATGGACGTGGGTGGCAGGGGCGACATCGCGCGATACTATCAGTCAGCCATCCGCCAGGCGACAACGATGGAGCCTCGGCGCCGCGGTCCTCGGCCAGGCCGACCCGCTCGAGCCATGCGCCGCGTCGCGGTCGGTGCATACCGGCTTATCGATTGACGCTCGTGCCCGGCTCGCCAATCCTGGCCGCGATGTACACCTCGCGTCGAGCTCGCTCCCACCTCCGCTGCCTCGCCCTGCCGCTCCTCCTCCTCGCCGCCTGTGGCGACGAAACCCGGACCACCGCCGGCGCATCGGCTTCGAACACCAGCGACACCACCGTCGCCACCCAGACGGCTGGTGCCACCGATACCGTCGGTGCGAGCGAGGGCACTGACACGGCCGGCAGCGGCGGAAATTCGATGACCGCCGCGGTGCCGACCACGACGGTGGATCCCACCAGCGCGGGCGGCACGACGAGCGTGGGGATGACCAGCGGCACCAGCGGCACCAGTGGCACCACCGGCGGCGTCGATCTCCCGACCTGCGACGAGGAGCCGCCGCCAGCGATGATGGGTCCCTTCGACAAGACCTGCGCCGTCGAGCCGCAGCAGGGGATGTTCAACCCCGTGGTCGAGTGGCACAAAGACACCTGGGCCACCGCCCCGACCTCCAAGGCGAGCGTCACCACGCCCGTCGTGGCCCAGATCACCGATGATAACGGCGACGGTAAGATCGACCCCAGCGATATGCCGGACGTCATCTACGTGACCTTCACCGCCAACAACGGCACCCTGCGCGCCGTCTCGGGCGACGGCAGCAAAGAGCTGCTCAGCGTCACCAGCGCCAATTTCTCACGCAATCAGAGCGTCAGCGCCGGCGACATCGACGGCGACGGCGTCGTCGAGATCATCACCAAGGGCATCGACCAGAAGGTCTACGCCTACGAGCACGACGGCACGCTCAAGTGGACCAGCGCCTCGCTCGGCAACAACACCGGGATCTACGACAGCGTCGTCAGCATCTCCGACATGAACGGGGACGGCTCGCCCGAGCTCGTGTCAGGCCGGGCGATCCTCGACAGTCAGGGCATGATTATCGGCACCGGCAAGTTCGGCACCGGCAAGCCCGCCGGCAACGCCAACGCCGACGCGAGCATGTCCTTCGCCGTCGACCTCGACGGCGACGGCGAGCAGGAGGTCGTCGTCGGCGACGCGCTCTACAACATCGCCGGCGCCGCCAAGTGGAACAACGGCCTCGCCGACGGCTTCCCCGCCACCATCGACCTCGAGCTCGACGGCCAGCCCGAGATCGTCGTCGTCTACGACGGCAAGATCCGCACTCAGCGGCACACCGACGGCTCGGTGGTCTGGGATGTGGCGATCCCCGGCGGCCGCGGCGGCCCCCCGACCGTCGCGGACTTCGACGGTGACGGCATGCCGGAGGTCGGCGTCGCCGCCGGTAGCAAATACACCGTCTTTGACACCGACGGGACCGCGCTGTGGACCGCCGCCACCCAGGACGCGTCCTCGGCGATCACCGGCAGCAGCGTCTATGACTTCGAGGGGGACGGCATCGCCGACGTCGTCTACGCCGATGAGATCAACCTGTACGTATTCTCCGGCAATGACGGCACGGTCAAGCTCAAGTTCACCCCTCATAACAGCGGCACTCGCCTTGAGATGCCGGTGATCGCCGACCTCGACGGTGACGACCAGGTCGAGATCGCCTTCGTCAGCGAGCCCGGTGCCGGCGGCACTTACCAGGGGTTGACCGTGCTCGGCGACAAGGACAAGTCCTGGCGCCCCGGTCGCAAGCTCTGGAATCAACACGCCTATCATATTACTAACGTCAACGACGACGGGACGATCCCCGCGATCGCCGACCTCAACTGGCTCTCGTACAACAATTTTCGCTCCGGCGACCTCTCGGCCAATGACGGTCTCGCCGCGCCCGACCTCGTCATGCTCACGCCCGAGACCTGCGTCAGCACCTGTTCGGGCCCGGACAAGCTCGCGCTGTGGGTCCAGCTCGGCAACGCCGGCGCGGCCCCCCTGACGGCCGGCGCCGACGTCGAGATCTACGGCACCGTCATGGGCGTCGAATCGTTGATGAAGAGCGTGCCATTCGCCGACGTGCTCGCCCCCGGTGAGTACGCGGCGGCCTTTTCGATCGAGATCGACACCGCAGGCCTCGAGCAGCTGCGGGTGGTGGCCAAGGCCAAGGAGGCCGAATGCAAGATCGACGCGGACAACGAGATCGTGCTGATGCCGCCCTTCTGCACCGCTCCAGGCTGAGCCGCGCCGCGCTCGCGCCGTGGGGTCCAGAGAGTAAAACAGAGTCGGCCCGGGTACCTGGAGAGTACTCGGGCCGACGGCTGAAAGCGGACTGACGTGGCGTGTAACGATGTTTGTGGTGCTTTGGACCAATCACTGCGGGGTGTCGCAGCTGGCCCAGTTATAAATTTGGGTCTTCTCGGCCGCCGTCAGGCCGCCGCCGGGGGGCATCGCGCCTTCGTAGACCTCGTCCATGCCCTTCGGGGCGTTGGCCTTGGCGGCCTCGTAGGTGTCGTAGTTGATGCCCGCGGGGGCGCCGGCCCGGGCTGCGCCGGTGGCGGCCGAGCTGTGACAGGTGGTGCACTTGGCGAAGGCGGTGACCTCGGAGAACTTCGGGGGGGTGACCGCGCCACAGTCGACGTTGGGGCCGGCTTCTTCCTCCTCGCCGCAGGCGGGCAGGATGAGGGCGCTGAACAGGAGGGCGAGGGGCAGGCGGAGGAGGGTCATGATGGTGCTTCCGCGAGGACCATATCCGCGGTGATCCGCGCCGGCAAGCCGTCAAGATTGCCGGCGGCGCGCGAGGGCCAGCGCCGCATGTTCGCGGTCGTCGAAGTGGATCTTGGTGGTACCGAGGATCTGGTAGTCCTCGTGGCCCTTGCCGGCGATCAGGACGAGGTCCTCGGCGGCGGCTGCGGCGATGGTGTGGGCGATCGCTGCGGCCCGGTCGACGATCTCGAGGACCCGGGGCTGGTGCTCGGGGGCGACACCCGCGAGCATCTGGGCGACGATCGCGGCTGGCGCCTCGGTGCGAGGATTGTCCGAGGTGGCGACCATGTGGTCGGCGAGGGCGGCGGCGATCCGGCCCATCGGGGCGCGCTTGCTCGCGTCGCGATCGCCGCCGCAGCCGAGCACGATCCACAATGCGCCGCGGCAGGCCGGACGCACCGCCTCGAGCGCCCGGCCGACCGCGTCGGGGCTGTGTGCATAGTCGACGACGACGGTCGGGCCGCTGAGCTCGGGGACCAGGACGCGCTCGAGTCGACCGGGCGCGCCGCGACAAGCGGCGAGGCCGGCGAGGGTGTGGTCCAGCGAGAGGCCGAGGCCGAGTCCGAGGCCGAGGGCGACCAGCGCGTTGTCGAGGTTGTAGCCGCCGATCAGCGGCGAGCGCAGGCGGGCCGGGCCGGCCGGGGTTCGCAGCAGCACGTCGAAGCCTGTCCCTTGTGACATGTCTTCGAGGACACAGAGCTCGGCGTCGGGGTCGGCGCCGCGGCTGGCTCGCCAGGTGATGGCGCCGGCCTGGCGCGCGGCGGCGAGGAAGGCCCCGGCCGCCGGCTGGCCGTCGACGGCGGCCACGGCGACGCCGCCGGGCTTCAGGTGCTCGCTGGCCAGCAGGCACTTGGCCGCGAGGTAGTCGGCCATCGTGCCGTGGAAGTCGAGGTGGTCCTGGGAGAAGCTGGTCATGCCGATCGCGTCGTAGCGCAGCGGCCGTACGCGGCCCTGGACCAGCGCGTGCGAGGAGACCTCCATGATCAGGTCGCCGGCGCCGCGCGCCACGGCCTCGGCGAGCAGGCCCTGCAGCTCGAGCGGGAACGGGGTCGTGAAGGCGGCCGGGGCCTCGTGGTCGACCAGCCAGTTGCCGGCGGTGCCGATGCGCAGGTGCGGCCGGCCGGCGGCGGCCAGCATCGCGGCGACCAGATAGGTGACCGTCGTCTTGCCGTTCGTGCCGGTGACGCCGGCGAGGCGCAGGCGCGTGGCCGGCTCGCCGAAGCAGCGCGCGGCCAGCAGCGGGGCGGCGCGGGCGGTGTCGGGCAGCCAGACGTGCGGCTGCGCGGGGGCGTCGACGCGGCCTGACTCGAGGATGAGCACGGAGGCGCCGGCGGCCGCGGCCTGGGCGAGGAAGGCGTGGCCGTCGTGGCCGATGCCGGGGACCGCGAGGAAGGCCAGGCCGGGGGTGACGCGGCGCGAGTCGACGGCGAGGCCCTGGACCTCGGTGTCGGGGCCACATCCGCAGTAGCGGGCCTGGATCTCGCCGAGCAGGGTGCCGAGGCGCATGCGCGGACCATAACGCGGCGGCGCGGCGCGGCGCCAACATTGTGTGGCGCGCTTGGTTGGTCGAGGCGGCGTCGGCCGTGGTCAGGTCGTGTGCCGCTCGCGAGCGCGGCCGACTCGAGGAGTCGGCCGCGGACGGGATCATGATGCCGGCATGAACCGGCGAGGGCTTCAGCGGGCCCGCAGGTAGCGGACGATCGGGCCGGCGAAGGCGAGGGGGGCGGCGAGCATGCTGCCGGCGAGCAGGGCGAATACGGAGCCCCACAGGACGACCGAGCCGCTGGGGGTCAGCAGCAGGAAGCTGACGGTGGGCGGTCCGAACAGGCCGAGGCCGTCGGCGAGGGCGATCGAACCGGCGAGGCCCATGCCGGCGAGGCCCCAGGTGCGGCCGCGCAGGAGCCCGAACACGCCGCCGACACCGGCGATGAGGGCGACGAAGTGCAGGAATTCAGGCTTGGGGGCGAGGGTGTAGAGGATCAGCAGGGGCAGCGACATGCCGGCGGACTTGACCGCGCGGCGCAGCAGCACGAGCGACTCCTCCTGGAAGTTCCAGCGCTCGGCGGTCGACTCCGAGTGCTCGTAGCGGGCGGCCATGCCCTCGCCGCCGAGCATCAGGGCGATCAGGAGGTGCGAGGCGCCGAACACGGCGATGGTCGGCTCGAGTCCGGTCTGCAGCAGGGTGATCAGCGAGAGGGCGCCGAAGTTGCCGATGCCGATGGCGAACCAGCGGGCCCAGAACCACTCCGCCGCGATGCCCACGAAGGCGAGGCCGTAGACGACGGCCAGACCGGTGAAGCAGGCGAATATCTCGTCCGGGCCGAGCAGGGCCGTGAGGACGAAATTCCAGAAGAACAGGCTGAGGAGGAGGAGGGAGATCGCGCGTCGGATGCCTACCATGATGCCTCGGGAGCCCAACCTTACGCCCCACGCCGGGGGCGCGCAACGCCGGGTTTTGACCTCATGCGCGCATGGCCGATCGTTGCCGAGGGTGGCCGGTCGTGGCCGACCGTCGTCGTGGTGGCCGCGGCTCGCATGGGCGAGGCGCGGGATCGCCGCGCGAGCGGTCGAGCCGCCATGGCCCGGTCAGGTTTCGGCGCGGGGCGCTGGCGAGCCGATCGTGGTCGTCGGTCCTCGCGGTCGGATGCGTCGTGGGGCGCAGGTGCGGGGGCCCGAATCAGCTGTCCGAAGGGACATGTGGCCCGGTGGCCCCGATCGTCGGCGTGATTGACAAGGTAGAGGCTGGCTGCCCTAATCGTGCCCGTGATGACGAACCCGAGCTCGAAGTGGATGTCCTTGCTGCGCCGACCGCTGGCGGTCGCGCTGGTCGCCTCGCTGTCGCTGGCGGGCTGTGCCCTGACGGTGACGCGCCTGAACTCGGCGCAGAAGAAGCCGAACAACGTGTGGGTGTTCTTCACGGTGGAGAAGGGCGACGAGCCGGTCGCGGGGCTGCAGGCGGAGGACTTCCAGATCTACGAGGACGACGAGCTGGTGTCGGTCTACGAGAGCAAGCAGGTGATCCAGAACCCGGAGGTCGCGGCGGTGATGTACACGATGCTGCTGCTCGACGTGAGCGGCAGCATCACCGAGTCGGGCTCGGCGGACTCGCTGGTCGACGCCGCGGAGCTGTTCACGGATCGCGTCGGCAAGACCCAGAAGGTCGGGGTGTACGCGTTCGACGGCGAGAAGGAGATCAAGTCGGTGGTGCCGTTCACCGAGTCGGAGGGCGCGGCGGTCGGCGGGCTCGAGGGGCTGCGCTCGTACAAGGCCAAGGACCCGTCGACCAACCTGCACGGCGCGGTGATCGAGGGGCTCAAGGAGC
>Ga0116158_10002854_pt1 | contig 15098 bp, 6 predicted proteins | sample AD_UKC052_MetaG_FD_89883 | JGI IMG/M metagenome (GOLD analysis project Ga0116158, IMG submission 89883) | Active sludge microbial communities of municipal wastewater-treating anaerobic digesters from USA - AD_UKC052_MetaG | ecosystem: Engineered > Bioreactor > Anaerobic > Digestate | place: USA... | reverse complement strand
CCTTCGCCGCAAACGGACAGCCGGTCGCATAAGCTTCGGTAAGCACCGGAGCGTATTCGCCGAGCTTCCTTTGTATGCTGGCGGCACGATACAGGGTGTCGATAATACCGCGACGTTCAGCTGAGCCGAAGCGGCGTTCGAATGCCTCACGGCAGGGCAGACTCTCCGGAAAGCCTTCGAGGTTGCGCAGGACACCTTCGAGCGCTTTGCGGCCGAACCAGGCGCCTGATGGCAGTTCGTCGAGAACGTAGCCCCAGCCGGCAAAACGTGCGCTGCTCTGCCCGCATTTCGCAAAAACGATCGAGCCGGTGCCATTGACCGAAAGAATTCCATCTTTGCCGGCCAGGCAGGCGGCATGGTTACATTCATAATCAGATTTAACAATGACCTGCCGGCATGCCGGATGCGCGTTTGAGACCGCTTCTTCGAGCCTTTTTGCCGCTGCCAGATCGTCGGCTCCGGCGGCTCCGATCAGCCAGACTACACTATCGTTGCCGATTTCGGCAGCATGCATGATGTCGCGGCAGATCTGCAGCAGGCGTTCCCGATCGAGTAGCCTGATATTGCCGGCCTGCATCGAAAACTCACGCCGGTTGCCGGTGTAGATGCCCTTGAGCTCGCTGCCGCCCCAGTCGATCGAGACGAAACTCTGACTCACTGAATCGATCCTTTGCGCATGCCTTCGAGCATATAGCGTGAGAAGAATATGAACACCACGACCATGGGCACGGCGGCGAGGGTGGCTCCGGCCATCAGCAGACCGAAATCCATGATCTGCTGATCCTGCAGTGTCGACAGGCCGACGGTGAGAGTGTAATACTTCTCGCTGTTGAGCGTTATCAATGGCCACAAAAACGCGTTCCACTGCGCGATAAAAGTAAAGATACCCGAAGTCGCCAGTATCGGCATCGACAGCGGAAAATAGATGCGCGTGAAGATCTGAAGCTCGCTGGCGCCGTCGATCTGCGCCGCTTCCGACATCTGTACCGGTATTGAATCCATATACTGGCGCACCATGTAGATGCCGAAAGGTGCCGCCATTGCCGGCAGAATTACCGACCAGAGATTGTCGATGAGACCCCACTTGGCCATGAACAGAAACAGTGGCAGCATGACGATCTGGCCGGGCACCATCATCGCAGCGAGAAGAATCATGAAAATGCTTTCGCGCCCCTTGAAGCGGCCTACAGAGAAGCCGAATGCCGCCAGCGAATTGAAAATGGTCTGCGCCAGCGTTACGGCAGCCGAAACGACGAACGAATTGATCGTCCAGCGCACGATGCTGCCGGCCGACAGCAGAACCTTGAAGTTCTCGAGTGAAAACTCGCCGTAGCGGGGCGGGGTGGCGGCCAGTGCCTCAGGCGAGGTGAATGCGGTCAGAACCATCCAGACCAGCGGGCCGGCGGTGAGTATCAGCCCGATGGTGAGAAACGTCAGCGAAAGATAGTGGGCTTTGTGCATGTTCATGCGAGATACTCGACTTCCTGCCGCGAGAACCGGCGCTGAATAAGGGTTATCACCATTATTGCAGCGAACAGTATCAGGGCCATGGCCGATGAGAGGCCAAAGTCGAAGTCGCGGAAAGCCGACGTATATACGCGCAGCACGACAACTTGCGTCGAGTTGCCGGGCCCCCCATCTGTCAGCATCAATACTTGGGCGAAGACCTGCAGAGCGGCAATTACCCCGGTTATCATGAGAAAGGTCGTCGTGCCGCCCAGCAGTGGGACGGTGATGTGCCACCATTTCTTGAAGGCGTCGGCGCCTTCGAGATCGGCAGCTTCATACAGCGAATTCGGTATATTGGCCATCGAGGCAAGATAGATCAGCATCGCGCCACCCGGCGATTTGAGAATTCCTGAGATGATTACCGAGATGAAGGCGACCGAGGGGTCAGAAAGCCAGCCGACCGGGCTCATGCCGAACCAGCGCAGGGTCGAGTTGAACAGACCGACTTCGGTATTGAACAGCCAGCGCCAGACCATGGTCAGAACGACGACTGAGGCGACTCCCGGCAGATAATAGGCCGCCCGGAAAAACGACTTGGTTTTGCCCTGCAGGCCGTGAATCAGACTGGCTACCACCAGCGCGGTGAACACGTTCGCCGGCACGACGAGCAGACTGTAGAGCATGGTGTTTTTGCAGGCAATTATAAAGCGCGGGTCGTTCCAGGCTCTGGTGAAATTCTCGAGCGTAAAACCGCCAACTTCGCCGATGCGGTAATCGCGAAACGCCAGCAGAAGTGCATCAGCCAGCGGATAAAACAGAAACAGGCCGGTGAGGCTGACTGCCGGCACAATCATGATCAGGTGCGCCTGTCGCGACAGCAGCGCGAAGACCATGGCCAGAATCGACAGAACTGCGATGACGGTGGCAAAGTGGCTGCTTTTGCTGACATCTCCGCTGATCGAGCCGCTTTCGATCGAAAGAACGCGGTTTACCCGCTCACCTGAGCCGCGCATCGCGGTCAGCGGGTCGATTCGGCCCAGCAGGCTCTGCTGTATCGAAGAAGTGACTTCTTCGTCGATCTGCGGCCAGCGGCTGTCGGCAAATACCGACTGGCCTTCCTGAAAAATCTGCCATGCTGCCGTCATGTGACGGTCGTCGGCATAGATATTGCCGGTGCTTTTGCGGGTCGGAAACTGTGTGTAATGCACAAGGTCGCGCTGCTGTTCGCCCAGTGTCAGAAAACGCGCCAGCTGCATTGCCAGCTTGACCCGCTTCTGGTCGGCATTCTTGAAAACATAGAAGCCGGATGTGCCAAGAAACGAACCGCTTGGCTTACCTGGCTGTGCCGGATAATGCACTACTTCAAAGTTGGTCGGAAACTTGTCGGTCATCGCCTTGATGCCCCAGAGCCCGAAGGCCCCGGCAGCGAGTCGCTTTTCGCGGCCAAAGGCAGTCCAGATATCGTTGGCCGAGCGGCCGCCGCTGTCTGGAGGGATTATTTTCATTTCGCGCAGCTGATTGACCCATTTTATGCCTTTGAGAAACTCTTCTGAGTCGCCGGCGTATTTGCCGTCGCGATCGATTATGCTGCCACCGAAGCACATCAGAAACGGCAGGTTGGCAGTTTCATCTTTCTGGAAATACAGCCCGAGCGGATAATGTCCCTGGCCCTGCGTGCCGGCCGTTTTGGCCACATTGTCGGTCGGGCTCATATAAGCCTGAATCTGTGCCATTTTCTGGGTGAATTCTTCAGGGGTCCAGCGCCCTTCGACTGGCAGTTCAACACCGGCCGAAGCAAAGATGTCGGCGTTCAGATAAAGCAGCTGCCCGCCCATATACCAAGGCCAGCCGTAGATTTTGCCTTTGACTTTGAAAGCCTCGAGAGCCGCTGGAAAATAGTCGGCGCGGTCTTCGGCACTCATATAGTCATCGACAGGCTCGATAAGCTCTTCGCGAATGAACAGCAGCGGCACGACGCCCGGCGCGACATCAGGGTAATTCCCGCTGACCGCAGCAATCTTCAGCTTCTCGTGGCCTCGCTGCCAGGTGAGTTTGGTCAGGTCTACCCTGACACCTGGATTCTGCGCTTCAAATTCCTTGATCTTGCGTTCCATCCAGGTAAAACGGTCAGTGCTTTGGCCCGGTTCCAGCCAGCGCGGAAAGTCCCAGATCTTCAGCGTGATTTCTTCTGTGGCATAAGCAGCATTGCATTGCAGCAGCGACAGCAGAATGACAGTCAGCACGAGCGTAAAACTGCAGCTATGCAGTGTGATAGCTTTTGAGTGTTTCATATAGAGTCTATCAAGGCTCCTCTTCTACAAGAAAATGCAAGAGATAGAATAACGGTCAACCTCACATCAGGCAAGCAAAAAGTGGTTTATCCGGCACAAGCATTATTTGTCGTTAAAAAGTGGTTATTGGATTACAAAAAAGTAAGGGCGCAGGCGGGTTTCTCATGAGCGGAAACTTCGAGTCAGGCAACATTGACGCAAAGCCATAGCTTTTCACAATAAACTTTCGCCTGGGGAGAGTTGTAGCGAATGAGATTCCGCCGAGAGCCCGATTAGTATCCTTCTTACAAATGGAGCAATTCAGATAATGCAAAAGAGTAGTCGGAACAGCAGGGGTGAAATTTTGCTCAGTTAATTCAAAACAACTGCCGATGTAGTTGACGAATAATATTATCTCAACCCGATCAAAACAGGGGCTGGTATGAAAAAGGCGAACATTCGATTTGTATCTGTAATCTGGGTTCTGCTGGGCATGCTTTGTGCCGCGCAGATTTCTCACGCCCAGGTAAGCGTTTTACCTGACACCGTGCGTGAAATTGCGGTCAAGCATGGCCATGAAGCTCGTAAAATGGGCGTATCGGCAGATCTTGGCCCGTTCATCAATGAACCGTTGCTGCACCAGCCCGTTGTAATCAGCGGCAGCACCATTGGTGGACTCAAAGGCACTATCAGAGCCATTGTTGGCGGTCGCAACTTTTCGGCGGCCGACGTCGACAATGCCATGATTCCATTTACCACTTTCAATGGTTACGGGTTGAGCAATCTTTATCATGACGGCGGGGAATGGCCGGGCACCAATGGCAACCCGACCGCTGATGACGGCGCCTCCAGCTTCGGTAACGACTGGGCTGGTGAAATCTACGATCTTGACGGTAACGGCCACTATCCAAAGGCTGTGTTGCGCTATATCGGAACTCATTGTTATATCTTCGTGCCGGTAATGTATTTCCCGACCTTGCCCCGAGCGCTTTCAACCTCTGAAGATGCCACCCCGCCGGCTCAGGCCGCCTGGGGCCTCTATTGGCCTGACAGCGCCGTGATGCAGAACGGCCCGTATTATTTCGCTCCTGATGCCAATGGCACCGTGCTCGAGCCGCGCTATGTTCTCGGCGCCGACAAAAACTATGCCCGTCTCAAACTCAAGGAAATGGCCGACCAGTTTGACGGCATCATTTATCCAAAAATTCGCGAACACTTTGGTAATGAACCGGATGTAGATGGTGACCCCAAGGTTTTCATTCTTCTCGACGACATTCGCGATGGCTCTGGCAGCTACCGCGGTTATTTCTGGGCTGGCAATCAGTTTCCCAGAACCTCGCAGGCGATGAGTAACGAAAAAGAGCTGCTCAATATCGACCTGTTTCCGAGTTTCACTTCGTATCAGTCCGACACTTATGGCACTGTCGCGCATGAATTCGTGCACATGATCATCTATAACGAAGGTTATTACGTTGAGGACAATGTGCTCAAGGGCCTCGAAAGATGGCTGGAAGAAGGGCTGACGCAATATGGCCAATACCTGTTCGACAGCAAGTTCAGCAGCAACCTCGATGAATTCATTAAGAAGCCCGATACCATTCTGGCCGACAATCGGGTTAACGAAGTCTGGCTCGGGCCCAGCCCGTTCGCCAACTATGGCGCCTCGTTCCTGTGGATGTTCTATCTCGTCGAAAAATACGGTGGCTCGAACCTGCCGGGATTCTTCAGAACCATGATCCGCTATCGTGACGGTGGCATGGGCAGCGTCGACACAGTGTTGAAGCCCTTCAATACCGACTCTAAAGCGGTATTCTCAGACTGGGCGATTGCCAACTACCTTAACAAGACGCGAAAGCGCGACGGCAGCCTGCTTAATGACGGCAAATGGGGTTACAACGTCGATAACGACACCAATACCTCGAACGATATCGGTAAGTACGAAAGACTGCCGGTCAGGTTTGCCGAAAAGGTAATTCTTACCGAAAAGGTCACCGCCCGTTCTTCGAATGTCAACCCCTGGGCTGCTGATTACATCGAGATTTCAGGCAATACCGGCAACCTCAATGTTGGCTTCGACGGCTCTGACACCGGCCAGTTCAAGGCTGCTGTGATCAAGCGTGGCCCCGATGTCGATACCTCGGTTGAGTTTCTCTACCTCAACGATCGTCAGACCGGCAATTTGATCATTCAGAACTACGGCGCCGGCAGCACCTACGAAAACATCGTGCTGGTGCCGATGGTGCTGCACAACAACGATTTCAACAAGCTCAGCTACGTTTATTCGGCATCGTTCGACGATCTCAAGGTTGCGATTTTCCCGAATCCAACTTTTGAAAACGAACTGCATATCATTGTGCGCACCGACAAGAAATTCTCGTCTGAGCCCAGGCTGCAGATGACCTACGAAGGTGAGCAGGGCTATCTGGTAATGGTGCCGGTTAACGATTCGACCTATATCACCAACTACCGGCTCAAAAAGTCGGGCGAAGGCACGATCGTCGCTAATGGCACCAACGCTGATGGCGTCATCCTTTCCAACCAGATCAAGTTTTCGGCAGTCTACTACCCGCCCAACAGTCAGGGTCTGCTGAGCGCTTCGTTCGTCACTCTCGACGTTCCGGCCGGTTCACTGCGCAACGGTGGCACGGTGGTGGTTGCCGAGGCCGAGAACCTGGTTTCATACCGTGAACTTACCAGACTCAGCCGCAATGTTGACGTTACTCTGCCGGTTGAAAAGGCCGAATCGGCGATTGGAATAAAGGTGCCGATGCTTGGCAGCTATGCCTGCGAAGGCTCGAAAATCGGGCTTTATCGCGCGACTGCCGCTGGTGCCAGATGGCTTGGCCCGGCCAGCGTTGCCGACGGGCATGCCCGCGGTCAGCTCGAAGTTTCTGGAAGTGTCTTTGTTGCCGCCGACGAAATGGCGCCGACGATCGCAGCAACAGCCGAGACCGAACGTGGTGGCTGGTTGCGCGTCAAGGTCAGCGATTTCGGCAGTGGCCTGAACGAAGAGTCGATCAGGGCGAGTTATGGCAATACCATGTTGCCGACCCGCTTCAGCGCCGGTGAAGTCTGGATACATGCTGCTGCTGTTTCTGATGGCGAAAAAGAAATTCTGGTCGAGGCATCTGACAACGCTGGTAACGTGGCTCAGGCAACTGTGCGCGGTCTGGTCGTCGGTGCTACTTCTCTGACTCAGATCAGCACCTATCCGAATCCGGCGCGCAACTTCTCGAACATCAGGGTTTCTTTCGCCGGGCCGGCTGCCGCAACAGCTGAAGCCAGCGTCAAAATCTACGACACCGCCGGTCACAAAGTGGCTGAAATGCCTCTGGCAAGTCTCGGCGGCGGCGATTACGAAACGCGCTGGAACCTGACGAACAGCAAGGGCAAGGCTGTGGCCAACGGTCTGTATTACGCCGAGGTGAGAGCCAGTCTGTCCGGAGTATCTACTAAAGAACGCCGCAAGATCGCGGTTCTGCGATAACGGAGCAAAGCAATGAAAAGAGCAAAGGTATTTCTTCTGCTGGTGGTTCTGATGACTTTCCCGATGATTCAGAACTGTGGCGGTAATAGCAATGGCGGTGGCAGCAGCAACCTGATCGTATCGGATCAGCTGTTGAACAACGGTTGGGATGCGATTAAGCTTGGGAACTACACCACAGCTGAAAAAAGCTTCGCCAATGCACTCAACGAACCGCTGACAGAAGGGCAGCGCATCTCGGCGCACAGCGGCATGGGCTGGGCTCTTTCCAAAGGCGGCAAGATTCTTGAATCGATACCTTATTTCGAAATAGCTGCCGAAAGCGACAACGAAGCGAAGGTCGGCCTGGCCGGCGCACTTATTTACCGGCACCAGACGACTGTCGATTACATCAGGGCTGCCGAAATGCTTGGCAACATGCCACCCGAAAAGTTCGCGCCGCAGCATTCCGGTCTTGCGCTCAACGCCGCCAAGGTGCATGCACTGGCCGCTCTTTCTTATGCTCTCGCCGGCGATATGGAACAGGCAAAGGTCTATATGAACAAGGCCGCCGCGCTTGACTCGATGATGATCGGCACCTCGGTCGACCAGCTCGACGAAGCATTCTTTCTGCTGGGCTGGAAAAACTAGATTCAATTTGTTCAGCAAAGGCCGCCGTGCATTAAAAAAGCTGTGCACGCCGGCCCTTTTTTATTGTTGCCCGGCCGGCAAATCTGGTATATTGATGCGCAAAATCACCTGATATTACTTTACTGATGAATACAAAACACTATTATTGTCGTGTCATATGCGTAGTCGGTCTGCTTCTGGCATGGGTCTGCCAGGCATCTGCCGCTGTTGACAGCAAACCGGTCGAATCGAAGGCCGAAAAAGCGATAAAGACCGAAGCTGAGCAGAACGAACAGGATCAGATCCTTCGCCGCGAAGTCATGGGCTTTGTCAAAGAGAATCAGGGACGTGATCCGGGCGAAGGCTGGCTCTATCTGGCTGCTCATTATCGTGAGCTCCGACAGCCCGAGCGTTCGCAGCTCTATCTGAAGACGCTGCTCCGCTCTGAACACATCAACCCGCGCCTCATCTGGGAAGCCATGCTTCTCAATGCCGACATTCTGAATGAGCAGAAGGAATACGCCAGCGCTACCCGCGAGCTTAACCGGCTAATCGAGATGATGCCGGCGCGCAGTTATCTGGTGCGCGCCAAGATCGCGCGAGCCAAAATTATCGGGCGCAACCTTACCAGTACCGAAGAGCTTTACAAGGCGTTCAGGCGCTATTACTGGCCCTGGCCAGAGAAACCCGATATCGAGGCGATCGAATACATCATGGGTTTTGAACGTGGCTATGATCTTGAGATTGCTATGCAGGCCCTCGAAGCCTGGGAAGAAATTTCTGCGTTTCCCGAAGAAGACGCCAGCAGCCTCGCCAGTCTTCGCATTGCCATGCTCTATGCTTTCGATCTCAATGTTCCCGCCCGGGCATTGCCTTTTCTCGAAAAGGTTCCCGATGGCAGTGACGTTTCGCCAGACGCGGCATTCGTTAAAGCGGTTCTTGATCACTTCTACAAGCCAGGAGCCGATCTCAAGGTCTGCCTCGATAATTATGCGCTTTTTCGTAAGAATACCGAAAGTCTCGACGGATACCGGGTTGCCGGCATTCTTCAGGGCCTGCTGCTTTACGAAGGGCACAAGGATTACGAAACGGCGATAAATACCCTTTCAACTCTGCTCGAGACCCCGCCGCATCTTGTCGCTTCCGAATCGATTTCGGTGGCACGCCGTCGCGAAAAACGAGATGAAGAAATCGACTGGGCCATGCTCGCCTGTCGCATTGCCGGGTATATTGCCGAGTTCCGGCTCGCAAATGCCGATCGAGCAAGGTATTTTTATCAGAAGATTTCCGAATTGAACAAGGAACGCAGCGTAGCAGTCGAAGACCCCTGGACAGAGGCCGCCCTCAAACGTACCGAACCCGGCGTGACCGAAGCACAGGTGCTGTTCGAGATGGCCTACGAAAAATATCGCAGCCGCGAGATGCTCGAGGCGCTGAAACTTTATGAAGAATTTATCAATAAATACCCGGAGCATGACCTTTTCAGAGAAGCGCTGTTCAGAACCGCAGCTATCGTCGATGACGATCTGCGCCAGTTCGACCGCGCGCTCGAAATGTACGAGCGCTTTCTCATCAGATTTGCCCCGATAAAATCGAGCTGGGATCTCGATGTGCTCTACGACTGGGGTCGCATCGACGAAGTGCGCTATCGTATCGGCAATCTGCAGTATCTGCATCTCAAAAAACCAGTTGCCGCTCTCGATATCTTTGCGCAGCTTGCCGAGACCTATCCCGACAGTTACTGGGCCATGCAGGGCCTGAAAGACAGTGTGAAAATCTACGAAGATGATCTGGGCGACCCCGATAAGGCCAACGAGCTGCGCGAAGAGTTCATCGCCAGATATCCTGACAGCAAAGATGCTTCTGAGTATCGTCTCACTCTCTACAAGGTTTTTCTCAGCAAGAACGAGCAGATCAGAGCGCTGCACATGCTGCGTGATTACCTCGACCATAGCATGCCCTCCGACAAGAGCTATTTTTCGCTGAAACAGGAATGGCGCGATCTCGCCTTCAGAATCAGAGAAGAAAGCCTGCGCAAGATTCTCAAAACCGCCGGTCTGCGCGACCGCATCGAGATCTATCAGAATATGATGGATGTCATGTGTCTTGCCTCTTCGAGCCAGCCTCTCGAAACGCTCGTCGAAGAGATCAAGGGCAGCGACATGAAAGATGAAACCCGCTGGTCGCTGGTTTATGACGCGGCAACCCGCATGTATCAGAATTTTCCCGACAAATCCTCTGGCCTCTTCAATGAACTGGTCAACAATGCTACAGGCACAGCGCAGGTTTCCAGTCTGCTGACGCTTGGCAATATCGCTTACCGGGTCAGCAAAGACGTCGAATCAGCTGTTTCATGGTATGAAAAGGCCGAAAAGCTGTTGCCTCTGACCGATCCTCTTGTCGAGACACCATCATATCGCCTGGGTCGGCTATACCTGGTTCAGGGGCATGGTCTGAAGGGCCTCGAAAAGCTGCGTCAGTTTATTACAAGGTTTCCGCGCAGCCGCTATCTGGCCAAAGCCTATCTGGCCATGGGTGAGGCCTGTGTTGCGCTCAACAACCCCGAACGGGCTGTGCGCTATTACCGGCGCGTTCTGCGTCTGGCACCAAAGAGGGTCGATGAAGTAAACAAGCTGATCGAAGAAGCTGAAAAGCTGCCGACATCGCAGGAATGGCTCAAGACGCGGGCTGCTCAACGCCGCGAAGATCTTGCAGAAACGAAGGAAAGCACCACCGCTGAAACCGGCAAAGCCGCTGCTGCCACAGCTCGCAAGGTGGATAACGTCGCCAGGCTTACCGAAAAAGATCTGGCCCAGTATAACGAGGCAACCGTTTACGGCCTGTTTCTCGATGAGGCGGCAAAGGCAAAGCCCGTTGCCGCCCGCATGGTCATGTTTCTCAAAGAAGTCCTGCGTCGCGACAAAACCCCGGCCGATCTGCGTAACCGGGCGCTGCGTCAGTATATTTCCACCAGGTTTTTCCGCTTCCGCAGCCCGGAAGAATTCGCCGAAGAGGCGCAGCAGATGCTGCTCAGGAATAACTATGCCGAATGGCAGTCAGAGCTTCTGTTCAGACTGGCTCAGACGCAGGAATACTTTTTAAAAGCACCGGTCGATGCCAATAAGTCATATTTCGAATATCTTTCTTTTTATCCGGCCGGTCGCCGGGTTGAACAGGTCAGGCGGCGTATTCCAGAAGTCTATGTGAAGGCCGATGACAAACGTAACGCCATGCGCTTTTTCGAAAAGCTGATCGAAGACAACCAGTTGTCAGACGAAATCAGAGTCGATGCTTCGCTGCAGATGGCGCGCCTTCTCATCACCGAAGAAAAAAAAGACGACGCGATCAGAACGCTCGAAGCGGCTCTGGCCTACAAGTCTGACAGCCGGCCAGAAATCTGTCTGCGACTCGAAAAACTTACCGAAGATTTTTCATATGTAAGAAGAGCGCTTGAATCAGAAGGGGCAGAAGAAGCCCGGTTCAAGGCTCTGGTTCGCCTGATCGAGCGCGCCGAGGAAGAGGAAGACCACAAGGGCGCCGCCGCAATTCTGCGCGACTTCAGCGATGATTTCAAACTTCCCGAATCGCTGCTCTGGATCGAAAAGAAGACTGACGAGCTCGGCAAGCGAGGGGTGATCAGTGAAATTGAAGATCTCATCGATCAGTATCCAGAAGAACCCGAAACGGCCGGCCGTATGTTCAAACTTGCCCGTATGATCGAAGGCGCCGAAAATACCCGCTATCGTGCTGAAGACCTGTTTTACGAGATAACCCTCGTTTATCCGAACTCCGAATACTATCGCGAAAGCAAGATCAGAGCCGAAAACACCCGCGCCATCCGGGCGGTTTCTGAGATGAATGACATGCTTAAAACCGGCGTTAAAGGCCGTGAAAGTGAAGAAGTCATCATCGAACGCGCGCGCCTGCTCAAAGAATCGCTGAAAGATCTCAACGCCGCCATCGAGAATTACGAAAGTTTCATCGAGCTTTTTCCTGCTTCGCCGCGGCTCGACGAAGTCTATCTGAACCTTGGCGAACTGGCCCTGACCGAAGCGAAAGATCCAAAAAAGGCTTTTGAATACTGGGAAAAAGGTATCGCGGCCAGCCGCGATCCATTTGTGCGCGAAGATCTCACCAGCCGTATCAACCGGCTCAAACTGTTCAGCGAACGAGTGCTGTTTTCTGAAAACAAAGAAGAGAACGAATCGGGCATGAGCGAAGTGTTTCGGGCCTGGCGCGTCAACAAAGACCGTTTTTATGCTCTTGGTCTGCTCGAAACCGCGGTCAGCCAGCTCGAAAATCGCCCCGATATTGCAAAAATGCGTTACTACATCGCCAGAATCCACGAAGACGCAGGTAATTTCGAGCGCGCCGCCGAAGAATACGAAAAGGCTCTGCGCAGTCTTTACCACCCCGGTTGCCGCAAAGATATGGTTCTGTTCAGACTCGCGCGCATGCATGCCCGTCAGAACCGCGAAAAAGATGCCCTGAAATGGTACCGGTCGCTGGTCAACCGCTATCCACGCAGCCGGCTGAGTCGATCAGGTTATTACTGGCTGCATAAATACGAGGAGCGCAACAAAAACCTGACCCGTGCGCACCATTATCTCGATGTGCTGTTGCAGTTCCGCTCGCTTAACCCAGTTCATCGTGATGCCATCCAGAAGAAGCTCTACGAAATCGAAGCAAAAATGAATGTCGAAGAACTCGAACGCCTCAAAAAGCTGTCACCTTCGGGCGGCGGCGACATGCCTTATTATATGGGCAAGGTTCTCGAAAACAACCTGCGCGAATATGATCTTGCCATCGCTCAATATGAAGATTTTCTCAAAACCAATCCGCCGGTGCGGCGCAGCCGCGAGATTCTCAAAAAGGTCGCTGACCTCTACGAGAAGAAGGGCGACTATGTCAAAGCAGTCAGCTACCTCGATCTGCTGCTCGACACCTACGAGCCTTCCCTCAATAACTTCGACCTGATCGTGCGAATCGGTTCGCTCGTCGAAGATAAGCTCAACAACATCGAACTGACCGAACTTTTCTACACTTCGATTCTTTCCGATTACGAGAAAGTCCGCAATGTCAGGGAATTCGCCACCGCCAAACTCAGGCGCATTGAAGAGCAGAAACGCGAAAATGCCCGCCCGGCGCGCGGCCGCAAAGTTGTTAAGCGCGTGTATTCTGAAGATGACGAGATGGTTATCGAGGCGATGGAAGAAATCGTCGCCCGACAGGTCGAAGATCTCCAGGATTTTCGCATGGCTGAGCGCGAACTCGAAGACCTCTGGAACGACAATGTCGAGTCACTGGCAACGCTCGATATCATGAAGACCCTTGTCGAACTCAACATGAAATCGCTGCAGGATCCGCAGAAAGCCGCGATGTATTACCAGCGCTGGCTCGACGAGAACCCCAACGACCCGCTCTTCAAAGAATACACGATGAAGCTTTACGACCACTACATGGAAGTGCTGCGTGATGGCCAGAAGGCGCTCAGGCTGCTTGAAGACTACATTCGCGAGCATCCGATTTCTATCGAAACCATGGATATCGAGCTGAAACTGGCCAAGTCCAACGAACTGCTGATTCGCAATTTCGATGAAGCGCGCCGCATCTATCAGCGTATCATCGATACGCGACACAACGATCCGGCCGTGCATGAGGCGTATTTCCGCATCGGCTTTGTGCTTCGCGAGGGCTTCGCCGCTTACGATGAAGCAATCAAATACTGGCAGGATCTCATCGACCAGTTCTATAACAACGAGTTTGCCGACAAGGCGCAGTTCGCCATCGCCTATACCTACGAAACCTATCGGCGCGACTACACCAGAGCCCGCCAGAACTATGAACGCATTCTTAACCAGTATCCGAATTCCAGCCTGCAGCAGCAGGCGCGTGATGCGCTGCTGCGTATCGAAGGCAAAAGATGACGACAGAGAGGTATGACCATGCTCGACAGTAAAATTATGACCAATCTTCTGGTAAGGTATGATGGCTTTCTCACCCGCGTCGCAGTCTCGGTTCTGCGCCAGATCGAAGAGGGCAACCCAAAGATCGAACGCAAGATCGTCGATTTTCTCAAGGGCAAGATGTTCCCGGTGCCTCTCGACCGGGTAATCGAGTATCTCCAGAAAATTCCGCCCGACAGCGTCAGAGACCGTGTTGTCGAATATCTGCGTGACATGCACGCAACCCTGATGGATATGGTCGTGTTTGTCGGCGCCGAAGGCAACCGCCAGCTCATCTATCTGCCGATGATCAGAATCATGGAAAACGAGGAAGATAGTGATCGCGCTCTGGCCATGGCTACGCTCTGCTGCTTCGATTTTCCGGAAGCAGTTAACCGACTGGCGCGCGATTTCGCCAGCCTCAGCTCCGAGATGCGCTGGGTCACCATCGTCATTCTCAAAAAGCGCTGGGACGAAAAATTTGTGCCGGTTTTTCTCAAAGCCCTCGATGACAAAGATCCCGAGGTTGTCAGAGTCGCCATCCTGGCCGTGAGCAAGGCAACCGTGCCGGCTGCCCGCGAGCCGATCAGAAAGCTTCTCTATAGCCCCTCAGAGATGATCGTTCTCTCGGCCATCAAAGCTCTGACCGAAATCGGTAATGCAGAAATTGTCGAGGAGCTGAGAAATCTTTTCGAAAAGACCGACAGTCACCGCGTTCGTGCGACCATTGCTTCAGCCTTTGGCGATGTCGATTGTGACGGCACTCTCGATTTTCTTCGCGAATGCCTGGCGGCTCCCGATGCGCGCGTGCGGGCCAACGCCATAATGGCGCTCAAGAAAAAGCATGACAAGCTTGGCTCTTTGCCGCACGATATCATCGAGCGTATAATCGAGCTCAAACGAGACCCTGATCATCGCGTTCAGGCTGACTGTGTGCAGGCCTTATGGAGCATGGGCCAGACCGACAATCTGACCGAAATCGAATCCATGCTGATTTCCGCAAACGAAATGAGCCGCTCTGCCGGCGCCTATCTGTGTGGCAAACTCAAGCTTTTTCAGCTCAAGAAGCATCTCGAAAACCTGACGGCCGACCCCTCCTGGACAGTTCGCAAAATGGCGGCTATTGCTCTTCTCGCCTTTGGCGATTCCGGCCGGGCAGCGCTCAAGCAGCTGATGGATTACGGAACTTCTGATCAGCAGATTGTTTCGGCCTTTGCCGTCGGTCTTACCGACGATTCTTCTGCTATCGAAAAACTTATCGAACAGAGCAGATCCGGCAGCGAAATGGCTGAAATGGCTACCAGTCTGCTGCTCAGACTTGCCAAACCGGTCACCTGATGG
>Ga0116158_10002852_pt1 | contig 15101 bp, 18 predicted proteins | sample AD_UKC052_MetaG_FD_89883 | JGI IMG/M metagenome (GOLD analysis project Ga0116158, IMG submission 89883) | Active sludge microbial communities of municipal wastewater-treating anaerobic digesters from USA - AD_UKC052_MetaG | ecosystem: Engineered > Bioreactor > Anaerobic > Digestate | place: USA... | reverse complement strand
TCTTGGTCTGATGCGGATCGTAGTGCCGGTAGCGCGCCATCGTCGCTTCGCCTCATTTGCCGCTTTGTTGCGGACAGGACGAATGATAGGCTGCGGAATGGTTTTTCTACAGCTACGTTAGGCCTTACAACAAAGGTAACGGTCATGAGCATCGGTGACAAGATCAAGAAAGAAGTCACCGAGATTGAGCATCGCACCGATATCACCAACAATCAGAAGGTATCGCGCATCACGCACATCGCCTGCGCGACATGCGCAGGCGTAGCGATTCAACCGATACCCTTCGCCGACATTTTCGTGCTTACTCCTATTCAGGCGTATTTTGCGAGCCGAATTGCAGCCATTCGCGACGTGCCAGTCAGCGAGTCAGATGCATCTGATTGGGTCAAGGAAATAATCGGCATCGTTGGCATGGCGATCATCGCGCAGCAAATCGCCATCGGCATATGGAAGCTGGTTACTTTCGGTCTCGGAGGCGTGCTCACTATCCCGCTCGTCTACGGGCTGACGTATGCGGTCATGAAAGTTGCGGATGCCTATTTTTCAGCAAAAGCTCGGAATGAGAAGCTGAGTGACGAACAGATAAAGAAGGTCTGGAAAAATGCCTTCCGCGATGGAAAGAAGAAGGGCTCTGACGAAGAACACAACATCAAAGCTCAGAAGAAGGAGTAGGAAGGTGGCGAACAATCGGGGGCTTCAGTATCTTCGCAAGAATTTTGACTCCGCAGCCATCGTGAGCGCGCTCTCCGCAATCGCCCTCACGGACGATGCGGAAGTCCTTGAGGATAGAGATTACGCAGTACTGGCTGCGCTGCGGCGCTCAGGCTCGGTTCTTGAAAACGCGCCACTTCCAGAAGTACAAGGCTATTTGCGCGGCCTTGACGACAATCAAGTTCCAGGACTCGTATCGAACGTCAAAGGCATTCTCCATGAGATGGAGTTTGTTCGTATAGAGAATGAAGATGGCGACAGCGTCTACGCATCTTTTTTTGACGCCACCAATCACCCAGATACCGATGTTCAATTCATTGACGAGTCCACGGGCGAAACTTGGGAGGCGCAGCTTAAGGCAACAGATGATGCCTCCTATGTCACTGATTGGATTGACCGACATCCCGATGGCGAGATTCTCATCACCGACGAGCTTGCGCATAAAATGGAGCTACCAACATCCGGGCAATCGAATGATCAATTGACAACGGACGTTGAAGATTTCGTTGACAAAATGGAAGCGGCGGATGGCACCGATACCATTTGGGACTATTTCCCTGCTTTGAGCGTTGCGTCCATTTCTCTGGTGGTATGGGAACTCTGGCAGCGTCATCAACGCCGAGAAATTGATTGGTCTACATTCAAGCGCCTTTCTGCACGGGCCACAGGATTGAAAGTGGCCAAGATTGGCACTATCGGTTTGCTTCTTTCTATTCCTGTTGTGGGCCAGGTTACGGGCGCACTGTTGGTGGCGAAGCTCCTGCTAGGCGCAAAAGCGACTTGGTATGACACAGCTGGCGTGGAGCGTAAGGTCCAACAAGGCGCTCAAGCGGACAGTCCCGCCTTCGGCGGGACTGCCGCTTAGCTTGGGCGTCGGGCTTGCTATCAACCAACGACTCGGGCCGGCGACGGTTTAGTTCAGGCGTTATACGGACAACACACATGCCTAGCGCCACAATCAAGATCTACCTGCCCCATGGCGACCCGAAGCGCCTGCGGACTGGTGAGATTTCCAACTGGTCGGGAAAAGCCGTCGCCGGCCCGCGCACAGAGCTCGATCAGCTCCTTAAGCGCGAGGAGGCGGCCAATGTTGGCGTCTATTTGCTCACTGGCGTAGACCCATTGTCCGGTGGTCCAGCCGTCTATATTGGCGAAGCAGAGTCGATTCAATCGCGGCTCAAGCAGCACGTGGACAAGGACTTCTGGAACCACGTCGTGTACTTCACCAGCAAAGACGAGAACCTCACCAAGTCCCATATCCGCTACCTGGAAGGTCGGCTCATCGAACTGGCAAAGCTCGCTGGCCGGACGAGCCTTACGAACTCTCAGGCAACAACGTCAAAGCTTCCCGAGTCTGATCGTGCGGATATGGAAATCTTCCTCGAGAAGGTCGAGCAGTTGCTTCCCGCGTTAGGAGTGGAAGTGCTGGTGCCCATAGCCGCTCCACCGGAGTCCAAAGAAGAGGCTCGCCTTCTTTTCTGTGAGATCAGTGGCCTCAAGGCCAGCGGGCACCTCACACCAAACGGTATCGTGGTGCTTGCTCAGTCGCAGGCTGTTCCCACGCTCCGCCCCTCAGCTAAAGACTACCCTTGGGTCATTAACGCTCGCGAGCAGCTCCTGAGAGATGGCGTGCTGGCGCCGGTCGAGAGGTACCTTGTGTTCACCAAGAACCACGAGTTCTCTAGCCCAAGTGCAGCAGCAGCGGTAATTCATGGTGGCACCGCAAATGGCCGTACGGCATGGAAGGACGCGAGCGGGCAAACCCTGAAGCAACTCGAGTCCGTATAACAATTCCTCAAGAGACATCCCGTCAAGCCCGGCCGAGTGATGCCGTTGCCCTGAGCTTCTGGGCTGTTGCTGGTCATCGGATTGTTCCTTTGTGGGGTGGTGCGCTGTCATTGCGATGCGTGTGACGGAACGGTTGTCAGACTGCATTTCCTCAAGTGGTCTAGTTGAGTCGGCGTGGCTGACTCAGACCAGGGTATAAACCGCTCCCGGGAAACTCGTTCGCTCGGCGGTGTCGTCTGAGTTTTGGGGTCTCTTGCACCCTCGGGATGCTTGAGGTCGAAGGGAGCGGGAAGTTTCTTTTTACTCGGCCAGGTAGACCGCTGCGGTGAGGCTGCAGTATCTTCCTGCACATCGTGGCAGCAGCCACTTACCTCAAGCGTTGAAGTACGCATGCCCAGAACTTCCGACTTGTCGTTCAATCGCAAAGCCCTCAAGGAAAGTCAGATTGCGGTATGCGTGTACTGCATGAAGGAGTTCAGTCCATCCAAGATCATTGAATGGGTTGATGAGGGATCAGGCGGTGAAACCGCACTCTGTCCATACTGCGACATTGATGCGGTTGTTGGCTTCAACGGCGCAGTGGACGCAGCCTGGGTCGCTGACGAGCATCGCAAACGTTTCGCTTAGCATGAGTGCCGACAATTTCCTGGGAGACTGATCGGGCTATATTGAGCGTGCCGATGGATCAGAAGGAACTGTCATGCACGGTCAATCCAGCCTGCTCTCGATCACATTCGCTCTCGTGCTCGCGCTTGCGAGCGTGACCAGCTCTGCGCATGACGAAGGCAGTCAGACTGGCGTGAGCAAGTCCCCTGATGCTGGCAGTGCATCGAACGCAGGACCACAAACAGCTTCCCCTCAAGCCCCTGTTCAAGCAGCCCAACCAGGGGCGACAGCGAGTTTGCCGTGTCAGGCCTTTACCCGACCTCCGGCCAAGCCACATGATCCGGCTGATCTTCTTTTCACGTTCGACCAGCTTGATCATTGGTACCGCGTTCCAGGCGAGTTCACTCATCGACTCGATGGCGACCAATATGGTTTCGAGTCACTCTCCTTCATCATTTCCGAAACGCACCCTGGTGGGGGGCCCGGACTCCATGTGCATGACACCGAAGAAGCTCACGTCTTGCTCCACGGGAGTGCCCAGTATCGGATTGGCGAGAAGACGATGACGGTGCAGGCGCCCTATGTGGCGAAGGTCCCGGCCGGTGTCCCGCATACATTCATCAACGTGGGAATGGAGCCCTTCAACCTGGTTGCAGTGTTCGCGACGAAGCATCCAACCACAACGAGAGTCGGACCCAATCCTTTGGTTCCACTGTGGGAGAACCAACATGCGCCTGTGCTGTGCAGCCCATCAAAGTAGATGTCCGCGAGCGCCCGGGCCTACCGTTCCGTCAAGCGGATTGCTTCCGACAGGCTTCGCACGCCTACCGCTGCCGCTCATGTCCCGCGTCGGGCTGGATTGACGGTGCGCGCAGGTGCTTGCAGGCAATGTGGTGAGCGAGCCGCAGTATCCGGCGCACTCAGGTGGTACGGCGCTTTGCTCTGGCCACGTGCCCGCCAGTACTGCGCGGATTGCGCGGGTGGCTTGAACTTCCTTGGCCTCTTGGCGCTTGCAGCAGTTGCCGTTGCCGCTTTCGTGCTTGCGGTAATTGTCTGGTAAGCGACATGCGCAAGCCCAACCATTTGTTCGAGTCCCCGTGCTGACGCATGCGGCTTGAATCTGGCGTCAGGCCGCTTGGCACAAACCCGCTTGCTCGGAGAGGGCAAATGATCGAACTTCCGATATGAGATCCGTGCGACCTTTGTGTGGCAAGTCGCGAAGAGCGATGGAAGATCATCGACGAGGGCGAACACACTCTTGCCGTGATCAATCCGTGGCAGTTCGAAGTTGGCCAATGCTGCGTCATCACGCGTCGTCACGTCGCGACTACCCGGAGTCGGCGGCGGAAAGAGACGAGGAAACCCGCCGCGTGGCGGCGGCAACTCAATGCCGCGCATGCGCGATGGCGTTTGGCACGTGAGCCGCGACATTCACCTCGGCCAGGACATTCCGGGATATCGCACGTGCGATCTCGAATCGACTCCACTCCATGGCGCGGCTAGACTCATGCGCCCGAACAGCAACTGACGTTTCATGCAACGTATCGCTCTGGTTTTCATGATTGGTGCTGTCACCGGCTGCGCCGCCCACGATCAGATTCTCACTTCATCGAACTCGGCCGAGCTGGGCTTTTCCCGCGTGGCCGCGCCGGGTGGGCTTGCGGGCAAGTTCGACAGCGTTGATGGCAAGCGCCTGGACGGCTCGCCCTTGACCATTCGCGTCAGCGAGGGCCGCCATGTGATTGGCTACTCGTGCCCGGATGTGATCTCTGTCGACTTTCAGGCTGAAGTCTCCGCGTCATTCGTTCGTGGGCGTCGTTACGTACTCGACTGCAACGCCAATGCGCCTGGCGTTGTTCGCGAGCAATAGTTGGCCTCTCCCGAATCCTTCGGCGGTGCAAAAATGCCAACAGCAAAATCCAGGCCCGTCCACTCGACACCCGCAGACTCGACGTCTGCAGTTGATGCATTCATGGCCTCGCTCGCGCATCCGCACAAGGCTGAAATCGAAGCATTGCGAAAGCTGATGCTCGGGGTTGATCCTTCGGTCCGGGAAGGCATCAAGTGGAACGCTCCAAGCTTCCGCACCACCGAATACTTCGCCACGACGAATCTTCGGGCGAAATCAGGGTTCAGCGTCATCCTCCACCTTGGCGCCAAGGTTCGTGAGCTGCCGGCCAGCGGCGTAGTCATCGATGATCCAGCCGGGTTGTTGAAGTGGCTGGGAACGGATCGAGCCATGGTCGCGTTCGCCGACGCTCCGGAATTCAAAAAATCCTGCCTGGCCTTCCAGGCCATCCTGCGGCAATGGCTCGAGTTCGTTTGAAACTGGCAATTGCCGGTTCGCTCAGGCAGGCTTGAGGCTCGACCTTCGATCTACGGACTTGCTTGCGACCAGGCCCCAGCATCGAACGTTAGACACTCATTGGAGAATTTCAATGATCGCCAAGGTCTTGGTCCTGCTGCTTGTACTCGCAATGCCCGTTGCCCAAGCCCAGGATGAGCCGGCCGGCAACAAACGTCCGGACAACCCGCTTGTTGGATCCTGGCGCTTGATCCGCTATGCCGATACTCCCAAGGGAGGCGAGCCCGTCCATGTATTCGGCGTATCGCCCATTGGACAATTCATCTTCACTGAAGACGGGACCATGTCGGTGCACATCATGCACAACCCGCCAAACCCGAAGAACGCGATCGTGGACCCCGATCCGGATGCCTGCTTGCCGAGCTGGTATTGCGGCTACTTCGGCACGTATACGGTCGACCCGACCAATCACTATTGGGTGACGCACGTACGGGGCGGCAATATTCCTTCCTACATTGGAACTGACCAAAAGCGCATCTTCAAAATGGAAGGGGATCGCCTGGTGATCTCCGAGACCTACCTCTCGGAAGGTGTTCCCGTGACTGCCGAACGCGTGCTTGTTCGTACTCCAGACGCATCGCATTAGATCCATCGGGACGTATCGCGCAGTCGAGGAGACAACATGGCAGTCAAGCGGCTGGACAACGTCGGTATCGTGGTGGAAGACCTCGATGTCGCCATTGCGTTCTTCCTCGAGCTTGGACTTGCCCTTGAATGCCGCATGCCGATCGAGGGCGAATGGGCCGGCCGGGTCACCGGAGTGCGCGATCAGCGCGTCGAGATCGCCATGATGCGCACCCCAGACGGGCACAGTCGTATTGAACTCTCGCGCTTCAATGCGCCCGCCATTGCGTCCGACCACCGCACAGCGCCAGTGAACTCATTGGGATACCTGCGCGTCATGTTCACGGTCGAGGACATCGAGGACACCCTCGTCCGGCTTGAAAAGCTCGGTGCATCGGTGGTCGATGAAGTCGTCGATTACGAGAACACCTACCGGCTCTGCTACATCCGCGGCCCGGAAGGCATTCTCATCGGGCTTGCCGAGGAACTCGGCCAACAGGCTTCCGAATGAGCATTGGCGCCTCGCTGCGGCAAACCTTCGGCTGAACCCGGGCGTCATGCACGCGGGTCCTGCGGGCAAGTGATCAACGAGAAGTTCCGATGAACGTACGCAAGCAGATAAGAGACCATATCGCAGCTCAGCCGGAGTCCAAGCGACGCGACATGCAGGCGCTGCATGACATCATTCTTGGGGTGATGCCGGGCTGCAAACTGTGGTTTCTTGATGGCCTGGATGAAAGCGGCCGGACCCTTTCCAATCCCAATATCGGTTACGGCGTACAGACCATGACGTATGCCGATGGAAGTGCCAGGCAGTTCTATCAGGTCGGAATCAGCGCAAATACAACTGGAATCTCAATGTACATCATGGGGATAAAAGACAAGAAGTACTTGCCCGAGAACTATGGCGACAGGATCGGCCAGGCGAGCGTGTCGGGCTATTGCATCAAGTTCAGGACGCTCGCAAACATCGACGTCAAAGTCCTCGTGGATGCGATGCGATACGGGATTGGACAAACACGTCCCTGACAATTCCCTTGGAGATTCCGGAACCGCCGACTTGCTGGCTGCAGCGCCCGGCGGGAATGACCCGGTTCGCTGCCGGTTGCACGACAACACCGGCCTTGACCGGAGCAATGTTCTGCCGTCCTCTTGCACCAGCCGAAAGTGATTCGAGATGACTCAATCAGATCCGTCGACATTCGAGGCGAAACTGCAACGCCCGGCGAACTCCGGGGAGGACGACTCCTTGAGCTTTCTGGTCCTGCCAAAGGCGGCCAGTGACGTGTTGCCGAGGCGCGGCAGGACAACCGTCGAGGGCACCATCAACGCAGCTCCGTTTCGGGCGACGCTTGAGCCGGATGGCCGCTTGAGCCATTGGCTCAGGGTGAGCGCGGAGCTGCGCGAGGCTGCCCATGCGAACGTGGGTGAAGTCGTCACCGTGCAAATTTCGCCCATGGATCCGGAGCCGGAACCCCAGGCGCCGGACGACCTCATGAGGGCCCTTGCGACTTCTTCGGCTGCACAAGCGACCTGGAAGGACACCACGACAATCGCGCGCGTCGACTGGATCCACTGGGTGGAATCCGCCAAGCAGGCCAGGACGCGCAAACTGCGCGTGGACAGCGCGTGCGACAGGCTTGCTTCGGGCAAGAGGCGTGTCTGCTGCTTTGATCCATCGGGTTTCTACAGCAAGAGCCTCAGCGCGCCCCGGTCGGCGGACTAGCGCAAGAACCCGGTGTGCGTCCGACGTGGCGCAAAACAACCGGGCACGCGGACCGGTCATTGCCCGCCTTTTTCGATGGTCCCTGTCGGCGGCGGATCCGCTGTCAGGTTACAGTCGGTGACGTGCCAACAAGGTTCCTGCTGCAATGATACGAATCCGCGAAATCGACCACCTCGTGTTGCGCGTGCGTGACCTGGACGCGACGCTGCGCTTCTATTGCGATGTACTCGGCTGCACGGCCGAACGAAGGAATGATGTGATCGGACTGGTCCAGTTGCGCGCGGGCCGCAGCATGATCGATCTCGTGCCGGTGAACGGCAAGCTGGGACGTGAGGGTGGCGAAGCGCCCGGCAAGGGAGGCAGGAATCTCGATCATCTGTGCCTGCGGATCGAGCCGTTCGATGAACCTGCCATCCGCGCGCACCTGCAACGCCTCGGCATCAGCGCCGGCGCGACCGCATCGCGTTTCGGCGCCGAAGGCGAGGGCCCCTCGATCTATATCGAGGATCCGGAAGGCAATGTGGTCGAACTGAAGGGTCCACCGACGGATCAACGCGTCGACACGGCCTGAGCACCGCAAGAATGCGATGCGGGATGGCCCGCGCTGCAAGTCCATCGCTTCACATCGATCCGGCACGTCGTTTCACACCCACCCGGAGTGACCGAAACGCCTGTCGGTTTTGCCGCATCCTGAAGGAGAGAGCGCGATGCAAACCATCCAGCCTGACCCGGGTTTGACGGGCCACACCGCCGGCCGATCCGGTTCGATCACGAATGCCATGGTGACGACCGCTCTTGAACTGCCCGGCTACCGCATCGTGCGCAGCCTCGGCGTGGTGCGCGGGCTGACCGTGCGTTCGCGGTCCATCGTGGGAAATTTCATCGGCGGCCTGCATTCGCTGTTCGGCGGCAACATCACGGTCTATACCAACCTGTGCGAGCAGACGCGCGCGGAAACCTATCAGTTGATGCTCCGGCAGGCGCGACAGGCGGGTGCCAACGCGATCATCGGCATGCGCTACGACGCCACCGAGCTGATGCCGGGCCTGGCGGAAGTGCTCTGCTACGGCACCGCTGTCCTGGTCGAGGACGACGCTGCACGGCGGGGCTGACGAATCCGGCGCAGATGCGTTTGCGCATCGCGGGAATGACTCAGGCAAAGAACCGGACGAATGCGGCTATGGCGTGGTCGATCGCGGCGTCATCGATGTCGAGGTGCGTGACCAGTCGCACGCTGGGCAGATAGCCGATGCTGGCACGCACGCCGGCCTCGGTCAGGCTGCGGTCGAGTTCGCGCAGCCGTTCGGTCGGAACGCGGATGAAGACCATGTTGGTGTGACACGCCTGGACCTCGACTGCAGGAATTGCGCGCAGCCCTGCGGCCAGCCTCGCGGCACGTGCATGATCATCGGCCAGTCGCTCGACATGGTTATCGAGCGCATGCAGGCCGGCCGCGGCGAGGATGCCGGATTGGCGCATGCCGCCACCGAGCATCTTGCGCCAGCGCCGGCCACTTGCGATCTGTGCCTGCGCGCCGAGCAGGACCGAGCCGACCGGTGCACCGAGTCCTTTCGAAAGACAGACCGAAACCGTATCGAACCCTGCAACCAGATCGCGTGGCGGCACGCCACTCGCGATCGCGGCATTGAACAGGCGTGCGCCGTCGAGATGGGTGGAAAGGCCGCGCGATCGCGCCCACTGCGTTGCGCGGATCACGTAGTCCGCCGGCAGCACGCGACCTTGCCAGGTGTTTTCGAGGGCGAGCAGGCGCGTACGCGCGAAATGCGCATCGTCCGGCTTGACCATCTTTTCAAGCGTCGCCAGCGAAAGGCTGCCGTCGTCCTCGTTGGATACCGGCTGCGGCTGAATCGAGCCGAGCACGGCCGCACCGCCGCCTTCGTACTTGTAGCTGTGCGCTTCCATGCCAACCAAGAATTCGTCGCCACGCTGGCAATGCGCGAGCAGGGCAATCAGGTTGGATTGCGTCCCGCTCGGCACGAACAGGCCGTGTTCGAAACCCAGTTCACTGGCCAGCCGCTGTTCGAGCTTGCGTACCGTGGGATCCTCGCCATAGACATCATCTCCGACCGGTGCGGCCGCCATTGCGGCGCGCATCGCCGCGGTCGGCTGGGTAACGGTGTCGCTGCGCAGATCGATGGTTTTCACGGGTGCTGTCCGGAGTGCGAAAGGCGTGATGGTAGCGTGACCGTCCGCGCGCCGCGGCATCTGCAGCGCTTCGGCCAACTCGGCTAAACTGGGTGGATGAGACTCGCCACGTGGAACGTCAATTCGCTCAACGTGCGGCTGCCGCACGTCGAACAGTGGTGCGCGCAGGCCATGCCCGATGTGCTCGGCATCCAGGAAACCAAACTCGAGGATGCGAAATTTCCACGCGCCGCGATCGAGGCGCTGGGTTACGAAGTCGCGTTTTCCGGGCAGAAGACCTACAACGGCGTCGCCATGCTGTCGCGGCTGCCGATCGAGGATGTCGTCACCGACATCCCCGGCCTCGAGGATCCGCAACGGCGAATCCTCGTCGCCACAATCGGCGGCATGCGCGTGGCCAATCTCTACGTGGTCAACGGACAGGCTGTCGGCAGCGAGAAATACGCCTACAAACTCGACTGGCTGGACAAGGTCACGCGCTTTCTCGAAGTCGAGTTGCGCAACGACCCGCGCCTGATCGTGATGGGCGATTTCAATATCGCGCCGGATGACCGCGACGTCCATGATCCGGTCGCATGGCACGAACAGATCCTCTGTTCGACGCCCGAACGCAATGCCCTGAAGCGCCTGCTCGACCTGGGTCTCAGTGACAGCTTCCGCCAGTTCGATGATGCCGCGGGCAAGTTCAGCTGGTGGGACTATCGGCAAGCCGGGTTCCGGCGCGATCTTGGCCTGCGCATCGACCTGGTGCTGGCCAGCGCACCCCTGATCGCGCGCGCGAGTGGCGCCAGCATCGATCGGGAGCCACGCAGCTGGGAACGTCCTTCCGACCACGCACCCGCCTTGCTGGAACTCGCCGATGTCTGACGCCGACTGGCCATCGTCGCTGGCCGACAGCGAGCTCGAGGAACTCGATCAGTACCTGCGGGCGCATTCCGGAGACGATCACCTGCTGCTCGACGGTGTGCACGGCCTGCTGACCTCGCTCGCGATCGGGCCATCTCCTGCAACGCCGGAGGAATGGCTGCCCGAGGTACTGCATGAACCGTTTGCCGATGTCGAGGAAGGGGAGCGCATCCTCACCTTGCTGGCGCGCCTCAACGATTCGGTGCTGCTCGAGATCGAGACTGGCGCCTACGAACCGATTCTTGGCGAGATCGATACCGATGATGGCGAAACCACGTTCACGTCGCGCGGCTGGTGCGAGGGATTCAGCCGCGGCATCGACCTGCGTGCGGCGGCCTGGGAATCACGCCTCGGCCAGGATTCCGACCTGATGCAGTTTCTCGGTCCGATCATCGCGTTGTCGATCGAGGACGAGGTGTTCGACAGCGATGCCGAGTTTGCCGCGCTGACCGACGACGAGTACGACGAGTGCCTGGCGCGCATTCCCGAATCGATCGATGCCGTTGCGGGCTACTGGCGCGAGCACCCGGCCAGCGAGGACGAACACATCCGCCAGCGCGAAGGTGAGCCCGCACGTCCGCCGCGGCGGCGCGGCGGACGCTGGGTACACTGATCGGCAAGCCGTCTTCGCGCGACGCCATCGAGGCGGGATTCGCGCCAGTGCAACGGACTACTCGAACCCGTCCCTGAACAGCACGTCCGGGGAGAACTCCTTCCAGCGTCCATTGCCGGCCTGTGCCGGCAGTTTTCCGTCGGGCGCGCCGGCAAACGCGCGGTCACCGGAAATGCCGACGCTGAGGCCGAGGCGGTCGGCGCCATGCGACTGGTTGAGGAACGAGAGCACGCTTTCCGCCCATACCGGCTGGCCCACGAACAGGAACTTTCGGTACACCCGCGCAGTGCCTTCGTTCGCAACACTGCCGGTGCTGTCCGGGCAGCCGAGGATGAACTGGTCGTTGTACTTGTCGACGCTCAGCGATGCGCCGCAATGTCCGCCGATCGTCGCCGGGGGACTCGGGAAGTACTCGTCGAGAATCTCGTAGCCGCTGACCGGACCGGGCTTGAAGATGCTGACCGATCCGACCCGACCGACACCATTGTCGCGGCCAGTCCCGCCGACATACACGTGGTTGGCATCGATGCCGACACTCGCGCCGAAAACATCGAGAAACGCCGGGTTGCTCGCGGCCAGGGTGCCGACTTCGAGGAAGCCACCTGCCGTCGTGTCAGGATTCGGAAGATAGACATGTGCGGCACCTGCCAACGCCTGCCCTGCCTGCGTTTCGCCCGGCGCACCGGCCACCATCAGGTAGCTCGAGTCGCCGGTCCGGCGTATTGCGATCGATGAGCCGAGTGCTGCGCCTGACACACCACACTTCGTGTTTCCGTTGGCCGGCAGGTTCCTCCAGGTCGCCGGAGGCGTCGAAGCATCGTACTGATAGCCCGAGACGCAACCGTTGCCGCCGCCCGCATTTACCCTGGCAACGACCGCCATGTCATCGTCGACTGCCACCGCGCTGCCGAAATTGCCGCCGTTTCCTATGATGCTCTTGATCAGAACGATGTTTGTCACTGCAACATTGGTATCTTGAAAGAAGTAGACCCGGCCCGCGCCGACGCCGATGCCTCCGACATCGTTGTAGTCCGGCGCGCCGACAACCAGCTGGGACCCGCCGCCCGTCGCGATGCTCGCGCCGAAATGCGAGCCGGCCTGGGGTGTCGGTGCCCGAAGCGTCGCATCGAGCACCCAGCCGCCCGGTCCCGGCACGTAGACGAGGACCGCGCCGGCCTCGGCCAGCGCGCCGGCGGCCTGGTAGGGCGCACCGACGAACAACCGCACGACGGTCCGCCCCGGCGAACCGGAAATCGTGCGCAGGGCGAAACTCGCGCCGAGGTGCGTGCCTGCACCGCCGAAATGATCTTCGGCCAGCGGTACCCACGGCGCCGCCTTCGCGGAGATGCCCAGACACAATCCAAGCGCGAGCAGGCAACGATTCAGGCCTGTGCCATGGGTACACCGTGGATGCGTTGCGATCATCTTGGATCCTCTCGGTTCGGGTGGCTTGCCGGGTGAAACGCGGAACGCCGGAAATCCCGACATGTGCATGTCCGGATTGCCCGCTTCGGCGGCATGCCGGATCTGCCCGACCAGGCGTTGATCGGGGCAGAAACGGAGGCAGAGGTTCCGTTATGCTGCGGCTGTATTCCCGGCACCGACCCAGCGCAGGTCACGGAGTTGAGACCTTGACGGATTCGCTTCCCCTCACCGAGTGGCTGCGCGCAGCCGGCGGCGGCGACAACGGCGCCGGGGAACGTGCCTATGCGGCCGTCTATGCGGAGCTGCGGCGCCTGGCGGCTTGCCAGGTGGGAAAACTCGGAGGCCAGGCAACGCTGACGCCTTCGGCCCTGGTCAGCGAGGCTTTCATCAAGCTCGCCGGCGGTTCGTTGAGTGCACTCAATGACCGGCGGCATTTCTTCAACCTCGCCGCTCGCGCGATGCGCCAGACCATGATCGACCACGCACGCGAGCATCTGGCGCAGAAGCGTGGCGGCGACCTGATTCGCACCGAGCTCGACGACGGCTTGCCGGATCGCGCGCTGGATGCGCAGCAGGCACTCGCGATCGACCAGGCGCTCAGCGCACTCGACGAACAGGATGCGCAGCTCGCCGAAACCTTGAGCTGGCGTGTATTCGGCGGGCTGACATCACCCCAGATCGCGGAGTTGCGTGGCGTCACCGAACGCACCGTGCAGCGGGACTTGGCGATCGCACGGAATTATCTTCGTCTGGCCCTGGACGGCGCGCGGTGACAGACACAAAGCAGCGTCCGCTTTTTTCGGCCGCGCGCTGGAGCACGCTACGCTTACTGCTCGACGAATTGACCGACGCAGGGGTCGACAGGCGCGAATCACGTCTCGCCGAAATTGCTGCCGCCGATTCCGAACTGGCGGTGGCGCTGCGCGAGCTGCTGGCCGATTCCGGTGACCCCGGGACGCGCGCGCCCGAGCGGGTCATGCAGCGCCTTTCGTCGGACGCTGGCGATGACACGCCCTTGCGCATCGGCCCGTTCCGCCTGTTGCACCGGATCGGCGCGGGAGGCATGGGGGTGATCTACCTGGCCGAACGCGAGCAGGTCGATTTTGTCCAGCAGGTGGCGCTGAAGCTCCTCGATGGAGGTTCGGCGCGACTGGCCAGGCTCGCTGCGCGCGAGCGACGTATCCTCTCCGCTCTGACGCACCCGAACATCACGGCCTTTGTTGATGCCGGAAGTATCGATGGCCGGGCGTGGATGGCGATGGAGTATGTCGATGGCGAGGCCCTGCTCGACTACTGTCGTCGCAACCGCTGCGATATCCGCGAGCGTATCCGCCTGTTCGACCAGGTCTGTTCGGCCGTCCTGCATGCGCATGCGCAACTGGTCATCCATCGCGACCTCAAGCCATCGAACATCCTCGTCAATCGGGAAGGGACCGCGAAACTGCTCGATTTCGGCATCGCCCTTGTGCTCGACCCGGGCGAGGAGAGTGAGCCGGCAACGCGTGTATTCACGCCCGAATACGCGGCACCCGAACAATTGCGCGGCGAACGCGCGAGCACGGCGACCGACATCTACGCGCTCGGTCTGGTTCTTTATGAACTCGTCGCCGGTCACCGCCTGCCGACCCTCGATCGCGGCGGCGGCGAACGGGAGTGGAGTGCGACCGAACTGGCGCGCTATGCGGCCACCCGCGAACCAACGCGCGCAGTCGCCGATCCACTGCCGATGGATCCGATGATGATGCGCAAGCTCCTGCGCGGCGATCTTGGCCGCATCATCGCGCATGCGCTGAATGCAAGCCCCGATCAGCGTTATGCCTCGGTTGCCCAGCTTCGTGACGATCTCGCGCGCTGGCTCGATTTCCGACCACTCGGCATTGGCAGGCCGAGCCTGGGTTACCTCAGCAGGCGGTTTGTGCAAAGGCATCGGCTGGCTACGGTCCTGGCCGGCCTGGGCCTGTTCGGCATCCTGCTGCTCGGTAGCGTTGCCGCCTGGCAGGCTCGCGCAAAATCGATCGAAGCCGAACGCGCGCGCGCTGCCTTGCGGCAGTCCGAAGCCACCCGCGATTTCATGGCGTCGATATTCTTTTCGACCGATCCATTGCAGGGCAGAGGCATGCAGGTCACCGCCGGCGACCTGCTGATCGCCGCGCGGCACCGCATCGACACGCAGTTGGCCAATCAACCCGACATCGCGGCGGAGCTTCTCTACCAGATCGGCAATGTCTATG
>Ga0116158_10002848_pt1 | contig 15109 bp, 8 predicted proteins | sample AD_UKC052_MetaG_FD_89883 | JGI IMG/M metagenome (GOLD analysis project Ga0116158, IMG submission 89883) | Active sludge microbial communities of municipal wastewater-treating anaerobic digesters from USA - AD_UKC052_MetaG | ecosystem: Engineered > Bioreactor > Anaerobic > Digestate | place: USA... | reverse complement strand
GCGACTCCTTGCCGTCGACCTTGACCAGGCGCTTGCCGAGGACGTGCAGGTGCGCGTCCTTGTCGATGCGCTCGTGCTGGTTGGCCTCGATCGTCACGTGCTGGTGGCCCTCGCCGTCGATGCCGCCGATGCGCATGAACACGTCGCCGCCGTTGTGGCGGTGCTCGTGGCGATGGACCTTGACGTGCTTGTCGAGCAGCACCTCCTCGCACTTGGTGCCGACCTTGCCGCCCTTGGTGTCGCCGACGATCAGGTGACGGTCGTGACGGATCGCCTCCATGCGGTCGTTCTTGACCCAAATGTCGAGGTTGCGCTCGGCGTGCAGGAACACCTGCTCGTCGCCCTTGCGGTCCTCGTAGCGGAACTCGTTGAAGCCGCCGCCGCCGAGCGAGCTGTCGGACTTGATCGTGCTCTTGGTCTTCTCCTGCGGCAGCGGATACGGGGTGTCGTTGAGGCCGTGATAGACGCGACCGGTGACGATCGGTCGGTCGGGGTCACCCTCGATGAAGTCGACCAAAACCTCGTGGCCGATGCGCGGCAGGAACATCGCGCCCCAGCCCGGGCCGGCCCACAGCTGGCTGACGCGGATCCAGCACGAGCTGTTCTCGTCGTGGGCGCCGCGGCGGTCCCAGTGGAACTGGACCTTGACCCGGCCCTGCTCGTCGGTGTGGATCTCCTCACCCGCGGGACCGACCACCGTCGCCGACTGGATGCCGCGCACGAACGGTCGCGGGGTCACGCGCGCCGGCCTGAAGGGCACCGAGCTCTCCATGCACACGAACTCGTTGTGGTAGCTGAACTCGCCCGAGGCGTCCTCGTCGAGCACCTGCGGCTGGGCCGCGTGATGCACCACGCGCACCAGCTTGTATGCACGATTGAACTCGTCGGCGGGGTGAGCCTGCAGCGTGAAGGTGTGGCCGGCGACCAGGCGCATGCAGTCGCTGCTGCCGGTGCCGAGGCGACGGGGCACCTGCAGCGCCTCGAGGCGGGTGCGGGCGATCGTCGCGCCGCGGTCGGGGGCGCCGCGGTCGGGCTCGCGGTACTCGCCGGGATAGTCGTAGACCTCGAGCTCGGGGTCGCGGTCGGCCTCCTCCTTGACCTCCATCTTGGCGTCGGGCTTCGGGAAGTAGAAGTCGCGCAGGCTGACCCGACCCGGGCGCACCGACTGGCCGAAGCGAAAGCCGTCGATATGCTCGCGGTCGTGCACGAAGCCGCCGGGCGCGCTGAACCACAGCACCGGGTCGCCGGGGATCTTCGGGTGGGCGCCGGCCTTGTCGGCCATGACGAGCACGTGCTTGTCGACCTTGTGCTCGAAGAAGTAGAAGATGCCGTCCTCTTCGAGCAGTCGGCTGATGAAGTCGAGGTCGCTCTCGCGGTACTGCACGCAGTAGTTACGGGCCGCGTAGGTGCCGGTGAGGTCGAAGCGGAACTTGTCGGTCGGCACGCCGGCCTCGACGAGCACCTGCTGGATGATGTCGGGCGTGCGCATCTCCTGGAAGATGCGGCAGTCCTGACGGTTCTGCAGGCGCCAGATCTGGGGCACGAGCACCAGCTCGTGCAGCAGGTAGTTGCGCGACTGCCCGACGTACTCGGCGTGACGGATGAAGCCGTGCACGAAGCGAGGCTCGTCGATGCCCTCGATGGTGAGCACGCCGGTCTTGCCGACGAAGTCGTCGAGCTCGGCGCCGTCGCTGGCGACCTCGAGCTGAAACTCGAAGAGGCGGCTCAGGCCTTCGTCGCCGGAGAAGCGGACGACCTTCAGCTCACCCGCGTAACCCTCGATCTCGAAGGTGAATGCCGACCGGTTGCCGATCAATGCCAACAGCTTGATTACGTCCATTTATAGTCCCCCGCCCGATTCACTCGATCGCAAGGCCGGGTCGCGCAGACCATTGATGGCCGCGGGCACCTGCCACAACATGACCTCGGCGGCCTCGGCCCAGTAGCCGTGATAGGCGCAGGTCGAGCCGTCCCACAAGTCGACGTGTCCGGAGGCGTCGCTCCAGATGCGCACGTCGAAGACGATGATGCCCTGTTTGCCGCGGAAGCTGTCCGCGACGGCGCCGCCGCGGGCGGTCAGGGTCGGCGCACCGTAGGTGGTGCGCAGGTAGATGCGAAACTCCTTGACGCGGATCGCGTAGCGCTTGCCGTCGGCGCCGCTGACCGTCGTCATGCCCGGGTAGTTCTTCGGGATCGGGGCGCCGGCGCCGTTGAGGGCGCGGCTCATCCGGATCGTGCAACAGTTGGTGATGTAGTCGGCGTCGACGTTGCCGCCGATCAATGCCTTGACCTGGGCGGCCTCGACCGCAGGGAAGTTCTTCTTGAGCGAACTATAGGGCGGGAGCTTGGCTGGCATCGTCACTGTCCCCCACGGTTGCCGAGCGCCACCAGGAGCTGTCGGAACTTCAACATACGTGCACCACGAAGCGAGCTGCGAGGCTATCGTTGTTCATCGCCGCCGACCAGACCACGCGGTCGCGCATGTGCCCGCGGGCCGGGAGAACGGGCCGATCTGCGCGCGATCGGTGGCACATTCGCGCGCGCGATCGCGGCGACCAGGGCGCTTAACGCAGGGTCGAGGCGCGCAGCGGATCGAGGGTCGCCAGGCGAATGAGCGCGGCGTCGAGGGCCGGCTTGTCGGCTGGCTGATTCTTCGGGATGCTGCGCGCGAGGCCCTCGAAGCCGCGGACGGCGAGCGCGGGCTCCCAGGTGTCGAGGCGCAGCGCGTCGATCTCGGCGGCCAGACCGGTGAAGAGGGTGCGCGCGAGCGCCGGGTCCTTGCCGTCGAGGCAGGTCTCGGCGAGCTCGAGGCGACGCAGGAACTTGTCGCGGCCGCTCGCGGCCTGCTGGATCAGCGCGGCGGCGAGGCGCAGGGCCTCGTCGCGCTTGTTGGCGGCGAACAGCACCTTGAGCTGGGCATGCTCGGCGCCGGGCGGGCTCGCGGCAACGACCGCCATGTTGAACACGGCCGGGGCCGCGGAGATCGCTGCGGGGGCCGCAGCTCCGCCACCACCACCACTCTTGCCGCCGCCGAGCACCTCGGCCGCGAGCCACGCGCGCGTCTCGTCGCTGGCGAGCGGGGCTCCGTCGCGGTCCTTGAAGCCGACGACCTGCGGCAGGCGGTTGAGCAGGGCCCCGAGCTCGGAGATCAGGGCGCGGCGGCCGTTCTCGTGTTCACCGCCGAGCTGGCGCAGGGCCTCGGCGCTGTGATGATGCAGGTCGAGCGCATAGCGGTTCATCGGCAGCATCGACTCGCAGGTGTCGAGCAGCTCGACCCAGCGCCCGTTGCTGCGCATGGCCGCGAGGCGCTCGCGCTCCTTCTCGGGGATGCCGGGGATCGAGGTGCTGCCGTCGGCCTGGCTGGGCGGCGGCGCGGCGATATAGACATAGAGGCCGGTGCGCACCAGTCGATACGCGAGCGGGTCGGCGCTGCGGGCCCGTCGCAGGGCCGTGCCGAGCTTGACGAGCTCCTCACCGACGCCGCGCAGGAATCGATCGATCGCGGCGGCGTTGGCCGGGTCTGCGCTCGGTGCGGCCGCGACGGGCGCGGGCACGTTGACGGCGGGCGCGGCCGAGGCGGTCGGCGGTGGGGCCACGACGGACGGCGCGGTGACGGGCGGCGGCGGCGGCTTGGGGACCGGCGCGGCCGCGGCGGGCTCGGGCGGCCTGGCCGCAGGGACAGGTGGTGGTGGCGGCGGCGGCGGCTCGGCGACGGTCATCGCCAGCTGCTCGACGGTCTGGATCAGCAGGCGCAGGACCGGGGCCTGATCGCCGAGGCGGGCGCGCAGCACCTCCTGCAAACGCTTGATCACGACCTTGAGCTCGACGATCGCGGGCCGGTCGGTGGGCTTCGGTAGATAGCTGGTGAGCTCGGGCTCGAGCTGATCGAGCAGGCCGCGCAGCGCACCGATGCGACCGCGCACGCGACTCGCGGGCGGCTGCATGGTGTCCCAGTACTGGTCGCTGACCTCGGCGAGCACCGCGAGGCCGAGCGCGAGGCCGGTCAGGCCGCCGCTGCGATAACGACCGAGCGCGAGGTGACAGGCGATCCGCAGGTCCTTGGCCTGGCGCTTGAGCACGACGTCGCCGCACTGGATCACCTTCGGCCAGGCCACCGTGCCGCCCGAGGGTGACTGCAGCTTGTCGACCTCGGCGAGCAGGGTCTGATACTCCTCGCTGGTGGTCGCGTCGGCGCCGGCAGGGTTGGCGCCGGGGATCGGCGCGAGCCAGGGCGCGGCGAGGGCCCTGGGATCGGGGCCCGCGGGCGCGGCGGCAGGTGCAGAAGCGGCCGGCGCGGGTGTCTCCGGGGACATGTCCTTGGCGACAGGTGCTTCGACCGCGACGGCGGCCGGCTCGGGCTCGGGCGGGGCCTCGGCCTCGGGCGGGAGGGTCTGGCGCAGGCTCTCGAGCAGGTCGGTCCACTCCTTGAAGGAGGGCACGTGGTCGCCGAGCTTGTCGCGGGCGCGGCCGCGGAGCGACTTGCTGGCCTCGATGAGGGCGGTGATGGCCGCGCGGTCGGCGGGCACCGGGTTGTAGCTGGAGACGCCGGCGGTGGCGTGCTCGAGCAGCCAGCGCAGGGCGGTGCCGCGGCCCTTGAGGCGGGCGACCGGCGGGAACATGCCCTCCCAGTGGCGATCGAAGAGCAGGTCGACGGCGACGAAGCCGACGGCGAGGCCCTGGAGGCCGCGGGCGCGGAACATGCCGAAGGCCATGTAACCGGCGACCAGCAGGTCCTTGGCGACCTTTTGCAGGATCTCCGCGCCGAGCTGACCGACGCGAGGCCAGCGTACGGCTTCGCCGGTGGGCGCGCTCTCCTTGTCGACCTCGACGCGCAGCTCCTGGTAGCGCTCGTCGCCGGCCGGGTTCTTGCCCGAGGGGTCGGCGGCGGAGATCGGGGCCGCGAGGGACTCGGCTTCCTTCAGGATTGCGTCGGCGATCGGCATGACACGAACCTCACTCGCGAGTGTCTGTCCCGCGCTCGAGGCGACCGAGCAACGAGAGACTGAAGGACGCAGCGTTGTGCGTCAGGTGCGGCTGGAGCTTCAGGTGGCAGCGGTACCAACCGACCTGCCCGGGGATCGACTCGACGATGATCGCGGCCTTGCGCAGCGGACGTCTCGCGCGGGTCTCCCAGTGCGGGTCGTCGACGTCCGACACGTACTGGCGCAGCCACATGTCGAGCTCCTTCTGCAGCACCTCGCGGCTGTCCCACTGGCCAATGCGCTCGCGCTGCACTCGCTTGAGGTAGTGCGCGAGGCGGGAGACCAGGAACACGTAGGTCAGCTGGGCGCCGAGGCGCTCGGCGGCCCACACGGCGCGGCCCTCCTCGGTGTCGGCCTGGCGGCGCGGTCGCTGGGCGGAGGGGGCCGAGTGGAACATCGCGTGGCCAGAGGCACGGTCGTGCACGAGGCCGATGAAGCCCTCCTCGGCGAGGGCGTGCTCGACCCGCGAGGTCATCAGGCACTCGGCGGGGCAGCGGTTGGTGAGGCCGCGCATGGTCGGGAACGGGTGACGGACGAGGTCCTCGATCAGGCCGCCGCCGCGCGAGCCGATGATGTAGACGCACCAGCGGTAGCGGGCGAAGGAGTCGGCGGCGCGCACGGCGAACGCGAAGGATGCGTGGCCCCACAGGTGGTGCTCGTGGTCGTCCTCGACGTGTTCGCGGAAGCGCAGCTCCTGGAACGCGTCGGTGTCGGGGCGATAGGGGGCGCGCAGCAGGAAGCGGGGCAGGCAGAGGCCGACGTAGCGGGCGTCCTCGGTCTCGCGGAAGCTGTGCCAGAGGCGATAGCGCGGGCCGGCGAGGATCGCCGAGAGGTCGCGGACGCGGGGGAGCTGGGCGTGGGATTGGAGGCCGAAGAAGTCGGCGCCGATGTTGGCGATGAAGGGCGCGTGGGCCATGGCCGCGACGGCGGCGCACTGGCGCAGGAGGCCGAGGTCCTCGGCGCCGGGTCCGAACTCGTAGTCGGCGCAGACGAGGCCGTAGGGCTTGCCGCCGAAGGTCGCGAAGGTCGCGCTGTAGACGATGCGATAGAGGCCGGACTTGGGGATCTCCGGGGCGTCGGCGAAGTCGTCGGCGAGCTCTTGCTTGGAGCAGCTGAGGAGCTCGACCTGGATGTTCTCCTCGAACTGCACGCGCTCGATGACGAAGGCGAGGCCGCGCCAGGCGGACTCGAGGCGCTGGACCTCCGGGTGGTGAAGGATCTCGTCGAGCTGATCGGCGAGTCGGCGGGTGATGCCGAGGATCAGCGCGTCGACGAAGGCCGCGTCGATCTGCTCGAAGCCGCGGCGGCCACCGGCGCCGGCGACCTTCAGCACCCGCGCCAGACCCCTCGTCACCGGGTCGCGCTCCGCGGGGCTGAGGCCCTCCAGCAGCCCCTCGAGGACCGTACTCACGGGTTTGCCGGCCTCCATGTCAGCAGCCCGAGTTGGTGAACAGCCGCTTGGGTGGCAGCACGTTGGCGGCGCGCAGCAGGCTGAGGAAGGTCCGGTTGCCGTTGGGCAGGCCGAAGAAGGCCGTGCCGCCGCGCACTCGCGTCGGCTTGAGTCGGACCTCGAGCAGACCGAGGTTGAAGGCCGCGAGGTCGAACTTGAACTCGATCACCTCCTCGCCGCCGAAGTCGGGGACCTTGCTGCTGCGCTCGAGCAGCTCGAAGATGCCCCACTCGCCGTTCTCCTCGACGGTCTTGCGGCCCTGGCGACCGAAGGCCGTCAGGCTCGCGCCCTGCTCCTTGTTCGGCCAGCGCATGCGCGGCAGCTGCTTGCCGTTGCACTCGAAGATGCGATTCTCGCCGGCGACCTTGAACTCGACCCGGCTGACCTGCGGGTTGCAGACGAGGATGACGTCGAAGTCGACGCGCAGCTCCTCGTTGACGAACATGACCATGCCGATGTCCTGGGCGCGGTTCAGGAAGTTCACGACCTCGGGGTCGAGGCGGGCGACGCTGGTCTTGCCGAGGTCGCGGGCCTCGAGGTAGTTGCCCTGCATGGTGACGTAGCCGCTGAGCAGGTCCTCGCGGGCCTTGCGGATCACGCCCTTCTCGGGGTGGAAGAACTCCTCGAAGTCGGCGAGCACGATGTCGTCGCGGGCCTCGGCGGAGAAGGGGTAGCGGCCCGAGAAGCGCTCGTGCATCGGGTCGACGATGCGGGCGCACCAGTCGTTCTTGGTGCCCTGGGCGTTGTCCCGCTCGAGCAGCTTGAGCAGCTCCTTGAGGGGGGTGAGCAGCAGCTCGTCGGTGTCCTTGTTCCAGGCCTCGAGGTTGCCGTCGGAGATCAGCGACTTGGTGTCCTCGATGGCGCTCTTGAGCTTCTCGATCAGGGCCTTCTCTTCCTCCTTGGCGTCGAGGGCCTTGCCGATCGCGTCGCGCAGCTCGCGGAGGTGGGTGTGATAACCGTCGAGGGCGACCTCGGTGTCCTTGCCGGCGGGCGGGACCATGAAGGTGATGATGCGGGCGAACTGGCCGGCGACGTCCTCGGCGCGCACGGCCGTGGCGGAGCCCGCCTTCTTGGGCCCGAGCGTGAACAGGCCGCCGTCGCCGTAGTCGAAGTCGTCCTTGAGCGTGACGTTCTCTTGCAGCTTCTGGAACACCTTGGCGAGCGGCAGCTTGGGGCCGCGCACGATCTCGCCGAAGATCGTCTTGCCCTGCTCGAGGTTGATCGGGCTGATGATGCGCATGCGCTGGATGAAGCGGCTCCACTCGTTCGTGTAACGGCTGAAGTAGAGGGTGCGCAGGTTCTTGCCGCGCTTGCGCCGGAGGTCGGTGGCCTGGCGCTGGTCGAGGCCGAGGACCCATTCGGCGCCGTCCTCGGTGCGCTGGAACTCGGCCTTGACGTGGACCCATCCGGCGGCGGTGAAGGCCCCGCGCACGTCGGAGTTGTCGTTCTCGATCGAGGGCACCCCGGCGAGCGCGCGCAGGGTGATCTTCGGCAGGTCCTCGCGGGCGCTGACGCGGTCGATGATGTCCTCGACCGCCGCGTCCTCGGAGGTGTCGCGCATCAGGATGCCGCGGATCTGCTCGATGAGCGCGGCGTCGCGGGGCTGCGCGAACTCGGGGTCGGTCGCCAGCTTGACGAACTTGGCGGCGACGCGGCCCATCGCGCCGTAGTCCTCGGTGCTGACGGCGTTGCGCGAGTTGCTCGACCAGCGCAGCTGGATCTCGCGGGTCAGGCGGTCGGCCTCCTGCGAGATCGGCTGGTGCTCGTTGGCCAGCTTGGGCCCGGTCAGCAGCAGATAGAAGCGCAGCTCGTCGCGACCGTCGGTCCACTCTTTGCCCTCGGGGATCGCGTCGGGCGACTCGTAGCGGGCCTGGAAGTCGTGCAGCTTGGCCTCGGCCTTGACCCGCAGCGGGGCGATCACCCCCTCGAACATGGACCGCTTGTAGAAGCGCTGCAGCGGCCCGATCACGGGCTCGCCCGGGAACAGGCCCAGGCTGCGCACCTCGGCCGTGTCCTCGCCGGCCTCGTCCTCCCACAGGGCCAGCTGGGCCCGCAGGCGCTCGAGCTCGGGGACCGCGAGCGGGGCCAGGCGCTGGCCGCCGAGCTGGGCCTTGAGGCCGACGCTCAGGTCGGCGGTGCCCTGCGCGAGCAGGCGGTTGCTCTGGCTGGTGCGGGTCGCGTCGAGGCCGAGCCAGCCGGCGAGCACGACGCCGAGGCCCGCGAAGGTGCCGCGCCAGATCCCGCCGCGGCGGCGGGCCTTCAGGGTGCGGGTGGCGAGGGCGCTGTCTCGCAGCCACACGCCGCCGACCAGCTCGTCGAGGAAGTAGCGGGTGCTCGCGGGCGGGCGCGCGTCGTCGGCGAGGTAGCTGCCACCACCTGACCCTCGGAGCAGGTTCTCGAGGACAGGTGCGACGGCCGGCTCGCCGCCCTGGGCGGCGCTGGTGAAGTAGACGCCGCGCAGGCGCACGGGGTCGCCGCCGCGGGCGGTGAGCACGGGGCGCACGATGGCGGCGAGCGGCTCGGCGAGCTCGCTGAGCTGGCGGACGAAGGCGAGGAGGCGGGCCTGGGTGGTGTGGTCGGGCTCCTTGAAGCGGCCGACGGCCCGCAGGCTGCGCTGGTCGAGGAGGTCGCAGAGGGCGTCGAAGCGGCCGCGCAGCTCCTTCATCACGAGCTCGTCGCTGCGACCGTCGGGCAGCTCGAAGCCGAGGGTCTGGCCGCGGCTCTCGACCTTGCCGAGCAGCTCGGTGAAGCCGGCGATGCGGTCGAGCTTGGTGATGACGAGGAAGACGGGGACATGGACCTCGAGGTTGGCGACGAGGTCGGCGAGCTGCTGGGCGAGCTCGTCGCCGATCTGGGCGGCGCGGCGGGCCGGGTCGGCGTCGGTGATGAGATCCTCCGCGCTGACCGCGAGCACCACGCCGTGCAGCGGCTGGCTGCGACGGCGACGCAGCAGCTTGAGCATGGCGAGCCACGTCGGGCGCATCTCCTCGCTGCGGGCGAGCGAGTGCGGGACCTCGAGGTAGGCCGAGCCGCCGGGGGTCGAGAACAGGCGCAGGCGGTCCTCGAGCACGGCGTCGGGGGCACCCTTGCGCGGGCCCTCGCGGTCGATCTCGACGAGCCGCTTGCTGCCGGTCGGGCCGAGCAACGCGGTCTTGCCGTGGCCGGGCAGGCCGAGCAGCGCGAGCCAGGGCCCGCGAAACGGCGCGGCGACGAAGGCGGGGCGCCGCGGGGCGGTCGCGGCCTGATGGCGGACCAGATGGCCGAGCGCGGCGCGCTGATCGGCGAGTCGAGCACGCATCGCGGCGACGGCCGGATCCTCGGGCTTGGCCCCCTTGGCGGCCTCGCGGCGGCGCGCGCCGATCCAGCGAAACAGCTGGATGACCAGGCCGAGGAAGAACACCGCGCCGACGATGTAGAGAATGATCCGCGCGTCGGCCTCGGAGAAGCCGAGGTACTTGACGGCCATGCGCGAGGCGATGATCCCCGCGGCCATGAAGGCCATGAGCGCCATCAAGAACTTCATCGTGCGACCTCCCCCAGGCGCGCGCCGAGCCGCTCGGCGTCATCCGTGACCTCGCCCTGATAACTGCACAGCAGCGCCATCGAGAACAACAACGCGAGCCCGGCCAGCCACATCGGTAGCCGCATCGGTCGCGTCGGGCCGTGCCACTCGGCCGGCTTGGCCGGCGGCAAGCCCTCGTCGCCGGCCAGGCGCTCCTTCATGCGGTCGTCGACGCGGCGCAGCAATGCATCGAAGCCGCGGGCGTCGGCGCGGGCGACGTACTTGCCGCGGAAACCAATGAACAGGCACAGCGCGTAGACCTGCAGAACGTCGAGCACGCCGGGGTCGTCGCGCTTGGCCTCGAGCAGGCGATCGAGGTGGCCGAAGAAGCCCTCGCCGGCGCGGACCTCGTTGAAGTAGTCGCGCTGGAGGAGGTGGTGTTCCCAATACTCGGCGACCGGTCCGGGCTCGGCCTGGGCGAACTCGTCGAGGATGGCGACGAGCGCGTACTTGATGAGCCGGGCATGTTCGGCGCTGAAGCCGGCCTTGCGGGCGCGGGGCTCGAGCGACTCGACGCAGTCGGCGGCGCTGCGGTGGAGCTTCGCCACGTCGGCGACGGCCTGCGGCTGGAGCAGCAGGAGCACGTGGTCGAAGCAGGACTTCGTCAGCTCGTGGACGCGGTTCATCGCGGCCTCACTCGTCGCGCGCCGGGATCCCCATCAAGGTGACCTTGGCGTGGCGGGGGTCGTAGGGCGGCTTCAGGTAGATGGCGATCGTGCGTTCGTTCAGGATCTCGCGCCAGTGCGGGTCCTCGGTCGCGATCATGAAATAGACCTGCTTGGGACGGATCGGGATCTCCGAGGGCGGTCGGTGGGTCGCGCGCAGCGGCACGCCGAGGGTGTTGTTCTTGACCACGGCGGGGATGCGCTTCCAGTTGGCGATCTTCGCCAGCTCGGGGACCTCGTTGGCGATCTGCTGCTGGTCGCCCTCGGCCTCGATCGCCAGCACGTACTGCGTGCAGCGCAGCAGCTTGTCGTCGCGCAGCTCGCCGATCCACGAGTTGTCCTGGCGGGCGCGCAGCGGGATGGTGACGAAGGCCTCCTGGATGACGACGCCGAGCAGGCGACGGATCTCCGGGAGCAGCTTGCCGAGCGCCGCTTGCGGGTCGCTGTGGTTGAAGGCCGGCAGGTCGGCCGGGTCGCAGTCGGTGGCGAAGGTCATCAGCTCGCCGGCGAAGCGCGACAGCTCGATGTACACCGGCCACAGCGGCAGCGTCGGCGTGTCGCAGAAGTGGCGCAGCATCGGCACCGCGCCGCTCAGCACCTGCAAGAACAGGTAGCGGGTGATGTCCTGGGCGTTGAACTCGACGCGCACGCCGTCGCGGGAGCGTCGCTCCTCGGCGAGCTTGCGGCGGCGGGTGACGACCAGGCTGAGCAGGTCTTGCAGGCCGGCGAGCATGGTCGGCGCGCCGCTGAGGGCGAGGCATGCGGGCGTGAAGTCCTCGGAGATGCGAAAGCCGCCGCCGTCTTCACGGACGATCTCGGCGATCTTGATCGCCGTGTAGTCGTCGCGCGACTCGCTGCCGAACAGCAAGGTCAGGTTCGGGTCGCTGAACTGCAGCTCGCGCTCGCTGCGGGCCTGGGTCAGGTCGAAGACGCTGCGCGTGCCGGTGCGGTAGCGTTGCATCGCCGCCGCGGCCTCGCCGACCGCGTAGTTGGCGACGCCCTCGCGGATCGTCGGCAAGGCGAGGAACACCTCGACCGCACGCATGCTCGCGGGGAAGCTCGGCCCGATCGGCCGGCTCGCCGGTCGGTGCGGGCTGGTCGCCTCGAAGCCGATCGGCGTGCCGTCGGGCAGCACCCCGCGAAAGCTCATCAACGCCAGCTGCCCGGCCTTGACCGCGCTGGCATCGAAGGTCTGCGCGACCACCCCCCAGTGCATCGGCGTCAACGCCGACAGCCGCGCCGCCAGGTGCTGCTCGTGGTAAAGGTCCTGTTGCTGCATGTGCTGCGGGCACAGCAGCATCCCCTCGCTCCAAACTGGTCTTCCTGACACGCGGATTATCTCCCGGGTAGATTGGGCGCGACCGGCTTCGTCGGCGCGCGCGGGGCCTGTGGGGCCTGTGGGGTCGTCGGACCCTGTGGGGTCTGTGGGGTCTGTGGGGTCTTGGGGGTCGAGAGATCGGGGGTATCGGGGAGCTTGGGCTTCGCCTTCGGCTTCTTCTTTTTCTTGGCCGCGCCGATCGACGCGCAGGTCGTCTCGAAGGCGGCGACGTTGAAGCCGGCCGGCGCAAAGCCGCCGCCGGTCAGCTCGCTGCCCTGGATGTCGACGTACACGCAGGGCATCGGCGGCTCATCGTCCTTCGCGGCCGCCGAGCACTGGGCGTCCTTGACACCGCTCGGCACGGTGTAGGTCGCGTACCAGGCGGTGCCGAGGGTCTCGCGGAACTCGGCGACCACGAGCACGTGGGTGACCTTGGGCTTGAGCTCCAGCTCGATCTTCTCGTTGGAGGCGGGATAGGCCTTGAGCTCGCGCTTGTCGGCGAAGTCCTCGCCGAGCGCCTTCTCGGCCTCTTCCTTGAGCTGCTCCGGGTCGAGCTGGTCGAGCTTCGACGAGCCGGTCAGCTGGTACACAACCAGCTTGGTCGGCCACGACTGACCGTTCTCGCCGACGTTGGCCCGATCCGAGGTCTGCATCAGGATCTGGATGCGCGGCGCCTCCTCGCAAGGCGCCACCGAATCGCCTTTGCCCTTGCATCCGAGGAACGCCAGGAACAGGGTCAGAGCGGCCCCAGCACGCGTCTGCGCGCGCGGGGCGGGCTGTCTACCATCGCGCAGTATCACGTGGCGAAGCTACCACGATCCCGCGGCGGTCGTCGCCCTCGCCATGCGCCGCTGATTGGCAGCGGATGCGAGCATGGCAGAGATGTTTACAAGTGCGCGCTCATGCTTCGTGCGTGAACAGCTCGACGAGTTCGCCCGCGTGCGCGTGCCTGACCTCCGCGAGCGTGCCCGCGACCACGCGCCCATTCGCGCCGTCGCGCAGCGAGAGCACGAAGTCGAAGCAGCCGGAGACATAGGCGCGGATCGAGGCGGGGTCACCGGCGACGCCGAGCGAGACCATCGCGGCGAGCCGCGCGACCGCGCCCTCGGGCGAAGCCGCGGCGACGCTGACGATCGTCGAGCCGCCGCCGCGCCTTGCTGCGGCGCACAGCGCTGTCGCCTCGGCGCCGCCGAGTTCATGCACAACCAACGAATCCGGGCGCAGGCGCAAGGCGCTGGTGAGCGCGCCGGCGAGGTCACGCGCGCCGTCGACGACGATCGCCCGATCGACCAGCGCGCGCGCGATCATGCCGCGATGGACCGCGACGACGCGGCAGGTCTCCGGCACACCGGCGGCGACCGCCGCGACCCAGCCCGAGCAATCGAGGCCGGGCGGGCCGCACACGAGCAGGTTCGCGCCGCGCAGCGCCGCGTCCTCGAGCACGCTCGCGGCCTCGCTGCTGATCTGTCCGTGGGTGACGAGGTCGGCGAGCGAGCGCGGTCCGACCTGGGCGCGCGCGAGCAACACGACCGGTCCCGCGTGCACGAGCGGATGACCGACCGCGTGCACGCTGACCTCGCCCTCGGTGACTCCGTCGACCACCGGCTGGTGTTCGCTGGGGGCCGCGCCGATCATGCGATGCAGCGCGAGCTCGAGCGCCGCGGCGCACGAGAAGCGCGTGGGATGACGGCTGCGCACGCCGTCGCGGCGCAGCTCGATCAGGGTCGCGCCCTGGATGAGCACCTCGGAGACGGTCTCGTCGGCGAGGATATCGGTGAGCGCGCCGAGGCCCGCGACCTCGCGGGCGATCCACTCGCTCCACTGGCGGCGTTGCCGGGGGTCGAGGTCGGCGCAGCAGGCGTCGACCGCGGGGCGAGCGTGGACCAGGGCGCGGGCCTCGTTGCGGGCCTCGCCCTCGGCGGCCATCGCCGCGGCGCAGCGGGCGAAGGCGCCGGCGAGGCCGGTCGCGGGCACCGGCACGATCACGGACACCGCCACGGGTGCGGGCGCCGGTGCGGCCATCGGCGTCGGCGCCGGGCGTGCCATCGGCTCGTCGGCGAGGGTCCTGACGCGCGGCTGGAACGGCGCGGGCGCCTGGGCCTCGACGGCCCGCGGACGCCGATGCAGCTGCGAGGGCGGCCGAAACGCCTCCTGCGGAGTGGCCTCGATCGGGGCCTCGTGCACCTCGGCCAGGAGATCCGGGGGCTCGGAGAATTCGCCGGGCTCCTCGCCGAACTCTTCGAATTCGGCGGGTGCGATCTCGGACATGTCGTCCGCGCTCTCCATGCCCTCCTCGACCTCGAGGTGCTCGAAGTGGAGGGTGAAGGTGCCGATCTCCACGGAGTCGTCGGGCTCGATGGTCACGGGGCCGCGCACCAGCGCGCCGTTGACGAAGGTCCCGTTGGTCGAGTTGTTGTCGATCAGGGTGACCCCGCCGCCCTCGGCCTGGACCACCCGCGCGTGCACGCTCGAGACCCGGTTGTTGACCAGAACGAGGTCGTTGCGCTCCACACGGCCGATCGAGATCTGGCCGCTGAGGAACTCCTTGACCTCCCCGCCGTCGTCGATCCCCTGGCGAATGATCGTCACCCTAATCATCGGCGATTGCTCCCGAACATCCTTCTCTGCACGCATGAGCGCGCGCGCGGCGACATTGACTTGAGTCGCACCGAGGCGTAAGGACCCATGGTAGCCATGAGTCAGGTGAAAGGGCACAGCAATCTGCGGGGCCTCAAGCTCCAACATGTCCCCCGAATCGCCGCCGCATTGCTGCTGCTCGCGCTGGTCGCGAGCGGCTGCGCTCGCCGGCTCGATCTCACGCCGGCGGAATTGTCGCGGATCGAGACACGGGATGGAGATCTCAAGACCATCCGCGTGTTCCCCAACAAGAAGCTGCTCTCGGAGTACGCCCAGGACGAGGTCGCGCAGACCTACGAGGTCAACAAGCGCAAGGTCACCGAGCGCGGCGCCTACCGCCCGCTCGAGCGGATCATCGCCCGCAAGACCCCCGGCAAGGTGGTCGCGCGGACAGAGCTCAACGGCATGCCGGTGCTGTGGGTCGCCTACGACAAGGGCTGCGAGGACACGACCTGCGCCTATGGCTTCGTGCTCACCGAGCTCGGCCGCTACATG
>Ga0116158_10002846_pt1 | contig 15118 bp, 19 predicted proteins | sample AD_UKC052_MetaG_FD_89883 | JGI IMG/M metagenome (GOLD analysis project Ga0116158, IMG submission 89883) | Active sludge microbial communities of municipal wastewater-treating anaerobic digesters from USA - AD_UKC052_MetaG | ecosystem: Engineered > Bioreactor > Anaerobic > Digestate | place: USA... | reverse complement strand
CTCGGCTTCCCGCTGCTGGTGCGCCCCAGCTACGTGCTCGGCGGGCAGAAGATGAAGATCGTGATCAACGAGGACGAGCTCGAGGCCCAGGTGCTCGACATCCTGCGCCTGATGCCCGACAACAAGATCCTCATCGACCACTTCCTCGATGGCGCCATCGAAGCGGAGAGCGATTCCATCTGCGACGGCGAAATGGTGCGCATCATCGGCATCATGGAGCACATCGAACCGGCCGGCATCCACAGCGGCGACAGCAATGCCGTGCTCCCGCCCTTCGACCTCAGCGAGAAGGTCATCCAGCAGATCCGCGAGCATACGCACAAGATCGCGCTGGCCCTGCACACCGTGGGCCTGGTGAACATCCAGTTCGCCATCAAGGACGAAGTGGTGTACGTGATCGAAGCCAACCCCCGCGCCAGCCGCACCGTGCCCTTCATCGCCAAAGCCTACGGCGAGCCCTACGTCAACTGGGCCACCAAGGTCATGCTCGGCGCCAAGCTCAAGGACTTCCAGTTCAAGCCGCGGCTGGATGGGTATGCGATCAAGGTGCCCGTGTTCTCGTTCGATAAGTTTCCGAACGTCGATAAATCACTTGGACCTGAGATGAAGTCCACGGGTGAAGCTATTTACTTCATTAAGGATTTGAAAGACCCGTTCTTCAGACAGGTTTACGGTGAACGGTCGATGTACTTGAGTCGATAGCTCATTGGGGCGTGCCCCTCGCAGAGCCTCGGGTCGCGCTCTTCCGTTCAAGTCCTCAGCCGGATTACCGGCTTCCGGGCTTTCCCGTTCGATCGCTCACGCGAAATACAAGCGTGCGGTCGCGCTCACTCTCCTGTCCATTCCGGTGAATACTGAAACGACCGAGTGGGAGCATCTGGTTCTCTCCGAAAAGATTAGATTGCATGCTCATCAGTCAGCCCTAAAGGCGATACTCATGATACCAAACGCTCGTCTCCTATCTACAATCGTGCTCACCTCAGTCCTTCACCACGGGATCGCCCAAACGCCCGAGTTGCTGGAACATTGGTGGCAGTGTGCATACCCGACCTCTCCAGGCAAGATACTAGCAGCAGTCGTGGATACGACTATCAATACTCTTTATGCAGGTGGGACCATGGCCGTCAATGGTACAAGTGAACGGCTCACACCTCCTGTGCCGACAACCTTCGGTGTTGTGGTAGAGGCCGATGGTTTGGGCTGGCCGTTGTTGGAGCATGACTCTCCCGACGGATATGTCAACGCCGTTCTTTCGGACGGTTCTGGCGGCTGGTTCATAGGTGGCAATTTCACAAGCGTAGGCGGTGTCCCACGACAAAAGCTGGCGCGGCTAAATGGCGACGGCACGCTCAATACTGGATGGGGACCGACTGCTGGTGTGCAGGGTTACATTCAGGACATGGTCATCCACAACGGTGCCTTGTATGTGGCTGGTTCGTTCACGGCGGCTGGTGGGGCGCCTGTGGCGAACAATCTTGCCGCATTCGACCTGATTAGCGGGGAACTCTTGCCTTGGGGGCTTGGTTCCAACTACGGCACCAACGGTATCGTGTGGGCCTTGACGGTTGCTAACAACATGATTATAGCAGGGGGGGATTTCCTTACTGCCGGAGGTTCGAGTCACCAAAGAATTGCAGCCATTGACCCCACGACGGCTCAGGTGCTGCCTTGGACGACGAGCTTCGGAGGCGCGGTAAGAGCGCTGGCCAGTGCGGATGGGAAGGTGTACGTAGGTGGGTCGTTCACTACCGTGAATGGGTCAACAGGTCGGGGGCGCGTAGCAGCATTGAGCGCCAATGATGGGAGTCTTACCGCATGGAATCCATCTGCCAATAACAATGTCTACAGCATCGCGGTCAGTGGAGATACGGTTTATGTTGGCGGAGCATTCACGACTATTTCAGGAGTCCCCCGAGCGCGATTCGCAGCACTGGACAGGTTGACGGATACGAACAATGCCCTGGGGGCCGGTTATGCCAATTTCACCGATTTCGCCTGTGCCGTTCAGCATATCGAAGTAAGCGGAGGGTTCGTCTATGTAGGAGGGAGTTGCTCTCAACTGGTCTCCCTAACCGGGGTCGGTGTGTATCGCCATGGTTCAGTGCTTCTGGACCGCACTACTGGCGAAATTTTGCCTTGGAACCCATCATTCAGTGCGTCCGCCATGGCCGTCAATGGTTCCACTGTGTACCTGGCTGATGGAGGTGCAACCGGAGTGCGGCACTACAGGAGCAAGGTCTTTGCGATGGATTTGGCCACAGGCAGACCGACCGATTGGCGCTCGCATTCGGGACTGCAAGGAACCCTGCCTAACACGCATTCCATTGACGGCACCGTGAGGGCGATGGCGCTGAAGGGTGATACGATCTTCATTGCCGGAGAATTCACAGAAGTGGATGGCATGCCTCGGAACCACGTTGCTGCGTTACACAAGCTTACCGGAGCTCTGTTGGAGTGGCAGGTGAATGCGAACAATACTGTCACAACGATGGAGATCGTCGGTAATACGCTCTACGTGGGTGGCGATTTCACCGTCGTGAATGGCATCGAACGCCACAGGCTGGCTGCCGTGAACATATCCACAATGGCTGTACTAGGTTCTTGGCAGGCTGATGTCGAAGGTGTGCTCCCCCAAGTGCATGTTATGCACGCCAACAACGATAATCTATACATAGGCGGTCGATTCAGCACTGTTGGATCGGAAAGCAGGGTGGGCATAGCCGTACTTGACCGCACGACTGGAGCGGTATTGCCATTCAATGTAACGGGTGTGGACGTCAGCAACGCCGTTACTGCGATCCAGACGACGGGTGATACGATCTACTTCAGCGGGGTGTTCGACGCCATTGGCGGTATTCCTCGGCTGGGCTTGGTCGCCGTACTTGAAAGCTCTACGTCGGTCATCCCGAACTGGGTGTGCGATGAGTCCTTTGATGTCAACTCCTCAAATGCAACGGACCTCTTGGTCAAAGGAGGAGCGCTATATGTTGCTAATTCCGGAACGCTTAATGGACAACCGGTGGGTCGTCTCGGCATCGTGGGTACTCATACAGGTGCTGTGTTGACCAACTGGACGCCCGATTTTGATGGGGAGTTCGATAGGACCGATGTCTACAGGGTACTACGGACCGGCGATCTACTGATAGCCTTGGGAGGATTCGAAACCGTCGGTGGTATGGATCGAGCGCGTATCGCCGCTTGGTCGGGGATGAACGAGTACGAAGCAAGCCTTGACATTGGAACTCTTGTGTCACCCTCGCCAGTCGCTGAGTCTAGGACCTTTCTTTACCCGAACCCCACTGCTGGGTCGTTCACATACGAAGTACAGCAACACGCACAACCCCATGACCTATCCGTACTGGATGCTACAGGTCGGATTCTCGTAACACGGTCCATTGCGAATACAGCAGGGCCAGTTACTGTAGATTTGAGTGGGCATGAAGGCGGCCTCTACTTCCTGCAAGTACATTTCGCTGATGGTACGCAGGCTATAGAGCGCATCGTAAAGGATTAACCCGTGCACTATCGCCAAGGCCTACGGCGAGCCTTACGTCAACTGGGCCACCAAGGTGATGCTCGGCCACAAGCTGAAGGACTTCCAGTACAAACCGCGGCTGGATGGCTATGCGATCAAGGTGCCCGTCTTCAGCTTCGACACGTTCCCCAACGTGGACAAGTCGCTTGGGCTTGAGATGAAGAGTACGGGGGAGGCGATCTACTTCATTAAGGACCTGAAGGATCCGTTCTGTCACTGCGAGGCCCGGCTTTGCGGGCCGTGGCAGAGGCAGGTGTATGGGGAGCGGTCGATGTATCTGAGCCGCTAGAAATCATGGGCGCCGGGGTCTGCTTCGCGATCGCCACGTGTTGCATGTTGCCTGCATTGGTGTGGCATATCCGCAAGAGCCACCGGGAAGTGAATGCACTGCCACCGGACTCTCGTGGGAGCAGATTCTTTTGGAACGCTATGCTCGCAATGGACAGGCAAGCGGCACGTGTCTTCAAACGCATGGCGGTGCGTGCTTTCTTGATCGTGGCTGGGTGGTTGGTACTGATCATCACTCTGCTTCAGCTGTCTTCATTGTTCATTGCCGAATAGATGAAGAGCACCGGCGAGGCGATCTACTTCATCAAGGACCTGAAGGAGGAGCCTGTCCCGCACTGTGATGCGGGGTTCTGTCACTGCGAGGTCTGGCTTTGCTGGCCGTGGCAGAGGCAGGTGTATGGTGAGCGGAGTATGTACTTGAGCTGATAGCGGGGCTCCAATTGTCCAACAGCCTGTTGGACAATTGGTCTTTGGTCGGTGGTCGCAATTGTGCAACAGCCTGTTGCACAATTGATCCGTAGATGGCCTGCACGTCTTACTGGCATTGGGTTGTAGCGTTTCCTGCCATTCGCGGAAGGGGTGGTTCTGGCACGGTGGCTATCTTGGTTCCATGGCAAAGAGGAAAGCCGCCAAGCGAGCCGTACAAGGAGTGGTGAAGACGTCTTCGGTCCGCCTGATCGGGAAGGCCGCGAAGGAACGGAGGCCGACTTCCGTGGCCGTGCTGCCGAAGAACTACACGGCGGTACTGGAAGCGGTGAAGGCACGCATCCGTGCGGCGCAGTTGAAAGCTGCCCTCGCCGTCAATCACGAGCTGGTCCTGCTCTACTGGCACATCGGAAAGGAGATCATCGAACGCCAGGACAAGGAAGGCTGGGGCAGCAAGGTGGTGGCGCGGCTGGCGAAGGACCTGCACAAGGAGTTCCCGGACATGGGCGGATTCTCTCGCTCGAACATGCTATCAATGAGGGCGTTCGCAGCGGCGTACCCGAACGCATCAATTGTCCAACAGCTTGTTGGACAAATTCCTTGGGGCCACAACGTGCTGCTCTTGTCACGGGTGAAGAAGCCCGAGCACCGCCTGTGGTATGCGCAGGCCACGATCGCCAACGGATGGAGCCGCGCCGTGCTTGATGCACAGATCGCCACCCATGCGCACCGCAGGCAGGGCAAGGCCATCACCAACTTCACGCGTACGCTGCCCGCCGACCGTTCCGACCTGGCGCAGCAAACACTGAAAGACCCCTACACCTTCGAGTTCCTGGGCATCGCTGCCGACATGCGTGAGCGCGACCTGGAGCAGGCGCTGGTGGACCATATCCAGAAAGTGCTGCTCGAATTGGGCACTGGCTTCGCTTTCGTAGGCAGGCAGGTACCCTTGAAGGTGGGCCGCAAGGAGTACAAGGTGGACCTGCTCTTCTACCACCTCAAGCTGCGCTGTTACGTGGTGGTGGACCTGAAGATGGAGGCCTTCGAGCCGGAGCATGCGGGCAAGATGAACTTCTACCTCACCGCCGTGGATGCACAGATGCGCCACCCTGACTACAAGCCCTCCATCGGTCTGCTGCTATGCAAGGACAATGACAAGTTGGTGGCGGAGTATGCGCTGCGCGATGTGGCCAAGCCCATCGGCGTGGCGGAGTGGTGCACGCGTCTGGTGGCTACCTTGCCCAAGAACTTGCGTGGGGCATTGCCCAGCGTGAAGGACATCGAACGAGAGCTCAGCGAATGAACACGGACGAATTCCCCAATGTGGACAGGAGCCTGGGGCCTGAGGCAGCCTTCGCGTTCCGCTGCGGCGCCCGAGGAATGAAGAGTACCGGCGAAGCGATCTACTTCATCAAGGATCTGAAGAATCCGTTCTGTCATTTCGAATCCCGGCTCTGTGGGCCTTGCCAGAGGCAGGTGTATGGGGAGAGGTCGATGTACTTGAGCAGGTAGAATACGACATGCAAGCGCCACTCGCTCCGAACGAAACACTGCTCAAAGGTGATTGGGTGTTCGAGAGCGGGAATATTCGCGGTGATGAAGTCGAAGACCGAATCGGATGGCTGACTTCTGAGAAGCTGGTTCAAATTGCTATTCACCCAGTGTATGGCGCTTGGGAGATACTGTATCGAGACCCGAGCGACGGGCGGTTCTGGGAGCTAACCTTTCCGCATGGCGAAATGCAAGGAGGAGGTCCTAAGCAACTGCAGGTCATTCCCAGAGATGTGGCCGTGGACAAGTATCAGGTTGATCTGATCTGAATTTGGGAGTGCCCCTCGCAAGGCCTCGGGTCGCGCTTTCCGCGTGTACTCCTCGCTCGTTCCTCGCTATGGGGTACCCGCTTCAATCGCTCACGTAATGAGGTTTCAGTTCTCTGGAGGGACCAGTCGAGTACGTTGCTGATCAATGAAGGCGCTTAATCGCTTCAGGTCACGTATGAGTTCTTCTCCTAATTGACCGGCTGCTTCGCTAGCGAAGTGCAACTTGTTGCGATTCTCGTTCATCCGCTTCACGATAACGAGTACATCGCTGGGTATTCGGATAAGCTCTTGATAACTGGGCCGGAGCATCAGCTCCATAGTGATCGTCTTTCTGTGTAGCTCATTCGCTTGGACTTCCTGAGCGAGCAGCTCTGAACTTGAAATTGGCTGTTTCTGCTGCCACTTGATCAGCTGGCCTATCCGGCTATTCTTCTCGTTCGAGCAGTCCTTGAACTGATGAATGACATAGCCCCGACTCAGCAGCTCACCCTTCATGAAGTTCTCGAAGAAGAGGCAGATGCGTATCTCATCGATGAGCCAGTCCCACATGAATGGTGCTACAGCCTCGCCCGCAGTTTGTAAGGTGATGATCCCTGCCTTGAAATGCCTGAAGGTCGCTTCAAGATGGGGCAGACCTTCAATAATCTTGGCGCCCTTGAAACGTTCAATGCCGAAAACGACGAGAGATGCGGCCAGATAATTCAAGTGACCCTTGTCCTGGTAGGCCGTGATCCAATCGATCTGATCCGGGTCGGCCTCGTAGCCGTAACGTGGGCTTTGTGCCATGGGTCTAACTTAGATACTTCAGCCAAACCTCCACGGGCCTGTCCACTGCTTGTGTGCGACCGCTCCCTGCGGCCCGGAGCCGCCCGCAGCCCAGACCTTGCCAGCTCATTCCGTGCATTCAACCTGTTGGTTCGGCAGCTCCTTGGTGTTCGGGTGGACGGGGTGGACAGGGTGGTGCCGCACCCTGTCCACTCCGTCCACCTGAGCTACTGCTGAGCAGTGCCCATAGGCTCTTCCGGCTTCTGTTCAGGAGGGTTGGGCGATGGTTTCTTTCCCTCCGCAAGCCCCTGCTTGCGCAGCTTGTACAAATGCTCACTGAACCCGCCGTTCTCCTTGCAGTCTCGGGCCTGTGCGGCCATCTGCCGATCCAGCAGGCCGATGGCCACCATGCAATAGGTGTGTCCGATGTTGCCGGCAATCTCTTGCACACTCCGTTCGCTGGCCCGCTTGCGCACATCAGCACCCCATGCTGCCACTTCATCCACGGTCTTGAAACGGCGGTCGATCAGTTCCTGACGGATGGGATCCGGAATGGGCCAAAGAGGGAGCTTCCGCTGGCGCAAGAACGCTGCGTAATCCTTCTTCAGTTCGACCAAGCTGGCGCGCGCAACGTTGGTCAGATTCATCTCGATCTTCTTCGAAGTCGCACTGAAGACACTGCCTTCCGATATGTTCCGACTTCCGCTACGCGCGGCTTGCTCCATCTGATCACGCGTGCGGCTACTTGGGTCGATGTGCTTTTGTATGAAGCGCGCGGTGATGTCCAACAGCAACTCCGCCACTTGGTAGCTCAGTAGCTTTTCGAATCCGCCATTCTTGGGGTAGAGGCGTCCTTCGCCGCTCTTGTCGGACATGAATCGAAAGTAGGAACTGCACGGGCGCCTCACAAACCTCACCAGATGTTGTCCGAGGAGCTTTCAGGGCTTTCCTCTTTGGCTATGCAACCAGCCTCGGCATACTTTCGCTATCCAACCCCAACACCCATGAAAACCTCCCTGCTCATCACCCTCCCCCTGGTAGCTCTGCTGTGGTCCTGCGGAGGAAGCAACCCCGAGCACGACAAGATGATGGCCGAGCACCTGGCCGAGATGGCGGCCGACAGTGCAGAGCATACTCAGATGAAGCAGACCGCCCACCGCTTCCTTGACCTTTGGTTCACCGGCAACACGGAGGGCATCGAGGAGATCGTGGCGGAGAATTTCGTGTCGCACATGTCCGTGCCGGGTGTCAACTCCACGGGTATCCAGCAGTTGAAGGATCTGGTGGCAATAGCCTCCGGGGCCTTCACGGACAACAAGACGGAGGACCTGCACCTGATCGCGGAGGGCGACCGCGTGGTGATGCACTACCGCTGGAAGGGCGTGAACACCGGTTCCATGGGCGAAGGCATGCCCGCCACCAACAAGCCCATCGATGTGCATACCGTGGATGTGCTGCGCTTCGAGAACGGGAAGGTGGTGGAGCACTGGGGCTACATGGAGGAGTTCAAGATGATGGAGCAGCTGGGCATGATGGGGGGTGAGGTGGGGGAAGGGAAGTAGGGGCCCATGAGCGCGATCTACGACACTATCGGCATCGATTACGCCGAGCTCCGCAAACCGGATCAGCGGATCGCGGCCATGATCCATGCCGCGTTGGGGCCGGCTCACACGGTGCTCAATGTGGGTGCGGGTGCGGGGTCGTACGAGCCTGCGGACAGGGTCGTCACGGCGGTGGAGCCATCCTTGGAGATGATCCGGCAACGACGAACGAACGCTGCGCAGGTGATACAAGGTCGTGCGGAAGAGCTACCCTTCGCGGATGGTTCGTTCGATGCGTCGATGGCCGTACTCACCGTGCACCATTGGTCGGATCAGGGCCAAGGCCTGCGCGAACTGCGGCGCGTGACGCGAGGGCCGGTGGTGATCCTCACATACGACCCAGCGTTCAGGGGTTTCTGGTTGGGAGACTACATCCCGGAACTTATCGCGTTGGATGAGGCTCAGATGCCGGCCTTGAACCTGTACGAGCAGTGGCTTGGACCAGTGACGATCACACCAGTACCTATTCCGCACGACTGCAGCGATGGGTTCCTGTGTGCCTATTGGCGTCGACCCGAGGCCTACCTCGATCCGCGTGTACGATCGGCTATTTCATCCTTCTGGAAAGTCGGGGATGTCTCCTTGGGGATGGAACGCTTAGAAAGGGAACTGCGCACCGGTGAGTGGCGAGAGCGCTATGGCAACTTGCTGACTTTGGATGCGCTGGATCTCGGCTATCGGTTGGTGGTTGGCCGTTGACAGCTTCGGTCGTAAGCGGCTACGCTGACCAGCGGGATCACGTGTTGGGCCTCACCTAGGGAATATTGAAGGAGGTCTGACCTTCGCATTAATATTCATCGGTGATCGATCATCTGGACTTCCTGAAACTAGTTCTTGATCGCTATAGTTTCGCCTTGATCCCGATCAAGCTCTACGCATGATCACACGTGAAGAATACCGCCAGCGCTACACTCCAGAGACAGCGGTCGGCTGGCAATGCATCGATGCGCAGTTGGCCAAGGTGTACGGCGAGCGCGCGCCCCGGCATTACGCCGCACCATTGCACTTCATCGCTGGCGGTACCGATCCCTTGGATGGCACGAGCTACTACGACCATCCCGGTCAGCCCGCTCACATCCATGTGGTGAGCTATGGGCTGAGCGAACTCTACTACAACGAGGATGCCGTTGGTCAAGAGTTCAGCAAGCTGGGTTTCGAGCTCACGTTCCGCATCAAGCGGAGTGCGGTAGATGACCGGGAGCCGACTTGGATCACCACGGTGATGAACAACCTGGCCCGTTACCTGCACAAGAGTGGACGCTGGTTCGAGGTGAACGAATTCGTGCCGGCGGGTGGCCCGTTGTGTACCGATATGGACACGGACATCACCGGCGTGGTGTTGGCCTTGGATCCCGAGTTGGGTAAGATGGACACACCGCACGGTGAAGTCAGCTTCCTGCAGCTGGTGGGCATCACATCGGCCGAGCTCGCGCAGCTGCAGCTCGACCCTACGACCGAAGCAGTAGCGGCGCTGATCGCGCAGCTGCGGGCGGATGATCCCTTGCTCGTGACGGACATGCAACGGCGGTAGGTTTGCTGGCCGATGAGGTCCAACGAAGCGCCGGATGTCATGCGCTATGCACCCGGTCGATCCTCCTTGGAACATCTTGATAAGCGGCTCCTGATGGTCGAACCTATCTTCGACCCATGAGACAAGCCGTCAAGATCCTCCTCATTTCCGGCTTGTTCATCGTGGTGGTCGGTGGCTTGGGCATCTATGCGATGATCCACAAGTTCAACCAGGATGTGGATGGCATCCAGCAGATGCAGCTGGAACGCTACAATGAAGTGGAGCGGATCAAAGCCTTGCCGGAACTCCGTGCGATCGTGATGTCCGCCGGTAAAGTGCGCTCACCCTTTTCCCATGTGGACGTAGCGGCCTGCGCCTTGATCCAAGGTCAGTTGGTGGAGACCAGCGGACCAGCTGGAGGTCGAAGCAGCGGTCCCAGCAGTGGGCCGACGTACGACTATAACGACGATGTCATCTTCATGGCAGCGCCCGATCTGGTGCTTTCCATCGATGGTATGCCGTTCACTTCCTTACCCGATACCATCACGCTCATGTGGAGTCCGAACGATGCCAGCGGCGAACAGGGCGAGAAGTTCCGCAGCAACCAGTTGTACACGCTTTTCGATCCGGAATATGCTGACGACATCAATGCGGTGAAAGCGTTGAAAGGTCGATCGGGGGTGGTCAACAGTTATGTGGTTGGCAGGGGGCAGCCTGGTTTTCGCGACATCCTGCTCGAAGAGGTGCTCTTCCAAGTGGGCGATACCATCCGGTTCAAAGGCCGCGTCGAGAACGGTCGCATCGTGCCGCTGTACTGAAGAGCAGCGTGTGCCTTTCCTTGCGAAGTGGATGCTGATCCGCGCTCACGGGTCAATCTAATCGCTGCATCTCGGGGGCAAGAAGCCTTCTTCCCACGATGGACATGGGTCACATCCCCATACTTTGGCACGCGGTTCGTCAACGGACCGTACATGTACATGCTCAGGACCCTTGCTTCTTTCCCGTTCTTGCTTCTTCATTCGCTCGCACTTCCGCAGAGCGATGTGCCGGTTGACGAACGCTGGCAATGCCAGATCATGTTCGGCACCGAATTCGGGCCGGTGGATACGTACCTGGACCTTGTATGGTCCGACGTTTCCCACTTCACAGCCAAGTCGCCCAAGAACGCGGATAGAAGGGTATTCGGCACGACGAAGAGCGCGCTAGGCCGGCTTATGAAGAAGCTGCCGAAGAAGGGCACGCTGTTATCGGTTACGGATGGCTCGATCCAGCACAGTGATGCAGCCGATAGTGTATTCGCCAGCATGCTGATGCCCATGGTCGGAAGGTCAGAGATCAAGGCCGTGATGTCGTCAGGGGTGATCACCGGTGGCCTTTTCAAAGACACGACCCGGATCGGTTCCATCACCCTCGCGAAGTCCGGCTTGTTCCAGAGGCCAGACTATTCCGAACTGTACACGGCGTTGCGTACGACGATCGAGCGGAACATCTATGACCAGGCTTTACTGAAGACCAAGGAATGGCGCACCTTCGACAAGAAGACGAACCGCATTGCGAAGCGCGTGAAGGATGATCTGGAGTTCTTCTTCGGGTTAAGCGTGTTCGCACAGGAGCTTCCTTTCAGTCACCTGAACCTGCTGCTGATGGAGGAAACGCCTTCGTTGGCAGCGGATACGACTGAACGGAACGTGTTCCTCAAAGCGATCGATGAGACCACTGCATACATGGACGTGCAGAGTTTCGGTGGCTCCCGGGAAGAGATGGATGCCATTTGCGACACCCTGTTGAACGGTGGGTTCCACACGCTCATCGTTGATCTACGGGAGAACGGAGGTGGTGGCTTGGACAGCGCGCTCCCCTTTGGTGAATGCATCGCGACCGATACGGTCGACGCCGGCTACTTCGTGACGAACTCATGGGCGCGCCAGGCGAGCAGGCCGCCGGGTCCAGCAGCGTTCAAGGACCTGCCGATCTCCCAGGAGCGAACGACCGAGGCGTTCATCAATGCGTTGAAGGCTTCGGAGGGAAGGCACTTGGTGTTGTACCCGCGCGAGGATGCCTTCAGGGGGAAGGTTTACATCCTCACCAGTAACAAGACTGCGAGTACCTGCGAACCCATCGTGGATGCGCTCAAGCGTTCGAGCCGAGCGACCATCGTGGGGGAGACCACGGCGGGTGCCATGTTGAGCGCCACCGTATTCCAGGTCACCGGAAAATACCATCTGTTCCTTCCCATCGCCGACTACTACAATGCGGAACTACAGCGCTTGGACCAAGTAGGGGTGAAGCCCGATATCGAGGTGAAAGCGGATGACGCTTTGGACTATGTACTAGCGCTGCCTAGATAGGGCTCTCGGGCTCTAGCCTTGAAGGTTGTGATCAATGTTCGGCATTGGACCGAGTATCGGCCGTCATTCACACAGTGATGGTCCACCACTCCTTATTTTCGAAGTGACCCGTATTGGGGTCTCCATGGTACGACCGATGCACGAGATCCTGTTCATGACCATGAACAGTACATGATCATGGGGAGCTTTGTGTTGGGACAACTTCGTAGCATTCAAAGCGCGTGTTGCAGTGCGGTAATGTCCGGAAGCCATGGCTGATGAACCGGATGATTCCATTTGTATCGGTGACGGGAGTTCCTTCTCAGTGGTCTACGAGGATCGTTCCATCTCGAAGAGCTGTTCTCCAATTCCTGCCGGAACGCGCGGGTGAGGGGTGGTCCGAGCTGATGATTTGGTACCACTGCCCGCTAAGGTCCGTCGAACCCGTTCTGAAGGGACGCACATCGAGGTGCTATGATCCTAAGTCTAGTCGTTTCGCGAAGCACACGCTGTCCTCCACCCCTGCATAGGGGCCGTAATTCGGGATAAGGGTGAAACCATACTTGCTGTAGAGCGCGATCGCCTCGGTCATCTTCTTGCCGGTCTCGAGAACACAATTCCTGTATCCGAGCTCGCCTGCCCAACGCTCCAATTCGCTCAGGACCATCGTACCCACCCCTTGTTGACGGCGTTCGGGTGCGGTGAACATCCGTTTCAGCTCCACCGTGTCGTTCGCGATTGGTTTGAAGGCGCCACAACCGATGGGTTGAGCACCGGACATCAATACCACCACATGTTGGATGTGGTCCACTTTGTTGAACTGGGCGAAGAAGGCGTTGGACTCTCCATTACGCGCGGCCAGGTCCTGGTCGAGTCGGGCCACAAGGTTGCGGAAGGCGGGATCGTCGGAGGTGGTGCGGACCAAGGTGACATGCTCCGGGGTAGGTGACATGGCCCGAAAATAGCGATGCGGACATCCGTAACATTCCGAACTTCGGCCCATGTTCAGACTTGCCGCATCGGGGGCGTTGGGCCGCTGGACCACATTGGTCCTGTACGGGCTGATGCTGGCCGCCGTGGTGGCTATCCTGAAGTACGTGGAGTACCGCTTCATGGTCAAGTCGCTATCCACCGAGGTCTACATCGGTGTGGTAGCCGCACTCTTCACGGGCGTGGGCCTCTGGTTGGGCTCCAAGCTGATCGCTGCGAAGAAGGTGGTGCAGGTGGTTCCGGCTCCGGTGCTGGACGACCAAGCCATTCGTTCCTCGGGTCTCAGTGCCCGGGAACTGGAGGTGCTCCAGTTGATGGCCGAGGGGCTATCGAACCAGGAGATCGCGGACAAGCTCTTCATCTCCTTGCCCACGGTGAAGTCCCACTCGTCCAGCTTGTTCACGAAACTGGCGGTGAAACGGCGCACCGAGGCGGTCCACAAAGCCAAGTCGTTGAGGGTCATTGCTTGAAGTGTCTCATACTTTGGTATGGATCTTCGCTTCAACGTCTCTGATCCATACGGAAGGATGATGGAAAGCGCCTGGGGATGAAGTTGGTTCGCGGCACAAAACACAAGCACATGAAACGGATCGTCCTCACTTACGGCATCATCGGTGGCATCATCGTCTCGGCCATGATGTGGTTCACCCTCGGCGACGGGAACCACGATTGGGAGAACGGTGAGATGATCGGGTATACCACCATGGTCATCGCCCTCAGTACCATTTTCTTCGGGGTGAAGGCTTTTCGTGACAAGCATCTCGGCGGTTCGATCAGCTTCGGCAAGGCTTTCCTCACCGGCCTGTACATCACCCTCATCGCTTCCACGATGTACGTGGCCTCGTGGTTAGTGATCAGCGCCAATACCGAACAGGATTTCATGGAGAGCTACATCACGCATACCGAGGCGAAGATGAAGGCGAGCGGAACACCCGAAGCGGAGATCGCAGCCGAAGTGGAGCAGATGCGCGCCATGGGTGAGTTGTACAAGAACCCAGTTGTGAAGGTCGGCTTCACCTACATGGAGATCCTGCCTGTAGGTCTGCTGATCAGCTTGGTCTGTGCGGCGTTATTGAAGCGGAGGGTTTAGGTGCGGACCTTGTTCAACTGAGCCCTTGAATCTCCATCAGCACTTCTGGTCACGAGCGGTTCGAGCACCAATGGCACATGCAAGACAAGCCCTTATGCAACAGGTTTTGGAGATGGGTCTAGGTAGGTTCCGGACCGACGTCTAGGTGTCAATCGTTCACCTTCTCGAACACCATGCGATGGTGCTCGAAGATCTGCCGCTCGAACACTTGCAGGTTGGGCGCGATCTGATAGCGCCTCACCCACTTGCGGAAATCGCTGCTGAAGAGCTTGGGCAGGAGGGATGCGTAGAGTAGGTATTTTTCGAGGTCGAATTTGTTGAACGCGGCGGTCCAGCGGTGGATGGTTTCTATATAGTCCAAACGCCCGCTGTCCTCATGGATCAATTTGAAATGGCCCTTCGCTGGTTCGATCATGCCTTCCTTCCCGTAGGGTAGCCACGATCCTGGGAACACGTCGCACACCAGGTCCATCAGCTCTTCGCCGCTGTAACTCTTACGGTCCTTCCAAACGTTGGTCTGGCCGAATTTGATGTCCTCGAACTTCACCATGTTGGGGCCGAACACCATGGTCTGGCAGTAGAAGCGCCCACCGATCGGAAGAAGGTCGCTCACTTGCTTGAAGTAGGTCCGGTAGATCTCCTCTTGTTTCCCTGCCCGGAATTCTTCCACGGAACAGAGGTGTTCGGGGCTACCCATGGCACAGACCGCATCGAACTTGCCGAAGGTCTCCGGGGTGATCTTCTTGGAGTCCATGTGGTGTACGTT
>Ga0116158_10002830_pt1 | contig 15180 bp, 12 predicted proteins | sample AD_UKC052_MetaG_FD_89883 | JGI IMG/M metagenome (GOLD analysis project Ga0116158, IMG submission 89883) | Active sludge microbial communities of municipal wastewater-treating anaerobic digesters from USA - AD_UKC052_MetaG | ecosystem: Engineered > Bioreactor > Anaerobic > Digestate | place: USA... | reverse complement strand
TTTATTAGGCAATTCTTACCCACAGATTTTAACGAGATGCCACATAAGGCAGCAGTGCGCGGTCGAGCGGTTGCTCGTCAATTTTCAGCAGATAGCCGCGGATGCCGTCCGGCAGCAGCGTGTTGAGCAACAGGTGCCGATAGAGGTCCAGCCACGGTTCGGAGGCAGTGGCAAGCGGATCGGCCAGCAGGCGGCGCCGCTCAAGGTCGGTCAGTCGGCGCATGGCCTCCACGCGGTTAAAGAGGTTGCCGTCGCCGCGGACTTGGCGCACGAGCTGCTGCGGGGTCGCGGAGAGATCGGTGCAGGTGCCGTAGAAGCCGGCGTCGCGGTTGAGCGAGAGAAAGGCCGGCTCGTCTATGTCCGCGAGCACGATCTCAGCCTCGGGCGTGTCGAAGCGGACGGTCTGCACCGACCCTGGAATGTCGTTCCCCCGGGCGTCGACCGCCGCGAAGGAGAAGGGCAGCGTGAAGACGCCGCCGCGACCGGTGCGCGTCTGCGCGAGGCGCAGGTGCAGTTCGCGGCGTTCGGCGTCGTAGTCGTAACGCGCCGTGACCTGCGGGTAGCCGGCGCTGAAGAGCCATTCGCGGCTGAAGGCGTCGAGGGATTCGCCCGACACTTCTTCGAAGCAGGTCAGGAACTGCGCCGTGTTGGCGTTGCCGCCGTCGTGGCGCGAGAAGTAGAGGCGTGCGCCGGCGTCGTAGACGCGCCAACCGAGGAGCTGGCGCAGCATGTTCAGCACTTCGGGCGCTTTGACATAGGTCACGCCGTCGACCAGCTCGTCGGGGTCGTTGAACCCGTCGCGCACGATCTGCCCGAACGCGCCGGTGTCTTCCATCGCCAGCGGGCCGCCGCCCGGCTCTCGGATGGCGTCGGCCTCGCGCAGACGCATGAAGGCCGGGTTGAAGACCGAGGCGGTGAACTGCCGCTCGATGTCGACGGTGTAGGCTTCGTTGAGCCACATGTCGAAGGGCGATTCCATGGTGACGCCGCTGCCGCAATGGTTGTGTTCGTACTCGTGGACGATCACGCCGTGGGCGTAGATCAGGCGCGCGTCGACGGTGTCTTTGTCGATCAGCGCCGCCTCGGTGATGATCGTGGTGTTACCGACATTCTCCATGCCGCCGTAGTTGGACTTCTCCATGCAGAGGGTGCGGTAGGTCTCAAAGGGATAGACATAGCCCGTGGCGGCGTGCTGCCAGAGGATGCTGCGCTTGAGGATCTCCATCGGGATGCGTGCGCTGTCGCGCTTGCCGTGCGGTACGAGGTACTCCAGCGCGATGCGGCGTCCGTCGGGATAGCGGACCTCGTCGGCCAGCACCTCCCAGGTGCCGGCGCAGGCCAGAAAGAGGTAGGGGGCCATCGGCACGCGGTTGACGTAGGTGATGACCTTGCGCGCGGGGTTGCCGGGCACGGGCGAGGGGCGTCCGTCGGGGTAGACGTCGCGGTCGACATCGCCGTTGGAGATCAGGTGGGTGTAGCGCGCGTCGCCTTCCAGCGTGGTGCGGAAGGTGCACTTGGCCGTGCAGTCATCGATCACGGGGAAGATGCGCTGAAAGCCCCACTGCTGACACTGCGAGACATACTGCTGCGGCGCAAACGGCGGCGTGGTGTCGCGGTAGATGCCTTCCAAACGCGTGTCGGAGGGACGGCAGCGGCAGCGCACGGACACGCGGACGATCTCGCCTGGCGCGACGGGTACGGGCAGATCGATGAGCAGCTTGCGGCGCGGCGGGTCCGGCGTGAACGGCAAGGGCACGGCGCGGGATGCGTCGGCGGCGGGCAGCGCGACCTCAATCACTTCAAGGTCGCAGGCGTCGAGTTCCAGTGTGCGCATCGGTTCGCGCGCGGTCAGTGTCAGCGTGCCGGCGCCGTCAACGTGGCTCTCGAAAAACGAGAGATGCAGGTCGATGTGGTTGAGTTGGAGAGGAGGCAGACGGAAATCGGAGCGGGCGTAGAGATAAGACATAACGGGGAGGAAGGTTTAGTGTTGGAAAAGCAGAAGGAGCGCGGCCATAACCGGCAGGCACAGGAGCGTGCTGAGAGCCACGGCCGAGCCAGCCAGCTCCTTGTCCGCGCCCATCTGGTCGGCCATGACATACGAGGTGACCGCGCAGGGGCTGGCCAGAAAAAGCAGCGCGACCACCAGCAGCTCGCCGCCGAAGCCTGCGGCGCGCGCGATCGCGTAGCCGATGGCAGGCATGGCCAGAAGTTTGAGGGCGGTGCCGGCCATCGCGGGTCCGAAGCTGGCGCGCATGCGCGTCGGCGTGAGGCCCGCGCCCAGTGCCAGCAGCGCGCAGGGCAGGGCGGCTTGCCCCAAGGCGTTCAGGGCGTTGAAAAGGCCTTGCGGGAGACGCGCCCCGCTCTTGAGGGTCAGGACGCCCAGCAGGCAGCCGATGATCAGCGGATTGCGCAGCACCGCGAGCGCGGTGCGCAGGCGGGCGCGGCGGCCGGCCGCGCCGGACGCCGGGTCGGCGGTGAGAATCAGCACCGCCCAGACGTTGTAGAAGGGGATGGCCGGCGCGAGCGCGAACGTGGCGACCGCTGCCGCGCGGCTGCGCTCGCCAAAGGCGTAGAGAATCACCGGCAGGGCGGTATAGGCGAGGTTGCCGCGCATCGCGGCCTGCATCAGCGCACGCGCGGAAGGGCCCGGCAGCCGCAGCGCGTGCGCCGCCAGCCACGCGGCCGCCGTCACCGCGACCGAGCAGGCGCAGAGCAGCAGCCCCACGCGCAGGCCGTCGCCGCCGGCCGCGCGCGGGGCCTGGAGGATGGTGCAGAACAGCAGCGTAGGCAGCAGCAGCCAGAAGCCCAGACGGTTAAGCTGCGTGAAAAAGAGGTCAGGCAGGAAACGGAACTGGCGCAGCGCCGCGCCGAGCAGCATCAGCAGACAGACCGGAAGGATGGAGCTCAGGACCGCGGCGCTCATGACCTCACTTGCCGAGCAGGCCGCGCAACGACTGGAGACCCTGCCGCAGGGCTTGGGCGCCTTCGTCGTTGTTGCCGGCGGCGGCCTCTTTCTCGGCCTCGGCCTGCGCTTCCTGCAGGGCTTTGAGCGCTTCGGGCGGCAGCGTCATGCCCTGGGGCTGGCCGCCCGGGGCCTGGCCTGCCGCGGCCGGGGCCTGCATGCCGCCGAAGAGCCCGCCGCCCATCATGACCTCCTGCATGTCCTTGGCCTTGGCGTAATCCTTGGGAATGGTGAAGAGCGCCGCCGGCTGCGCGCCGAAGCGGTAATTCTTGAAGAGGATCACCGAGCTCACGTTCATGGGCTCGGCATCCTGCTCCGTCTTGACCTGAGCGTTCGCGGTCATTTTGACCGGCATGTTCTTCTGCGCCGGCGAAAAAAGGATGTCCAGCACTTGCGTGCCTTGGTCCGGGATCTTGACCGTCATGCGGCGCTTCTTGCAGGTCACGCCCTCGAAGACCTCGCTGCCGGCATCTTTGAGCGTGTAATCCAGATCGCCGGACGCCATCTCGTCGACGGGCGTCACGCAGTACTTCTTTTTGTCGGGGAAGAGGGTGTAGCCCACCATCTTGCCGTTTTCGGTGAGCTGCAGCGCCACCATCTTCATGTTCATAAAGGGGACGGTCATCTCGGTGCGCGTCTTGCCGATGTCGTGGTAGACGGTGCTGGCCATGGTCATGCCCATGGCCTGGACCTCCATGTCGGCGGCGTAGCGCTGCTGCAGGCCCAGCTCCTTCTCGAACTTCATCCAGATCTGCTGCGGGTCGGCTCCCTTTTGGCGCAGGCCCTGCGCGGGTGCTGAACGGACTGCGGTGAGCATCAGGGCGGCGGCGAGGGTCAGCCGGGTCAAAACGCATGTCGTCTTCATGGGCGCTCCTTCGTCAGGTGGTGGCGGCTTTTGATAGTCGCCGATTAGGGTCAGTATACCGTCTGGCCGTGAGGGACGCAAGCGCCGCAACGCGCGGTCGCAGGGCCGCATCCCCGTTTCACTTGCTTGGCACGCGAACGCCGAGACGCGAAAACCGGTCTCGCCGAGACCGCCGCCGGGACGAACGCCCGCCCGTTCCTCGCCAACCCGCAACGCCGAAGGGTGATCCCGTTGCCAGCCTTTCCCGCGGACGGGGCCGTCCGCGCCCCCAATCAGGCATCGAAAGCGGCTTCGCCGTGCCAGGCCTCGGCGGCGGGGGGCGTGAGCTGGCCGGCGGCGATGCGCTGGCGCACGGCCTCGAAAAGCAGGATGGTGGTGGCCGAGGCCACGTTGAGCGAGTCGGCCAGGCCGAACATCGGGATGCGCACGCGCAGGTCGGCAGCGTTCATCCACTGCTCGGTGAGGCCGTACTGCTCGGTGCCGACCGCGATCGCGACGTTGCCGGTGAGCGGCACGGTGCAGTGCAGGTGCTCGGTGTGCGGCGTGGTGGCGAGAATGCAGAACCCGCGCGCGCGCAGGAAAGCGAGGGCCTCGTCGCTGGAGGCCTCGACGACCGGCACTGAAAAGAGCGTACCGGTGGAGGCGCGCACGACGTTGGGATTGTGGATGTCGGTGCAGCGGTCGCAGACGATCACGGCGTGCACGCCCGCGGCGTCGGCGGAGCGCAGGATGGTGCCGAGGTTGCCGGGCTTTTCAATCGCTTCGGCCACCACGACCAGCGCGTTGTCGGGCAGGCGCACGTCGGCCAGCGTGCGTCTCAGGTGCGGCCCCACCATCAGCAGGCCGTCGGGACGCTCGCGGTAGGCGAGTTTGCCGAAGACCGGCGCGGAGCAGGCGTAGATCTCCGCGCCGAGCGCGCGGCATTGCTGCACGAGGGCAGGCTCGTTGAGATGCTTGAGCCACAGCGCTTCGCAATAGAAAAGCATCTGCGGCCGATAGCCGTTGTCGAGTGCGCGGCGGCATTCGCGGTAGCCCTCGACCAGCATCTGGCCGGCCTCGTCGCGATGCGAACGCTGGCGCAGCCGGATGGCGTGCTTGACCTTGGGGTTGGCCAGCGAAGTGATGTTCAGTTCCGTCATACCGCGTGAAACGTAGCAAAAATCGGATGCGGAGAAAATGCGGAAGTGGGGGTTACGGATTGCCGCCGGTCCGGAAGGGGTGGTAAGATGTCGCGGCATGCGGAACAGCACAGAGACAGCCGATTACACGCCGGGACGGGCCGCGCGCTTCTATGTGCCGCTGGTGATCCAGGCGGTCTCCCAGAGCCTGACCTATCCGCTGGTCGCGGCGATCGTGTCACACGGCGTGAACGGCGTCGTTGACCTCGCGGCCTTCGCGCAGGGCCAGGCGGTCATGTTTGTCATCATCGCGTTCGGCGGCGGATTGCTGACCACCGGTATGGTCTTCGGCCGCGATCGCGAGGGCTTCCTTGCCTTCCGCAGCTTGAACCGGATGCTCTGTGTGGCATTGGTCGCTGTGCAGGTGCTGGTCTGTTTCCCGCCCTTCGACGGGGTTGTGTTCCGGCAGGTTCTCGGCCTGGCCGCCCCGCTCGACACGGTGGCCAGAGAGGTGCTGATGCTGAGCATCCCGATGCAGATTCTGGTCTTTATCCGCAACGTGCCGCTGGTCGCGCTCTACAATGCGCGCGCCAGCATGGCCGTGAATCTCGCGACGCTCTTCCGCATCGGCCTGACGGTCCTGCTGGTGCCGCTTTTCCTGCGGCTGGGCTGGACCGGCCACCGCATGGGCGTGCTGGCGATCACGGCGCCGATCGGCGTGGAGACGGTACTGGCCTTCCTGCTCGCGCGGCCGCTGGTGCGCGCCCTGAGGCCTGCGGAACAGCACACGGCCGGCGTCAAGGAGCAGTTTCTTTTCAACACGCCGCTCTCGTTCGGCGGCGTTCTGCTGGCGATCTCCGGCTTCATGGTCGGGGCCTTTATCTCGCGGGCGGCAGACCCCGCGCGCATGCTGCCGATCCACTATGTGACCATGGGCGTGGTCAATCCGGTCGGCTTCGCCGCGCTGCGCATGCAGGCCGTCGTGCTCTCGTTCCCGCCGCGCGACCGCCGCGACCGCGCGATCTTCTGGTTCGGCCTGACGGCGGGCGCGGTGCTGTCGCTCTTTCCCTTCGTGGGACAGATCCCGGAGGTGGCCGCCTGGTACTTCGGCGGCGTGCAGAACCTGCCGTCCTGCGACATCCCGCTGGCCAAGCGCGCGATGCTGCTGGTGACGGTCCTGCCGATCCTGCAGTCGATGCGCGGCCATGCGGAGGGACTGGCCGCCTGGCGCAAACGTCCGAACGCGATTCTGGCCGGGCAGGCAATGTTTCTGGCCTCGCTGGTCTGCACGCTGTTTGTCGGGATGAATGTCGGCGTGCCGGGCTATCTGATGGGCGTGGGCGCGATTCTGGTGGCGGTGATGATGACGTTAGTGACGATCCGCATGGGCCTGGTGTGGGCGGATATGGAGGACACGTTCGGACGGCCGCCGCGCGAGGTCGGAAACACGGAGGGTTAGCGCGGCACGAAAAAGGGAGTCGCCATGCGTATTCTGATCACGGGAGGGACAGGCTTCCTCGGCCGTGCGCTCTGCCGCGCGCTGCTGGACGGCGGACATGCGCTGACGGTGCTCAGCCGGCGGCCGGACAGCGTGCGCCGCCTTTGCGGCGCGGCAGTAACGCCACTCGCCGCGCTTGAGGCGTGGCCGTCCGAGCCGTTCGACGCGGTCGTGAATCTGGCGGGGGCGCCGATCGCCGCCCGCCGCTGGAGCGCCGATCGCCGGGCGGTTCTGCGCGCGAGCCGCGTCGCGGCGACCGAACGGCTTGTGGCGGCGTGCGCGCGCGCCGGGCATCCGCCCGCCGTGCTGCTCAGCGCGTCGGCGATCGGCCTATACGGCGACCGCGGCGACGCCTGGCTGGGCGAGGACGAGCCTGCGGCGGACGATTTTCTGGGCGGGCTTTGCCGCGACTGGGAGGCCGCCGCGCAGGCTGCGGGCGCGCTCGGCACGCGCGTTTGCCTGCTTCGCACCGGGCTGGTGCTGCACCCGTCGGGCGGCTTGCTGCGCATGCTGCTGCCTGCGTTTCGGCTGGGTCTCGGTGCTCGGCTCGGCAACGGGCGCCACTGGCAGAGCTGGATTCACCTTGAGGACTGGCTGGGACTGACGCTGCGCCTGCTGGCAGACGGACGGGCGGAAGGGGCGTTCAATCTGACCGCACCGGAGCCGGTCACGCAGGCGGCCTTCACGGCGGCGCTGGCCGGAGCGCTGCGGCGGCCCGCCTGGGCGGTCGCTCCGGCCGGCCTGCTGCGCGCGCTGCTGGGCGAACGCGCGCAGTTGCTGTTGGCCAGCCAGCGCTGCACGCCGCGTCGCGCCGTGGCGGCCGGCTACCGCTTCCGCCACCCGCGACTGGAGTTTGGGAAACTCCTAGCTCCCAACTCCTAAATCCTCATTTAAGGAGCAGGTCCATCAGGGCCGAACCCTTGAGGGCGCCGAGCGCGCCGCGCCGGGCGGCGGATTCGTCAAAGGTCTCCACGTCGTCGGGTTCGACGCCGGGCTGGTAGACGGCAACCGGCACCGGGGTGCGCGTATGCTTGCCGAGCGCCAGCGGCACCGGGTGGTCGGGCAGCACGCAGTAGGCGACCGACGGACCGCCGGCATCCATTACGCGGCCGACGAGGCGCCGGTCGAAATCTTCGATCGCCTTCATTTTGAGCGCCAAGTCCTGCGCGTGCGAGACCTCGTCGATCGCCTCGACATGCACGTAGACAAAGTCATAGCCGTCGGCGAGGGCTTTCAGGGCGGCGTCGGCCTTGCCCTCGTAGTGGGTGTCGATGTAGCCGGTCGCGCCGGGGACCTTGATGACGTCCATGCCCATGCAGCGGCCGAGACCGTTGATCACGTCGACGGCCGAGATCACCGCCGCACGGATACCGTAGCGCTGGCAGATATTGTGGATAGCGCCGGCCTTGCCGCCGCTCCAGGGCCAGATGCCGTTGGCCTCGCGGCCTTTGAGCACGTCGGCGGCGCGGGCGATCAGGTCGCGCAGCACCGCCGCGGTGTGCTGGCCTTCGGTCGACTTGGTGCGCGGCAGGTGCTTGGCAACCGGCTGGCCGTGGTTGTCGTCAGGCTTGTCGTACGAGATCGCCGCGCTGTACGCCGGCCCGGAGAGCACCAGCAGGTTGCGGTAGCTGACGCCGGGATAGAAGCGGATCGTGTCGGTGCCGAGCGCACCGTTGAGCAGGCGGATGGCCTCCTCGGCGTCGGCCTGGGCGATGTGTCCGCCCGAGAAGTCGCGCAGGATGCCGTCCGCGTCCACCGTCACCAGGTTCATGCGGAAGGCGATGTCGTCCGGGCCGAGCGGGATGCCCTGGCTGGCCGCTTCGAGCGGGCCGCGGCCGCACAGTTCGGTGGCGAGATCGCAGCCGAGCACCGACATGTTGGCCACGTCGCTGGAGGTCGGGAACCCTTCGGGAAGGGTCAGCATGGTCCCGCTGCGGCCGCAGCGCGCGAGGGCGTCCATGTGGGGGGTCTTCGCCGCCTGAAGCGGGGTCAGGCGACCGAGTTCGGCGATCGGCTCGTCGGCCATGCCGTCGCCAAGGAAAAGAACAGTCTTATGCGGTTTCATGATGTGGCGATAGTCTCTCAGACGCGGGCGAGGCTGTCAATGTCCGGCAACGCGCGCGCCCCCGCAATCGGTAACTCCTCCTTGCGAATGGAGGATGCTTGCGTTATAATGGTCCCCAGTTTTTGGGCAAAGTTTGACGGGGAGTTTAGGATTCGGAGAGGTGTTTATGGCCAGAGACGGTGCTCAAGCTCCGAAGGGGGGCTGCTTCAAAAAACTGTGTGTGGGTTGCCTGACCGTTGTCCTGCTACTCGCGGTCGGCGGCTTTCTGGCCTACCGCGGCGTCAAAGGGGCGCTCGTCCGCATGACGGCGCAGTACACCGAGGCGGCACCGGTCGAACTGCCGGCCGTGACGCCCCTGCCCGAGGCGGAGCGCAACGCCCTGTATCAGCGCGTGGACGCGTTCGCCAAGGCGGTGCGCGCGGGCGAGGCGCGCGAGATCGAGCTGACCGCGCGCGAGATCAACGCGCTGGTTCAGAAATCGCCGGAGCTGGCGGGGCGGCTGCACGTGGAGATCGACGGCGACCGCATCCGCGGCGACGCCAGCGTGCCGCTGGACCAGATCGTGGACGCGGGCTTTCTCAAAGGGCGCTGGCTCAACGGGTCGGTGGGGCTCAGCGTCAGCACGGTGGCCGGTCGCCTGGTGGTCTTCATGGACGAGCTGAGCGTGCGCGGCAAGCCGGTGCCCGCGCAGATGATGAGCATGCTCCGCACCAAGAATCTGGCTGAAAAAGCGATGGAGAATCCCAAGGCCGCGGCCGTCCTGCGGCGCATCGAGTCGGTGCGCGTGGAGGACGGGCGCATCGTCATCTCGGCCAAGTAAACGCATGACGGACTCAGGCAAGGGGAGACACACAGCGATGCAAACAACACTATTGCGGCTTTGCGCCGGTGCGGCGTGCGCGGTGTCGGCCGTCTGCGCGCAGGAGGCGGCTTTTTACCGGATCCTGTCGCCGGCGGACTCCGGCATCACGGACTTCTCCGCAGCCGGCGGGATCATGGCCTGGACCAACGCGGCGACCGTCGGCGTGACCTGCACGGTGCAGCGCGCGTCATCGCTCGCCCCGGCCGACTGGCGCGATGTCGTGCGCCACGAGGCGACCAACACCGCGGTGCGGCTGCGGCTCGACGACCCCGTAGCGCCTGCGGACATGGCCTATATCCCGGCCGGCAGCTTCGAGATGGGAATCGACGACGAGTCGGACTATAACCCGGCCGAGGTGCCGGTGCACTGGGTCTATGTGAGCGCCTTCTATATGGCCAAGACCGAGGTGACCTGGTCGCAGTGGAGCGCCGTGCGCACGTGGGCGGTGGCGAACGGCTACGCCTTTGACAACACGGGCGGCGGCAAGGCGGCGGCCCATCCGGTTCACACGGTCAACTGGTTCGATGCCGTCAAGTGGTGCAACGCGCGCAGCGAGATGGAGGGGCTGCCGGTCTGCTATTTCACGGATGCGGCCAAGACGCTGGTCTACCGCACCGGACAGGTCGCGCCGACCGTGGCGTGGAACGCGGGCGGCTACCGGCTGCCGACCGAGGCCGAGTGGGAGAAGGCCGCGCGCGGCGGTCCGGCCGGTCGGCGCTTCCCGCACGGCGACACCATCACGCACGCCGACGCGAATTTCTACAGCGACGCCAAATACGCCAACTACGATTTCAGCGATCCGCGCGGCTACCACCCGGTGTACAACGACGGCGTGATGCCCTATACCAGTCCGGTCGGGTCGTTCGCCCCGAACGGCTACGGGCTCCACGACATGGCCGGCAACATCCCGGAGTGGTGCTGGGACTGGTGGTCGGGCGAATACTATCCGGTCTCGCCCTATCTGGATCCCAGCGGCCCGGAGACGGCTTCGGCACGGGCTTTGCGCGGGGGCTCATGGCGGCTGGATGCGAGCTTCCTGCGGGTGGTGGACCGCAATGTTAGCCGCACGCCCAACTATAACGGCGGCAGCAGCAATTACCACTTCGGTTTCCGCGTCGCGCGCGGCGCAGGGCAGCCGGCGAACTAGGCGGCGGGGAGACACGGGAATGAGGGCATGCGTGTATCGAGGCATCGCGGGGGTGTGTGCGGGGCTGGTCTTGACGGCGTGCCGGCTCGAGGCCGACGGACTCCAGCGCGTTGAGGAGCGGCTGTTCGGCCGGACGGCCGAGGGCCAGGCGGTGCGGCTTTTCACGCTGCGCAACGCGCACGGCATGACGGCCGGCGTCATGGAGCACGGCGCGACGATCACCGGGCTGCGCGTGCCGGACCGCGACGGCCGCCTGGCCGGCGTGGTGCTGGGCGCCGACTCGCTCGACGCCTATCTGCGCGGCTACAGCGCCGCTGGCGCGGTCATGGGGCGTGTCGCCAACCGCATCGCGAACGCCCGGTTCACGCTGGACGGGCGCGAGTTCCGGGTGACGGCCAATGCCGGGCCGCACCAGCTCCACGGCGGCCGCAACGGGTTCGGGCGCAAGGTCTGGCGCGGAGAGACGGTGCCCGCCGGGCCGGGCGCGGCCGCGGTGCGCTTCAGCCTGCGCAGCCCGGACGGCGAGGAGGGCTTTCCCGGCACGCTCGATGTCACCGTCACCTACACGCTCAGCGATGACAATACGTTGCGGCTCGATTACACGGCTGTCACGGACAAGCCCACGCCTGTCAATCTCACCAGCCACGCGTACTTCAATCTCGCGGGCGAGGGCGACGTGTGGGGCCACCTGGTCTGGATCGCCGCCGACCGCATCACCGCGGCCGACGCGGAGCTGATCCCGACGGGCGCGTTCGCGCCGGTGGCCGGCACGCCGCTGGACTTCACCGCGCCGGCCGCGATCGGCGCGCGGATCGAGGCGCTCGTGCCGACCACCCGGGGCTACGACCACAACTTTGTGCTGCGCAACGGCGGGCAGAGCTTCGCGCGGGCGGCCTGGTGTTATGAACCGCGCAGCGGCCGCTTGATGGAGGTGTACACCGACCAGCCCGGCCTCCAGCTCTATACCGGCAAACGCGTCTTTCGCGACGGCAAACCGGCGGCCGCCGCGCCGGAACAGCGGCACAACACCGTCTGCTTCGAGACGCAGCACTTCCCCGATTCGGTCAACCAGCCGCACTTTCCCTCGGTGATCCTTCGTCCCGGTAAAACCTTCCGCAGCGCGACCGCCTTCCGGTTTTCGGTCGCGGCCGCGCCGCCGGAACAGCCGGGCGCGGGCACCAACGAGTGAGGGGATACAGCGGCACACGCGATTTTGAGAACGTGCAAAGACACGAAAAAGGGGAGAGACAGATGAACGGACAGATGACACGGCGTGACATGATGCGGGCGATGGGGGCGGCCGGCATGGGGATGTGGGCGGGCTGTTCCACGGCCGGAGCAGGCGCACGGGCGGGCGGACGCTGGTACAGGGGCAATCTGCACATGCACACCTATTGGTCGGACGGCCGCGCCCTGCCCGAGCAGGCGATCGACACGTACAAGCGGCTCGGCTATGACTTCATCGGATTGAGCGACCACAACGTGTTCGCGGATGACGCCGCCTGCTGGCGTACGGTGGAGGACAAGGAAAAGGGCTGGCCGCCGGTCGTGACGCGGCCGATCTTCGACGCCTACATGAAGGCGTTCGGCGCCGAGGCCGAAACCCGCACGGCGGCGGGCAAGACAGAGGTGCGCCTCAAGACCTACGAAGAGATGCGGCGCCGGTTCGAAGCGCCGGGCTCCTTCCTGCTGATGCCCGCGATCGAAATCACCCAGCATCTGAAGACGGACGGCGTGCAGGTGCACATGAATTACGTGAACCTGCCGGAGGTGATCCCCTTCGTGAAGGGCGGCCCGCTGAACCGGCGCGACGATGAGGAGGGCGCGGACGTGAACGGGCTGATCCGGCGCGACGTGCAGGAGGTGGCGGCGCTCGCCGCGCGGCTGCGCCGGCGCACGATGCTGACGCTCAACCATCCGCAGTGGATCTACTGGGATATTCAGCCTCAGCATCTGATCGAGAACGCGGACGTGCGCTTCTTCGAAATCTGCAACGGCGGCTCCGCTTTCGCGCCGCATCCCGACGCGCTGAGCGTGACCAATGACCGCTTTTGGGACACCGTCAACGCCTTCCGCTGTCTGAAGGGCGCGCCGCTGCTCTACGGCGTGGGGTCTGACGATACGCACCACTACATCAACTGCACGCCCGATCAGCGGCTGGCCGATGCGTGGATCATGGTGCGCAGCGCCGCGCTGAACGCCGACGCGCTGCTGGCCGCGATGGATGCGGGCGACTGCTATGCCTCCACCGGCGTGCTCTTGGATGACGTGGCCTTCGATCCCTCTTCCCGGACGCTGCGCGTCAGCGTTCAGCCCGCGCCCGGCACCACGTACCGCATCCGCTTCATCACCACGCGGCGCGGATTTGACACGGGCGTCCGGAGCGTGCACTGCCCGGCGGTCAAGGGACGCGGCGCCCGCACGCTGCCGGTGTACGCCGACGACATCGGGCGCACCGCGAAGCTCGTCGAAGGGACGGAGGCGTCCTACCGCATGGCCGCCGACGACCTCTACGTGCGCGCCAAGATCGAGTCCAGCGTGCCCAGCGGCTACACGCGCCACTTCCATCCCGACGTCCAGGTGGCCTGGACGCAGCCTTGGCGGTGATCTTAGAGAACCGCGTCGACCAGACGCGCGGCGATGCCGGTGTAGGCGGACGGCGTCAGCGCCAACAGGCGCTGTTTGTCCTCGGCCGGGATGTCCAGGCTCTCGATAAACCGGCGCATAAGGTCGGCCGTCATGCGCTTGCCGCGCGTGAGCTCCTTGAGCTGCTCGTAGGGGTTGGGCTTGCCCAGTTTGCGCATTACGGTCTGGACCGGCTCGGCCAGCACCTCCCACGCCGCGTCAAGATCCTCGGCCAGGCGCGCGCCGTTCAGCGTGACCTTGCCGAGCCCTTTGAGGGTGGCCTGATAGGCGGCCAGCGAGTAGCCGAAGCCGACGCCCATGTTGCGCAGCACGGTGGAGTCGGTCAGGTCGCGCTGCAGGCGCGAGACCGGCAGTTTGCGGGCCATGTGTTCGAGCACGGCGTTGGCGAGCCCCAGGTTGCCCTCACTGTTTTCGAAATCGATCGGATTGACCTTGTGCGGCATGGTCGAGGAGCCGACCTCGCCCTTGACCGTTTTCTGGCCGAGGTAGCCGAGCGAGATGTAGGCCCAGATGTCGCGGTCGAGGTCGAGCAGCACCGTATTCCAGCGCGCCAGGGCGTCGAACAGCTCGGCGATGCCGTCGTGGGACTCGATCTGCGTGGTGAGCACGTTCTGGCGGAGGCCGAAGCGTCCCTCGATGACCGAGCGGGCGAGCGCTTCCCAGTCGACGTCGGGGTAGGCCGCGAGGTGGGCGTTGAAGTTGCCGACCGCGCCGTTGAGCTTGGCGGGCAGGGTGACGGCGTCGAGCTGGGCGGCCTGGCGGCGCAGGCGGTGGACGAAGACGGCCAGCTCCTTGCCGAGCGTGGTGGGCGAGGCCGGCTGGCCGTGGGTGCGCGCCAGCATGGCCGCGCCGCGCATCTCGTCGGCCAGGCGCGCGAGCGTGTCGGTGAGCGTCTCCTGGGCGGTGCGCAGCACACGCAGGCCGTCGCGCAGCATCAGGGCGTGGGCCAGATTGTTGATATCCTCCGAGGTGCAGGCAAAGTGCACGAACTCGCCGAGCGGCGCGAGCGGGGTACCAGCCAGACGCTCTTTGATGAAGTACTCGACCGCCTTGACATCGTGATTGGTGACGGCCTCGATCGCCTTGACACGGCGCGCATCTTCCACCGAGAAGCGCTCGGCCAGAGCGTCGAGGAAGGCGCGTTCGTCAGCAGTCAGGGCGCGGGCCTCGGGGATGCCGGGGGCGTCGCACAGCGCGTGCAGCCAGGCGATCTCCACAGCGACGCGTCGCTGGATCAGTCCGTATTCCGAAAAGATCGGGCGCAGCAGTTCCAATTTCGGTGCGTAGCGCCCATCTAGCGGAGAGAGCGCGGTCAACGTGTCGATACCATCCATGCAAAGTTCCTCCAAACCCGTCTCATAATAGCGTTTCCCGCTGCCGTCGGCAAACAGACAAGTTTGATACCTTATTTGACCTGCGGGATATGTTATTTGGCCTGCGGGATATTCCTTTTGGATGAAAGAAGGCGTACATTTTGAAACGTATCGTGATGGGATTACAAAAACAAGGAGTGCTCTATGAGAAACCGGATATGGAATTCGAGCCTGCGCAAAGACGTCATCAAGCTGTTCTTCACAGCAATCTGCGTGTGTGCCGGTTTTGCGGTGCAGGCCCAGACCGTGCGTTACAAGGCCAATAACACCGACAACCTGAATCTGGCCAGCAGTTGGTCCGGCGGCACCATCCCCAACGCGAATACGGTAGCCGCGTGGAACAACACGGTGACCGGCGCCAACAGCGTTCAACTGGGCGCGGACCTGAGTTATCTGGGAATCAGGATTCTGAATCCGGGCGGAGACGTGACCCTCGGCGGGGCCAACACCCTGCGCACGGACGCATTCGGCATCGACATGAGCGCCGCCACGGCGGACCTGACCCTCAACAACGCGAGCCTGGCCCTGCTGGACTTCGCGAGCACGTTTTGGAATGTCGCGAGCGGACGGACCCTCACGGTCAACCCCGGCGTTTTCACGCGCGGCGACCGCTCGGCCCTGCGCCTTCCCGGCGCGGGCACGGT
>Ga0116158_10002828_pt1 | contig 15184 bp, 15 predicted proteins | sample AD_UKC052_MetaG_FD_89883 | JGI IMG/M metagenome (GOLD analysis project Ga0116158, IMG submission 89883) | Active sludge microbial communities of municipal wastewater-treating anaerobic digesters from USA - AD_UKC052_MetaG | ecosystem: Engineered > Bioreactor > Anaerobic > Digestate | place: USA... | reverse complement strand
TACATCCCAATAAGGGCTTCTGCAATTTGAATTCCGTTGGTGGCAGCGCCCTTACGTAGGTTGTCCGCTACAATCCAAAAAATCCATGTCTGTGGATCACAAATGTCTTGATGAACTCTTCCAACATAGACTTCATTTTTTCCAGCAATCTCTATCGGTGTTGGATAATCCTTATTTTGGGATGTAAAAATCACCCCTGGAGATTCGCTCAATACACGATGAACCTCTGTTCGACTGAGAACACGGTCAAAACGAACCCAAACCACTTCGCTATGACCCACAAGAACAGGAACTCGAATTGTCATAGCGGAAACTTTTAAATGAGGTAAATTTAAAATTTTCCGGGTTTCATGAATCATTTTATTTTCTTCAGATGTATTTCCACTTTCATCAAAAGATCCAATTTGTGGAATCAAATTAAATCGAATCGATCGAGAAAAAACATTTTGTTTTTTAAAATCTTTATTCGACTCCATTTCAGTATCTTCTTCTCCGTCTAAGAATTGACGGGTTTGATCCACCAGTTCTTCAAGCGCCTTTAAGCCAGCCCCGCTCACAGATTGATAGGTTGAAACTTTAATATCTTCAATTTGACATATCGAACGAAAAGCTTGAAGGGCCACAACCATTTGTATGGTCGAGCAATTGGGATTGGCAATAATTGTAGGATTTGTTAGATCCTTTAGAAGCTCTCCATTGCACTCTGGGACCACCAAAGAAAGCTCGGGATTCATACGGAAAGCCGCCGAGTTATCAATTACGTAGGCCCCCTCTTTCACCGCCTGAGGAGCAAACTTTAAACTGATATCATCCCCAGCTGAAAAAAACACAATGTCTAAACCTTTAAAACAACCCTCGCTTAAAGACTGTACATTATAGTTTTCCTCTAAAAAGGAAATGGTTTTTCCCTCAGAGTTTTCACTCGAAAAGAGTCTTAATTCATTGGGCTTCCAATTTTTTTCAGATAAAACTTCTAAAAACGCTTTACCGACCATCCCCGTCGCCCCAACTAAACCTAAATTAATTTGTACTTTGTTTTTTTGAATCACTTTTTGTTTCTGCATTGCGATTTATTCCTATTTATTTTTACTGATTCGATATCGTTTTTTAATAAGTTTTTAAATGATCTCGCCTAACCATAGTTGATTTAAAAAATGAGTGTAATTTAAAAAATGAATTTCCTCATTTACACCTTCTGTAGCAAATCTTCCAACAAGAAAAAATTTTTTAAAAATTTTTTCTTGTTTTAATGCGATTAGACCATCAAAATACTCATCCTTTATATGTTTAGAGAACTTGATTTCAATAGCAACCTCGTCACCAATTAGCAAATCCACTTCGTAAGGTTTAGATTGCCAATACGATAATTTCTCTCGTTTTCGAAAATACGACAAATAAGCCCGCACTTCCTGAATAATAAATTGCTCAAAGGACCAACCCATTTCAACATGCCCTTCTTTCATAGGTAATCTTTCAGCTAAAAAATTAGCAACACCCGTATCAAAGAAGTAAAATTTCGATTTAGTTGTCGCTTTTCTTTTTATTGTTTTCTGATAAGGTAATAACTCATAACCTAATAAAGTATCTTTAAGAACTTCAATATGACCCTCGATCGTACGTGCAGGAACTCCTGAATCACTGGAAAGCTTCGCATAATTGATCTCCTGACCATTTGATAAAGCCATCGTTTCTAAGAATCGAACAAAACGTTCATAATTTCGAACGGCGGCCTCTTTCTTTATTTCCTCACTTAAGTAAATACGCACATAGGCTTGCAAATCCTCAATTGGATCATCGGATTGATAAACAATTGGCAAACCTCCATAGTTTAAATATTTTATTAAATCAAAATCCTTAATTTCAGTATAGACCAAAGGAAAAAGTTGTAACTCGCGAGCTCGACCACCCAACATATTGGCACCATCACGTTTTAACTTTCGTGCAGAACTTCCGGTGAGTAGAAATTGAATTTTTTTAGATTCAATTAAACGATGGACTTCATCCAATAGGCTTGGCAATTTTTGTATTTCATCAATAACAACTAATTGATTTTTTTTTACTTGTTCACTAATTAATTTAGGTCTTCGAATTAAAACCTCATAAACATCGGCATCTAAAAGATCAAAAATAAGAGCCTCAGGAAACTGTAATTTAATCAAAGATGACTTTCCCGTTGCTCTCGGACCAAAAAGAAAATAATTATTTTTTTTAAGTAATGATTTTAGATTAAGCATTCGCTTATACATAGATTGTTTATCCTATCTTTAGATCTGGAATATAGAACTATTTATAAAATTCGGCAACGACTTGCCGAATTTTAACTCAATTCGGCAACGACTTGCCGAATTTTAAATGCCCCTTTTAAGGTCCTAAATCAAATTTTCAGATTCTTTACCTCCGGTTTCTTAACTTTCGGTATTTTCATCCTCTAAGACTAAATCGGTTTCATGGTAAGACGCTGGGGCATAGGCATTGGGACGTAATTTCTTTTTTCCAAGCTGGAGAAATCCAAAGACGGCTCCCAAAATGGCATATCCAATAAAAAGAAAAAACAACATCACTTCAGGGTAAAGCACAACGGTTAAGATGACACCCACCCCTAGCAATAAATACCTAAACGGCAAACGTTGCTTAAGGTCTAAATCTTTAAAACTTCTGTACCTAAAATTGCTGACCATGACAACAGCTAAGAGAAAAGTCATAAATAAAATCCAATAACTTCTTTCTGGTGAAATTTCTAAATCAGCAAAAGCAATAACAGCAGAGGCTACAATTCCCGCCGCCATAGGAATGGGCAGGCCCTGAAAATAGTTTTTCTCTACGATATGAGCTTGAACATTAAATCGCGCCAACCTTAGGGCCCCAGTTGTTATAAATAGAAAGGCCGCGACCCACCCCAAACGACCAAAGGGACTGAGTGACCACTTAAAAAGTAAAAGAGCCGGTGCCACTCCAAAGCTCACTAAATCACATAAGGAATCATATTCTGCACCAAATTTACTGGTGGATCGAGTCAATCGAGCTAAACGACCGTCCAGCTGATCAAAAACAGAAGCCGCCACTATTGAATAAGCCGCATACAAAAAACTGCCTTGAATCGCCTGTGTGATTGCGAAAAAACCACAAAGTAAATTTCCCGTCGTCATTAAATTAGGTAAGATATAAATATACATAGAAACACGATGAACCTGATCATCTGTAACCTGAAAAGATTTTTGTCCCCCGTCAGAAGATTCATTCATATTTTGATTCCCATTGTTTACATTTGTTGATTTCATAATAATCCAAAAAAGAAAAATACAATAAATAGACCGAGAGAACTTAAAATAGGTAAACTCAAATTGTCGTCGATTTTTGAAATCGGAATCAGTTCCGCTAAAGCTCCGATCATTCCTGAAATAAGACTCACAACAAACAACCTGTTGCTCATAATTTCACGAACATAAAAATAACTCAAGGTGATCAACAAACATACGACAAATGCCGCAATAAAACCTTGAATTGATTTATGACCAAATATTTTATCTTTTCCATAGCGAATTCCTATAAAACTAGCAATAGGATCACCAAATGCTAAAAATAAAAGTGTTAAAGAAACTACAACCTTAGGAAAAGCCAAAACAATTATAAAAACACCCGTCAGTAAAAAGGTTGTACCCGCATAACCCTTTACCTCGCTGGCTCTCATCAATGGCTTAAAAATAGCCATCACCAAGTCATTCATTAATGGACTTCTTAACCTTAACGCATCAATAGCAACAGCTATAAATGCCAATACTCCAAAAAAATAAGGAGTCATAGTTTCTGGAATAAGGCGATAAAGAATAAATAATAAAAAAACGGCCCCCATGTGCCAAATTTTTCTTAAATAATGCATATCTGATCTTGTTTTCATTTCATTTGTAAAGATAGAAGATGGAGAGAGTGATATCAAATTAAAAGAGCTTTTTTAGTCAAAGTGCATTAAAGTTATTTCGTTCTTGATACACTCAATTTTATGATGTCGGGATTCGACTCTGATTTAAAATGAAGATCATTTCGACCCGGCTTTAGATAAATTAAATCTGTTGAATACTCCGTTTCAGATGTTTTAAACAAAAATCCCTCTGTAAAATTTGATAAATTATGAACAGAAATCTCTTCGTCGGCTAAATGATTTAAACAGTTTTTCCCATAAAGTTGAACATATTCAGAATCAACTTCCATACTGCGTGATTCTTGTTTTAAATGAGCTTGAGTACAGCCTAGATTGAACATGAGATTTTGATTTTGAAATCGCAAGGATTCCTGAACACTCGCAGGACTTCTGATTTGAGTTTGAGATTCATTTCTCAATTTGTTTAATGATTTAAGGTCCACCCGCTGAGATTCATTTTTAACCAATGTTTCATAGTTTTTAAAAAAAATAAGACCTAATAATAAAATGCTAAAAAAAATCTTTCCCACATCTTATTTTTCGGAGGTTTCATTTTATTCTTTAACCCGACAAAGGTCTAAGCACTTTAAAGCTGAAAATGCCAAAGCTCTGACCATTCTTGATGACGTCGCTCTAAAGTTTTTCCACTATATCCTGGAGAGGCTTTTCCAAAACGCAATCCCGGACGACTGACCTCTTCTCGCATTTTCGAATAAAGTACCTGACCGACCTGAGCCACTTGTCGATCCCCACAACGAAAACCTGTTACTATTTGATAAACTCCCTTGCTCCATCCTGAATTTCCACACCATTGAATCGAATTTAAAGCTTCAGCCACCTCATCGGTTAACGGCTCATAGCCCACCTCAAGAAGAGTGCCATCCCAATCAAGACCCGAAAGTCTGTATTTATATTTTTCTATATATTTTAGATAGGGCGTTTCACATTTTTTATCTTCAAAGGCTGTCCACGTTCGATTAAAATTTTCATTAGATATTTCAACTTTTGAAATCAGAACATCGTCATCTGTTGAATCAATAAAACAATTCGACTGATAGGCTCCATCAAAACTAGAGGCCCACCCCTTTTTTTCATAAACAAAAATACTGAATACAAATACGAACAAAAGAACTTTGTACTTTCGACTCAACACCACAGAATCCCCCCTTTTTAGACACGAATGAAAGAGGTCTAATGAATTGTTCCTTAATTGGCAAGCTTCTCTAGCTCGGATCTAAAGCTTTTGGGATCATGAATCAATTTGAAATGATCAAAGGCAACCTGAGCCTCCGGATACTTCTTCGTCATCCAGCGTAACATTTGTTTAAGTTTAGCTTGAGCATAAAACTCACTTCGAAAAGTGCAGTTGAGATCAAAAAAAGGTAATAAAATTTTTTGGGATAAACTCCACTGATTAAACTCCCGTGATTCCATTTTATGAATATTTTTAATTTGTTGAAAAATAAACGGATGAGCCAATGCTCCTCGACCTATCATATATTCCTCACATTGAGCGACCTCATGGCATTGCAAAAGATCTTGAAGCGTCCAAATTTCACCATTGGGAATAATCGGAACTTTGACTTTTTCTTTTATTTTTGGAATCCATTCCCAATAGGCAGGAGGCTTATAACCATCCGTTTTTGTACGACAGTGGATCGTAATTTTTTGAACACCAGCATCAGCTAGAGCCTGGGCATTTTCATAACACTGTCCAGGGTCATCATAGCCCAATCGCATTTTGGCAGTGACTGGGATTTCTTCTGGAATCGCACTTTTAACAGCTGAAACGATGTCGTACAATCGCCGTGGGCTTTTCAATAGGACAGCCCCTCCATCATTGTGATTGACCAACTTAGAAGGACACCCGAAGTTGAGATCTATACCCTTAGCACCCAATTCACATACAAATGCGGCGTTCTCTGCCAAGGCCTCAGGATTTCCACCCAGCAATTGAATAAACAATGGAGTACCAGATCGAGTGCGACACCCCATTTTAAGTTCGGGAGCAAAGGCATAATAAACTCGCCGAGGTAAACGTTGGTCAGTGATTCGAATAAATTCTGTCACACATTGATCAATGCTACCCCAACTAGTCATTAAATCTCGAAGAGCCCAATCAACAACTCCTTCCATCGGAGCTAAATGGAGTTTTACATTTTCAATAGATTTCAAAGAGTTCATTAAAATATTGGCGTGCACATCGAGGGATTGATGTTTGCTTGGGATGGTTTTGAGGGTCTTGATTGTCTTCTTATAGGTTTAGAGGGATTTTGGTCTTGTGATTTTTCAATTATTTTTTGAATTTCGTTACGGTGCTCTAAATAGGATTGAATTTCAAGATCACGAATATTTCCTCTGACCGGATTCATTAAATAATAGGGAGAGTTTTTTGTATATTGTTTATAACGTTGGACCACCAAACTTTGATGAGTGGCTTGATTCACTAAAGCTTTTAATTCAGCTGAACTTACATATTTTAAGGCAATAGTTTTAGCAGCAGTGTTACCTTTCCAGTTTTTTTCTAAGGATCCTTTTAAATCAAAAGGATGACCAAATTCAAAAAGATAACTCACTTCATTTTTATAAGTTAACCAAAATCGTTCATACAAAGTTTCTTCTAGCATTTTTCGATTGATTAAATCTGATACCAACTCAAGACGATACAAGGCCTGCGAAAGTTTTGAATATAAAGCAGAGCTCAGATTGTTCTCTTTCATATATTCTTCGATCAAAAATCGTGTCCAATCTCGATCTATCCAATTCACTCGTTTAATTGCAGAAATCGCATCGATACTATCTGCTTGAGTCATCTTTTGAGGCCATTTTTCGGGATTCATAAGATCTATTCCATAAAAACGAGATAGTTTCATAGAAAGGCTGGGATCGCTGGGATTTAATCCAAACATTTTTAAAAACCTTGGGTTTTGCCTAATTTTAGCTGAATCATGTTCACCTAAAACTATTTCTACCAGTCCAGGATGGAGCAAAAGGATTTCTAAGTCCAAAGCCTGAATTACCTTGGGTTGTTGATAAAGATACAATCCTGTTGTTTTTACCCCGATTTGATGTTCGACCATAGTTAACTCGAAAAAAATGGGGGCGACTTGACGGGTCACCATTGCCATTAGTGATGGGGCATAAAAGGCTAAAATTAAAAGAGCCAGTCTCTGAAAAAACATTCCTCGAAAGGTATCTGATATAAAAATAAAAATCGAGCAATTATATCTTCGAAAACAGGATTTGAAGATATTTTAGAGTTGTTTAAACCTTAAACAGCTTTTTATCTAAAAAATTACGCAATGTGTAGATAAATAAACCTAAAGAGACGATAAATGGCAAAAGAAAACCAACATACTGACTTCTAAGATAGATCAATGAAGAGGTCAAAGCCCCCAAAACAAAAAAAGTAATAATTCCTGTTCTCATCCAGTTGGCTTTACGCTCTTCATCACGAGAAACATTTAAATGGTTCGCAAAAATCATGCGCACAATCCCAATCCCTAGATCTGTTGTCAATCCTGTCAAATGAGTTGTTCGTATGACAGACCTAAAAGCCGTAGTTACAGTGGCATTTTGCATTCCACTCGTTAAACACAGGAGGGCCATTAAGTTATAATTTTGCCATTCATTTTCCGCAGCGCCAAAGGTTCCAAACCCGCCACGGACTCCAACAAATAAAACGAGTAATAAAAAAAGACTCATTAAAAAAAAGACAATCACATAGAGTGGAGTTTTCCCCTCGGCTTTTTGTTTATCTACAAAAATTGCCGAAATCATCGCGCCAATAAGAAAAAAAAATGGAACACTAATTAAACTCATTGCTTGACTGACTTTACCTTCTGCTAAACTTTCGCCAAAAAGAGTGGCAAAACCCGTCGTATGTGAAACAAACCGATGGCATGCTAGATAACCACCCGTATTGATAGCGCCAGCTTGAAAAGCCATCGACAGCCACACCACCACGCTGGGACGAGAATAATGAGAATAATTTAACTCTGAAAACATCTTGTACTCTATATTAAAAGAAAGTTTTTATAAACGATAGATAAACTCTACGTTAGAGATTTCCACATTTCAACAAAGACTTTGGCAAGACTTTTGCTTAACACCATTGTGTTATAAAAATGGTGAAATAATGACACCATTACATTCTTAAAAAGGGGGATTTTATGAAAAAGGCGATGCGTACAATTTTTGGTCTTAGTTTAGGTCTGGGACTTTCGGCCTGCGATGAAGTTGAATTTAAGACCGCTCTTGAAGTGACAGACTCGTTGACTCTTGTGAGCGCCGCAAGCTCCGTGGATTGTGATACCCAAGTCGATTGGTGGAATTGCTCAGAGGAACCAGATGTTTTAAATCTCAATCCAGGTCAATATAAAATTAAAGCACGACTGGGAGAGACGAGAACAACAACCAAACTTATATTAGAAATCCCACAAGCTAAAGGCTCAGATAAGGTTATGACAATTGAAAGCTCCAGAAAACTATCAAATTCAGATCAATCTTTTAGTTTAACACCCGAAGAGATTCATCAAGACTTCACACTGAATGGAGCTATTTCAACCCAACGGCAGGATGGCCCAATGCAAACTGGATACCAATCCTGCACCTACTACACCAGAGAGTATGTCTGTAGAGAAGTAAGAGTTCAGCAAAGTAAAATTGAATTGGCAAAGGAAACCAGTGGAAATCGAGATGAAAAGGATCATGAACGCATTGATCGCAACAAAGGAGATCGAAACAACGGTGGTCATAACAACGGAGATCATCGTCACAATCCTCCAACTCGAACGGTTTGTGGCTATGAAAGTGTTGGTCATGCAGGACAAGAGTATGTCGAATACCATATGCAATACACAACCAAAACACTTGCACTTTCTTTTGTAAAAAGTGAGGCTGTAGTTGCAAGATCTTATGGAACTTGGCAGGGACAAGATCGAGTCTATACCCACAGAGGGACTTGCCAATAAAAAAGAAAGTCGAAGAGGAGTGCTCCATGAAACAAATCTTTAAATTAATTTTTAACTCGAATTTGACTTTTTGGTTAATTCTCTTAAGCCTGAGTCTCCTCCCATTGAAAGCCGTTCTCGCCCACCCCTTTAACGGAAAGTGGGTGGGATCGGGTGTCGCCTATGACACTCAAAAAATGAAAATTAAATGCTCGTCCATGAGTTATACTATTGATAGTCAAAATGAATTTATTAATGTTAAATCTCAATTTGAATGCGGAAATAAAAACTCATTTTCTCTTGAAGGCCAGTTGGTTCTCAAAGGAGAAGATCTTTATTATAAAAATCAACAGGTCGGGACTTTAAAAGGAAACCGTTTTGATTTAAGAATTAAAGACCATCACCATTCCATCCAAGTTTCTGGAGTAACTTCTTCTGAAAAAACAATGAACCTTATTGAAATTCATACCTACCAACCCATTCCTGATTATTTTTATACCGTCGAGGGTTCTTTTAATTTAGAATCTTCTAATTTAGAATTGCCCAAGGTGAACTTAATACCAACTCATTAAAAGCTGGGGTTTTAGAAATTTCAGAGTCGGCCTTTTCAAGATGATGTGGAGATAGGTTTCCCCGAGCGGCCAAACCTATTCCTAAAAAACTTAAAATAAAATAATTTAAAATTTTAAAACCCTTTTTTTCATTAAAGCCAGAAAAATTTATTTTTTTTTCAAATTGAAAAATTTGAAAAACTCCCGAAAAAAGAAAAAACAAAAAAAAGAAGTGAATCAAGACTAAAACTCCCCAACTCTGTTGAGCATAAAGATAGGAAATATTTTTTAAAAGAGGCTCATAGGGTTTTGAGCCATAAAAGTGTTTTAAATGACGAGCATAATAAAAAAAATCATTAAAATAGAGAATCGAAAAAAGAACCCATACCCCAGCAAGATAATAAGTCTGAATTTTTAAAAAATATCTTTCTATTTTAAATCCCCACAAAGACCAGAAAAGAATCCATAAAGGTATTGCGATAAAGCCAAACACCAGAAAATCAAAACGAAAGCCTGTTAAAATAAATCTAAAAAACGTAAAATCGTCTATTCCCCTTAAGGAATGCTGCGCCCCAAAGGGAATTAAAAATAAAAACCGTGCGAGCATGATTAAAAAAAGCAGGGATCCCACCAGACGGACATAACTTTTAAAATTATTTTTTAAAAGATCTGGTGCGGACAAATCAACCTCAACGAAATTCAGACATAAGTTCTCTGAACTTATCTTGAGGCAAACGCAACTCTGACTCATTCAATTGAGCCAACGAAGCATCACATAAATTTAAAGACTCTGTAAAAGACTCCTTATTTTCCTCAATATAAAACAAACCAGTGACAATTTCTCCGGTTTTTCTGTGGTTGTACAAAAGATCCATTGCGGATTTTCGATCCTTTGGATTGTGTTCGTTTTGAGCAATTTTTTTCAATGTGAGTTTTGAACCATCATGAAGTTCGACAACTTCTTTTGCCCCTTCTTGGTAATCCACTTCGATACTTTCTTGAGCTCCAATAAATCCCAGCTCTTGTAAAACCACGTCGTGTTCTTTAAGGTAATTAAAACTCTTTGTTGAACCATCATGGTTATTAAAAGTCACACAGGGGGAAATCACATCAATAAAGGCCGTGCCTCGATGACGAAGCGCTGACTTAATCAAAGGGACTAATTGTTTCGCGTCTCCTGAAAAAGAACGAGCTACAAAAGTACATCCTAAATCAATCGCCAAAGAACAAAGATCTATAGATTCAAATGGATTTTTTTCTCCCGATTTCAACTGTGCTCCAGCATCGGCTGTTGCCGAAAACTGCCCCTTGGTTAAACCATACACTCCATTATTCGCGACCAAATAAACCATAGGTAAATTCCTGCGAACCAAATGACAAAACCCACTCAATCCAATACTGGCCGTATCTCCGTCGCCACTGACTCCCAACATAAAATAATTCGGAAGCACAACATGGGCTCCAGTAGAAACCGGGGCCATTCTGCCATGAAGAGAATTAAAGCCAAAAGATTTTGACATAAAATAGGCTGGAGTTTTCGAGGAGCATCCAATCCCTGACATTTTTAAAAGTTCGTAGGGGTTGACGTCACTTTGATAACAGGCCGTAATGATATGATTTGTAATCTGATCATGACCACAGCCCACACAAAGTGTCGATTTTGATCCCGCATAATCTGGTTTTGTAAATCCAATTTTGTTGCTATCAGGTCTATCTGGTGTTTGTCCTGGTGTTGTCATGATTAAGCACCCTGCCTTTCTTTTTCGGCTTGATCTTTTTCTAATTGTGAAACTTCATGAACAATAAAATCAGCTGTTATCGGAGTGCCATCATAATGTTTGATGGAATTAAATTTTGAACAGAACTGAGAATAATCCATTCTTAAAAGTTGAAACATTTGACCATCACGATTTTGATCTATCACATAAACTCGTTCATGTTGTGAAATAAAATTCTCGATTTTTTTCGTAAAGGGCAGGGCTCGAATCCGTAAAGAATCAACAGAAATCCCTTTCTGTGCCAACAAGTCCATACTTTCTTGAATGACCGCTTCTGTCGAGCCATAAATCAAAATTCCAATTTTTTGATTTCCACTTCCCAGAGCCAAAGCTTCTGGAACTAAAGTTCTGGCGGTCTCCCATTTTTTATTCAATCGATCCACAACCCACTTATATTCTTTTGAACTTTCCGTGTACTGTGCTTTTGCATTATGACCCGATCCACGGATTGTATATCCCGCTTTAGGATGATGGTTTCCAGGTAAAACGCGATAAGGAATACCATCACCGTCAGGGTCTCCATAGCGCTCATAGTTTGCCACCTGATCCAACTGCTCCGCCGTTAAAACTTTTCCACGATCAAAGGCTTTTTGCGGGTAGGTAAACTCATCTTGCAACCATAAATTCATTCCAATATCTAAATCACTTAAAACAATCACAAGCTGTTGCAGTCGTTCTGCCAAATCAAAACTCAATTGTCCAAATTCATAACATTCGTTAGGATTTCCAGGTATCAAACAGGGATGTTTTGTATCTCCATGAGAAGCAAACATCGCTGTAAAAAGATCCCCCTGCATCGTCCTTGTAGGCATGCCCGTCGAAGGACCCACGCGCTGAACATCCCAAATCACTCCTGGAATTTCTGAATAATACGCAAATCCTGCAGCTTCTTGCATTAAACTCAAACCTGGGCCCGAAGTGGCTGTCATGGCTCGAGCGCCGGCCCATCCCGCTCCCAAAACCATACAGATAGAAGCCAACTCGTCCTCGGCCTGAATAATGGCAAAACGATTTTTATTGTTTTCATCTTGTCGGTATTTATGGGAGTACTTAATAAAGCCTTCCATCAGAGAACTGGATGGAGTGATTGGATACCAGGCTCCAAAAGTACAGCCCCCCATCACACTTCCTATGGCGGCCGCCGTGTTTCCATCAATCATAATTTTATTTTTATTGGCGTTCATTTTTTGAGCTTTAACTGAAAAGTTTAAAACATCTAAATTGTTTTTTGCGTACTCTCGACCGACGTTAAGAGCTTTTAAATTTTCATCAAAAACTTTTTGTTTGGATCCCAATTGATCCTTTAGGGCCTCTAAAAGTGAGCTCTCGTCTAAACCCAACAATTCAGAAACGACCCCGACATAAATAATATTAATCAATAATTTTTTAATCTTAACTATATCTGTTGCTTGATCCACAAGTTTCTTAAAAGGCACAGCGATGACCTGAAGGCCCGCCGGAATATTTTGAACCATAGGAATGTCTGAATTGTAGATAAAAATACCGCCATCCCTCAGCAAATGAAGATCTTCAGCAAGAGTTTGGGGATTCATGGCAATGACAATATCGGCCTTTTCTCTGCGGCCCGTATATCCTTTTTCATTGGCACGAATCCAAAACCATGTCGGCAAACCCGCAATATTGGAGGGAAAAACATTTTTTCCCCCCACTGGAATTCCCATTTTAAACAAACTCTTAAGCAAAACTAAATTTGCAGACTGACTTCCACTTCCGTTAACTGTTGCGATATTAATCACAAAATCATTTTGAATTCCCATTTTATTCCTTTTTGATCACAACTTCTTAATATAGTCCTTTATAGGGTGCTTTCTTTAGTGCTTTGCTGATTTTTTAGCGGCCGTAGCTGCTTTTTTGCTCGCCGGCTCATTATCCATAACAATGGAATCATCTTCAACCGTCGCATCAGAAGCCATTACCATATTAAAAATACCCTTCGCATTTAAAAGTTTACCTCTCAGCTCTGTTTTGACTTCAGGATGTTCTTTTAAAAATGTTTTTGCCTGGTCTCGACCCTGTCCCATACGCTCGCCATTGTAACTGTACCAGGCTCCTGACTTTTCAAGGATATTGGCCGTGGCGGCTAAGTCTAAAATATCACCTTCTTCAGAAATTCCCTCGGAATACATTAAATCAAACTCCACTTTGGCAAAAGGAGGTGCCATTTTGTTTTTTACCACTTTAACAGCTGTTCGATTTCCAGTTACATCTTCGCCATTTTTAATAGCGCCCACACGGCGGACGTCCAATCGCACAGAAGAGTAAAACTTCAGAGCATTACCTCCGGTTGTTGTTTCTGGGTTACCAAACATCACTCCAATTTTCATACGAATTTGATTAATAAAAATCACCAATGTTTTAGAACGATTGATCGCTGCGGTTAGCTTTCTTAGAGCTTGAGACATCAAACGGGCTTGAAGACCCATATGGCTGTCACCCATTTCTCCTTCGATTTCAGCACGAGGGACAAGAGCGGCCACAGAATCCACCACTAAAATATCGACGGCGCCCGAGCGCACCAGCGTCTCTACGATTTCAAGAGCCTGCTCACCTGTATCCGGCTGTGAGATCAATAGGTCTTCTGTATTAACACCCAATTTACGAGCGTAGTTAATGTCCAAAGCATGTTCTGCATCGATAAAGGCAGCAACAGCCCCCTTTTTTTGAGCTTGTGCAATAGTAGAAAGAGCCAATGTCGTTTTCCCTGAAGACTCCGGACCATAGATCTCGACAACACGTCCTCGAGGAAGGCCCCCGATGCCCAAAGCTATATCTAAGCTGAGTGCTCCTGTGCTGTACACATCCACTTCTTTGTTCATACTGTCGTTGGCTCCAATGCGCATAATGGAACCTTTTCCAAATTGCTTTTCAATCGTTGAAACGGCCAACTCTAATGCTTTTAATTTATCGGATTGAGATTTGTTATCTCCTTGAATATTCGCTGCCATTTTATACCTCTTTCTACTCTCCCCCGAGAGAGCCTTGTTAATATCCCGTTGTTAAAACTATTTTAAACTTTCTTCTATTAATTCTCGAGCAGAGTTTACGGACTGCTTTTGAATTTCTATTCGATCTCCAGAGAATCTTTTTTTAATTGTCTTTTCAAAATGCGGGCCAACCACAGCAAAGCAAACAGTGCCCACTGGCTTTTCTTTTGTTCCGCCGTTCGGACCAGCTATTCCGGTTATAGCAACTCCCCAGCTGGTTTTCATTTTATTTCTTACCCCATGGGCCATTTGCAACGCGACCGCTTCACTCACGGCGCCCTCAGATTCTAGGGACTTTTTAGACACGCTCAGCAAATCTTCTTTAACCTCATTAGCATAGGCGACAACGGAACCCTTAAAGACCTCACTGACCCCTGAAATCTCTGTGAAACTTGAGGACAAAAGCCCTCCGGTGCAACTTTCAGCAAAGGCAATGGTCTGATGATTCTTTTTTAAGATTTGTAGTAGCTTCTGAAACATGGTTTTTTCATTGAAGACAGGATTTTAAAAAATCTCAACCTCACAATGAGATAACAAGCTGCGCATTGTAAGAATTTCTTTTGCGCTACGCGCCCAAGTCCTGATCTTCACTAAGCCCGATGCTGACCGTTGGAACAATGTACCGATAGACAACATCATGGATGAGTGAAGAGTCACTCAGACACTTTATTAAGTAAATTTTTCTAATAATAGGATTTCTATCGATTTAATATGCAGAAACCGATAGTTCTCATTGGTTTTTATCCAACAAATAACGAGGTTTTATGTTCAAGGGTATCTTATTTTTTTTACTGTCACTCTGTTTGACTCTAAGCTTTACGCCCCATCTGTTGGCTGCTGACGAATGTAAAACCATTGTTGGTTTTGACCATTCTAAAGCTCGAAATATTTTGCACCAAATTTCAAGCCGAGCAAATCAAGTGCCCTTATTCTCAAAAAAAGAAATTGAAACTTTTCTTAAATCAGGTTGGCCTGCTTTTTT
>Ga0116158_10002827_pt1 | contig 15186 bp, 15 predicted proteins | sample AD_UKC052_MetaG_FD_89883 | JGI IMG/M metagenome (GOLD analysis project Ga0116158, IMG submission 89883) | Active sludge microbial communities of municipal wastewater-treating anaerobic digesters from USA - AD_UKC052_MetaG | ecosystem: Engineered > Bioreactor > Anaerobic > Digestate | place: USA... | reverse complement strand
TAGATGGTGGAAAGAAGTCGATTGTTGAAAAGCTGAAAGAATATTCGCAATTGCCCGTAAAAGAGCGTATCGCACTTTATTATCAACTGAAGGCAAATCAGTTGGATACGTTTGATTTTGGTAACGAAACCGAAATGACATTGTATGGATACTCGTTTCTTTCCGAAAATAATCTGGTTGATGCCCTTGCCATTTTTGATCTGATCATTGCAGAGTTTCCAAATTCTGCCAATGCCTACGACAGTAAGGGCGAAGCCTGTCTTCTGGCGAAGGATAGTGCAAAGGCACTGGAAAATTACCGGAAATCGTTGCAGATGAATCCCGACAATTTCCATGCAGAGGATGTGATTGAGAGTATTGCGTTTCCCTCTGTAAAGCCTCTGACTGGCAGGGAGAAGTTTTCAAAGGTGTACAAAAAAAATGATTACAAAGCCGATCTGGATCAGTTGGGTCAGAAGTTGTTGTCCATTCATGCCAAACCATTGAAGTTTATTTCGAGAGATCAGTTTTTGAAAAATATTGAATCGAAAAAATCCCTGATAACAGACAGTACGACCTATGCAGAATTTGCCTGGCATTGCAGATCCATTATTGCCAGTGTAGGATGTTCGCATACCGCTTCCTCGACAATGCAAAATGAGTATCATGAGTTTGGGATTGTTCCTTTGGAAAACACGTTTCCGCTGCAGGTTCGGTTAATCGGAGGCAAATTGTTTGTGGTTGGATCCATGAATAATGGAGATAAAATAAAAGTGACAGACGAGATTGTACGGATTAACGGCGTTGAAACACCCGGACTCATTTCAGAGATTTTGACGCATATCTCCGCTCAGGCAAATAGTGAAACGTACAGAAAGCAGAAGTTTAACCAGTATTTTGCTTTGATGATTCCGTATGCTCTTGGTTTTCCCAAGACCTTCCGGGTTGAGTGTAAAGGGAAAAGTGAAACCATCGTCTTGAACCCACCCAAACAATTTGCGGCTGAACTGTATGACCCTGCCGCTGTGAGTTGCCCTGACAATTTGTGTTTTGAAGCAGTGGATCAGAATACGGCTGTCATGACAATATCATCGTTCAACTATTATGACTGGAACAATGAGCACCTGGTGTTTTATGCGTTTATCGATAAGAGCTTCAAAGAGTTGCACAAGAAGAAAATTAAGAATCTGATCATCGACCTTAGACACAACGGAGGTGGTTCCCAGTTTCCAAGTATTTATTTGCTTCAGCACCTTGTATCAAAGTCATTTGGCTATTACTCCAAAGCGGAATTTGAAGGAAAGTCGCAGCCCATTTACGGTGAGGGCACGTATGCGCCGAATCCAAATCGGTTTAAAGGAAAGGTTTATTTTATGATTGATGGCAATGGCAATTCAACCACCGGCCACTTTATGTCTTTGGTGAAGTCACTCAACCTTGGAACCATCATCGGTGAAGAGCTTGGATCCAATCAGTTTTGCACCGCCGGTCAAACGCTCGTTCGGTTGAAAAACACCAAACTGGTCGTTTCCATAGCGAACAATGTTCATATTTCAACTGCCACAAATTTGCCGGACAATGTGGGTATTCGTCCCGATTATTATGTGTCCCAAAGTTTGGACGAATATCTGAACAAGGTGGATGCTGTAAAAAACTATACTCTCGAACTGATTGGCAAATAAGGTGGAAGCGACTGAGGACTTGCAGTGATTAGCCGGAAATGGCGCCTAAATGAGAAGACAGACGCCATTCCGCTGTTTGGCATCTTCTTTAACTAATTCATGGTGAGGGATAAGCAGAAATGAAAAATGGATATAGGCCGTATAAATCTAATCAAATTAGTTTTACCTTTATTCTGAATTTGTACCAACTCATAATTTGACTGAATTGAAACTCAACGGCTTTGTATTTTCCATTCTCCTTACTCTGGCAGCTACGTTTTCCGGTTGTAAAAAGGAACTGAATCAAACGGTGACTGTTATTCGTGACTGCACCGGAACATATTTACGATTCGACGGAAAGGACTATCAGGTTTGTAATCTTGAAACAGTAGCCTCATTTACGGACGGAGCAACTGCGAAAGTGGCATTCAGGAAAATTTCAGAATGTAATAGTTCTGCAAGAGACGTATTTGTTTGTAAAATGTTGCACGCAAACGAGGGTTGGATTGAGGTTCGTAGTATCGAGTAGCATCACCAGGTCAACATCTGAAATGCGATCTTCACACTCAATCTCCCCCGTCATGCAATTCACCCTTTTGGTTTGACCGTTGACTCTTTTTGGATTTGCCGGCATGAGTAGAATTGAGTCCTTTGCATCATCTCTTGTACCTGAACCATGAAACGCATCGTCTTCACACTTCTGTTTTTCTTTTCTTCGGTTTCGTTTATCCATTGCCAGACAGGTCTGAAAGGGGATTACTACCGGGGCCGAAATTTCGAAAAACTGGTGATGTCACGCACCGATCCGCAAATCAATTTCAACTGGGATAACCGCACCCCTGCCCCCGGAATGCCATCGACAGATTATTCCATCCGCTGGACCGGCCGCCTGCAGGTGCCGGAAACAGGCGAATACCAGTTCTCAGCTGTGGTAGACGACGGTATCCGTTTGTGGGTCGGCGGCATCAAAGTGATCGATGCCTGGGGACCGCACGACGACGACAGTTTTAATGGAAAGGTGAAAATGAAAGCTGGACAGCAATACGACATAAGGGTGGATTATTTCAATGGTATTCTTGAAGGGCAAATCCAGCTGATGTGGGAATTGCCCGAACAGAATATGTCCATGCTCGACAAGTTCATGTCCAAACCAGAACCCATCCAACGGAAATACTTTTCGCCTCCACCTGCTCCCGAAGCTGAGCCGGTGCCGGAAGCCAAACCAGTGGTGATCCATAAAATCGATCCCATCGACACCAAGCCTGATCCGAAACCAGAACCAAAGCCTGAACCGAAACCAGAACCCAGGCCAGAGCCAAAACCGGAGCCAAAACCGAATCCGGTGGTGGTGGCAAGACAAACAGCGGCTCCTAATCCTCCGCCAGCGGCTCCCAAACCAACGTCGGGCCAAAGCCGGATGCGGGATACCATCCAGAAATACACACCGAAAAATGTTTTGTTTGGACAGGGAGAGCCGTTTGTGCTGGAAGAATCCTTCCCCGAACTGGACCGCCTTGTGAAATTGCTTCAGCGGTTTGAAGCACTCAAAGTACAAATCGACGGACACACGGACATCACCGGAGATCCGGCAGTGAATCTTCAGCTTTCCAAAGACCGGGCCAGCGAAGTTGCGTATTACCTGAAGGAAAAAGGGATTGCGGCAGACCGCATTAAAACGCAGGGTTTTGGGGCATCAAGGCCACTTTTTGGGAAAGACAGCACGAAACTGTATCCACAAAACAGAAGGGTTGAGTTTACGATTAAATAATACTCTGAATATCATGTTTTAAGAAAGAAGTTTTTTGAGTTATTCATCCTGTTGAATTCATTACTTTATGCGAACTGGCCCGTCCATCCAGCGAGGTGTGGGCAGGATTGTGTGGAGGAGCTTTGGATGGACTAGCGTTTTTTGGTTCTTTTTGGGGCAATGTTTACAATCAAGCTTTAGCATGACCAAAAAGAACGAGCAGTTGATCAAATAGAAGCTGTTGAATAGAGATCAACTTCTAAGTAAATATCGAATCCCTATAAATAAATAAACATTTTTCCCGGTGTCAGGCCTTTCTTTGTTTTATGAATCGTATTTGTCTTTACTGGGTTTTAACCTTTGTGTTTTTATCGCTTATCGGTCAGGCGCAGCCGGGTTCAAAATCGCATAAGTTGTTTTTGGGAGGGGATTTTTCGTATGTGAATGAGCTGGAGGATTGCAGTGGGAAGTATCGGTTTCAGGGGAAGGAAAAGGATCCATTCGTTTTGTTTGCGGCCTCGGGTTGCAGTGTGTCCCGTGTGCGGATCTGGCATAACGCCACCTGGACCCGCTATTCAGGACTGGAGGATGTGAAGAAGACCATCCGTCGGTCCAAAGCCGCCGGCATGAGGGTGATGCTCGACTTCCATTATTCCGATACTTGGACAGACCCGGCCCGGCAAACGATACCGTCTGCCTGGAAAAGCATTTCCGACCCAGAGATTCTGGGCGATTCACTGTATTTATACACAAGGTCCGTTCTGATGCAGCTTCATGCCGAGGGACTTTTACCGGATCTGGTGCAGGTGGGGAATGAAATCAACGCGGAGATTTTGCAACCCGGTGAGCCGGTGGTGTTTCCAATAAACTGGTCCCGTAATGTGCTTTTGCTCAATCGTGGGATTGAAGCCGTCAAAGAAGTTTCTGCCATCACGAAAAAGGAAATCGGCACCATCCTCCACATCGCTCAGCCCGATGAAGCTTTCGCCTGGTTTGAGAAGGCCAAAGAAAACGGCATTGTCAACTACGACTGGATCGGGTTGTCGTATTACAGCCAGTGGTCGAAGTTCAACCTGCCCCAGCTGTCGGCGGAAATTACCAAACTGAAAAAGACCTTCAAAAAGCGGGTGATGGTTGTGGAAGCCGGTTATCCTTTCACTTTACAGAATGCAGACAGTGCCAATAATCTACTCGATACCGTCTCCCAGTTGCCGGGTTATACCATTTCGGTTTCGGAGCAAAAGCGTTTTATGACGGACCTCATTCATACCATCGTAAAGGCAGGGGGAGAAGGCATGATTTACTGGGAACCCGCCTGGATTTCGACCAATTGCCGCACTCAATGGGCACGAGGTTCACACTGGGACAATTCCACCTTTTTCGATCCTTCACGCAACAACGAAGCCCTGCCGGTTTTCGATATTTTCCGGGAGGATCAGTATTTGAAAAAGTAGGGAGGCAAATTCAATAGACGGCGTTTCGCTTGTAACTGCCTCAAAGTACAGAAACCGCAGTACCTGTCCCGATTTTACATCGGGAGCGAAAGGAGGTTTAACTCAGAGAAACGCAAAGTTTAATGTTAATTTTTTCTCCGAGGTTCTCTTTGTGTTTCCTCATTATTCTCTGCGGTTAAGCCTGACGATTTTTCGTTCATCAATTGGTTTGGACCAATGTGTTTTGTTAATAATGAAAATTAACAGATCAACTCAACACCTCCATCCGGTAACCCATCGATTTCAGCCCTAACAGAATTTCAGGAAGGGCTGCCTTCACATTTTTTTCGGCTTTGATGTTGTCGTGCATCACGATGATCGAACCGGGATTGACATTTGCCAGCACATTCCGAACCACCGTTTCCGGCTCCAGACTGGCGTCATAATCTTTGCTCAGCACATCCCAGAGTACGATCTGATACCCTCTTTTCCGCAAATTATAAATCTGCCGGGGTAAAATTCGTCCGTATGGAGGCCGGAAAAGGAGAGGGGATTCAGTTGGTAAAAACGATTTCAGTTCTTCTGCACACAAGGCCACATTGTCCAGGTAATCCTTCAGCTTGGTTTTAAATCCATTGCGATGGTTCTGGGTATGATTTCCAATCTGATGGCCCCGGTTCAGAATTTCTGTTACCAGATCGGGATTCCGTCCGGCATTTTCGCCGACCATGAAAAAGGTCGCCGATGCCCCGAACACATCGAGTTGATCCAGAATCCAGGGGGTAAGTCCGGGAATGGGGCCGTCATCGAAGGTGAGATAAACGACAGGTTCGGTGGTCTGCACCGAGAATCGTAATCCTTTGCCGAGCAATTTGATGATTTTCGGTGTTTTGGCGGGAACGATCACGAGGTTCTGGATTTAAAAATGAGATCTTTCTGGATAAACAACACCACCATCAGAAATGCCACCGGGTACACAAGCCCCATCAGGATGGGCTGCCATTCTCCGGACGGTGCCCAGTTTCGCGAAACCAGACAAAGCAACAGTGCCGCTACAAACAGAAATCCAACTTTGGTGAATTCCCAGTCCACTTTGAAATATGATAAACTCTTATACCAGGAGAATCCACACATTCCTGCATAACAAATGAGAAGTGCCAGAGCCGCACCCGTCATTCCATATGTGGGTACCAGCACAAAATTGAGTCCGGCATTTACCACCAGGCCGCCCAACGAAATGACGGTGCCCCACCAGGTCTTGTCCGAAAACTTGTACCAGAACGACAAATTGTAGTATACCCCAAACAGGAAATTCGCCAGCAGCAAAAGGAAGATGGCGTCCATACCCAGCACGAATTCTGGCTTGCGGAGAAACAGGCGGATAATAAACGGAAGGTTTCCCTGGATGCCGACCAGGGCGATGAGACCTGCAGCTACAAACCAGGTGAAGGATTTGGCGAGATAACTGGCGGTATCCTTTTTATCCTGGATGGAAAAGAAAAATGGGTCAGCCGCATACCGGTAGGCCTGGATTCCGAGGTTGATGAAAATGGCAATTTTGGCGCAACCGGAGTACACCCCGATCAGGTCCTCATTTGAAATGCCGGGATAAAATCCGGGAGGACAAAGATTCTCGAGCCAGATCCGTCCAAACATATCATTGCTTACACCCACAAGGCCCATCACTACGATGGGAATGGAAAAGCGCAGAACTTTGGCGTTTAATTCCCTGTCGAAAACCCAGGAAAACCGGGTCAGACTTTTTACCATCAGAAAAAACGACAGAAAGGACGAGGCGAAGTTGATGTATAATATAAGTCGGAAATTGATGCCCACCGGATTGAATTGATCAAACAGCGAGATGCCGGACAGGAACAACAGGTTGAGTCCAATGGTGAACAATATGGATCCCAACCGTACTTTCAGGAACTGGAAGCTTTGGTTATGGTTCCGGAGAGTGGCCAGGAAAATCCCCAGAATGCTGTCGGCCACCAACGTAAGCGAAACAATACAGAGGTCTGTGGATGTAAGTTCCGGCATCCGGTAACCAAGAAAGGCATACGCCACAGGAAACATCACAATGGCCGCCAGAATCTGAAAGGAAATGATTTTTCGCTCGGTACTTACTTTGTCCCCGGGGTTGTCGTTCGAATACCGGAAAAGCGCTGTTTCCAGGCCAAGCGGGAAGAGAATGGAAAGGACTGCGGCATAAGTGAGCACCTCCGACAGCATCGAAAAATCGTGCAGGCTCAGCCGGTCTGTTTGTAAAGGAAGGAGAAGATTGCCGATCAGCCGGCCCAGAATACTGGTGAGCCCGTAGGTGGCGGTCTGGCTGGCGAGTCGCTTTAACATGCAGCCTCAAAAAAACGAATGGAATTGCTGACAAACAACAGGAGATTTGGAGAATGGTGGATAAAGGCTGATGATGGTCATGAAAGCAGGCCGAAAGTCACGGTTTTCAAAAGAAAATTCTTCATAAGCGGTTTATTCCTGACCTCTTCCTTGCGGTGTTTCGGAAAATGCTTTTTATTCGCACCCGATTTTACAGTCAAAATATTAATGGCTTCACACAGCGTATCCACATCCAACGTTAATCTCTGGGGAGGAGGAGTAGAACCAATGAAAGCGAGCTACGGCAAGCTGATGATGTGGTTCTTCCTTATGTCCGACACTTTTACGTTCTCGGCACTTCTCATCACCTATGGTCTGATCCGGTTTTCACATCCTGCTTACGCTGGTCCGATGGATCACGCTGTATTTTCTCAGGAATACTGGCCGCTTCCGGATATGGTGTTCAATGGTATCCCGTTTTTACACGGGGTGCACCTGCCACTTGTATTCGTAGGTATCATGACGTTCATCCTCATCATGAGTTCCGTAACGATGGTTCTTGCCGTAGAAGCAGGTCACCGTATGGATCGCAACGATGTGCAGAAATGGATGTTGTGGACTATTCTGGGAGGTATCGCTTTCCTTTCCTGCCAGGCATGGGAATGGACTCACTTAATCATGGGTTCTGAAACAGGGCAGATGGTGGATGGAAAAATCTTCCATGGTGCCAATCTGGTTCGCAACGAATATGGCCCTCCGGCATTTGCTGATCTGTTTTTCTTCATCACCGGATTTCACGGAACACACGTATTGTCCGGCGTAGTGCTGAATATCATCATCTTTTACAATACCGTGATTGGAGTATATGATCGCACTGGTCACTACGAAATGGTTGAAAAAGTCGGTTTATACTGGCACTTTGTAGACCTTGTCTGGGTATTCGTATTTACCTTCTTCTACCTCATCTAACGCACGAAACATATTATGTCATCACACGACAATCATCAATCTGCAACCACGGTTGCGCAAAAGCCGGACACCAAGGCCATATGGGTAACCTTCTGGATCCTTCTGGGTGTGACTGCGGTTGAGTTCTTAATTGCGTTTACAACGGATTCCAAGCCTTTTCGCCTGGTTACCTTCATTCTCCTCACGTTTGTGAAAGCATATTATATCGTGGGTAATTTTATGCACCTGCGTCACGAAGTGAAAGCGTTGATCTGGAGCGTTGTTTTCCCAATCGCCTTTATTGTCTGGCTTGTAGCGGCTTTAATTTATGAAGGCGGTTCCATTCTGGGATCCCACTAAAAAATGAATTTTCAAAAAGGGGCCAGAACCGGTTTGTTGTTGTTTATCACAGCAGGTCCGTTTCTGGTCTTTTTGTTTTTATACGTGTTTGGAGAAAATCACTTCGAACTCGATACCTACCCGTTGAAGCAGGATGATTTCTGTTTTTACAAAAAGGAGGTAAAAGAAGCCTTGCTGGTAGTTGATCAATCCTACGATCCTTCAAAGCATTCCCTTAAGGATTATGATAATGAAATGGAACGGCTGAACGTGTTCTGGAAAAAGATCAATTCATCCCCGGAAATTGTTCCTTTGATCCGGCCTTCATCTTTGGATTCCAACTCCACAGCCTGTCCGGATGGTCTTGTTTCTCCTTCCGCTCTCATCTGGCTTACAGTTGATACCATTCTGCCCATTCAATCAGCAAAAGGTCCAGGGATGAAACGTCTTCCCAAACCTCCAAGAGCATTTTTATTTGACAAAAATCAGAACCTTCGGGGTGTGTACGGGTTATGTAATGGTCTGTCATTAGACACACTGATGCTCGAATACAAAATTTTAACGAACCATTGATTTATGTCGCAAACGCTGTTTGATTCAGAAAAAGAAGCGCTTTACAGAAGAATTGTACTGATTGTTTCCGTCGCCATTCCGGCGGTGGTTGCTTTTTTAATTTTGATGCCTCAAACTGGAAAACTGGGAAATTTTGATGTGTCGGCTTTTCCTGGAATCAACGCTGCACTGAATTCTTTAACGGCGGTATGTCTTGTGATGGCACTCATCGCCATCCGGGCTAAAAACATCATCATTCACAAATCCTGGATGATGTTTGCCTTCGTGTTGTCATCCTGTTTTCTGGTGCTGTACGTGCTGTATCACTATCAGGGTCCACCAACCCGATACGGCGATACAGACCACAACGGAATTGTGGATGCTGCTGAAATTGCAGCTGCCGGTCCGATGCGCCTGGTTTATTTCTGTCTGTTGGTCTCTCATATTATTCTGGCGGCCATAGTGCTTCCATTTATTCTGTTTTCGTTTTACTACAGCCTGAGTGGGCAGATTGACAAACACAAGAAAATAGTTCGTTTTACCTGGCCAGTCTGGTTTTTTGTGTCCGTTTCCGGCGTTTTGGTTTACTTTATGATTCGTCCCTATTATCCGTTTTAGTATGAAAAAATATCTGCCATTTCTTCTCTCCGTGATTTTGTTCCTGGTGATCGGGATCCAAAACGGAATCGCCCAATGCGCCATGTGCCGGGCAACCATCGAAGCCAATGCAGCCAATTCGGATAAATATGGTGTTGGTCTGAACACAGGCATTTTATACCTGATGTGTGTGCCCTACATTGCGGCAGCTGTTTTGGGCTACCTCTGGTACAAGAACGCAAAAGCGAAAGGAAGTCTTCCGAAATTTCGTTAATCCCGTTCCGGAACTATCCGGAAACCTTAAAACCTTTTTAATTCATAGCCGGAATTGACACGCACCGTTCAATATGATTTTCAGCCTGGAAATCTGGAGCGATCAGAGCCGGCAAAATGGACGGCTTCCGATCTGGAACAGGAGGGAACCCTCATCAATCTTGGTCCTCAACATCCTTCTACACATGGCGTTCTCCGCCTGGAAGTAAAACTCGATGGGGAACTGGTGGTGGACGTGGATCCGCACATTGGCTATCTCCATCGCTGTTTCGAAAAACATGCGGAGGCATTGCCTTTCAATCAGATCATTCCTTATGTAGATCGGATGGACTATGTAGCGGCCATGAATTCCGAACATGTGTATGCACTGGCCCTGGAAAAGTGGCTGGGCATTTCTGAAACGATTCCACCCCGTGTTGAATTCATCCGGATTCTTGTGGCAGAGCTCAACCGGCTGGCTTCTCATTTCGTGGCCATCGGTACGTACGGACTGGATCTCGGTGCCTTCACTCCCTTTCTCTGGTTGATGCGTGACAGGGAACACATTCTCCGAATGCTGGAATGGGCTTCCGGAGCCCGAATGCTCTACAACTACATCTGGGTCGGCGGTTTGTTTTATGATCTGCCTCCAGGTTTTGAAGAAAAGACAACCGATTTTGTCCGCTATCTGGAGCCCAAACTGAAAGAGCTTGTTGACCTTTTGCTGTACAACCAGATCTTCATAAGCCGGACTGCGGGAATAGGTCCCATTCCTCGAACCCTGGCAGTCAATGCCGGGATTACAGGACCCATGCTTCGTGCTTCCGGCATCAAACGCGATTTGAGGAAATCATCAGGGTATAGCCTTTATTCGGAAATCGATTTTGAAGTTCCTATTGGACGTGGTGAGCAGGGGGTGATCGGCGATTGCTGGGATAGAACCTATGTTCGGGTGATGGAATGCTACGAATCCGTCCGGATCATCCGGCAGTGTGTGGAAAAGCTAACAGGTGAGTATAAGCGCACTCCGGATTTTAATCCGCAGTCGGTGTGCCCGAAGAAAATACGTCCCGCCGCAGGCAATTACTTTTTCTCCGGCGAAACACCCAGAGGGGAACTGTCCTTTTTCATGTCGGCTGACGGCAGATCGGATGTTCCCCTGAGACTCAAAGCGAGGACTCCTTCTTTCTGTAATCTGTCTATTCTCCCCGAAATTTCGAGAGGTCACATGCTGGCTGATCTGATTGCTGTTGTCGGCTCCATCGATCTGGTGATGGGCGAAGTGGACCGGTAGTTTTTTTAGCTTTTCTTTTTGGAGGAACGGCAGGCATCGCTGCAAAAGCGGACTTCCTCCCACACTTTTTCCCATTTCTTTCTCCAACTAAAAGGCCTTCCGCAGGTCTGGCAGATTTTTTCCGGAAGGTGCTTCTTTTTTACGTTTCTCACAGACGGTTCTGGTTTTTGTCGAATGCACTGTTTCGGGTATGTGTTTGAATGATCCGTTTGTTTTCTGCTCTCACCAGATCCGATTTGCGTAATTTCCATAAGTGAGCGGAGTTTTCAGAAAGGGGTTTGTCCGGATCAATTACAGGTTTCGGATAATCTCTACCCAACTCAAACGAATACAGAATCTGATCCATGGTCGTCATCCGCCAGGGCTGATGCACAAAGGCGGTAGGTACATTTCGAAGTTCCGGGATCCATTGTCGGATAAAGTCGCCATCCGCATCATGTTCAAGCGAGTTTTTTACCGGGTTGTACACCCGGATGGTATTCACTCCGGTTGTTCCGGCCTGCATTTGAAACTGTGGGAAATGGATGCCGGGTTCATAGTCCAGAAAGAGACGGGCCAGTGTGTAACCCCCTTTCCGCCAGTCGATCCCGAGTTGGTGACAAAGAAACGACACCAGCATCGCACGCATCCGGAAATTGATCCAGCCGGTCTCCTGAAGGCAACGCATACAGGCATCCACTAAAGGGTATCCGGTCTTTCCTTCTTCCCAGGCTTTTATAAGGACGGTATCGTTTTCATAGCCAATGGCATCATAGCCTTTATTGATGTTTTCAGTTTCGTATTGGCAGTCGACCTCGAATTTCTGAATAAAATGACAACGCCAGTGCAATCGCGAAAGAAAGGCCTGAATTGCCTGGCTGGATTTCGTCTGCTGGATTTTGTTTTGCGTCAGTTGATAAACCTGGCGCACTGAAATATTGCCCCAGGCCAGATAAGGCGACAAACGGGAACAGGATCGTCGGCTCGCCAGTGGTTTTGAAATGAACCGTGCATAGTCTTTTCCACGGCTCTCCAGAAAGCTTGTAATGTATGCGAAAGCGTTTCGGGTTCCGGCAGGTTGAAATGCTTTTGGATAATCCAGTAATGATTGCAGAAATTCAGGACTGAGTTGAAAAGGATGTTCAAAATCCAGGGGTTCAGATTGGCGGAACGAATTAACAATTACCGGACTTTCCATTTTCTCAAACCATCGTTCGTCCCAGTTTTGCCGGTTCTGAATTCCTCTGATGACACCTTCCTTTTGAAATTCGGTCCAGCGAACTCGGTGCTGCCTGCACCAGGTTGCTATCTTCTTGTCACGGTTGTAGGTGATTTGGGTGCTGCTTTCCTGATAACTGAATATCTGGTTGATGGAAAAGGTCTGGTTCAGGAACTCAAAAACCGGTCCGGCATCACCATAAAACAGATGCACTTTCTGGCATGGCAATTTCAAGACCTCATTCATTTCCAGCACCGAGAGGTATTGAAACTGAAGATGCCGAAGCGAAACATCGGGATGGGAGAGCAGAGAAGGCTCAAAAAGGAAAACGATGAGATACGGCAGGGACGAATTTTCGGCTGCTGCCAGCGGCTCATGATCCTGACAGCGAAGGTCGCGTTTCAGCCAGACCAGATTGATCGGTTTGCGCTCGGTAGAGGTCATTCGGTTTCCGATTCGTTTTTCCGGAGATGCTTTTCCACCACTTTCCAGTAGGTAAAAAAGGAAGCATAATAACCGGTAACATCTTCACAGATCCAATCTCTTGATTCTTCAATTCCTGAATAATGATGGTTGAGTGGATGCTCTTTATAATAAAAAGGAGAAGGGCCGGCCATGTTTTTCAGTTCTTCAAAGGATCCGGTCATGATCTGTATGCCTGGGATATTTCCACAAATTGTTGTCAGAAATTCGATGCATTTTTCTGAAACGGGATACCGTCCGAAAACAGATGGCTCCAGCAATAAAATCCGGTTGCCCGGTTCGCCTTTGTGCCATTCCGGGTCTATGTTGTAGTAGTTGTAGACAAAGGTCGGAAGGTCTGGATTCAGCGTTGGGATTCCAGTTTCCAGCAATTTGGTTTTCACTTCAAATTCGCCAAAGGAGGAGAATTCAGAAGGTATTTTCAGATTGGCTAATTCTTCATAGGTACAATCCAGATAAGTTCCGGTTTGGGAACTGCCTGTATAGCGGTTGATATTTTCCTGGTTGGCCATGTATTTCTTTCCCGAGTTGGATCCCGCCACCCATTGCCAACTGCAGGCATTGCTGGCCCAGTCGCCGTCCAGCAAATGATAGAACATCCACCGAGCAGGTGTTTTCCAGTGTGCCTGTGCTATGTTGCAGGTAACCGATGAGAGGTACATCCGGCAATGATTGTGCATGTAGCCGGTTGCATATAATTCCCGGATGGCCTGGTCAAGGGCTTCAATTCCCGTTACCGCATTCGGTAAGGCATCAGGCAATTGATGGTGAAGAACCGGTTCCTGCGTTTGTTTCAGATCCTTGTCGATGTTTTTGTTCTGCCAGACCCTCTGGAAATAGTCACGCCAGCACAATTCTTTCACAAGCGATTCCATGTCTTCCGTTTTGTAACCTCTGGCTCTAAGCCTCTGGTAAACCGTTTTGGTGCTGATGACACCTCTCGAAATCCAGGGCGAAAGCCGGGTTACAGCACCATTCGTGTAGTTCCTGGACTTCCCATAACGGACGGGGTCGATGGCGTCAATCCGTTTTAGAATCTCCTGATAACCCACCTGAAAGAAAGAATCCATTACCGCTTGCTGATTTTGTTCAGTGAAATGGAACGTTGTCTCGAACATCGGAACCGATCGATTTCGGGGTTGCGCTTTTGGGCATGTTTCTGGCTTACCCCACTGTTGACCCGTTTCCGCCAGCGTTCAAAACTGCTGCGCTTCAAAGAATTGCGCATGATGCCGATGACAGTAGATTCCGGAATCCCAAATTGTAAACGGATGGCATCGAAGCTGGTGCGGTCTTCCCAGGCCATTTCAATGATGCGGTCTATATCGGCAGGAAGTAGTTCAGGGGTGGGAATGAGTTGTTGCATTCGGTACAATTTCTGAATGCTAAACACGGGCAGATGCCGTCTTGTTTTGATTTCAGGGATGAATTGACGGTTGTTCTACGGTTGTGCTGGAAATGGGATTTTCCGGTACCCATAAAACGAAAAAGGCGACCCTGTGAAGAGTCGCCTGATGTATATAACGGTTCCGCTTAGCGGTTGTATTTCTTGTTGAATTTCTCCACCCGTCCGGCAGCGTTGAACGACTGCTTTTTACCGGTGTAGAAAGGGTGTGATGCAGAAGAAACCTCCATACGGATCATAGGATAGGTTTTTCCATCTTCCCATGTGATGGTTTCGGTAGAGGTCATAGTAGACCGGGTTAAGAATTTGAACTCACTGGAAGAATCAGCAAAAACAACTTCGTTATATTTTGGATGGATATCGGCTTTCATCGTCAAAAATTTTTCGGACCGCAAAAGTAGGAAAAAAAGGTTCCGAAACGTCATGGCATCCGGATATTTTTTCGACTTTTTTTAGACTGCCTTTTCGGATACCTTTGGCACCCTCTCAGAAATATGGCAATTTCCCGGGCAACCATCGAACAAATTACGCTTTCATCTGACCTCATTGGTCTTGTGGGAGAGTACGTTAGCCTCAAAAAAAAAGGAGCCAACTGGGAGGCCTGCTGCCCGTTTCACGAAGAAAAATCGCCTTCCTTCAAGGTGAATCCAGCCAAAGGAATTTACAAATGTTTTGGATGTGGAAAGGGAGGAGATGCCATTTCGTTTGTGATGGACATTGAATCTATGTCCTATGTGGAGGCTCTTCGTTTCCTGGCAAAGAAATACAACATCGCCATCGAAGAATCGGCATCTGACTTTAAGGAAGACCAGGCCCGGCAAACAGAGAAAGAGTCGCTTCAGATTGTGATGAACTTTGCACAGGAGTATTTCCACCGCAATCTTCACGAGCATCCGGACGGTATCGCCATTGGTCTCAGCTATTTCAAAGAGCGTGGGCTCCGGGCGGACATCATCGAGAGTTTTGG
>Ga0116158_10002825_pt1 | contig 15189 bp, 12 predicted proteins | sample AD_UKC052_MetaG_FD_89883 | JGI IMG/M metagenome (GOLD analysis project Ga0116158, IMG submission 89883) | Active sludge microbial communities of municipal wastewater-treating anaerobic digesters from USA - AD_UKC052_MetaG | ecosystem: Engineered > Bioreactor > Anaerobic > Digestate | place: USA... | reverse complement strand
CCGTTGGACAATCGCAGACTGGACAGACATGTGGAGAATCTGCGTTCATCCAAGGGCGTCGAGGTTGTTCCCCGTGGCGTAGCCCTGCGACTCGGGTTGACAGCCCTCAAAAAAGGGAAAGTCTTGGCGTTCCTGATGGATCAAAATGCTGCCCGCCATGGTGTTTTTGTCCCGTTCTTCGGGAAACCGGCTGCGACGGTCAGCGGACCGGCTGCGCTCGCCTTGCGCCTTGATGTTCCCATCATCTTCTGTTATTCCCGCAGGGAGGACGATGGCCTGTTTTCCCTGATTTTTGAAAGTGTCAAACCGGTCCGGGATCGCGGCGACGAGGAGCGCAACATCATCGCGACGACAGCTCTGTTGACTGCATGTATCGAGCGAGCGATTCGTGACCGGCCGGAACAATGGCTCTGGATGCATCCCAGATGGCGGACCGGCCCCGAGGATGCCTGCGATGCGGTCAGCCGACGGAGTGCCGAACTCGGCGGTTGGATTCAAATTCGGAGGGAGGAAAACGAGTGAAACCGGTACTCCTGGTGATCAATGCTCTTGACGTTCGTGACGAAGCGACCGCTCTTTTTGCCGGGCGACCGGTCTGGCAGGAGACCCTCAGGCGGATAGCTAGTCTTTCGGAGGGGTGTGATCTCCTCCTGGTCTGTCATGAGGGAGAGTCTCTTCTTCCAGAGGCTTGTGATGTTCCGCAGACCAGACTGTCTGGCTATGGTGCACATGCAGTTCTCTCGACCCTTCAACACAATCATTCCGGGTACGAATGGTATGTTTTTCTGGATATTTCCGCAGTGTTCATGGACCCCGGTTTGGTGACGGCATTCCTCGGGACAGGTCGGCATCGGATAGCGCAGTATGTGTACGGGGAGCATTATCCGAAAGGGATTGCCCCGCAGGTTCTGTCAGCGGAAGCCCTTGCCATTCTGGCCGGGGTCTCCAGCGGGAATGATTTCCGGTTTGGCGAGGAGGCCATCTTTGATCTCATGGGGTTGGATATCAATTCCTGGGATATCGAGATGGTGGTTTCGGAGACCGATTTCCGGCGAATGCGTCTGGATCTCCGTATCCGATCGGCCGAGGCCCTCGCCAGAATGAAGGCACTCCTGGCCATCGATCCAGGGCTTGTCGATGACTGGTCGTACGAAAGGCTTGCTCGATGTCTCCGGGAGCATGTCGGCATCCTCAGGACGGTTCCCGCCTATGTCGAGCTGGATCTTGTTGATGCTTGCCAGCTCTCCTGTCACTACTGCCCGCGCTCGGTTCGCGAGGACCTGGTTCCCGAACAGAGTGTGTCGCTGGATGATCTCGGCCGACTTGTGAAGGATCTCCGCCGATTCGCTCCGGACGCCACCATTGCACTTTCACCGTATTCGGAACCCTTGCTCCACCCCCAGGCTGAAACCGCGATCAGGATGATCCTGGATTCCGGTCTGCGTCTTGTCCTTGAGACGAACGGGATAGCGCTTGACGAGAAACTGGCTGCGCTCCTGGCGAGTGCGGACCCCGAGCGTTCCATCATTATTTTCTCGCCGGATTTTTCCGACCCGGAGCGCTTTGCCCGCGAGAAGGGGGCCAGCCTTCTGCCGCTCGTTGAAGCCAACATCGAGCGTTTGCTTGCGCTCAGGCAGCGCAATGTCTGGATCCAGGCGATCCAGTTTGAAGCGGACGACGCGAACCTGGATGCGTTTTATGAACGCTGGAAGGCGCACGAGGATGCCATTCTTCCGAGGAAGTACAATAACTGGTGCCAATGTATCCCGGGTCGACCGGCAGTGGACCTTTCACCCCTCGTCCGGACCCCTTGCTGGCATCTGGCCCGCGATCTTGTGATCAGGGCGGATGGCCGGGTTCCGATGTGCAAGCAGGATCTGGAGTGCCGGGTTTCTCCGGGGAACGTTTTTCGTGATGGATTGGAAGCCGTTTGGGCCGGACTTGAAAGACAATGGCAGGAACAATGTGCCGATCCGGCGTTTCAAGGACTGCCACTCTGTGCGCCATGCGACGAATGGCACACATATAATTTTTAGGATGGATGATGAGAGAGACGGGGTTTACCCAGCTCGGGAAACGGTTTTCGGCTCAGGAAAAGCGGGACTACGCCCGGCGGATCGAGCTCAGTGTTTTGTGCATCAATGTTTCCGGGCAGACATTCCGCATGCCTGCGTTTGAGCGGACGGCCGCCATGGTTGCTGGCCTGGCTCCCCTGGCCGAGTTGATTCTCGTCGATCTGGATGCTGCCCACAGTCGCAATGATCTGCTTCTGGCCGAATATCCCTGGATGCGGGTCATCATCCCGACCCGGGAGATTGGCTTGCCTGCGGCACTGTTCCTCGGAATGCGTGAAGCCCTTGGCCAGCGCGTTCTCGTTCTGGATACCGCGACGGCGATCGCATATTTTGACATTCCCGGTGCGCTTCGTGCGTTCCGGGAGGAACGTCGACTGTTCGCGATCGGTCCGTCCATCATTGCCGAAGACGAGACGGAATGCCCGGTTGTCCTGGGCGGATGCATCGAGGACGGGCGATTGCAGATGACCGAGGCAGTTGCGTCGGAAACCCGGTATTCCCTTGCGCTCCGGCGTTTTTATGGGCTCTATGATCGGGAAAAAGTGCTTTTTCTTGGCACACCCCCGACGTCTCTTCCCCTGGATTGGGCCGTCCTTGAGTGGTTCATATCGGCCTGGAGCAGGGGCTGGCGAACGGTGATCAATCCGGAACATTGTTTCTATATTCCCGGATCCTGGCCCCGTTCTGTGCTCCCGGGGAAAGCTTTTGTTGACCGGGTACGGTTTTACCGGTACGAGATAGGATTTCTGCGCCGGCATTGCCGCTCCCGGGAGCAGGTTCGGGCCAGGAGACGCAGTATTTTCCGGCGTGCCTTGACCAATCTCCTCAAATTGGATTTCAGTCTGGCGCTGGCCGGTTTGACGCATAACAGGCTGAGACGCTTGAGCCGGAACACCCTCTGCAGTCTGCAGGATGTCTTCATGATGGCCTCCGCCGATATCAGGCAGTCCGTTCTTCCGGAGGGACAGGTGAGTGAAGCACCCGGAGAAAATGGGCAGGCGGAGGAGGCAATCCATGAATTCGGGCAGGCTGCCGGACTCGCAGACCGGATTGCGGCCAGCGAACAACCAGCCGAAGAGCATCCGGGGGAGGAGCATCCGTGAACGTGGCCGGTATCATCCAGGCGAGGACCGGTTCGACCAGGCTTCCCGGCAAGGTGTGCATGACGCTGGCCGGTGTTCCGTTCATTCAGCGTGTCATCAGGGCGGTCAAGGCGGCCACCATGGTGCAGGAGGTCATCCTGGCGGTTCCCGAGAGTGACTATGGTGTACTTGAGCCCTGTGCCCGGGCAGAAGACTGCCGGATCATCGGAGGTCCGGAGGATGACGTTCTGGAGCGGTATCTGATGGCGGCCCGGCTTGCCGGGTGCGACACCATCGTCCGGGCTACCGGCGACAATCCCTTTGTCTGTCCGGAGCATATTGATACCATCCTCCGGTTTCATTTTTCGCAGGATGCCGACCTCTCCCACTGGTTGGGCATCCCCATCGGGACTGGTGTCGAGGTGATTCGGCGCGATGTCCTCGAGACGGCCGGGCGTGAGGCCCTGCTTCCCGAGGAGCGGGAGCATGTCACTCCCTGGATCTATGCCCACCGGGAGCTGTACCGGGTGGAGGAGCCGGTTCTCTTGAAGGATCCCGGGGTCCGGTTGACTGTGGATACCGCCGAGGATTATGCGCGGGCTTCCCGATTGGCAGAGTATTTCCATCAGAGGAATATGCTCCCGGTCCGGCTCGATCAGGTTCTTGAGGTTTACCGAGCCGATCCCGGAATCTTCCGGTAAGAGCCGTATCCTGGAATGGCCTGAGGGTGTTCACCCGAAAGCATCATCACGAATGAAAAAAATCGTTAGCTTTCATACTGTACCTTTGCCGGTAAACTTCGGCGGGAAATACGGTGCGGGAGCGATTTTGCATGAAAAAAATGGTTCTTTTTCGTGTCAATGCCGGGAACGAGTACGGTTCCGGCCATCTCGAACGGTGTCTGGTTCTGGCACGGCTTCTGCGGAAACAGTATGATCCGTATTTCCTCGTCAAGGGCGACAACCGCATCGGCGAGATTCTGTATAAAGAAAATCTTAATTTCAAATTGGCTATGCATGGATTCCGTGAGGAGGTCGATGATATCCGCGGGTTGCGGCCCAATCTTGTTTTCCTGGATGTCATGGAAACCCCCATCGAATTTGTCCGTGCGATCAAGGAGTACGCGCCGGTGATCACCCTTGACGACAGGGGATCGGGCTCCGAGGCGGCAACGGTGACGGTGTACTCCCTTCCGCTCGAAAAGCCGAAGATGTCAAATATTGATTCCAACAAATACATTGTTTTCCGGCCGGAGATCGCCGATTACGAGAAGACCCGCTATGAACGCAAGATCCGGCGGATTCTCGTGACATTCGGCGGTTCCGATCCTGCAAATCTCTCGAATGTTTTTGTGCGCATCAGCAAGCTGTCCGACCCGAAGATCGAGTGGGTTTTTGTCCGCGGGCAGTTCAACCAGAATCGCTGGTCCGAGGGGAATTACAACGAGTTGAAACATGGTATCAACTTGTTTGAACAAATCGTGCAGGCGGATCTCGTTGTGACTTCCTTCGGGATGACCGCCTACGAATCTGCGGCGATCGGGACACCTGTCATCCTCTGCAACCCGGGACAGTATCACGAGAATCTCTCCGAGGTCGCCGGGATATTCGGTCGGCTGGGTGTCTATAAACCGGCCGGCAAGGATGGAAGTGACAATACCTCGGTTCTCGCCAGGGAATTTTCGGCCAGGATCGGGGATGCCGACCAGTTGATGCAGCAGGCGCTGCAGGCGCGGGAGCAGGTGGACAAACAAGGTGCCGGCCGGATGATCGAGCTGATCGAGTCGGTTCTTGATACGGGCCGGCAGGAAGCCTGTGTCGTCTGCGGGAGTCGGCGGGAGCGTGCCCTCGCCCGTGATCTTGAAAAAAACGTTTTTGTCTGTGAAAAATGCGGACTTTTCTGGCAACACTGGTTCACCCAGCCGCTTTTTGTCTACGAGAAACCCTACTTTGGCGAGGATTACGCGGCACAGTATGGGAAAACCTATCTCGAGGACCGGGAGAACATCGATCGCCTGGGGAAGGCCCGGCTCGAGGTCATCAACGGGATTCAGCGCAAGCTCGAGAAGAAGTATCCCGTAACCGAAAAGAATCTTCTGGATATCGGATGTGCGTACGGGTTTTTCCTCGATCTGGCCCGCGATCTCGGGGGCTGGACTGTCAAGGGCATCGAAACCTCGAAAATCGCCTCAAAATATGCGCGGGAGAATCTTGTCCTGGATGTGGAATCGGGTGGCTTTCTCGATATTGACGTTCCCAAGGAGTTCTATCAGGCCATCACTCTCTGGTACGTGATCGAGCATCTCCCCAAACTCAATGACGTGGTTGAAAAACTCTATACGTCCTTGGCGCGAGGCGGTATTTTGGCACTCTCGACTCCCAATAATGCCGGATTCCAGGGGCGGTATCGAAGAAGCGAGTATCTCTCGCAGCACCCGGCGGATCATTATTTTGATTTCTCCATCCGTACGATGAAGGTCCTTCTCAAACGCTATCGCTTCAAGGTTGTCAAGGTCCGGGTGACGGGAATCCATTATGAGCGTTTTCTCAAGGGGCGAGAGGGGAGCTTCTGGGACAACGCCTTCTTCCGGCGCTGTTACGGATTCCTGGCCCGTGTTTTCGGACTGGGTGATACCTTCGAGATCTATGCTGTCAAAAAGTAGCATTCCTCAGGCCATGGGTCTGAATTGTCTATCAGTTGTTACAGGAGGAAAAGATGATTCCAATGCCACCACCGCCGGACGGAGGAGTGACACTCTTGGAGATTGTCGGATATGTCTCATCCGTGTTGATTGCTGTCTCCCTGATGATGAGCAATATCTACAAGCTCCGAGTTATCAATTTCATCGGCGCTTTTGCCTTTGCGGTCTATGGTGCATTCATCCCGGCCATTCCGGTCGCGGTCGTCAACGGTTTCATCGCCGTGATTGATGTGTATTATCTCTGGCAGATGTCCCGGCGCAAGGAATACTACAGAACGTTCGAGATAGCCCATACCGCGCCTTTTTTGCGGCATTTCCTGCAATTCCGGGAACGAGACATCCAGAAATTTTTTCCCGATTTTTCCTGGGAAAAGGAGATGAAGAAGGCGCCATCCTGCTTTTTCCTTCTGAGGGATACCAATCCGACCGGCGTTTTCGTCTATCAGATTAAGAAGAAGGCGGTCATCGTCAAGCTGGATTATGTGATTCCTGAATATCGCGACATGAAGAATGCCCGCTACCTCTTCATGGTCCTCAATGAACGCTTCAGGAGCGAGGGGCTGAGGGAGTATGTTGTCGAGGGTGTCCATGTCGAGACGCATCGCAAATATCTGACGGCAATCGGTTTTGAAGCAGACGAGCGTGATCCGGCAATCATGCGCATGCCGATCTGAGCGGGTCCAGGCGGGGGAAGCAAGAACACTATGGCAGGAAGACAAACAGCGACAGCCGCATACAGTAGGCGCGTTCTGATACGTGTACGAGATGCCTCCCGGGCGCTGCCCGAGATGGCGGAACTGACAGCTTCGGTTGACGGGGTGCTGACCTCGTTTTGCCCGGCTGGTTCGGCGAATGATCCGGCGCTTGCCGAGGCTGTCATTTTCCTTCCCGGGCAGTCAGCGGCGGATGAACTTGGTAAAAGGCTTGTAACACTCCAGGCATCCAACCTGGTGGAGAATGGGGACAGGACTTTTGAACTGCACCATGGGGGGAAGCTCGGGATCGAGAGCAGGACAGCCCTCTCTGGTCCGGATGAGTTGGCGATGGCCTACACTCCGGGAGTGGCGCGGGTCTGCAAGCATATCGAGAGCGATGCCGAGGCGGCCTGGGATCTGACAATCAAGGGAACGACCGTTGCTGTCATCACGGACGGGACAGCCGTTCTCGGACTTGGCGACATCGGGACACTGGCAGCCTTGCCCGTCATGGAAGGCAAGGCCGCCCTGTTCAAAGTCTTTGGAGGCGTCAATGCGTTTCCGGTCTGTCTGGATACCCGGGATCCGGATGAAATCGTCGAGACTGTGGCGCGCATCGCACTGGTCTTCGGCGGAATCAACCTCGAGGATATCAGTGCTCCCAGGTGTTTCGAGATCGAAAAACGGCTGGATGGCATGCTTGATATTCCGGTTTTCCATGATGACCAGCACGGAACGGCCATTGTCGCATTGGCGGCGCTCGAGAATGCTGTGTGCATCACGGGCCGGAAGATGGAGTCCCTCAAGATCGTCGTCAGTGGCGCAGGGGCGGCCGGGATAGCCGTTGCCGGAATCTTGCGTGGTCGGGGCGTCGGCGAAATCATTCTCTGCGATTCCAAAGGGATTGTCTCCATTGATCGGAACGATCTGAACGGGTACAAACAGGCCTTTGCGGTTTCCCGGGGTGGGAGCCTGGCGGATGCCTTGCGTGGTGCCGACGTCTTTGTCGGTGTCAGTGCCCCGGGGATAGTGTCTCGGGAGATGGTCCAGTCCATGCAGCCAAAACCGATCGTCTTTGGTCTCTCCAATCCGGTCCCGGAGGTCATGCCCGAGGTGCTGGACGGGCTGGATGCTGTCATCGCCACCGGCCGTTCGGATTATCCGAACCAGATCAACAATGTTTTGGCGTTCCCCGGAATATTCCGTGGCGCTCTCTCCTGCAGGTCCCGGTCGATCACGCCGGCGATGTACCGGGCGGCGGCGGGTGCTTTGGCAGGGTTGGTCAGTGTCCGGGACCGGGAAGCCGGGCGGATCATTCCCGCCGTCTTTGACCCGCGGGTCGCGGGTGCGGTCAGCGCAGCGGTGGTCGAGTGTGCCGTGGCGGAAGGCCTGGCGAGGAGAATGCCGGAATAATCCGGAAGGGGGTCGGGGCAGGATCGGATGCTCCGGGCGGGGTTGTCTGCGATCTCAGTGGGTCATGCCGGGGGTAAACACAGTCGCCTTGTTGCGGCCGCCGTGTTTGGAGCAGTAGAGCGCGGTGTCGGCCTGGCCGATCAGGACTTCCCGCATCTGGCTCTCGCGTGATATCTGGGCCGGTTCCATCTGTTCGGAGGCGGCGACAGCCATCGAGAGATCGCTGGCTCCGGCCGAAATGGTGACCTGGATCTGTTTTCCGTTCCCGATATCAAAGACCCTGCTCTCGACTGCCTGGCGGATCCGTTCTGCGATCAGTCGGGCGTTGTTGACATCCGATTCGGGAAGGATGACGGCGAACTCCTCACCGCCATATCGTGCCGGAAGGTCGAGCTTGCGCAGGTTTTCCTTGATGATGCCGGCGATTTCCTTGATGATGACATCTCCCGCCTGATGCCCCCATGTGTCATTGACAGACTTGAAGTGGTCGATGTCGAACATGAGAAGTGCCAGGCGATGGTTGTGATAGCGGATCGCCCGGGCAATCTCTTCCTCGAGCCTGTTCTGGAAATAGTGGTGGACGTAGAGATTCGTCATGCGGTCACGCGTTGCCATCTCGAAGAGGCGGAGATTCTCGATGGCGATGGCTGCCAGGTTGGCCATATTCGCCATGAACTCGACCTCACTGCTGGTAAAGGTCTCTCCGGTCAGTTTCTGCCCGACGACGAGAAAGCCCGTCAGCTTGTCCTTGTAGAGCATTGGGATGATCAGGTCGGGCTCAAGCGCGGCAAGCCGCAAGAGTGACGTCTGGATCGACGAATCGGCAGCCTTTTCCCGGATCCAGAGAGTTTTTTTGCGCTCGAGGAGTGCGGTGACGAGCGGATCTTCGTCCGAAAATTCCTCGGCAAAACTCTCGTTGGCAAATCCGACGGAAGCGCCGTAGGCGTAGACGTTGGAGACAATGCTTTTGAGGATAAAAAGAGTGACACTGCGGACGAGCATCATCCCCTGGCAGGAATAGAGGAGGGACTGGGTCATTTCGGACATGTTCATTTCCGTATTGATCAGCCCGCTGATCTGCACCAGATTCTTGAGATCGAGGATTTTCTTTTCGTAATTGTCAAAAAGGCCGGTGTCCCACTCCTGCAAGCTCGTCTCGAGATCACCGATCTCCTCTTCCCGGACGGGCAGGGGAGCCGGCTTTTTTTTCGCGGCAGGCGGTTTTCGACTGACAGCCATGACTGAAACGCTCCAGAGAGTGATCACACCCAAGGTAACAGAATATCGCGATACCATCGAGAAAGCAAGCACGAGACATCCCTATTGTCGGAATCCATGGTGGTTTCCACAAATCTTTTTGATGAACACACTCAGGCCCGGTGTGCCTGGTGATTCCGGGCGGGTTTTTGCACCCGGAGTGGCCAACCCCGCTGCTAGGTACGCACGTAAAAAGCGGTTTCTCTCGGGCCCAAGACGTGCTATCATTGCAGGATAGTTTTTCAATCATATAACAAAGGACATGACGACGCATGAAAGGTGCACAGATCCTCGTCGAGTGCCTCAAGCGGGAGAAGGTCACGACGATCTTCGGATACCCCGGTGGGCAGCTCATCCCGATCTTCGATGCCCTCTATGACGCGAGGGAGATCAATCTCGTCCTGACGCGGCACGAACAGGGCGCAGCGCATGCTGCAGACGGTTTTGCAAGGGCGAGCGGACGGGTCGGGGTATGCATGGCAACCTCCGGACCCGGTGCAACCAATCTGGTAACAGGCATCGCCACGGCCTATATGGACAGTGTGCCCATGGTCTGCATTACCGGACAGGTTCCCACAAGCCTCATTGGTAACGATGCGTTCCAGGAAGCCGACATTGTCGGGATCACCAGACCGATCACAAAGCACAACTATTTGGTAAAGGACGTATGTGATCTCGCCAGGACTGTCCGCGAAGCATTTTTTATAGCATCCAGTGGCCGCCCGGGTCCTGTCTTGGTGGACATCCCCAAGGATATTGCCGTTGCCGATACCGAATTTATCTACCCCGAAACGGTCTCGATCCGGGGGTACAATCCGACGCTCGAAGGAAATCCGCGTCAGATAAAGCGGGCCGCCGAACTGATCATGGCTTCCAAAAGGCCGATCATCTATGCCGGCGGGGGCGTGATCATCTCGGGTGCGCATGAAGAACTCCTCCAGTTTGCCGAAAAGACAGGTATTCCCGTCACCATGACCCTGCTGGGTCTCGGGGCTTTTCCCAATGCCCATCCGCTTTCGATCGACATGCTCGGGATGCACGGGACCGTCTATGCAAACAACGCCGTGTGCGACAGCGATCTGATCATCTCGGTCGGGGCACGGTTTGATGACCGGGTGACCGGCAAGCTTGACGAATTTGCTCCCCATGCAAAGATCATCCATATCGATATCGACCCAACCTCGGTTTCGAAGAGCGTTGAGGTTGACGTACCGATCGTGGGCGACGCAAAACATGTGTTGCAGGAACTCTTGCCACAGGTTTCGAAACTCTCCATTGAGGACTGGTTGACCCGGATCAGGGACTGGAAAACACGTTACCCGCTGGCCTATGGCGAAGAAGCCGGAATCATCAAACCGCAGGCTGTGATCCGCAAACTCTCCGAGTTGACAAAGGGGGAGGCGATCATCACCACCGAGGTCGGACAGAACCAGATGTGGGCTGCCCAGTTCTATAATTTCACCAGTCCGCGCAGTTTTATCACCTCGGGTGGACTCGGTACCATGGGATACGGATTGCCTGCGGCGATCGGCGCGCAGTTTGCCTTCCCCGACAAGACAGTGATCGACATAGCCGGAGACGGGTCGATCCAGATGAACATCCAGGAACTGGCGACCGCTGTGGTCAACAATCTTCCCGTCAAGGTGCTGATACTCAACAACACCTATCTCGGAATGGTCCGGCAGTGGCAGGAGCTGTTCTATGACAAGCGCTACGCAGCGACCTGCCTGGACAGGCGGGAGGGATGTCCGGATGGATGCTCCACTCCGGGTGATCATTGTCCGTCCTATGTGCCGGATTTTGTCAAGCTGGCGGAGGCCTATGGTGCGTACGGTCGCCGGGTCACCAATCCGGCCGAGGTTGAGTCGGCTCTTGTCGATATGCTCAACCACAAGGGGACAGCCATCCTTGAAGTGCGGATCGCCAAAGAAGAAAACGTATATCCGATGGTTCCCGCCGGTGCTGCCCTGACCCAGATGATTGGAGGGATGGCCTGATGGTGCATACAATTTCAGCACTTGTCGAAAACCATTTCGGTGTCCTGACCCGTGTTGCCGGGCTTTTTGCAAGCCGGGGATACAACATCCAGAGTCTCACAGTCGGGCCAACGGAAGACGAGACAGTCTCAAGGATGACCATTGTCGTCGAGGGAGATGACAAGATCATCGATCAGGTCAAAAAGCAGCTCAACAAGCTGATTGATACGATCAAGGTGATCGATCTGACTGGAGAAGACTTTGTGGACCGGGAATTGCTCCTGATCAAGGTCACCGCGTCCAGCAAGACCCGGCCGGATATCCTGCAGTTGACCGAGGTCTTCAAGGGGAGCGTCGTTGACATTGCCCCGGCGGTTGTGACGATCGAAGTCAGCGGAAATCCCAAAAAAATCGATGCTTTCATCGCCATGCTCAAGCCCTATGGTGTCCGGGAGATGGCACGAACCGGACGGATTGCTCTCGGGAGAGGGTGACAGTCATCCCCCTTCTCGCGGGCATCAGTCCTCGGGAAGGGGCTTTTTTCATCTCTGGCCCTCTTCAGCGCGGTCTTGATCCCGATCTGGTCCACGTGACGCGGCTTTCCGTCACGTAGTGGCGGTGAATCGGATGACGGCCCGGGGCTGTCCGGTGTATAATCTAGTGAAAGTCTTTTTCATTCCATGGAGGGTGGTGTCATGATGCTGAAGCGAACTGGTATTGTGGTTCTCGCTATGGTGCTGTTTGTTTGCGCCGGGATTGTCTCGGCAGCGCCGTTGGCGACCCTCACAGTGCGATACAATGGAACCCTTGAAAAGGTGGATTTATTTGTCAACGCGGTCAAGCGGGGGGAGATCGCCCAGGGGAAGACAGTGTCCATCCAGTTGCCGGCAAACGTTTCGTATACCGTCACCCTGAGGAGCGGCGACCTGGTTGAGACAAAGACGGCCTGGCTGGCGAGTGGTTTGGTCAGGCAGCTTGTTTTTTTTGGCCCGAATGCTCCGGCGGAAGGTGAGAGCAGCACGGGCGTCATTCTTTTGCAACTTGCTGGCAGATATGACCGGGCGGATGTCTTTGTCAATGATGGCGCGATGGGGAGTGTCCAGAGGGGGCATATGCGGGAAATCAAGGTCAAATCCGGTGAGACATACAAGGTGACTGTGCGCCGTGACGGGCGGGAAGCCAGTCTGACGGTTTACGTTGGTGTCGGCGGGAGTCTTTCCCGGAAAACCGTACAACTCAGTCTGTAAGGGGACTGCAGAATGTTGTTGAACATCCTCCTGCTTCTTGCCGGAATCGCCGGGCTCGTTGTCTCTGCGGATATTCTGGTCAGGGGCGCGTCTTCCATAGCGAGACGCCTCTCGGTTTCCGATTTAGTCGTCGGATTGACAGTGGTTGCTTTTGGAACCTCGGCCCCCGAACTTGTCGTCAACATTGTTGCCAGCTCCGAGGGAAACGGACAGGTGGTGTTCGGGAATATCATCGGCAGCAATATCTTCAATATCCTCGGGATTCTCGGAGTTGCCGGGCTCATCCGGGTTCTTGCTGTCTCGAAGAGTACGGCTTGGCGTGAGATTCCCTTTGTTGTTGCCGGCGGAATCCTGCTCTTGTTCCTCGTTTTGGATGGGTGGCATGGTGGTGAAAACCAGCTGAGCCGGCTGGATGGTGTTGTCCTGCTTGTCGCGTTCACCGGATTTTTTGCCTACGTCTTCAGGATGGCTCTTCGAGGAAGGGCGGAAACGAATGCCGGCACGGGATATATCGGTGAGATGCCGCTTGTGCTGGCTGTGCTCGCTGTCCTTGGTGGTCTGATTGGCCTGTTTTTTGGTGGAAGGCTTGTGGTCGAGCAGGCGACGGCATTGGCCAGGAGTCTGGGTGTCAGTGACAGATTGATTGCACTGACCATTGTGTCGGCCGGGACGTCTTTTCCTGAACTGGCGACTTCTGCAGTTGCAGCCTGGCGCGGGAAGGCCGATATTGCCATCGGGAACGTTGTTGGAAGCAACATCTTCAATGTTCTCTTCATATTGGGGGTATCGGCCCTGATCAAGCCGGTTACCTGGAATGGCGAAGCGGATATGACCATTGATCTCGGAATCATGATCGCGTCATCCCTTCTTTTATTCGGGGCGATGTATACATTCGGAAGGCGCAAACTCGACCGGATTGAAGCCGGAATTTTTTTGGTAGGGATGCTGGCCTACACGCTCTGGGTCATTGAGAGAGGGTAGCTCCCGGATTCTTCGGGTCGAGTTTGCAACCGGAAGAAATGCTGTTTTCATGCAATTTTGAGCAAAACCGGGGCCTCTTTTGTCGTATACTTGGGATACAGAAGGAAGCTTGCATCAGTCTGGCTTCAAGAATTGTGAGGGGGTGTACCGGTTTCGACTGGATCGTAGGAGAGTTCGCAGCGTGTCGGGGTGTCGGTGTCCCCGTAAAAAAGGCCGAAGCTAAATAATTAGCTGACAATTCTTACGCTCTCGCGGCCTGATGGCCGCCGTTCTGTTCGGTAGGCCTCCGGGCCGGATAAGAACGCCGCTACGGAGGCTGGTCTTGCGGGTTACATCCGGACCCGTTTGACGAGATGCACGGGTTGGGCGATTCGCGGTGTTGTCTGTGGCTTCCGCGGAAAGCCGACTGCCTGATCCACAGACTACGCACGTAGACGTGGGCTTATTTCTTGTTTCAGGACGCGGGTTCGACTCCCGCCACCTCCAAAGTATTCGATGATTTATTAATGTGTATTGTTGCTGTACAGCGACATCCATGGCCCGTCAGAAGGAGAGGCAGTGTTGCCTGCAAGAGGGGGTTGCTGCTGGCTGACTGCGGCATCCTGCCGCGGGACGGGTCTGCGGCCTTCCCGGCCTTCGACTCGCGGGGAGGGCGCTTGCGCCCCTCCGGGGCTCCAGTCTGCCTCCCACTACATCCAAAGTATTCGATGATTCTATAAGTCGGTTTCATGATGGGAAGCTGTTTTTTCAAAAAAAGAAATATTCCGCAAAAGAATTGCCGACTGGGATTGAGTAAAAAAATACCCTCTTGTTGGATCAGACAGGGTCGGGTCATGTTCATCGCCGGACATGATATTGCTTGGATATCTCGAGCCGGGCTCTTCGGGACGGACATGAGAGAGCCCAAAGGCATGCCCGACTTCATGGAGAACCAGTTTTTCATATTTGTTTTTCAAAACGCGCCAGTGCAGTAAAGCGGTTGGATACCAGAGCGTTTGTCTGTTACCATTTTTTGAAATCCATCTGTTGTAGAAGGCACCCGTCGAGCGTGCATTTGAGTCAGGATCGTGGTACAGAAAGATGTTCAAGGCTGCAGGATCCATGAGTGGTGAGCGAGGTATTCCGTTTCGACCAGTGGCTCGCAGGGCGGTCCAGCGTGCCCTGCCATGTGCGGTTGCAGCTATCGTGGGATCAAGTTGGCAGGATTCTGTGTACGTGATGATTTTCCCAAGGATAAAATTGGCAAAGCGGCGGTTGTCAAACGAGTGAAAATCCCGGTTGAGCACGGATAGCATCCAGCGCAGATTTTCAGGTCGGATGGATGCAGTTGTTTCGGGAACGGTATCAATGGCAATGATGTTGACACGGATGGCAGGGAGTGCGATGCCGGACGAGACAGTAAGGATGCTTAAAAGAGCAATGATGATGAAGATGTGCTTTGTCATAGGGATGCTCTGTATTTGAAGTCAGGGTGCAACAGCGCTACGCACATCTCTGTAGTATAGATCCCGGGATACTTTTTTCATGGGGGAAAAAAACGCACCCCATATCGAGGTGCGTTCGGTCAGCCAAGTAGACAAAGATCAAGCTTATTTTTTCTTGGGAGCAGCAGCCTTCTTGGGAGCAGCAGCCTTCTTGGGAGCAGCAGCCTTCTTGGGAGCAGCAGCCTTCTTGGGAGCAGCAGCTTTCTTGGGAGCAGCGGCCTTCTTGGGAGCAGCGGCCTTCTTGGGAGCAGCGGCCTTCTTGGGAGCAGCGGCCTTCT
>Ga0116158_10002823_pt1 | contig 15194 bp, 15 predicted proteins | sample AD_UKC052_MetaG_FD_89883 | JGI IMG/M metagenome (GOLD analysis project Ga0116158, IMG submission 89883) | Active sludge microbial communities of municipal wastewater-treating anaerobic digesters from USA - AD_UKC052_MetaG | ecosystem: Engineered > Bioreactor > Anaerobic > Digestate | place: USA... | reverse complement strand
TGCTGAAACACAAATATTTCCTGTTAAATAAGAACCATCGAAATTAACTGAAATACTATTGGTGGATGAACTGCCGGTGGCACCTCCTGGCAGTGTCCAGAGATAGGAATTAGCCCCTTCAACAGGCGTTACAGAGAAAAGCTGGTTGGTACTGTTGCGGCAAGCCCCGGCAGGCCCCTGTATAACGTTGGGTGCCGGCAACCCGGTAGTACTGCAACCTGCCAGCAGCTGAAGAGCAGCCAGTGCATTTACACTGCCGTATCCGGTTTCATTATTCCAGGTACCAAATTGCTGATCGGTATTTGCGGGGTCGGCACCATAAGTGTACAGGGGCATTTTATTACAACTTAAATAAAGGATCCTTTTGGCCTCTGCAGCAGTAAGGCCGGGCCTGTATGACAATATTAAAGCCATAACCCCTGCAGCATTCGGGCAGGAGGAGGATGTGCCGCCAAACCTTGGATAATAATTGCCACCCGTACCTGCATTTGTATTATACCCCCCGGTTCCCTGTATATCGGTAGAAAAAATTTTGACCGAAGGCGCCACTACATCAAGCCCCGGACCATAATTGGCACCCCACCTTGTTTCGCCATCACACGATACAGGGGATTTTCGCTCATTGCACATACTAATACCACCCACCGATATCACCTGCGGGTAGGCGGCAGGATAATGTACAGCAGCATTATCATTGCCGCTTGATGCAAAAACAAGACAGCCTTTTCCTGCCCTTCCAAGGGTTACGGCACGGATGATGGCATCCTCCACCATGCTGCTTGGCGATCCACCTCCCCATGAATTGGAAATCACATCAGCACCCTGCAATCTGACATAATCAAAACAGGCGGCAACGGCAACATTACCCAGAGAACTACTTCCATTAAAAATAACTGCCGGTATTATTTTGCAATCAGGAGCCACGCCGGCAACACCAATTCCATTATTGGCAATTGCGGCAATAATTCCTGCACAATTGGTTCCATGGGCATTCCTGCTGGTAAGCGGTGCGCCATCACCCGGGTTAGCGGTAAGGGTGGCACCATTAAAACCCTGCAAAATATTCGCCTGCAGGTCAGGATGGGTTAAATCCACACCATCATCTATTATGCCAATTTTTATAGATGAACTGCCCCTGGTAAAACCCCAGGCTTCCTGAATTTTCATATCCACGCCGGGTGTTCCGTTAAACTGTGCCGGTGAGCCTGTGTTTTTATGTGCCCACTGTTTGTTGTATGATGGGTCATTGGGGGCGGTTTCCAAAGCATCCAAAACATACATTTCAGGTTCTGCGTATTCAAAAAGGCCGGTTTCATAAAAATAATTTGCCATGGCCATTCCGTCATAACCGGCCTTTACCCCGGCCGCAATAATAAAAATATCCGCCTGGAACGGGTAATTTCTTGCCAACCTGCAACCAGTTGCATCCATCAGTTTTTGAATTTGGGAAAATGGCGTACCTGCTTTCAGTTTTACAATAAACTCCTTTCCATAGCTGTTGTATTTGCCCGATGATGATTTAAACAAAGGGCGGGAAAATAAAAGATCGGGAACAGCGTCCAGTTTTGATAAGGATTCCTTCCCCTTCAGCCTTTGGACAATATTCCCCAGTTTCATAATTACCTGGTTAGGCAGGCCTGTTACCTCAATTGAATCTTCTGCCACCATCATTAGCCTGGCAACGGATTTCTTAATAAGATTTACCGAACGGCCCTGTTTTACTTCTACCAGCACCCGGTCATAAGATACAGGGAGATAGATTTTTTTTCCCTTGTAGTAATAGGATACTTCGCCTGAAGATTGCGCCCCGACTTCAAAAACCAGCATCAACAGCAAAAAGGGTAATAACAATTTCTGCATCCTGATTTTTTTAAGGGTATTGTTTAAACTGAAATTAATCATGCAGGTGGCAAATTTCTTTAAAGATTGGAAAAAAAATTTAACCGGCAGGCAATTCTTGCTTAATTATAGCAAAAAATCAAAATAAATGGAGACAATCCTTACTGTTTTCAGGAATTGCCTCCACACAATGAATGCGCAAAATTTCCGGAGCATTACTTTAAGCCTCCTCCAGCATACTTGCTGTAAGGGTGGCATAGCTTTCCTGCCAGGCAAGGGCCACCTCTTGTGTCCAATCTTTGCCAAGGCCTTTTTCCAATGTCCAAAGCAGGGCATCGCCCACGTATTTATAATGTACAGGCTTTACGCCGTACCCCTCGTGCCTTGCAGCCATGGCGGCTATTTCGGCAGTTAATTCTTCGAGATGATCGAGCCGCAACACCATGGTATGCAACATATCCATCAGTTTTCGGTACTGCGCTTCCATATCCGCCGGAAACATTTTGCGCAGTGCCGGGTGGCTCGCAAATAACCGGGCATAAAACAGCCCTGCAATGGTTTCGGGCTGAATGCCCTGTAAACGGCGCCAACTACCTTTTACCAACCTTATTTGTTGCGGCGTAACCATATCAACCTCCTCTGTTAAGCATACAAAATTGTACCCTTACCAGTTGCTTTCCAAACTCTTTTAACCGAACAGTGGCTATTTTCAATTAAAACGTTTTATTACCCTATTCAAAGGAAACCGGGATAACGGCCGGAAACCGTTTATTTTGAATTTACTACCGTTCATTTTAAATCCCGGTGTTTATCCTTCATACAATTTGGCTTGTTTTGGCAGGTCGCCTATCTTTCCTTCCTATGCCTTTCAGGGTACTGATTATATTATACTGGCTTCTCCTTATTTCGGAGGCAACAACCGGTCAGCCAACCGTTTACTTCACCAGGGTTGGGGTTGAAGACGGCCTGAATGATGGCGGTGTAGAGGCTGTGGCAAAGGACCGTCTTGGATATATTTGGGCCAGTACGCTTGGAGGAATAAACCGTTACAACGGCAAAGAAGTAACTTTTTTCGACCGGGTACACTCCGGCAATACCATCATGCCAAAAAGTATCTGCCGTTCCATTACTGCCGGTTCATCAGGCAACCTGTATTTTGGTTTCGAAAATTGCCTCGCGCAGTTTGATTACAGGCAGCGCAAACTGGTTACTGTACCCGCTTTTGAAAACCATTGGGTGTATGAAATTTTTATACTTTCCCAATCATTAATGATGGTAATTACCGACAAAGAATGGATTGCTTATAATCCTGAGAAAAATGAAAAAATCCCGCTAAAAAACATTCTCAGGGATTCAGCAGCCACTCTTCGCCCCTTTGCCATAACACAGGAAGAAAATACCCTGTATTTTACCAACAGAAAGGGCCTTTTTACCTATAACCATCAGCAAAAAAAACTAGATCATTATGCCCTGCCCGATTCGGTACTTGGCAGCATGCAAATAACCGCTGACAATGCCGGCAATATCTGGATGGCTACAAGGCGAAACAACCAGTTGTTCAGGTTTAATATGCCAACCCAAAGGTTAACGGCTCTTAAAAAAAATATTGGTGGAAACGATTTTGGCATCAACGATATTAAAGCCCATCCCTCAGATGGGAATATCTGGATAGCAACCGTGGTGGATGGCCTCTTCCGGTACGATCCATCTTCAGGGCTGTTCAACAATTACCGCTTCAACCCCTTTCAACCATGGACATTAAACGGCAATTTAATCCGGAAACTGTTTATTGACAATAATGGGCTGATTTGGGCAGCGGCCGACAATGGCCTCAACATTTGCAACCCCATCCATTCATTGTTTTCCATTATACCTCCCTTTGCCACCAACATGTATGAAAGAAACAGGCAGGTGGCCCGGGTAGTAGCGGAAGATGACGACGGAAACCTGTGGCTCGGAACAACGGACGGGGTTTCGGTAATTGACAGCAATTTTAACCAGCTAATGGAGTGGAATAACCGGCTGGGGCAACCGGATAAAATATATTACAACTCCGTACGCGGGGTGGTAAACGATCACCAGGGCAGGATATGGATTGCCTCCGGCAGGGGGATCAACCGGTTTGATAAAAAAACGGGTAAAATGGAATTTTTGGGCATATCAGACAGCCTGGGACTGGGGTTTTATTTTGGGGCATTCAAGGATCGCAGGGGCAATATCTGGTTTTGCAGCCGCGATAACAATGGCCTGTACTATTATGACAGAACAAAGGATAAATGTTTCAGCATTGCTTCGCATCCCCAATTAAAAAAACTAATTGGATTTGGATTCAGGTCTTTCCTGGAGGATAGCAAAGGACGCTACTGGATGGGGCTAAACGGCTCGGGATTGGCCCTGTATAACCCAGTTGACCAAAGTATGAGCCGCTGGCTTGATATACCCGACAGCCTGCCCGCTATTGCCGGCAGCTATGTTTGCGATATAAAGGAAGACAGGAATGGAAAAATCTGGCTAAGCACCTTTACCGGATTAAGCTGTGTGGACCCTGTTACCAAAAAGGTTACCAACTTTACCCAAACCGAAGGCCTGCTCAGCAATACCGTATCTGCCCTCGGGGTAGATTCACTCAACCGTTTGTGGATAGGCTCATCAAGGGGGTTAATGATGCTGGACAGCAGCAGGAAAAATTTTACCGCATTCGATAAAAATGATGGTTTGCCGCACCTTGCCTTTAATGAACAGGTAGGATATATTACCAAAAAAGGACACTTTATCATGCCCACTTTTAATGGCTATATCCGGTTCAACCCGTTGGATTATAGCCCGACAGGCACCAATATTCCGGTATATATTACAGGCATTCTCATTAACAGGATCATTCACCCGCTTCCCCTTCACGAAAAAAAAGATACCCTGATCCATCTTAAATATGATGAAAACTCCATTTCCTTTCACCTTGAAGCCCCCGATTATCATAAACCCGGCGGTGCCTGGTTTGCCTACCGGCTAAATGGTTTTGAAAAAGAGTGGCATTACACAAAAGATGCATATGCAGACTACTCCAATTTACCCGGTGGCCTTTACCGTTTCGAATATAAAGCCTCATCCGTAAATGGCTCGTGGAATAAGGCCCATGAAATGCTCCGGGTAAAGATTGGTGTGATTTTTTATAAAACCACCTGGTTCTGGATCCTTACTGGATTAATGGCAGCAGGCATACTGTATTGGATATACCGGCAGCGGCTTTCGCAACAGGAGGAAGTATTTGCCCTGCAATCGAAAACGCAGGCGCTGGAAAAGGAAAAAGCCCTGGTGATGTACGAAAACCTGAAACAACAACTCAACCCGCATTTTCTCTTCAACTCCCTCACTTCGCTCAACAGCCTTATCAGGATAGATCAGGCAATGGCAGGCGATTTTTTGGAAAGGATGAGTAAAATTTACCGCTATATCCTGAAAAACAGGGATAGTGAAACAGTATCTATTCAGGATGAGCTTGCTTTTGTATCAAACTTTATTGAACTGCAAAAAACAAGGTTTGAAAGCGGGTTGGTGGTAAACATCGGCGTGGATGAGGAAAGTATGCAAAGGGGTATTGCGCCGGTAACCCTTCAAAACCTGGTGGAAAACGCCTTAAAACACAACACCATCAGCAAAAGCAAACCGCTTGTAATTGATATTTATGCCGAAGAAAATTACCTGGTGGTACGCAACGGGATGCAACGAAGAAACTTTGTTGAAACAAGTAATCAGCAGGGCTTGAAAAGCATGCAGGAATTGTACAAGTATCTTTCGCACAAGCCTATGTTGGTTGGGGAAGATGAAAAATATTTTTGGGTTAAAATTCCGATGATATAAATTCCAAAAAAAGAAATTCCAAATTCCAAAAGTGAATGAGTGAATAAGTCAATGAGTGAATGAGTCAATAAGTCAATGGGTCAATAAGTCAATGAGGATTTTTGAATGGTGTATTATGAATAGGGTGTGGTTGAGTGAGCAGGTAATTGAGGCGTCAGCAAAACCTCAAACCCGAAACCTCAATCCTCAAACCCGAAACCTCAATCCTCAAACCCGAAACCTCAATCCTCAAACCCAAAACCTCAAACCCGAAACCTCAAACCCGAAACTATAAAATACAAAAAATAAAGAACATGAAAGCTGTTATCCTTGAAGACGAAAACCTGATAGCAAGGGAGCTCAGGCACAAAATAGCGGGCATAGCGCCGGATGTTGAGATCATTGAACATCTCGACAGCCTGGAAGCGGCACATGACTGGCTTGGGAGTAACCCGCAGCCTGACCTTTTTTTTATGGATATTCAACTGGGCGACGGGGTGAGTTTCGAGTTGTTTAAATCGCACCGGATCACCTGCCCGGTTATTTTTTGTACTGCCTACGATGAATACGCCATCCAGGCTTTTAAAGTAAACGGAACCGATTACCTGTTAAAGCCTGTGGATACCAATGAGTTGAAACGGGCTATTGAAAAATGCCGCACCATTGTGGAAAGTAAATCGCCCTATCCGCAGGATATGCAGGCACTGCTGCAGGTGCTTTCGGGCAAGCAGCATACACCCCGGTACAAAGAAAAATTTATTGTTCAGTCGCGCCGTCAATGGATACCGGTTGACACAACCGATATCGCCGCATTTGTTCGCGAAAACCTCAACTACCTCGTAACCTTCAGCGGCGAAAAATTCATCCTGGATTTTACAACACTTGAAGAAGTGGAAACCCTTTTAGACCCACGCCTTTATTACCGTGCCAACCGGCAAACCATTATTCACATCAATAGCATAAAAGCGGTAAAACCCCTTGATAATGCTACCCTAACCCTAACCCTGAAAGATCCGCTAAAAATGGAAACGAGTGTAGGCAGGGCAAAGGCGCCGGAGTTTAAGAAGTGGTTTGACAGGTAGTAGGAGAACCCGAATTCGCAACGTCACCGAACGGCAGGCGACGGAACATCTCCTGCACTTTCGTCCGTTCGGGAGACGTTGCTGGTAAAGGTCTTCGAGCGACGTCTCTGCCTGCGACCCCAAGGGAGCAGGCAGGACGTTGCGACTATGACAGGTAGGCTGGTTGACGGGTTGAAAAGTCAACGATCAAAAAGACAAATAAGAATACCGACCGACCCACTTCTACCATGTTAGCGGTTAGGCGTTTTTGTCTTTCTGTACATATCCTGATATTTCAACCCATGATTTTTGAGGTCTGCTTTTTGGATAGCCATTTTCAGTACGATTTTTTTTTGTTCTTCCGTAAAGTCCCACCACTTTTTTTCGTGTCGTGTGTGTTTGCAAAGTCTACTACTAATCTGCGGTAAAAGTCAGTAAATAGCAATTACTGTCATTATTTCTTTTTCGGTTTAGGCGCTGGTAATTCTTTCAATGAGATCCTAACCAATTCACTTAACCATTCGCTGTCTTCAATTTTGTCTTCTATTAAAAAACTGGGTTTTGCTCCTTCGTATGGGGGTGCTTCAACCACATTTCCTATAAACTTCCGCCCTGAATTTGTTGGCTTAATAAATAGTTTATTGTCACATATCAGCCCAAATAATTTTCCGTCTGAATAAATGCCGTATTCACCAAACATCTTTTTAGCAGTTATTTCTCCTGAATTTTTGATTTGATCTGATACAAAATCTACAAAGTTTATTTCGGATGCCATTGGTTAGTCTTTTAGTTGAAAGTGAGGATTGTAAATAAAGCCAATTACGCTACCAAATGGGTCTTTAACAGGTGCAATCATTAAAACTCCACCAACGCCATGTAGTTTTTCATTTCCTGTCGCACCTGATTCAATTAGCAGGTCAAAAGTAGCTTGAATGTTTTCTATGCCCCAATAAGAAACCACACTTTCAACTTTATCAAAAGTAAGGTCTTCTCCTGGTTGAAGTACAGGTTCGTAACCTTTAATGCTGAAACCAACATAATTGGGTTGGTTGAAATAAGGATTGGTTTCAAATGCGTTTGAATACCATTCAGTCGCCTTTTGAATGTCTGAAACTTTGTAAATTGTTGTTCTAAGAACTAACATAATATTAATTTGATAATTTTTCGTTTTGCGGAAGGTTGTTGTTTTTCTACGCTAAGCGTAAAGGGCTTTATGCTGTTTGGATATTTACTTCCGTCAGCCCACAGCCGCTGCCAAATTTATAATTAAAAGTTCATTGTTTGCACAAATGTTCAAAGGTGTTTGTCCTGCTGAAACTGAAGACTGGCTTTGCTTTTTGCTGAAGATTGTTGGTCAAGCCCCATTAGCGTAAAACCTCATGTTAGCGGTTCGTGCTATTTTTTGCAGGCATTGCTTCTATAATGTGTATTTCGTTTCCATCAGGGTCTTTAATCTCAATAGTTTTTGCACCGTACGGCATTCTTTCAATAATCGGGTGCTTGTATTTTCCTGATTTGTAATCGCTGCTCACTTCCATAAGCCTCTTCAGAAAAGCATCCATAGAATTTACCATAAAACCTAAGTGTACAAAACCTACATGTCCTGGTACTGAGGGTATTTCACTGATAACTTTAGTGGTGTCGTTGAGCCATTGTGATAAATGGAGTTCAATACCCTCTCCAACTCTCAACCATTTTACAATGTATTGAGGGCTTGGAGGAAAGGGATACGGTATAGTGTCTGCCTGAAAGACTTTGGTGTAAAAATCTACACTACTTTCCAAATTCTTTACATCCAATAAAGTATGGTTATACCAGGCAGTACTTTTTTGTGCAATTGCAAAGGATGCGATAAATAAAAGGAGTAGAAGGAGGAAAGACTTAATCATTGGTTTATATTTTTTTACAAAGTGAAGACGAAGCATGACTGCCAACGTAAAGGGCTTGGCGATGCCAGGAAATTCATAGCTCATCCCGCCTGGCAAATCCTATACGCCATAAAAGTACGAATTATTTGTTTACACATTCCGCGGCAGCGGAGTCGGGTCGCCCGACTGCTGCCCGGCCATGTACAAAAGCCCGAAACAAAGGTTCAGTCTGCCCCTGGTATAGCCAAACCCCATGTTGTAAATAGTCAAAGGTGAAATGCAATAAAAGTTGATTAGTTTATTGGGACAACACACCTGTTGCTTTCTTCTCATAAAACATTGAGTTTCGTTTTTCTTTGCTTTTGCTGAAATATCTTATCAACCAATCTTGCTCTTCTTTTACGTAAATCGAAAGATCGTTAATTGATTTATTTAGCTGAGAAATAAGCAACTCTATATTTTTATCTGGATTTTTAATTTGAATTAATTTGCTATTTGCCTCTTTTAATATTGAGGTTACAGTATCTATCATTTTTTGAATTGCTTGATCAGATTGCATAGGTTTGAATTGCTTATTTCGATATTGAAGGAAAACATTAAAATTATTTATAGCATCATTGTAATTTTCAACAGTTGCATTGTATAAATCTATGTTTTTATTCCTTCTTTCATTTTCTATTTCTAATTTAACCGTCTCTATTTCTAATTTAATACGATACAGCCTATCAAATATTAAAGAATTGTTTACTCCATTTGTTTCAATCCTATAGGATGATGAAATTAGTTGGTCTATACGATTTTGAGTTTCATACACTTGTATGGAATCAATAAAGTTAAAATAAGGTCTTGATTTATTTTGAAAAGTCTTGCCCTCATAAAACTGTTGATTAGTTATTGGATAATTAAGAAATTGCCATAAATAATCAAAAGGGATATGGGATTTGATTAAGGTTGAAGGCATTGTCTGGAAATATTCATTATTTATTTTTTTTACAAATTTCCCCCCATTTATATACCCGGAACCCCAAGTAGGGTCAAACATGAACCAAGAAGTGTCAATGAGTGCTGCACACCACACATGCGGTAAATAATCTGCAAATCCATTTTGCTTTGTGTAACCTTCGATTACAAATGACTTTATTCCTGATTTTAAACAAATGTCATTAAATAGTGCTGCATAGTTTTCGCAAATCCCCTTTCTTGATTTAAGTGGCTTGTTAATTTTATCTTCTTTTGACTCATAAAGATTAATTCCAAACATATTGTCAATGTCATATTGAATATTGTTAGCAAGCCAACTGAATATTGCTCTTGTCTTTTCTCTGTCGGTTCTAAAATTTTGAATTATATATTTTGAAATGTCGTCAGTCGTCTTGGTCAAAGAATCAGGAAGTTTTAGAGCCTTTGCATCAATAGATGAAAAATTACTAACATTCGCTTTTTGACTCATTAATGGAAGCGCCAATATCAAGTATGCAACAAGGAGTTTAATTTGCTTCATAGTAAATCGAAGTCGTTTCATTGGTTACGCACAACGTAAAGGGCTTGGCGATGCCGGGATATTCATAGCTCATCCCGCCTGGCAAATCCTATACGCCATAAAAGTACGAATTATTTGTTTACACATGCCGCGGCGGCGGAGTCGGGTCGCCCGACTGCTGCCCGGCCATGTACAAAAGCCCGAAACAAAGGTTCAGTCTGCCCCTGATATAGCCAAACTACATGTTATGGGCAGGCTATTTCGTCTTAATTTTTGAAACGGCCATACCGATTGATTTGGTTGGTTTGTCCATATCCTTTATTGCAAAATCTACAGCCGTTTTAATTAAGTCCTTAACTTTTATATTTCTGTAATCTTTTGCTGTGTCAACTGGAATATGTCTAATCAAATTCCCTGTCCCTGTCAATAATTTATGAGGGTCATTCAGCAAAGTCCCTTTATTAAAACCCAGGTTTAAATGATTGGTATAGATTGGTATCATACAGAATGCGTCTGATAATTTGTCTGAAATTGAAAACACAGTCGTCAAGGCGTGGGTATGATACAACAATTCGTTACTATCTGGATAAATTTCAAGTATAAACTCTCTCAAGTCCTTAAAGAGTTCGATAACTATTTTCTCTTTAAAGTCCAAAAGAAAAAGAAAGTCAGGGTGTATTGGTCTTGATTTTATCATCTTGCTCTATTGTCATATTGCATAACACAGATTAAGTTGCCTTCTGTGTCCAAAAATTTAGCTATCCAACCCACATACGGTATTGCAGTTTTTGGCATGAGCAGTTGTCCACCATTATTTTTTACTTTTTCAATTATGTTGTCAACATTTTCAACACCTATAGTGCATTCCAAACCTATAATCCTTTCTGGAACGGGTGAATATTTTCGTGCTTGTAATGCTCCAATTAATGCTCCACCTTCGGTCTTGTCTGCTTTAATTTGTAAAAAATCTGACTGTCCATAAGATTGAAATCCCCATTCAAATACTTCGTCATAGAAACCTTTTGCTCTGTCAATGTCGTCAATGTGAATAGCAAAATGTGTCATTATATTTTTCATACTGTCAAATCTTAATAGTTAGCAGGATGCTCGTTTAGCTTGCCCATAACGCGTGTATTAATGTTATTAGATGGCCTATAACTTGACGTGCCTAAAATTATGGGCCTTCATTCTTAATCCTTTACAATTCTACATTTTTTACCTGCCTGCCGTCAGGCAAGTTGGTATAGCATAAATACACTTTTTCAAATGTATTTAAAATTCCCATTATTTCCCAACACTCCTATTTTTTCCTTAAAAAATGTGCATCCGGCAAGTTTGCCATCCCCTTCTTTGCCTTTCTTTCACCTCTGCCTTTCAGTTATTCTGAATATTCTCATAATCCACCTTCCCCCAAAATCCGCCTCCTACGTCTCTTCATCACAGGGTACTTCAGCAATCAGTTCCCCAATCACATTCAAATAGCCCTTGTTTGCATCGCACAATTGTTGCGCGAGTCCAAGGTTGGGGCTTGTACATAGTCGCCACCCCGGGTTTTCATTTCACCCGTATACGGGCAAAGGGCCTTAATTTCTGTACCCCATAATTTCATAAATCTGTTTTTTGCTTGTTTTTTCTTTGATGAATTCCAAAATGATCAGCTCAACATTATTTTATTTATAAGAAGACATGCGGGTGCGGGGATGCCGCGCCGCACCCTTTTAGAATCTGCTGCACACCAGGTGCAGCTTGTGAGGCTGCTACCATGACAATGCATATTTATGTGTTGAACAGCTAATATCCTGCAACAGGTCATCGGGGCATACCACATTTTGAATATGATGGTTGCTTAGATGCAGGTATTGAATGGTTTGCGCAATACTAGCATGGCCCAAATGCGCTTTTATGCTGAGCAGGTCAGTACCCTGATTAAGCAGGTGGGTGGCAAAGCTGTGCCGGAAGGTGTGAATGGTGTAATGTTTTCCTGCAAGCACAACCCTTATCAGCGCTTTGCCAGGAATGTGCTGAATGGATCGCACGCTATATTATTTGCCTTTAGCAGGCCCGTTAAACAAATACCTTTCCGGTCTGTATTGCATCCAATAGGCCCTTTACTCAAGCAACATGGATTCGCTCAGAATGGTAAACCAATCCTTGTTCCCCTTACCACTTACCACTTTAATTCGTGTGGCATTGCTGTTGATGTCTGCTATCTTAAGTGAAGCTACTTCGCTAAGGCGCATGGCTGTGCTGTATAGCAACGAAATAATGGTACGATGCTTGGTGTCATCAATGCTGCTGATGATGGTTTTTACTTCTTCAGGGCTCATTACAGAGGGTAGCCTTGAACTATGACCCCGAAAGAGAATAGAGGGCAGTTCATAGGGTTGATTGAGTACCTGCCGGAAAAAGAAGGCAAAGGCATTGGCTGCCATTTTAGTTTTCACCTTACTGCTTCCCTGAGTTTTAGCACAATACACCTGGTAATCAATGGTCATTTGCATGGTTAGCTACGAAGGTTTTGTATCCGGGTAATACTGAAACAACCAACGAAGCTTAGAAAGATAGTTACGTGCTGTCGAAGGGCTGTACTCGCCTAATTGCAGTAAATCACTTGTGCACTGAAGAGCATTTACTGCCCATTCAGAAATGTTTTTACTCCATTGTAAACAATTTTGAAGTTAAAAATGATGACAAGGTATAAAATTTAAGGAAAACTCATTGCAGAAAGGCAATGTTAGTTCAACGTCTGTATTGTTGCAATTATACGTATATTTTCTATTGATTTTCAACCTTTTATTTTGACGCTATTAAAATAGCGCCCTTTTTTACTTCCTGCTGTTTTTTGGCAGAATGGCATCCAATGAATTTTCAATTCCTGTTATTTGCCGGTTGCTTACATGCGTGTACCGCAGGGTGGTTCTAATATCATTATGACCCGGTTTATTTTGTATAATCGGTCGGTGTGCGCACCGACCGAAATAACTGACCCCTACTTGTTTTTATTCTGCTGATTGTAAAATATAACCATTGACTCCAATTGTTCTTCCTTTGTCTGCCCTGTAGGATTAAAAGAACTTATGGACGGCAATGATTCTGCAAGCAACGAAACCAGGTCTTTTGATCGCTTTAAAGGATAAAGTTGTCCATCAAGCCTTAGATAATATACAAATGATTCTTCAATAACTTTTTCTTTGGGATCTAATGGAAAAATTTTATTTTGAGAGAGAACCTTATTTGTTTTTTTTAGCAGTGTGGCGTTTCCTTCCTGAATTACCTCACACCAAACTATCATATTGGCAACTTTAGGTTTTGCCAGTCCCTCAACAGGAATAAATACAAATTTTTCCCCGGTGGAAGAATCTGACATTTCTACCCTTAGCAGTTTATTTACCATTTCCTTTTCAGAACCATCCTTATCAAGAAACAGTAATTGCCCCATCATTAAATTCAGCTTAACAGGAATTTTTTCAAAAGGTTTCCCAGCCACAGCAAATATGTCTGCCCGCATCCATACATCCCTAAAATACGGAGTACCAGATGAAATCCGAAGAGACTCATCCTTATATATTGGATTATTATTGACCTGGGTGGCAAGGTTATTCAATTTCACCCTGTCAATTAAAGGATTGGGATTATATTGAGCTTTAATGGCAGTTGCTGAGAAAAAAATACAGGCAAGAAAAAAGCCATTCAAGTGGCAGGTTTTTGATTTTTTCATAATGCAAAATTATGCTTTTCAAATTACCCTGTAATGTTCTCATTCCATATTTTTCTTCCAGTGCTTCCCGGGAGCGGTTTGTTTAATCGGTCGGTGTCCGCACCGAAAGCAATAACAGTTGTATAATTAAAGTTGTACCGGTTGGTGAGGACATCAATCGGTACGGCAAAATTTTCCACCAAGGTTTTTGAGAATTATTGTCAACTGTAGCAACTTTTTAACCTGTAGGTTGATTTTCTAATTCTGTTGTCAATATATTCAAAGTGATTATTGTCGTCTTTGATGCCTGTCAAAACAACTTTGTTTGTGTCCAACCAAGAAATGACTTTTATGATTTCTGTGACAAGGTCGGGATAAAAAAACTGGCTTAAGTTAAAAAAAGAATTACACAACCAATCCCCGGTTCGTGTCTCCACGAACCGGGAATAGATTGTTGTATTACCTCAGTATCACCACCTGCCGGTTGATCATTACACCCGATTGTTTTACCGAAAGAATATAATACCCCGCTGCCGCCCGGCTTACATCCATTCGTACCTGCTGTCCCCTTATGGTTGGCACAAGGCTTTGCAACTGCTGTATCTTGCCATCGGCCTGCATCAGGGTTAGTTCCATTTTCTGGTTGGGTACAAACTCATTAAGCGTTACCATCAGCACATCCCTTGCCGGGTTGGGCCAAAGCTTCACCTCAAGGTGATCATTTACCTGGTCTTCCGGTACCTTTTCGGCCTGTGCCATGGTAATGGTGGTGGAACAACTTAACAGGCCTACCATTTTTGCCCTGTTACCAGATAAGCCGCAAATATTGCCTGCCGAAACCAATACATTTCCTGCTACGGTGCCCCAGTTTACCGTTATGGCCGCAGTACCCTGACCGTTAGTGATGGTGGCGCCCACTGGTACTACCCAGTTGAACGTTACACCTGCAATGGCCGTGGTGCTGAATACCACGTCCACCGCACCCGGGCAAACCGACGCCGGGCCTGTAATTGCTATGGGTGTTGCCGGTTTGGTCCGCAGCATCATGGTGCGGGCGGTACTTGTCCCCATACAGTTGCTTGCGGTTACCCGTAAATTGCCTGATACAAATCCTGAGCCGAAAGATAGTTCAATTCTTGTTGTTCCCTGGCCCGATACGATGGTGGTATTGGCAGGAACCACCCAGTTATAACCCGATGCATAACCTACGGCCGGGATCGAATAAATTTCGTTACCCGTGCAGGTACCAAGATTTTTACCGATAATATACTTTGGTTGGCCCGGTTTGGAAAGGTAAACCTGCACCTGCCTCGCCGAAAGGTCTGTGGCACTGCAACCATTTATTGCCTTTACGGCAATCATACCAAGGTTGTAGGTACTACTGAAATCCAGGGTAATACTGTTGGTAGTGG
>Ga0116158_10002822_pt1 | contig 15194 bp, 7 predicted proteins | sample AD_UKC052_MetaG_FD_89883 | JGI IMG/M metagenome (GOLD analysis project Ga0116158, IMG submission 89883) | Active sludge microbial communities of municipal wastewater-treating anaerobic digesters from USA - AD_UKC052_MetaG | ecosystem: Engineered > Bioreactor > Anaerobic > Digestate | place: USA... | reverse complement strand
CGCGGGCTCGTTGCAGCTGCAGGCTCTGTAGTAGCGAGGCGAAGGGCGTCACGCCGATGCCGGCGGCGATCGTCACCACGTGCTCGCACTCGCGGATGTGCACGCTCGGGGTGCCGTAGGGGCCGTCGACGTCGATGTGCTGGCCGCGATGACTGCCGGGCGCGGTGAAGCGTTCGCGCAGGGCCCGGGTCCAGTTGCCGAGGGTGCGCACGTGCACGCCGAGCGCCTCGGGCTCCTCGGGCGCGCTGGTCAGCGTGAAGGGGTGCCACTCGCTGCGCGCGACCGCGGGCACGCGCAGGTACACGAAGTCGCCGGCGTCGTAGACGAAGCCGGGTGGCCGTGCGAAGCGCAGGTGGGTGACGCCGGAGGCGAGCGGCCGGGCCTCGAGGATCGGCACCGGCGGTCGGCGCAGCGAGCGACGCAGGGTGCGCTCGGCGATGTACGCGATGCCGGGCGCGAGCAGCCAGATCCAGAACACCGGGCCGTGCAGGACGGCGATCACGAACCATAACCAGTAGCTGGCGTGCACCCGATGAAACAGCTCGAAGTGACCGGCGGCGCGGACCCGGTCGCGCGCGCAGGCCCAGATCAAGACGAGCAGGCCGAGCAGGGCGAAGCCGGTGCGATTGGCGGGGCTCCACAGCGGCGCCGCGGAGGTGGCGACGTTGAGCAGATGCGCGAGGGTGTGCACGACGGACAGGCCGAACACGACCTCGCCGAGCAGGCGGTGAATGTTGACGCTCTCGTCGAGCGGGAGCAGGCGCTCCCAGCGGGAGCGTCGCACGGAGGTCCACAGGTGGCGCAGCATCGGCACCAGCAGCAGCGGGCCGTCGAGGTTCAGGCAGGCGCCGCAGCCCCGGGCGATCTGCACCCACACGCTGGCGCCGAGGGCCCGATAAGCGGTGAAGGCGTGCCCGAACAGCCACAGGTTCACGCCGATGAACAGCGCCAGCCAGACGCCGAGCACCCCCCAGCGACGGATCCAGCCGAGGGCCTCGAGGTCGATCGAGCCGGGCGTGGCGGCGGTGGTTTTTGGGCGAAGCAGGGCCACGCCGCGCTCGGCCAGGCGCGCCTGCAGGGCCGGGCGGCGCTCGATGATGCGGCGAAATTCGTCGAAGTCGACGAGGCCGTCGTGGTCGACGTCGGCCTCGCGGACCATCGCGGTGAGCAGGGCCTGCTCGTCCTCGCGGCGCAGCACCACGCCGTTCTCGGCGAGGCCGATGTTGACCATGCGCTCGAGCTCCTCGAGGTCGATGCGACCGGTGTCGTCGGCGTCGGCGAGGCGAAACAGGAAGGCCAGCTTGCGCTCGACGGGCGCGTCGATCACCGTCTGCGCGAGCGCGTGGAAGTCGGCGGCCGTCGAGACGCCGGCTCGCCAGGGGTCGAGGGCGGCCAACAGCCGCTGGGCCAGATAGCGGCTACGCAGGCCCAGGAGCCGCTGGACGGCGTCGGCGTCCAGTCCGGGCGCACCCGGCCGCGCCGCGAGGGCGGGACCGGGGTTTTCAGGGCGCTCGGGCGGCATGACGGGCGATCAGGCGTCCGGGCGGTGCCGGCTCAGCCCGGGTTGATCTGGCAGGCGTTGCTGCAGTCGTCGTTGTCGACCTTGTTGCCGTCGTCGCACATCTCGTTCTGGTTGCTGCCGTTGGGGGCCTGAACGATCTTGTCGCCGCAGGTGGTCTTCTTGCAGGCGTTGCACTTGTCGGTGTTGACGTTGTTGCCGTCCTCGCACTCCTCGCCGCTGCCCGGGGTGACGATGTTGTCGCCGCAGACGGGGAGCTTGCACATGTTGGTGCAGGCGTCGGTGTTGATCATATTGGCGTCGTCGCAGGACTCGACGCCGACCAGGAGCTTGCCGTCGCCGCAGGTGTTGGGCTGGCAGTTGGACTTGCAGGCCTTGTTGTCGGAGTTGTTGACGCCGTTGTCGCAGCCCTCGCCGTTCTGCGGCTGAACGATGGCGTCGCCGCAGACCGGGACGCGGCAGGTGTTGCTGCAGTTGTCGTTGTTGACGTTGTTGGCGTCGTCGCACTGCTCGCCGGGGCCGACGAAGCCGTCGCCGCACTTGGCGAGCACGCACTGGGCGGTGCAGCTGTCGGTGTTGATCAGGTTGCCGTCGTCGCAGGTCTCGCCGGGCTGGAGGAAGCCGTCGCCGCACTTGGCGTTCTTGCAGCCGTTGGTGCAGACGTCGGTGTTCAGCTGGTTGGCGTCGTCGCACTCCTCGACGCCCATCCAGGTGAAGCCGTCGCCGCAGATCGCGGGGGTGCAGTCGGCCTTGCAGGCCTTGGAGTTGCCGTTGTTCTGGCCGTCGTCGCACTGCTCGTTCGGCTGCTTGAAGCCGTCGCCGCACTTGGGCAGCAGGCAGGCGAGGGTGCACTGGCCGAGGTTGTTGTTATTGGCGCCGAGGTCACACTCCTCGCCGGGCTGCTTGAAGCCGTCGCCGCAGGTGGCGAGCTTGCAGACGTTGGTGCAGCCGTCGTTGTTGCTGCCGTTGCCGTCGTCGCAGGCCTCACCGGGGCCGACGAAGCCGTCGCCGCAGATCTGCTGGGTGCAGTTGAGCTTGCAGCTGCCGACGTTGGAGTTGGCGTTGCCGTTGTCGCACTGCTCGACGCCGACCTGAATGAAGCCGTCGCCGCAGGTGGCGGTCTTGCAGGAGAGGGTGCAGAAGCCGGCGTTGGAGTTGTTGGCGCCGTTGTCACACTCCTCGCCCTGGTTCAGCTGGATGAAGCCGTCGCCGCACTTGGGGGCGAGGCAGAGGTCGGTGCAGTTGTCGGCGTTGTTGCCGTTCTTGCCGTCGTCGCACTGCTCGCCCGGGTCGACGATCTTGTTGCCGCACTCCTCGAGGATGCACTGCGCGGAGCAGCCGTCGCCGCCCTTGACGTTGCCGTCGTCGCAGCCCTCGTCGGCCTTCTTGTCGCCGTCGCCGCAGATGTTGTTCTTGCAGCTGTCGTTGCAGGCCTTGCCGGGGCCGTTGTTGGCCCCGAGGTCGCACTCCTCGTTGCCGCCGTCGTTGAACACGAGGCCGTCGCCGCAGCTGGCGAGGGCGCAGGTCAGGGTGCACTTGCCGGCGTTGCTGTTGTTGGCGCCGTCGTCACACTGCTCGGCGTTGACCGGCTGGATCAGGCTGTCGCCGCAGATCGGCGCGGTGCAGCTGTTGGTGCACTCGTCGTCGTCGACGCCGTTGCCGTCGTCGCAGGCCTCGTCGGCCGCGACCACACCGTCGCCGCAGCTCTTGGCGACGCACTTGTTGGTGCAGTCGTCGCCGTCGACCTGGTTGCCGTCGTCGCAGCCCTCGCCCGGGCCGAGCAGGCCGTCGCCGCAGGCCGCCGACGTGCAATCCTCCTTGCACGAGCCGTTCGGCGCGTTGAAGCGGCCGTTGTCGCAGCCCTCGTTCGGGCCCTGGTCGCCGTCGCCGCAGATGTTGAGGTAACAGCCGCCGAGACAGGCCTGGCCGGGGCCGTTTTGGCCCGGTCCGTTGTCGCACTCCTCGCCGGGGTCGAGCTGGTTGTTGCCGCAGCCGCCGGTCTCGACGTCGGTGGTGCTCGGGTCGCTGCCCTGCGAGTTGCTGTCACTCATGCCGCCGACCGTGACGGTGTCGGTCGCGGACTCCGAGTTGGAGATGCTGCCCGCGTCGCTCTCGGTGGCCGACATCGACGCGCTGGTGGTCGGTGTCGGCGGCAGGCCGGTCGAATCGGTGTCGCTGCTGCTGCCGGACTGGCTGGCCGAGGCGCTGGCAGAGCCGTTGGAATTCGGGTCACCGCAGGCGCCAAGCAGGGCAGAAAGGAGGGCGGTCGGTAGGAGCGTGTTGAATAGGGTAAGTGATCGCATTGCCGTCAGACTCGAGCGAGGGTGAGGGAGCAGGACGCTATAGTGCCCGCTTTGCGCGGACCGTGGTGCGCCGATGTGGCCGCGACGATGCGGCGTGACCCCGGGCGCGAACTCGCCCGGGGTCACGATCATGTAACTGCAAGGTTGCGACGCCCGGACGGCCCGCGGATCACCAGCCGCGGCGGGTCGCTGTCAGAAGCGAGTCGGCGGCAGGGTCGCCGGCTGCACCGGCGGCGGTGGGGTATATGCCCCCCCATTGCTGGGTGCTTTCTCCAGGGTCACCGGCTGCAACCGGGCCGCGTCGTCCTGCTTCGCCAGCGGTCCGACGAGCAGGCCGAGATCCACGAAGGCGCTGTCCTTCATGATGACGAAGGGGTGCTCCTTGAAGCGCAGGTGGCCCTGGCCGTCGTGCTCGACGACCTCGAGCTTGCCCATGCCGTAGCCCATCGGGCCGCGCGAGTAATAGTGGCCTTGCAAGGTGTAGGGGAATGCCGCGGCCTGGCCCGGGATGGTGAAGCACTCGGGGCCGTAGCCGGTGGTCACGTCGGCGTAGAGCTCACCGCCGGAGGGCAACGAGCGGGCGCTGTAGTAGGCGTGGCCGCCGCGGCCGTCGTAGATGTGGAAGTCGACGTCGTTGGCGTCGGTCTCCCAGTTGAGGACGAAGCGCAGCGAGGGGCTGGTGTCGGGCACGATGTTGTTGGCGGCCAGCTCGGCGCGGATGGTCTTTTCGTCCATGGGCTTGGCGGCCAGCCAGGCGGCGGCGATCAGGCGCAGGTCCTCGTCGAGGATGCGCGGGGCGCCGGCGAAGCGGCCCCAGGGGTATTGCTGGCGGGAGCCGACCAGGGCCGCGGCGAAGGCCTCGGCGAAGCGACCGGCCTTGACCAGGGCGTAGGCGTAGAGGCGGTGGCTCGAGGGGTGGTCGGGGCGCTGGGCGACGGCCTGGGCGAAGGTGTCGACGGCGAGGTCGAGGCCGGCGCTGCCGAGGGCCTCGAGGCGCTCGCCGGCCATGCGGCGAATGTCGGCCCGGCCGGGGAACAGGTCGATGAGCGAGCCGTAGGCGCGGGCGGCCAGCTCGAGGTCCTTGATGGCCTCGGCCGCCTCGCCGAGCGCGAGCAGGGCCAGCTCGTCGCCGGGGTTCTGCTCGCGCCAGGTGAAGGCCTCGCGCAGGGCCCCGGCCTGGTCGCCACGAGCGACCTGCTGCATCACGACCGCGAAGCGGCCCTCGTAGGCGTCGGCCGCCTTGGGGCGCTCCGGCGGGGGCTGGGGCGGCTGCTGGGGCTGCCACGGGCTGATGCCGCCGAGGTTGCCGTGTTGGTGATGCGGGGGCCCCATCGGGGCGATCGGGCTGCTGGGGCCGGGGCGTGGGGACGGGCGGGACTCAGGGCGGCGACGCGAGGCGGACTTGGTGTCGGCCATCGGCTGGTCGTCGGCGGCGGCCTCCTCGCGTTCGACCATGATGCGCTCGGGCGCCTCGATGGGTTCGGGCATGGGCGGGGGAGCGGCGGCCGGCATGGCGCCGGTGCTGCCCTCGACGGCGCCGCCGGCGGGACGGCCCATGCGGCCCTCCTCGCCGCGGTGGCGCTGGCCCTGGCCGCCGGCGTCGGAGGGGCGGTCCTTGTTCATCTCGATGCTGTCGCCGTCTGCGGCCTCGAAGCCGTCGCGGGCGAAGGCGGGGCTGGGGTCGGCCGCGAGGTTGGCCTCGGCCTCATCGGGTCGGGGAGCGGCGGAGGCTGGGGCGGCGGCGGAGGCACGCTTGTCGCGCTTCTTTTCGCCGCCGAACAGGCTGTCGAGCAGACCGGGCTCCTCCTTGTCGGCCTCTTCGGGCTCGGGGCGCCGGGCGTCGACGGTCGGCATATTGTTCTTGTCCGGCATGCGACGGCGGTCGATGGTCGTGATGCCGGCGGGTCCGACGGTGAGGATCTCCGCGAGCGCGTTGCGGTCGATGCCGAAGCGCTGGTAGTCGTACTCGGTCTCGAGCACGAGCAGCGCGGTGTAGTCGGAGAGCACGCGGTAGCGGATCGAGAGGTCGAGGATCTGCTTGCGGACCTCGGACTTCTGCTCGGGGGTCGTGCCCGGGTTGGCGCTCAGGCGGTCGATGTTGGCCTTGACCCACGCGCGCTCGAGCAGCGGGCGCTCGGCGTCGGTGAGGCCGACTGCGCGCCGGTCCTCGCTGCCCTCGCCGAGCTCGACCGTCATCGGCGTGCCGGGCGGGAGGTCGGCGAAGACCAGCACCTGGTCGCCGGGCTGCACGGCGTCGAGGGTCTCGGGCCACACCCAGGCGGCGCCGGGGACCTTGACCTTGAGGCCGCTGCGGGTCGCGCGGACGATGCGGGAGGCCAGCAGCGGCGCGGGCAGGCTGGCGCGCACGACGATGCCGTCGCGCTCGAGGCCGGCCACTGTCAGTTGCTCGAGTGAGATCTCGTCCTGCACGCCGCCGTCGACGATCGCGTCGATGCGATGCACGCCGATCTGCTTGAGCTCGGCGGCGGCGGCCTTGAGCTGGTCACGCTCGAGCGCGCCGGCGGTGAGGATGCCGTCGCTGACGACGATCACGCGCTCGTGCTTGGCGGGGTGCTCCTTGAGGTACTTGAGGGCGCCGGTGAGGTCGGAGGCGCCGAGCGCGTTGCGCCTCAAGATCGCCTGCTGGGCGTCGGCGCTGAAGCTGCTGGCCTTGCCGGCGAACACCTGCTCGACGGTCTGGTCGAAGCAGAGCACGCGCAGGTCGAAGTCGTTGCCGACGGCGGCGCGCAGCTCCTCGAGGATCTTGCCGAGGCGGGCGACCTGGCCCTTGAAGTCGATCGCCCGCGAGGCGCTGGTGTCGAACAGCAGGGTGATGCCGGAGATCGGCTCGGCGGGCAGCTTGATGTCGGGGGCGATGCGGGCGACGGCGAGTCGCTCGAAGCGCAGGCCGACCTCGGCGCTGCGGCGGCCCATGGCCAGCTCGAGGTCCTTTTGCGGCATGAAGTCCTGCTCGCGCAGGGTCAGGTGCTCGGGGCCGCCGGCGCGGGGCACGACGACGTCGACGTCGAGGTCCTTGAGCTTGGGCAGGCCGCGCAGGAGCAGGCGGTAGGGCTCGCTGTTGCTGGGCAGGGCCTCGGAGTAGGAGACGATGATCTCCTTGACGGCGCGCGGGGGGATCGGGAAGACGCGGGCGCTGAAGCGGTTGCCGGCGTTCTTCTCGAGCAGGGCGGGGTCCTGGCGGCGGTGCAGGGCGTCCTCGTAGGCGCGGCGGGCGGCCTGCAGCTCGACGACCTCGGCCTCTTGCCAGTCGCCGTTGATCTTCATGGCGAAGCGCGAGATGGCGGCGCCGGGCGGCAGGTTGATCTCGAAGCGGCCCTCGATCTGCCGGTCCTGCGGGTTTTGAAACACCATGTGCAGCTCGGTGAAGGCGAGCGGGTCGGCGACCACGGCGCGTGAGCGCAGCGAGAGCAGCTCGAGGCCGATGCCCTCGCTCGAGGTCAGCGAGAACGGGGAGACGACGTCGCCGGTGTCGGTCGGCTCGCGCCACTGCAGCTTGCACTCGCCGAGCGGCGCGGGCTCACCCTGGCGGGCGATGGCGGCGGGACCTTCGGGGCGAGCCGTGCACGAGATGGCGAGGATGCTGACGAGACCGAGTGCGACGGCGACTGGGATTCTACGGGGCATGACGACTCCAGACTGGCGAGCGTAGCGGAGATCGAGGCTCGCGCGGGGGCCCGTAACGCGGGTTTCAGGCCGCGGGTCTGGACATTGTCGTGGCGAGGTCGCGCATGCATGTTCCCGAAGATGGCCTGTAAGGGCCGGCAGACGGGCGGCGTTCGGGGCCTCTGGCGCGGGCCTGGTCGCGAGCTCAGAGCGTGCGCAGGGCTGCGAGCACCACCGGCGACGTCGGCGTATTGAAGTGTTTGCCGCCGGGCACCATCTCGACGCGGGCGCCGAGGCGCTCTTGCCACAAGGTGGCGTTGCCGGCGTGGTCGCTGGTGAAGGGGTCGTCGTCGGAGAGCAGCACGAGCAGCGAGCCGAGGGCTGCGCGGACGCGGGCGAGGTCGGGCAGATTGGACTGCCAGGGAACGATCGTGGGCCAGGGGCGATCGACCTCCCACCAGCCGGCGACGGCGAGCAGACCGGCGATGCGAACGCCGTCCGGGAGGGCGGCGAGGGCGTGCAGGGTCGCCTGAACGCCGACGCTGTGGGCGAGCACGACGGTGCGTGCGAGTTGCTCGGGGTCGGTGCCGAGCGCGGCGAGGATGGCGGGCGGCCAGCTGTCGATGCGCGGGGCGTCGGGCTCCGGCAGCTCGGGCACGATGACCTCGGAGAAGGGGGCGTCGGGCAGCGCCGCGAGCTGCTCTTGCAGCCACGGATAAAAGTCGGAGCTGGCGCGGCCGGACCAGCGCGGAACGATCAGGAGGCGACGTTGCATGCGGGGCGGCGAGTGTAGCTGCAAGCGGTGGTGGTAGAGTGCCGCGCGTGACGGAGCCGGAGCAGGGGCTGGCGCACGCGCTCGCGCGGCTGGCCCGGGGGCAACGAGGCGCGCTTCGGCGCCGACTCGCGCGCGAGCAGGCGGCGGGCGTCGGTGAGGTGCTGCGTTTTCACGCCGCGGTGATCCGCGTGCACGGGGCCCAGGACGAGCGCGAGTTCGCCGACGCGTGGGCGCAGACGCTGGTCTATCTGCTGCTGGTGGCGCGCTGGCTGGGCACCGCGACGCCGGCGCGCGAGCATTTGCCGGCGCTGCTCGTGCGGGTCGACCCTGGCCTGGCCGGGCTGGTCGCGCAGCTGCTCGCGCTCGCGGAGGCCGAGGCGCTGGCGGAGGCGATCGCCGGGGTGGCGCTCGGCGAGGCGCCCGGGGGCGACCCGGTGATGCACTTTTACGAGCAGTTCCTGGCCGCGTACGATCCGCGGCTGCGGGCCGCGCGGGGCGTGTTCTTCACGCCGGCGCCGGTGGTCGCCTATCTGGTCGAGAGCAGCGATGCTGTCCTCCGGGACAGCCTGGGTCTGGCGCTGGGGCTCGCGGACGACACCAGCTGGGGTGCGTATGCGGCCAATCGCGGGATGGTGGTGCCGGCCGGGGTCGATGCCGCCTGTCCCTTCGTACAGGTGGTCGATCCGGCCGCGGGCACCGGGACCTTCGTGATCGCGGTGATACGTCGCGCGCACGCGACCATGATGGCGCTGTGGTCGGGCCAGGGGATGGACGAGGCGGGTCGGAGGGCGGCCTGGACGGTGTATGCGCGCGAGCGGCTGCTGCCGCGCGTGCGTGGGATCGAGCGAATGCTCGCGCCGTGGGTGATCGCCAGCCTGCGTCTGGCGATGCTGCTCGAAGAGACAGGTTTCGCGGGCGAGGTGGAATCGCCGGTGCTGATCCTCGGCGACACGCTCGCGGAGGCGGATGTTTTGGCGCGGCCGATCTCGGTGGTGCTCGGGAATCCTCCCTATGGTCGCGAGGCGCCGGGCTCGGTCAGCGGCGGGTGGATCCGCGGGACCGGGGCCTCGCGGGCGCCGCTCGCCGACTTCGTCGAGCCCGCGCGGCAAGCCGGGGCCGGCGGACACGTCAAGAACCTCTATAATTTATATGTGTACTTCTGGCGCTGGGCCTGCTGGCAGGTGTTCGAGCGCCGGCCGCGGGTGCCCGGGGTCGTCGCCATGGTCACCGCCTCGAGCTTCCTGCGTGGGCCCGGCTTCGCCGGTATGCGTGCACATATGCGCGCGTGCAGCTCGCAGGTGTGGCTGCTCGACCTCGAGGGCGACCGGCGCGGCGCGCTCGCCAGCGACAATGTGTTCGCGGTGTCGGTGCCGGTCGCGGCGACGACGCTGGTCTGCGATGGGCTGTCCCTGGGGACAGGTGAGGTGCGGCGTTCTCGGGCCGCGGGGACCCGCGCCGACAAGCTGGCCCTGTGCGCGCGCACGCGGCGGCTGGGTGATTTACCGTGGACGCGGGTCACGGACGCGGCCGGGACCGCGTGGAGCGACGACGTCGACGGTGCGTTTCAGGCGTGGCCGCGGCTGGTCGACCTGTTCCCGTGGCAGCATTCGGGCGCGCAGTGGAAGCGGACCTGGCCGCTGGCGACCGAGCCGGAGCTGCTGGCGCGGCGCTGGGCGGCGCTGGTGGGCGCGGGGGACCGCCGCGCGGGGTTTCGCGAGACCCGCGACCGCAGCGTGCTGGGCCGCTGTCCGCCGCTGCGCAGCCCGGGTCTGGACCTGTGCGAGGGGACAGCCGAGCCGATCGCCGAGGCGACCCGGCAGCCGCCGGTGCGACGGTATGGGTTTCGTGCGTTCGACCGCCGGTGGTGCCTGGCGGACGCGCGGCTGGGCGATTTTCTGCGGCCGGCGCTGTGGTGGGTGGCGGGGCCGCGGCAGGTGTATCTCGCGTCGCTGTTGACCAGCCCGCTGGGGCCGGGGCCGGCGGCGATGGTCAGCGCGGAGGTGCCGGACCTGCATTATTTCTGCGGGCGTGGCGGCAAGGACATCATCGCGCTGTGGCGCGACCCGGACGGGCAGGCGGCGAACCTCGGCGCGGGGACATTGGCGGCGCTGCGCGAATGGTACGGGCCGGGGCTGCGGGCCGAGGACGTATTTGCCTATGCATATGCGCTGTTGTCGGGGCCGGAGTATGCGCGGCGGTTCGCGCCGGCGCTGCGCGAGGGCGGGCCGCGGCTGCCGATGCTGCGCGATCGTGATCGCTGGGCGGAGATCGTCGCGCTCGGGCACCGATTGATCACGCTGCATTGTTTCGGCGCGCGGTGGCTGGGCGAGGGGACGGCGCCGGAGCCGGCGCGCGGACAGGCCCGCTGCCTGCAGGCGCCGGTGGAGATGCCCGATGCCGTGCGGCATGTGGAAGAGGCGCTGGAGCTGTGGCGCGGGGCGGTGTGCGTCGGCCGGTTCGCGCCGGTGTCCGCCGCGGTGTGGGGCCACTCGCTCTCGGGCCACGCGCCGGTGCCCGCCTGGGTCGGCGCCCGGCTGCAAGGCGGGGCCGGGCGCAAGTCCTCGCCCCTCGACGCGCTGCAGTCCGTGCGCTGGACCGCCGAGACCGACGAGGAGCTGCTCGCGCTGCTGTGGACCGTCGAGGCCACGCTGGCGCTGGCACCTGAACAGGCCGGGGCGCTCGCGGCCGCCTGCGCGGGCCCGAGCTGGCAGGCCGGGGAATTGCCCCCGCCGACCGCGGCCGAGCGCCGGGAACCAGCCCCGGGGCGTTAGCCGCCGGCTTGCTGCTGGCCGCGCTCCTCGGCTAGCATCGCCGCACCATGCGAAGCGTGATCTTTGGTCTCGGTCTGGTCGCCGCCGTCGCGGTCGGGTGTGGCGATGAAGCGGACGACTGCGATTGCGCGGCGGCCGGCTGCTTCGCGGATGTGTGCACCAAGACGGTCTTCGTGACCGCCGAGCCGGTGGCCGCCAAGTTCGGCGGAGTCGAGGCCGCCGACCAGCTGTGCGCGCAGCAGGCCGCGGCCGCCCAGCTGCCGGGCGTTTACCTCGCGTGGCTCAGCGACGGCAGCCACTCGCCGTTCCAGCGGTTCTCGAAGTCGACGGTGCCCTATGTGCGCACCGACGGTACCCAGGTCGCCACCGACTTCGAGGCCCTGCGCAGCGAGCCGCCGGGCCCGATCGACCTGAGCGCGGCCGGGCAGAAGGTCGGCGGGGCGGACGACGCGAAGGTGTGGACCGGCACCGGCGTCGACGGCCGCGCGGACACTTTTAATAATGCCTCGAATTATTGCAGCACGTGGAGCCGCAATGTCATCGACGACAGCGTGATCGTCGGCCTGCTGCGCACGCGCGCCAAGGCCGAGGACTGGACGCGGGCCAAGCTGGTGCCGTGCACCGGGGATGGGTATCTGTACTGCTTTCAGCAGTGACGATTTGGATGTTTGATCCTCTAGACTCGCGTAGTTAGACGAGCGCTCGCGCCTCCAGCCGGGGCGCGGATGGCGCGCGCGCTGGAGCGTGGTGATCTTCGCGCCCACGAGTCGCCGCGACGGACGCGCTCCTGCGTCACCGCGCGCGCTCTATGCAGGACACTTTCTATGCACGACGGAAGGGCCGTACTCGTCGTATTCTTGCCTGCTAATCCACATCCCCTCAGATGCGTTCGAAGCCGCGAGCTTCGAACCACCGATCCACGAAGAATACTCCCGCTCTGGAGGAGCAACGACGTTGACGATCGTCCCCGGAGGGGCAAGCGCAGACAGTTCATTCTTCAGACGATCGGCGAAGCCCGGAAACATCGTTGAGCCCCCGCTGAGGACGATGTTCGCATAGAGATCTTTGCGGACCTCCTCGTCGCACGCCATGATAGAGCTGTGCAGCGCTTGGTGGACTCCGGCGGACTCCATGCCGACAAGATGGGGCTGGAACAGGGCTTCGGGGCAGCTGAAACGCTCGTTGCCGAGGACGATCACTTGACCGTCGGGCAGCGTGTACGACCGCTCGATCGCGCCGCCCGTTGAAGCCGACAGCAGCTCCCGATCAAAATCAGGAGCCAGATAGCACAGTGTCTCCTTGATGGAGCGGACGAGCTCGCGTTCCGCCAGGGTGGTGAAGCTGTATCCGCGATCGGTCAAGAGCTTCACCAGGTAATCTGTCAGGTCAACGCCGGCAAGATTCAGGCGGATTATGGCGCCATGGAGGGTGTTGCCCTCGTAGACGGGCGCCACGTGGCTAACGCCACCGCCACAATCGAGGACGATGCCCGTCGTGCGACCACCGGCGGAGAGCGCCATTTGATGAGCGCCGGCAATCGTCAGGCTCGGGACGTTGAAGGTCTCGAACATCGTCTCGGTCATCTTCTCACGATCGGCCTTCGGGGTGAACGGCGCCTCGGTGAGCAGGACAGGTCGGTCCTCTGGTGCCACCCCGAGTCTATTGGCGAAGGCGTGACTCCATATCTTCTCCATAGCATTCCAATCGGTCACGCATCCGTACCTGATGGGGTTGGTGATAGTAAGGATGCCGGCGATGCTTTGCGTCTCATGCCCGACATAGGAATCCTTCTGACCCATTCCTACCATGATGCCCTGATACCGCGGCTTGCCGACGATGCTGGGAAAGGTCTCACGGGGCGCTGCTTCGCCGGCAAAGCCGGCTTTCATCATTGCGGAGCCATTGTCAATTACCAGCGGTGTCGTTTCGTCGTAGCCTGACATGATTTCCTTGCTCGACAGTGGACCCTGACATCCCATGTCGATGTGGAACACACTTGCATGGAACCTACGCCGAGTCGAGAGAAACTCATGCGCGGTCACTGTTGGGTTGTTTGCGGCTGGCGGATGGCTCCTCTATGTCATCTCGAGCTGGTCGCAGAATGGACCCTCGCCGGCCAGAGATTTTCAGAGGCCGTGGAGGCGCGATCGTGGTCGCGCAGCGAGCCGCTGCTCGACCATGGACGTCGGACATCTGACCGGTGCTGCGCGGCCTCGCCGGGCGCGCGTCGGCGCTCGTCGGTCGACCTGTCTGCGGGCGCCGCGAGCTGATATCGTCGGCCAATGGTGGACTACAAGCGGGTGGTGGGTCTGGGGATGGCGGTCGGCCTGTTCTCGGGGTGCGGCGACGACGGTAGCGGCTCGGCGAGCGACGGGGCCAGCAGCAGCGGCGGCAGTTCGGGCAGCACGACGGTGCAAGTCTCGACGACCGGTGACCCGAGCGGGACCGGGACCGGGAGCACCGTGACGCAGGGCAGCATGTCGGCGACCGACAGCCAGGGCACGACGATGACGACCACCGTCACCGATGGCACGGCGACGGTGACCGGCACGGGGCCCGGCACCGATACGGGGCCCGGCACTGATACGGGGACCTCGGGCGGCAGCGACACGACCGGCCCGGTCTCTGGGACCAGCGGCAGCACCGGCGGGGGCTGTCCGGTCGAGCTGGAATGCGGCGATCTGTGCTGCGCGCCCGGTGAGATCTGCGCGGAGGGCCAGTGTCAGAAGGACTGCGGCGGACCGCCGCCGTGTGGGCCGCAGCAGGACTGCTGCGCCGATGGCGAGCTGTGCAACCAGGGGCAGTGCGTGATGCCGGCGGGGCCCTGTCAGCAGGCGACCTGCGCGACCCTGCCGAACGACGAGTGTCCGGACGGCTTCGTGTGCGAGTCGAAGCTCCAGCTGTGCCTGCCCTCGCAGGCCGACCCCAGCTGCCAGTACATCCCACCGGGGGTGTCGGAGCCGGTGCCGAACTTCACCTGGGGGGCGCGCGCGAAGGTGGCGTGCGTGCAAAACAGCCAGTGTCAGACCTCGGAGGTGTGCGATCAGGGCTTCTGCGCGGTGACGTGGCCGCACCTGAACATCGCGGTCGACGATCTGCCGACGCACAACCAGTCGGCCGCGGTCGCGGCGGTGACGGACCTCGACCGCGACTGCGTGCCGGAGATCGTGTTCAACACCTACAAGGCGCCGAACCTGACCACCGACGGGGTGCTGCGGGCGATCCGCGGCGACAACGGGAAGAAGGTGTGGACGGTGACGGACCCGGCGTGGCGCACCGCGGGCGGCTCGAGCCCCGCGGTCGGTGATATCGACGGTGACGGCCAGGCCGAGATCGTCGTGCAGGGCGCCGGCCGCTTCTTGCAAGCATTCAGCGCCAAGGGGGTCCCGCTGTGGAAGTCGGACCTGTTCACGACGGCGTACATCGGCGCCGCGGTTGCGATCGCCAACATCGACAATGATGGTTGTGTGGCTTAAAATAGCGCCTAGTGCTCGAATTTGAGAGATTGTGTCTTTTCGAGCAGGTTGAATTTGGCCCTTGAGTTGGTTCGATTTTGGTTCGATTTTGTCGGGGTCCACGGAGGTCGTCATGCTCACCAGCGCTCAAGCCCGCGAGGCCAAGCCCCGCTCCACCCGCTACGAAATCACCTGCGAGGCGCTGCCCGGGTTCATCCTGCGGGTGCTGCCCACCGGCAAGAAGGTGTTCTTTGCGAGGTACAGAGGTGCCGATGGCAAGGACCACCGGCATCGGCTCGGGATGCTCGGGCAGGACCTGGGCGTCGAGGAAGCGCGCAGGGAGGCCATGGCGATCTTGGCGCGACGGGAGGCTCCGGCGAGCGCCGTCGAGCCGACGCGGAGGGCGCGGAAGGTTGAGGTCGCGCCGGCGCCGGTCGTCGCTCCGGTTGTTGTCGCACCGGTGGCGGTCGCGGTTGCGCCCGTCGATGTTCCGAAGTCGCCCACGCTCCGCGAGTTCGCCGTGCGCTTCGAACATGAACATATCGACATGTACTTGAAGCCAGGTACGGCCGACCACTACCGGAGCTCGCTGCGGCTTTATATCCTGCCAGCGCTCGGTGACCGTCCGCTCGATGAGATTACGACGGCCGACATTCAGCGCATTCAAAACAGCCTCAAGTCAATGCCGTGCGCGGCGAACTTTACGCGAGCCGTGTTGAGCTGCCTGTTCACGAAGGCCGAGGAGTG
>Ga0116158_10002813_pt1 | contig 15221 bp, 11 predicted proteins | sample AD_UKC052_MetaG_FD_89883 | JGI IMG/M metagenome (GOLD analysis project Ga0116158, IMG submission 89883) | Active sludge microbial communities of municipal wastewater-treating anaerobic digesters from USA - AD_UKC052_MetaG | ecosystem: Engineered > Bioreactor > Anaerobic > Digestate | place: USA... | reverse complement strand
GCAGAAGCCAGCGACGAGTCCGAGCAACCTCCCACGCCCGAGTCCCCAGGTCATTCCGAGATCGAATGTCGATGAGAGGGCATCCTGCGACTTGTCGATCCATTCCGCGAGGAGAGGCGTAGAGGAAGTTTGCGCCTGAAGATCTACGTCCGGACGAAGCTCCGGCAGGACGCTGATGGATCGCCTTGGAGCGCGCAGTGGTTGGAGGTGATCGCGCCACTTCTTCGGAAATACGAGATCGAGTACCTCTTCAACGTGCTCGAAGGCGCTTACGTTAACGGTACTTCTGTGGTCGTCAAAGACCCTGCGCGCTTGCTTGTCATTGAGGTGCTTGTCATCGCGGGCAACCAGAAAACGTGTGACACCCAGCGCCGCGCTCGCGATAATCTCGGCTTTGGCGGTTATCTTGTCAACGGGGATCAACTCGCCATCCTTCCCGATCTTAGCGGAAGCGGCGATGTCGATGGGGACGCGGGTATCGAGGCAATACGATACGACGGAGATGAAGAAGGAGAGGCCTGCCGATTCGCCTTCCAGAAGGTCCGGGGTCGCAAGTCTCTGGTCTGCCTTGCAGATAAAGCCAGGCAGGAAATTCGTCTCCCAGTCTGTAATCCGACCTTCTTGCTTCCTGAGCCTATCCATCTGCCGGACCAGAGCGCACACTTCCTTTTGCGCCTCCGTGGCTTTGGGCCCCAATGATTTATTGTCGAACTTCTGATCCGCGGTAGTGCGATGCAGCCACCAGAGGTTGCCCGTGTTGCCTTGTGCTCCGATCAGCAGAACCTCGCCGGACCGGGCAACCGGACACTTAGATTCTTGGAATTCGGTCGGAAGGCTTACCTCCCCGTTCGATGGCCAGCAGGCAGGGCACTGAAGGTACTTTTTAACCTCATCCCTGTCCTTCGTTGTGGGATTAGGCCACTTCGCCAGGAGGATTAGCATGCCAACTCTAGATCAACCTGCGCCTGCGAGGCGACCCCACCAGCACTCCGGTTCCTGCCGGGCCACTGCGGCGAGACGCGGGATGCTGCTGAGGGAGGTCGACTTCGCAAATGCTGTGACGCTGACTGCCGCCCGAAGGTCGAGATGAGCGAGCATGGGGCTGAGTTGTAAGCCGATACCCGCTTGGCGGAGCAGCCACGCCACCGATTCCAGATCGTCCCGTTGCAAGAGCCACGCCTGCGCGCGCTCTACCGCTGCCGGCCCCGGTGCAGACACGGCGTTGCAGAGCGCCGGCAACTGCTCTTCCAGCGCCATCGCCTCGACTTCCGCCGATTTCTCCACCGCGGTGCGTGAGGAAGCATCCAATGCCATAAACCATTGAATTGCGCGTTGGCGTGGACTGTTGTTTTGCTCCTGCGTATCCGTCTTGAAAGACGGTAGTTGTACCTGGTTTTCTGGGGCCGACCAGAGGCGCCCGATCAATCCAGCCGCCGTCGCGCTGTTGATTGGGGATTGCGCTTCGGCAAAGGCCTTGGCCTCCTCGAGAAGCCACGGCTGACAGGTCACGTCTCGGAGAAGGGCGTCGAGATCGACTTTCACCTCGGCCGTGGCCACGGGACGGCCCCAACTGACTGGTTCCCCGGGATTCTTGATAATCACCAAGTCGTAATCGAACGTAGTTACACGGGCGGCGGCGGGTTGGCGACGGGTATCGATCACCAACTCTCTTGAGCTAAGCGTTTGATGGGGACCCCACGCTTTCACCTGACCATGACGTGCCGTAACAAAGATGATATCCGGATCTTTATCCCATGCGTGGACCTCGATTCCGCCTAGATCAGCAGATGCCGAAGCAAGATTGATTTCGCGACTAGAGGGATAATCGCGTACGTCGCCCTGGAGGAGCATGGCGAGCGTCACCACTTCGGCAATCGTAGCCATATTCGCCACCGTGTCCGGCGGCGGAACATCTCGGCCCTCCACCCTGACCTCAACGTCGGGGTCGAGCCCCAACGCAGCGATTGTTTCCGCGGAAATGGTCGACACAGTTCGCTCCTTACTCACGCTTCGCCGCCGGGTGTTTTCTTGGCCTTTGGCCTTTGGCCTTTGGCTATGGTGTCGCACGAAGTAGAGCACAGCGTCGGTCCGGTCATTGGATTCGACCTCATTGATCGGCTGTCGCCTCGCCTCACAATCCTCATAGAACCGCTCTCAGTTGGAGCCAACGCGCCGCCTGCTCGCGATTCCAGCCCGGCTCGATGCCGGCCAACCACTGCATTTTCCTCTGAGGAAGCTGCGTCGCATCGGGCAGCGCGAACGCTTCGCGAATCGCGAAATGTGCCTGCCCCGCTGCTGCGACCGCGGGCATGGGTCCCATACAGGGTGCCGCCAACGCGAAAGCCTCGACCGAAATGGACAGATGTCGCTGGACGAGGCTGGTAACGTCAGACCAAGTGCTCGAGTGCGTCAGAGGATGGCGCATCCCATTTGCAATATAGTCAGCCAGGACGGCGCGCGCTGGGGCTACCGCGTTGAACTCGATGGGTTGCTCCGCAATTAGGCGCACGCCCGCATTAGCTGGTCCCGATTGACCCAATGCGCTCATCTTCGAGGAATAGAGCGGAAATTGTTCAGCACGGGAAATGCACGCCTGAACATCGGTTTTTTGAAGTGGCCCCCACCGCCGTCCCGGCACTGTCACATGCCGCGTCAGACATTGAATTGTCACGGTGTGCCTATCCTGCGGTAGCGTACGCAGAAGCGCGTAGATTCGCTCGAACAGAACGGCGAGCAGGCGCAAATAACGGTCTCCCACGAGCTCGCCTGGCTTGGGCAATACTCCGTGATCGGCCGCAGCCAGTGCAAAGCAGCCGCCAGATCCCACATCGGCGGCATAAATCGCCAGGCAGGACTGCAAGCGCGCCCTGACGTTATCTCGTACGGTCCTCAGCTTCGCGTATGCTCCAACCGCGTGGGTGTAAATCCAGCTATCGAGTTCTAAGAACTGGTCGTAAGTGGGCTCGATTGTCCCCGGTGAATCGCTTAGTAAGGTAGTTACGATGGGCGGCGGCGGCGACGCATTGGCGTGAAAAGCGATCTCGCCGAATGCCATCCGGAGCAGCCTCGCGTCACGATGAGCGGACTTCTGAGCCTCGGACGCCCGCCGATACCAAACCAGATGTGCCGATCGAATGTTGAGCAGCTTGGTATGGGGGGGATAGGCAATCGTGGGCGTAGCGTTGGCTATCCGCGCAAGCAGCGCCTGGTTGTCATCGGTGGTGCTGCGAGGCTCGCGAGCGAACAATCCCGCAACGCAGACCGTCTCGTCTTTTTTGGAGAAGTCACCAGACTCATCAACGATCAGGACCCAGTTCTGTTCCAAGGCGTACACCCATGGTTCAAAGAAATGCCGTCACACGGGGACGGTTGAGTTTTTTCATCAGCTTTTAGGGCGAGTATACATGCGGGCGCCAAGCTGGAAACAGCGAATCAGGTGCATAGGCCGGAGCCTGGGCTTGGTGCCCACCTTGGGACGCCGCAGCGAGGCCAACAGGGCGTCGGTAGAACGCCGTTTCAGCGACGAAAGCGCTCGCGGCCTCAGCTCCATGGCAGCGCCAACTAGGCGGCCCGGCAGGCCCCGCCCGCAGTCTAAAGGAAGCACCCGACAACCCGCCGCAGCGTTGGAGAAAACGCCAGCACTGTCAGCACCTGCAGCGCCGCGAACAGCACCGCTAGCTGCTCCCGTAAAAGCTCCGCCAGTGACACATGAAACCTGTGCTCCGGCTCGGCCAGCGACTGGTCGCAAAGCCGCTGCCGGTTCGCGATTCGTTGCGCATTCATCATGGGCGGCGTCCTTTAGCTCATCAAGCAAACCCCTGCCACTGTCATCCAGCCCAGCCGGACCTCCAGGGTTCTACCGAAACATGCACCCTCCATTTCACAACTTAAGGGGTAGGTGGGCGTTTGGTGCTTGTTCCGTTCTTCATGAGAACTCGCGACACCTCATCCATTGCATCGGTACGGCCCGCACGCACCTGAACAACAAAAAGACGACAGCCTTGAGGGATGGCAGTCGGCCCTTGAGGCATGGCGCTCAGCACTCCACAGCATCTGGCCCTGTGGCTAACGGGTTGTCTGACCTTCTCCCGAAAAAATGTCGACGATGGGGCCGAGCCGATGGTCGAGCTAGCACTCCGGGGCGTGGTCCATGCGGGGACATGCAGCAAACAGCGCGCGGCGCGGACGCCGCTCCCTGCACCGCGCGTTGGGTCTTTGGACTTAGACAGGTCAGTCAGGTCTTGTTGGCTAAGAACGACTCGGGCATCCTGTTGCTGTATGCACAAGTCACCGCCCAGCAGCAGGAAATACCGAATGGCGACGGAGCGTTGGGCATTGGTCGAAGACGTCGGAAGAAACTTCGGAGTTGCCAGGGACACCGTGTGTATCTGGCTCGATTCACGGAGTCTGCCAGCGCATAAGATCCGTGGTCTTTGGAAGTTCAATCTCGCTGAAGTCGATGAGTGGGGCCGAGCCGGAGGTGCTAACGGACACCATGGTAGCGTGGATGAGAAGGGCGGACGCTGATGGACAAGCTCGTCCTCGTACATCTTTCGGACATCCATTTTACCGGTTCGTCAGGGACGTCCGTTCACGACCTCGATGCTGAAGTGCGGAACGAACTTCTCCGCGATGCCGCCACGGTCACAATGAATTTGGGTGGCGCGACGGGTGTCCTTGTGACGGGTGATATCGCGTTCTCCGGGCAGCGCGCGGAGTACGAGCGGGCGGGATCGTGGCTACTCGATTTCTGTCGCGCCATCGGATGTCCCACTGAGAGCGTTTGGGTCGTGCCGGGCAATCACGACGTTGATCGCAAGATCGCGGATAGCAAGGTGACCAAGACCCTACACGAGAGCATTCGCTCGAAGCAGGGCCACACACTCGACAAGGAGCTTCGCGAAATTCTCACCGACGATCAATCAGCGAAAGCGTTGCTTGCGCCGATTGCCGAGTACAACGCCTTCGCTGCGCGCTTCCAGTGCTCCGTGACAGCGGCAAAGCCCTACTGGGAGCGAGACCTAGTGCTGCCGTGCGGAACCATCATCCGACTGCGAGGTCTTAGCAGCGCTCTCGTATCGAACGAGCGCGACGCGAAGAACAATATTGTGTTGGGCCAGGCTCAGGTGAACGTCCACCGCATCGATGGCGTTGAGTACTTGACGCTCTGCCATCACCCGCCTGATTGGCTCCAAGACCAGGACACAGTGGTCAGTCACCTCGAGTCGAAGGTCCGAATGCAGTTGTTCGGGCACAAGCACTCGCAGCGTGTACAGGAGATCAACAAGACGCTTCGAGTTACCGCAGGGGCAATGCACCCTGAACGCAGTGACGGCGGCTGGGAGCCCGTGTACAACGTCATCGAAATCTCGCGGCTCGACGACCAACGAATCGGCGTCCGGTTGTTCCAGCGGCGCTGGCACAAAGAAGACCACCATTTCCTCGCCGATCAGAACAGAAATACCAACCAGCCCTATCACGACTACGTCTGGCAGGACTGTCCGCGACCGGCACATAAAGAGCCACACGCCGTCGCGGCTCTCAACCTGACAGCAGCCGATAGCGCGATGTCGACTGTCGGCGTTGCGAAGACGACGGCGAAGGACGCCGATGCTATGCCTCCTCCGAACCACGAGCGCAGGCTCACGTTCCGATTCCTCACGTTGCCGTTCCGTCACCAAATCGCCATCGCGAACAGCCTCAACGTCCTGACCGATGAGGACCGCGCGCTGAGCGACGAAGCGCTGCTCCTGGAACTCTTCAAGCGCGCGACGGCGAACGGGCTCCTCGCGAAGCTGTGGGAGGAGACGGAGAAACGCCACGCCGATCCGGCGTCCAATAACCCTTTTGAGACCTTGAAATAGCCGGGAGAGCAGCGCACATGCACAAGAACTTTGGCGAATGGTATCGGCTAGTGGCCCTCGAGCCCGACGGGGCGAAGCTCCCGAAGCGCTGGGCTGGGGTGAAGGAGTGGGCGACTGAACTTCGTAATAGCGACGACAGCGTTCTCGAGACCGTCCGCATCTTCCTTGGCCTCCCGTCCAAAGTATCGCGGGACCCGTTTCTAGCCGCCTTTCGGAATCAGGATGCGGCGTTTCCTCAGCGCAATGACCTCGAGTTGCAGGTGCTTGCTGGTGCATCTCTTGTCGAGTGCGTTCTGTCGGTTGGCGCCTACGGAGAAGGCTTGCACGCCGCAATCCTCGCGGGAGTGGCTCTGGAGGCCTCAAGCCTTCGCGATACGGAACCCAGGCTCAAAGAGCTCTCGCGAGAGGTGGCATTGGGGCTGCAGGCCATCGCCGTCAAGCAGCGCCAGCGAAAGCCGTTCGACCCAAGTGCCTTCGGCGATACGGTCAACGCTGCGGCCGAGGCGCTGGAACCGTTGGCTGTTGCTAGCGACGGCGACTCGCTCAGAGACGCCGTCGAGTTCGGCTTTCAGGCACTGCTCTATGCCATCCGTGCTGCGGGTAAGGAACTCGATGATGCTGCGCACAATCTGCGCCGTGGCGACGAAGAAACGGACATCCTGTGGTGGTTGGAGGGCGGCTGCAGCCGCGACACCAACCAACCTTGGCCTGCGCTCAAGGATGGTGCCGCGATCATCGCGGGAACCGAGCTGGCGGATCTAACCGACGTGGCGATTGGGCCCCGCAACGCGACGGCGCTGCTGGAGCGCGTGCTGTCGGCGTCGATGGGCGAGGCGAAGAAAACGCCTCTGGATGAGTACGTCAACGCTCTTCCCGAAGAGTGGACTCGGGAACACCGGGCCAAGGCTGACGAGCGCACCCTAGATCTCGCGCCGCTGACGCTCGCCATCTCGCTCCGAGGCAAGAGCGATAAGTCGAGCTGGCAGGACTACTTCAGCTCTTCCACCGGAGTGAAGGCATCCACCCAACTGACGGCGTCTCGAGTGGCTCATCAGGCATACGTCGAGGCGATCTTGTTGCGGACGCTGGCCAACGCCGATAAGGGGGAGTGATATGGCCGCCGCAGTCGCTGCAGGTGCGAAGGTAGAGAGCGCCGACCCCGTCGAAGAGGCAGAGCCCGATTTCATCGACCTCTTCTCCGGCATGGCGCTCGGGGCGACAGACGCAGAGGTGATCACGCTGCGTTCGCGTACGCACCTCATAGTCTTCGCGGGAGCAGAGGGGAGTGGCAAGACGACAGTGCTCGCTTCGATTTATGAGCACTTGAACCAGGGGTCGTTCCCAGGATTTAGGTTCGCTGGGTCGAGGTCGCTCCTCGGCTTCGAAGAGATCTGCCACCTCAACAGGTTCGGCTCGGGGGGCATCCAGCCAGACACGCCGCGAACGCGGCTGACCGATGAGACGAAGTACTACCATCTTGCCCTGAAAGCTGCGGAACCACCAGCGGCCCGCCGTGACGTCCTGCTGTCAGCGATGTCGGGCGAGCTGTTCCGCATGGCAAAGGACTCGACGGAGGACGCTGCGCAGCTCACGTTCTTGCGACGAGCGGACACCATCGTCGTGCTCGTCGATGGCGAGCGTCTCTCAAACACCGTACAGCGAACGAGCGCGCAGGCTGACGCAGCGGATATCCTGGAGAGCTTGCTCGACGCCAGCATGGTGAGTCCAAGCTGTCAGGTGGATATCGTCTTTTCCAAGCTCGATCGCATCACCGCAGCGGGACAGCCGGCGCTGGAGTTCCTCGCCAAATCGCAGGAGAAGTTCGAGAAGAGGTTTCGCTCCCGCGTCCCGCACCTCGCGTTCAGAAAGATCGCAGCGCGTCCTGCCCTTTCGGTGGGCCAGCAGAAGTCGGATGGTAGCCTCGCGGAGGCATTCGTCTCGTGGATGACGCTCGTGTCCCCCTCTGAGCAAGACGAGCATCAAGGGGTTCCCGCGCCATCACGTGACGAGCGCGAGTTCAGCAAGTTCGGCTGGCGGCACTTCGAGCGAACCAGGAGGGATTCGTGAGCAATCCGGCGAACCTGCTTTTCATCGGACTGCCCGGCTCCGGGAAGACAACCTTCTTGGCGGCTCTGTGGCATGTACTCTCCGACCGCAGTAGCTCGACGACGCTCAGACTCACCAAGCGGAGTGACGATCTGACCTACCTCAATCAGCTCACGAAGGAGTGGCGTGAGTGCTCGCAAGTGCCTCGCACAAACCTCCGGACGGATCAGGTCGTCGTTCTCCACCTCGATGGCGAGGGCTTCGGCGCGTTTGACCTCTCGATCCCGGACTTGGCTGGCGAAGCGTTCAAGCAGCAACTGACGGATCGGCGGATGAGTCGGCACCACGACGTATTCGTTCAAAAAGCGACGGGGGTGATTCTTTTCCTGCACCCTGACATCGATAAGGGCCTGCAGATCACGGTGGCGCGCCGCCTTGAGGCCGAGCTGAACGGCAGCCAGAAGGCAGATACCATGGCAGCCAGCGCCGAGACGAGCACCTGGTCGCCCGACAAGCTTCCGACGCAAGTCAGTCTCGTGGAGCTCCTGCAGTTCCTCCTTGAACGCACCCAGCGAAGACTGCGTGTCGCTGTGGTGGTATCTGCATGGGATTTGGTCGACAACCTTGGCGCGCCGCATGACTTTGTCGCTCGGGCACTCCCATTGCTTCATCAGTTCCTCGGGTCGAACGATGACCTGATCGAGCACTCTGTCTTCGGCGTCAGTGCCCAGGGCGGCGACGTCACCGTCGAAACGGAGAAGCAGACGCTGCTCGAACTCGAGGACGCGATGCAGCGCATCAAGGTTCGGCAGGAGCAGCAGACCAGCCAGGACATAACGAAGCCGATCGCTTGGCTCTTGGGGGGCAAGTAGCTCATGGCACACGCGAGCATTCACCAGGCGATCCACGGTTACCGCGATGGCCACCGTCTGCTGGGCAGCTCGATACCGCTGAGTGCGGAAGCGTCAAGGACGATGCTGGTGCTGAGCGATATGTCCGGCCCATCAATGCAGCCTGGCTTTGACGAGTACCTGACTGCCTATCCTCTGTCTGGGACTGACCTCTTCGTTCTCGCGAGAACCTGGTACGCGCCAGAGATGCAGCGGCCCGGCTGCGTATGGACGCATTCGCTGCTCATCCCTCGGGCACAAGTCGCCCACTTGTCGCCCGCGAGCTTGCTCGCCAAGCTTCGACGCCCTCAGCTTGAGGGTGTCGAGATCGCAGCCTCGACCCCGGTCGTGGTGGACGAGCCTGCGTTTAGTGCGTCCATGGGAGACGGGTTTGGCAATAGGGGACTTGCAGCCGCGATGATCGGTGCCATCTTGGGACAACCCCGTCCGGTGATCGTTGTCGCCGATACCGCGGCCCAGTTCGAGGGGGTCTGCCTTCGACTCTGGGAGGAACTCTGGCCTGCAGAGAGGGCTCGGTTCTCGTTTTGCACGGGGGCACTCATGCCGCGTTCGAACGCCGGCGCGCTTTTGGATTTGCAGGCCGTCCCTCGCGCGGTTCCTCCATCGCAGTTTCGTAAGAGCGCCAGTGCCGCATTCGTCCTCGACCTTCGCGCGCCGAGCAAGCCCGAGGCATGGGTAGGCTTGGTGCTGGATGGCGCAGTGAGAGGAGACGCAACGTTTCGCGCTTGGCTTGAGGCTGCTGCTGGGGCGGATGCAGGGCGGGGAGTCGTGCCAAGCCTCGCCCCGATCTTTGGCGAGTGGCACGCGCAGGGGGCATCGGCACGCTCCGCTCTCGCGAGCGTCTTGAGCGCGAAGGATCTCGATCCAGGCTCTCGGAGCCGACTCGTCGGCATGGCGTTCGATCGAGCCAATACGGAAGGTGGAGCGTCCTCTCGGCGTGAGCTGCTTCAAGACATCTGCGGGCATCGAGACAACGACCTCGCACCGATTGCCACCATGCTCGAAGCCCAAACGCGGCAGCTCTTTGAGGAGTCGCGCACCGAAGGCGTCGCGCTGGTACTTTCATTCCTCGGTGGCGAGCTGACCAAAGACGGGGAGCGTGTGCTTCGTGCTGCGGTCCTCTTGCTTGTGCCCAATGACGTCGAGACGTTTGGAGACGCGCAGGTGCCGTTCCTCTCGACCATAGTCGCTGCGAACCCGGCGCTCGCGTCTTCCCCCGTGCTGTGGAGCCGGGTCGGCAGTCGGAGCGCAGAGGTCCTTTCGCAACTCGGTGCCCTGGAACTGAAGGACGAGGAGCGCGGCGCTGTCGTCGATGCAATCCTGTCTTCTGGGCACGACGTATCGGTGGACGCCTTCGTTCAGTTCGGAGGCAGGGCCGCCATCTTTCGCGGGCTCAACGCGCTTACGTCCGGGCAGATTCAGCTTTCGTGGCAGTGGCACTCCGCGCTTTCGTCTCAGCCTGATACCGTTCTCGAGTGGCTTGAGAGTCTTTCCGTGCCCTCGCTTCGCGACCTCGAACTGGGCAGCCGGTTTCTGGCCCCGAAGGTCATGCAAGCACGGCTCGCGATGGTGTGGAAGAGCGGCACCACTGGTGCGGGCTCGCTCATTCCTCGTGTCGCCGCCTTCGGCCTGACCCTGGCATTCTGGGAGGGAGACGTGAACTCTCCACTGTTCGCGGTGTGCTTCCAGCCGACGTATGACGCCGCCAGTAACTCGTGCCTCGAGTACGAGGAGTGGGCTTGGCTTCGCGAGCATGCTCCATCCGTCTCCTGGTACCGCGACTGGGATAGGTGCGAACGGCTCTCGGCGGCTCTTGCGAGGCTACTTGAGAGACAGAACGCATCCTTGGAGACGGTCTTCGAGATCGTCTTCAGCCGCCACGCGATCAGAAAAGTCGCCACTCTCCTCGACGACGACCGGAACACGCGACCCTACCTAAAGCGGCTGCGGAAGGTAGCCGAGTATTCTTCTAGGGCGGGGACGAGTGACCAGCGTGATGCACTGCTCGCGAAGTGGTGACCAGAGGCTTCGGGGGTGGAGCTGTTAACCGGGACAGTGTACCGCTGCGCGCCTGTCCGGCCCCGCTGTTAACCGCTCGCTGCTTCTCTCTCCCACGAAACTGAGAAGAGAGCGCGAACGGCTTCCAGAACATCCCGCGCGGGCCAAGGTTCCGCGCTCGGCGCTCTCGAAGAGAACACCGTCCTGCCCGGCGGACTTAGCTGCTGGTGCAAAACAATCTGTGTGTAACTGCAGCTTTTGGTAGTGGCGTTAACAGAATGACTTTGGTGGGATTCGGCTGGTGCAAAACACGGCCCAGCTAGGTCAGCTCCGCAGCGGAACTGTAGAGTGGGCTACTTCGTCCCACTGCTCAATTTGCGATGCAACCCAGTCTGCACCCATTTCGCGCAACTTCCCCGCAGAAGCCAAGATTCTATTCCGATTTTCGCAACGGTCATCGGTACGGAGAATCCATGCCTGGGCAAGTTCAAATTCGTACTTCATGCCCAAGCGATTTGCACAGGAGGAACTCTGCAGAAAGTCCTTCCTCGCGTCGTTATACATACCGCCCCCCCAGCGATGTCGGCCTCTTAGTAGATAGTATGCAGGTTTCCCATTTGGGAAGATTATGGAGTACAGACGTAAAACGCGCAAAGCTCGGAGTAATCTACCTTCGATGAGCCTTCGTTCGTCTTCTACGCGACATCTTTCCCACAGTAGCATGAATGCTTCCACCAGCGCGGGATATCCTTCATAACAGCCATTGTGGGTGAACAGAACACCCTCCGTTTGCGCTAGCATAATGTCGCCAATAGTTGATGCAACTTTCTGCTCACCTAGACAAACCGCACAGAGCGCCTGAAGACCACGATAGTAAACGCCTACTTCTCGAAATCCTCCCTTGTCAGCAAGAGTGGCCGCTATTTCAAGGTGGTTATGCGCTTCTGCGACTTTTCCCAGTTTGAGCAGGTCAGAACCTAGCATGCCATTGCCCCAAGTTTGGAATAGTCGATTTTCAGTTGATTTCGCTAGGGCCAATAGCTGTCCTGCGATCTCTCTCGCTTCAGACAGATCACCGCTTAGCCGATTTCCAGCCCATTTTATAACCAGAAGATGCATCTGAGCATAGAGATCGCCAACCTCTTGAGCAATTTTCAGAGCTTGATCTGCAACGTGCTTTGAATCAGCTAGCTCCCCGATATTCAAATGAGCCATAGTTATGGCTCGTAAATAGAGAAGTTTTGTGGCTGAATCAGATTCCTGGTCGAAAATCTTTCGACTCTGTGCGTTATAGAGTCGTGTGCCTAATTTCAGAGGGGATAGTGTAAATAAGTATCCTATAAATGAGAAGCCGATAGCTTTCTTTGAAGGGTTACCATGTCGCTCAGTAGTATTGGCGGCTAGCAGAAAGCTATAGGTGCCTTCAATAGGTCTGTTTTGCCATGCGTAGTACTCTCCCATTAGCTCGTAGATAATTATTAGTTCTTCGATAATGGCTACTTCCGTTTCTGTCTTTGCGTTTCTGACAAAAACAGGATGTAGACGATGCAGGCTTTGCCATCCCACCTGACGAAATATGGCAAGAATCATGTGCCATCTGTCTGCGGGGAGTGGATTCTTTAGCTGTTCGAGGGCCTTACGTAACAAGACTTCACACTCGGTGAGTTCGCCAAGGCCAAAAAGTGCACTCATGAGCAGGCGGTACAACCGCGCACGAACCAGGGATGGCGCTGAGGTACGTTCGGATAGCGTGATTGCTTTGGTCAGCAGGTTCCGCGCGTCGGCGAGAGCTCCTCTCTGGACCGCCAACTCACCGGCCCAAGCTGCATATCGGCCTGCTTCTTGGACGTTGCCAGCCTGCTCGTAGTGATAGGCAAGAGTCGCGGCGTGAGGAGCTAGGTCTACATAGGCGTTCACAATAGCTTCAGCGACTCGACTGTGTAGTTGCCGACGCTGGTCAACCGTCAAGTCTGCAAGCAGTCGCTCCCTCAGCTTTTCATGTGAGAACCGCCACTGCTGTTCGCTCAGTTCCAGAACAGCAACGTCAGAGCACCGCCGCAACCATGATTCGAGATCCATTAGAGAATCTGCAGCCCGAAGTACTTTCAAATCAATTTGGCGACCCACGACCGCTGCAATTTGGAGTAGTGGCTGCATTGATGTTGGAACGCGCCCTAGTCGACGCTGCAATGCAGCTTGGACACCTCCGGCGAACACTTGCTTGGGAAGACTCCTCCGTGCGACTTCCGAAAGTCCACCTGACTCTTCCGCCAAGGCTCTCATGACTTCTAAGATGAAGAATGTATTCCCTTCGCTTTCGCGCAACAGTAGTTCTACTAAGTCCGACTTTTTTCCTGTCACTCCAAGCATGGACTCACCAAGAGATGCAACGGCATCCGCACTTAGTCGCGGCAGCTTTAGCACCTTGGCATCGGGAAGCTCGGTTGGTAGTTCCGCGCGTTCGTCGTCACGGTAAGTACACAGCACTAGCAGGGAGCGCTGTTTTGCGCGCTCAGTAATGCGCCGAAGGAGATCCATGCTATCAGGCTCTGCCCAGTGCAAGTCCTCCAACAGCAACACCATCGGAGCCTCTGATCGAAGCAGCACGTTTTCGGCGACTCTTAGCAACCTCAAACGAGTGGCTTGGGCTGTTAGCTCAGGAGGGTCTGCAATCTCTCTGCCCAGTAGAAATGGCAGATCTGCTACCAGGGTCTTGAGAACACTGGCCTCTAGCTCATTAAGCTCCACTTCTAGGCTCAGCGCGCGCAACGCTTGAGTAAACAGTGAACCTCCAGTGCCACCATGACTAACCGCTTGACCACGAAGCACGCGGGCGCCCCGAACTTGTCCTTGTGTTCGTAACTCATCACACAAGCGCGACTTCCCAACTCCGCTCTCACCACCAATGATCCATGCAGAACCTTGGCCCACCAGGGCATCAACCAGTGCGCCTCGCAGTTGTGCCATCTCTACGTCGCGGCCAACCATTTCGGCAGCCTGAAGGAAGCTCTCTCTCACGCCCTCCGTTTCAACTGGGAGTAGTCCTCCTGTCGCAGCTGCAAGCGCTCGCGCTGTAGACTCCGCATTTTGATAGCGAGCATCGGGAGATCGAGCAAGCAGTCTGTGCAAAAACTCAACTAGCGCTGGCGACAGCCCAGTTGCTGACCAATCAATATCTTCTGCGAGCGCCGTGGGTATGATGCCACTCTCGCGCTCGCAAGCGATGGGAGGGTGTCCTACAAGTAGCTCATAGGAAATAATTCCAAACGCGTACAAGTCGCTACGCTCCGTTGGAGACGTTCCGCGCAGTACTTCTGGTGCAATGTATCCAACAGTGCCGGAAATGTCACCCGCTCTGTCGCGAAGCTGGTGGTTGAGCACTGCCAGCCCGAAATCTAGCAACTTGGCACTGAGTACTCCTAACTCACTAACTACCAGGATGTTGGCTGGCTTTAAGTCTCGGTGTAGCACTCCTCGCCTGTGCAAGTAGATCAGTGCCTGCAAGACCTGCTGCAGGAGTTCGACGCGCGCAGCCATCGGCAAATTGACAGCTGCATGTGTCAGCGGTTTCGCTTGCTTCAGCAACTCCATCGTGAAGAATGGATCGCGATTCTGGTCGAATCCGTAGTCGAGCACGCTGATAATGTGCGGGTGACGCAGAGAGGAGAGAGTATGGAACTCCTGCGCCAAAGCCAGCCGCAATTCCTCTCCCACCAGAGGATAGGCTGTACTCCTAAGCGCGGAGGCTTTCTCGATACCCCGCTGGAAAGGAGCCGCGTCCGTCAGCGCGAACGCAGCCCTAGTTCTCCCCAGTGCTGCTGTAGAGAGTACTATCGCACCGATTTCTCCCACCGTCGCGCCATTGCCGACAGAAGCGACTGACGGAGCACTATTTTCCCGCTCACTGGCCACCGGGTCAGCAATTGCGACACGCTTCAGCGCCACCTCGCGTCCATGTAGACGATCTAAGGCGCGGAATACCACACCCATTCCTCCCTGGCCGAGCTTGTTCTGAACCAGGTAGCGGTGTCCCGCTAGCGCAACACTGTCATTCCGCATCTGCAAGATTATACAGAGCGATACGGTTGATCAGCTACCAAGACGACGCAGAGGGCTAGTATTCCTTGCCGAACTGATTGACGTCCTAGGTACTCCGCACATGCGGATGCATCTCGATCTTACTGCAGAGACAGTCGGCCAAAAATTTAACACCAAGAATCTCGTCCGGTTGAAGGTCGCCGAGCAGCTGTCACGGAACGATTCTCTGTTCTTGCGCCAGGAAAAGCCTAGAGAAAGAGGACCACGATGTAACAGTGAGAAACTTTCAATGTGACCCGCAGGTGAAAGACCTGACCGGCCAAGGCTGGAGACCGCCAGCCGGAAGCGAGTCTTGCGTGGACCG
>Ga0116158_10002812_pt1 | contig 15224 bp, 13 predicted proteins | sample AD_UKC052_MetaG_FD_89883 | JGI IMG/M metagenome (GOLD analysis project Ga0116158, IMG submission 89883) | Active sludge microbial communities of municipal wastewater-treating anaerobic digesters from USA - AD_UKC052_MetaG | ecosystem: Engineered > Bioreactor > Anaerobic > Digestate | place: USA... | reverse complement strand
TCTTGGCGATCGAGACGACGAGGCGGAGGTTGGCCTCGACCAGCTCGGCCTTGGCGCGCTCGGCCTGGCGGCGCGCGGCCATCAGGCCCTCGTGCAGCTCGCGCAGCTGCGGCGCCCGCATGTTGGTCTCCTGCTCGACCTGGCGGATGCGCTTGATCGCGAGCTTCATGCGCGCCTCGATCTCGTGCAGCTCCGAGGGGTGGAGACCGAGGCGACGACAGAGCTTGAACTCCTCCTCCTCGCTGAGGCGCACGTCCTTGAACAGCTTGCGCAGCTCCTTCAAGTCCATGCCGGCGCGGCGCTCACACTGGATGAGGTCGCGCTCGGCCCGGGACACGCGCTCGACCAGCATGGTCAGCTCGCTGACGATGCCGTCGATCGGCTTGCGGCCGAGCTTCATGTCCTGGATGGCCTCGAGGATCGCCTTGCGGTGCTCCTCGAGGGTCTTGAGGTGCAGCTCGCGGGTCTTGTCGTCGAGCGGGGCCGGGGCGTTGGCGGCCGGGACCACGGCGATCGGGGCGACCGGCGCGGGCATGGCACCGAGGATGCCGCCCTCGGCGGGGCCGACCTTGCGGTCGCTGAGCAGGATGCCCTTGAGCTTGTCGACTTCCTTTTGGTGGCGACGGATCTTCTCGACCTGCTTGTGCAGGTTCTCCATCGCCGCTTCCTGGTTGATCGACGGCGGCTCGACGCCGGGGGGCATGCCCGGGCCGTTCTCGGCCGGGTTGCTGATGTTCAGGACGTCCTTGACGCGCATCTGACCGCGACGGATGCGGTCGTACATGTCGAGGATGAAGGGCACGGCGACCGGGGAGGCCAGCGCGATGTCCAGCACCCGCATCTCGCCCTGCTCGATGCGCTTGGCGATCTCGACCTCGCCCTCGCGGGTGAGCAGCGAGACGGAGCCCATCTTGCGCAGGTACATGCGCACGGGGTCGTTGGTGCGGGAGGGCTCGTCCTCGCCCTCCTCGTCGCGCTTGGGCATGACCTTGCGGGTCGCGAGCTTGGGCTTTTGCGCGTCCTTGGCGTCCTCCTTGGAGAGGACCTGGACGCCCTCCTCGACCAGAGTCTTCTCCCACTCGCCGAGCTCCTCGGGATCGATGAGGTCGGGCGGCAGCAGCTCGTGCAGCTCGTCGTAGGTGACGTGGCCTTTCTTCTTGCCAAAGGCGATCAGCTGCTTCTTGAGCTTCTCTCGGTCGACGGTGCGCGTCTGAGTCTTAAGGGTCATACGATGCTCGAACCTCTGGGTTGCGGCGTTGGTCAGGGCCTGGCGGCCGCGCTGTTGAAACTGGGGGGCTGACGCTCGAGCTCGGCGAGCTGCCGGTTCAAGTCGTGGCGAAGGAGCGAGAGCTCGCGGGCTTGTTGCTGCTCGCCGCGCTCGATGGCCTGAGTGATCTGGGCGGCAATGTCGAGACGTCGCTGCTTGAGGACGTCGCGCTGGCAATCGTAGACGCGGCCCTCGAGCTCTTGCTGCGGGTGCTCGACCTCGCGATAGAGCCCGGTGAACACGCAATCGTGGACCTGACGATGCGAGGCCGCGTCGATGAGCTCGAGCAGCTCGCCTTCGCCGGGCCGTTCGCCTGCGAATGCAGCTTCAATGACTGCGCGCACGATCGGCGCGAGTCGCGGGTCAGTCACGTAATCTTGCACTTTTGCTTGCTCGGCGAGCGTGGCCAGGTGGGGGTTGTCCACCAGCAAGGCGGCGAGTGCAACTTGACTGCGCGGAAGTTCCGGCAGGGGCCGCGCAGGGCCAGATCTCGCCGGGGTCGGCGAGGGGCCGGCGGCGGGTGCGGGTGGCGGACGGGGCGCTTCACGGCTTCCTTGCAGGGCCGACGATATGCGCCCGGGCGGCAGACCAAGCAATTTTGCGGCGCGGTCGATGTAGAGCTCGCGGGCGCCGTCGCGCTTGACCTTCGCCAACAGAGGTGCAAGCGCGCTTAGCGCGCGGTCCTGGGCGTCGATGCTGTCCCGCGCTCCGGCCGCGACCATCGCCCGCATCAACCATTCGAGGGCCGAACCGGGCTGCTCGAGCAGGGCCGCGAGGCGGGCCGGGTCGGCGGTGTCCGGGTCGACGCCGCCGTCGAGCGGCACGATGCGGGCGTCGATGCCGGCGTCGAGCAGCAGCGGGATGGCGGCGCGGGCGGCCTTTTTGCCGGCGTTGTCGCCGTCGAAGCAGAGCACGACGGATTCGACGAAGCGGCCGACGAGGGCGACCTGACCCTGGGTGAGGGCGGTGCCCAGCGGGGCGACGGTCTCGCGGTAGCCGCGCTGATGCAGGGTGACGACGTCGACGTTGCCCTCGACGAGGATGGCCCGACCGGCGCGGCGCATGTTCTGGCCGGCGAGGTGGAGGCCGAACAGGGTCTTGCCCTTGGTGTAGAGCAGGGACTCCGGGGAGTTCATGTATTTGGGGGCTTCGCGGCCCTCCTGGTCCTGGGCGTACTCGGGGAGGACGCGGCCGGAGAAGGCGATGACGGCGCCACCGGGCTGGATGATGGGGAACATCAGGCGGCCGCGGAACTTGTCGTAGTACTTGTCGTTGCGCTCGGAGCGGGCGACGAGGCCGAGTTTTTCGGCGAGGGGGAGGGAGAGGCCTTTGTGTTGGAGGTGGCGGGTGAGGCGGTCCCAGCCGGCCTCCGCGGGCGCGGGGGCGTAGCCGAGCTGGAAGGCCTCGGCGGTCTCGGGGAGGATGTGGCGGGCCTCTTGATAGAGGCGACCGAGCTGGCCTTCTTCGCCGGGGAGAAGGATCTCGCGGTAGAGCTCGGCGGCGACGCGATTGATGGCGTAGGCCTCGTCGCGCTCGGTCTGCTGGGCCGTGGTCGTCGGGTCCTTGAGACCGGCGGGCAGCTGGATGCCGTAGCGCTGGGCGAGCTCGCGGGCGGCCTCGATGAAGCTCTTGCCGTCCATGCGCATGACGAAGTCGAGTCCGTCGCCCCACACGCCGCAGCCGAAGCATTTGAAGCTACGGCGCTCGGGGTTGACGTAGAAGCTCGGGGTGCGCTCACTGTGGAAGGGGCAACAGGCGGCGAAGTTCTTGCCTGAACGCTTGAGGCCAACGTAGCGACCAACCAGATCGACGATGTCGATCCGATCCCGGAGCTCCTGAAGTTTTTCCTCCGGAATTCCAGCCATGGCCAGGCGGATCACTCGCAGTGCAGTCGGCGCTGCGAGCGGCACAGAATAGGACAACTCCCCTGCGCCAGCGCCGATGTTCCTCGTAAGGATCCCCACAACCCGGAGCTCTGCAAGTCTGTGTCCATTCGCGCCGCGTGTGGATCTGCAGAAAATTTGCCGGGCCTTGGTGCGACGTGCATGGATGGCGGCATGCGCCAGCCCGGCCTGCTTCCCGACGTCGTCGCCGCAGATGCGATCTCCGTATCGCCTGTACAGGTGTCCAGAACTGATGACGGGGCCGACCGCCGGCAGAGCGGAGGTCGCGCGAGGGCCCGCGACCGCCTGATGGATCGCGCGACTCGCACCTACGCGGTCAGCGAGACGCTGAGCCACGCGCGTGGGGTCGAGAACCTGGTGCTGTTCATCGACGACGACCTGCGCGAGACGGGCCTGGCGCTCGGCAGCGTCGAGACCTACCTGGTCGAGATCCTCAAGCTGCTCGAGGCGCCGAAGATGACCCGTGAGGAGGTCCACGCCCTCGCCGCCGACACGCAGGTGCTCGATCACGTCGACATGCTGGTCGAGACGCTCGAGACCCTGCGGCGCCGACTCGCCAAGCTCGCGTCCAGCTTGCGGTAGAGTCCGCGTCGCCTTGGCCGAGCCCGAGACCTCCGTCCGCCGGCGCGCGCGTCAGGCCGTGATCGCCACGGGCCTGCTGTATGGCGCGTATGGGCTGCTCGGGCTGGTGCCCGGCATCAACAGTTATCGCGGGGTCGCGCTCGTCGCGGCGTTTTACTTCCTGCCGTCGTGGCTGCTGCGCAAGGAGCCCGAGGTCCAGGCCCGCTATCAGGTCGGGCCCGACTCGCCGGTGCCGCCGTGGCGCTGGAGTGGCGCCAGGGTCGCCCTGATCGCCGCGCTCGTGCTGTTCCCGCCGTTCGTGCTCGGCTTCTGGTGGTTTTATCAGCAGGTGTGCGCGGGCGACCTGCGCGTGCTGTCTCCGGCGATCTGGCTCGAGGGGCTGACGCCGTTCGCGGGCGGACTCGAGCGGTTTTTGGTCGGGCTGTGTCGCACGCACTCGGGCGGGTTCTGGCCCGCGGGCCTCGAGCTGCCGGCGAGCTGGACGGAGTACGGCGGGCTCGGCTTCGTGCGCCAGGTGGCCGAGGGATTATTCGCGGTCGCGCTGGCCGAGGAGGTGTTTCATCGCGGCTACTTGATGAGCGCGCTCGAGGACCTGTGGCCGCCGCGGCGCAAGGTCTTCGGGGTGGAGTTCGGGCTCGCGGCGGTGGTCTCGAGCCTGCTGTTTGCGATCGGTCATCTGGTCGGAATGGCCCAGGCGGCGCGTCTGGCGACGTTTTTTCCGGCGCTGGTGTTCGCGTGGTTGTGGCGGCGCAGCGGCAGCCTGTGGGCTCCCGCACTGTTTCATACGGCGGCCAACTTGTTGATGGACCTGCTGCTGGAAAGTACATTCTCGCGGTGAACGGGGCCGCGTCCAGCGAATCGGTGACGGCGGCGTTCTTCGACGTCGACCACACCTTGCTCGCGGTGAACTCGGGCGCTCGCTGGCTGGGCCATCTGTGGCGCACCGGTCAGATCCGTCCGCTGCGCGCGCTGCAGGCGCTCGGGTGGTTGTTTCGTTATCGCCTGGCGCTGCTCGACCTCGAGGCCGTGACGGCGCTCGCGGTGAGTGATCAGCGCGGTGACTCGGTGGCTGCGCTCGAGGTCGAGGTCCGGGAGTGGTTTCACCGGGAGATCTCGAAGCATGTGTGTGTGGAGGGTCGGGCGAAGATCGCCGAGCATCGCGCGAATGGCCATGTCGTCGCGCTGCTGACCTCGGGCACGCGCTTCTCGGCGGCGCCGCTCGCCGAGCTGCTGGCGGTCGAGCACGTGCTGTGCACCGAGCTCGAGGCCGAGGACGGATTATTGACGGGGCGGCACCTGGCGCCGGCCTGCGCCGGTCCGGGCAAGGTCGTGCACGCCGAGCGCTTCGCCGCGGCGCGGGGCATCGACCTGTCCCGAAGTTACTTTTATACGGACAGCTACAGCGACCTGCCGATGCTCGAGCGGGTCGGTCATCCGAGAGTCATCAACCCGGACCCGCGCCTGCGACGGCGCGCGCGTATCCGGGGCTGGGAGGTCGAGACATGGAAAGCAGCCTGAGCGAGTGTGGCCCGGTGCAGGGCATCATCGATGCGGCGTTGCTGGAGGACCTCGCCAGCGGCGATGTCACCGGTCGCGTCACGGTGCCGGCGATGACCCGCTGGCGGGCGCGCCTGGTCGCCAAGAGCCGGCTGGTGCTGGCGGGCGCCGCGGTGGCGCGGCAGGTGTTTCAAACCGTCGACCGGGAGATCCACTGCGAGGTGCATCTGCGCGACGGCGAGGTCGCCACGCCGGGCACGGTGCTGATGGACCTCGAGGGCAACGCGCGGGCGCTGCTCGCGGGTGAGCGCACGGCGTTGAACCTGTTTCAGCGGATGTGCGGCGTGGCCACGCTGACGCGGGCCTACGTCGATGCGGCCGCCGGTCGGTGCCGGATCTGCGACACGCGCAAGACCATGCCGGGGCTGCGGGCGCTGGATCGGTATGCGGTGCGCTGTGGGGGCGGACACAACCATCGCAACGACCTCGGCGCGGGCGTGCTGATCAAGGAGAATCACATCCGGGCGGCCGGCGGTGTCGCCGAGGCGGTGCTGCGCGCCAAAGGGCACGCGCCGCATACGCTGCGCATCGAGTGCGAGGTGACCAGCCACGCCGAGCTGCGGCTCGCGCTCGAGGCCGGCGCCGACGCGGTGCTGCTCGACAACATGGACGACGCGGCGGTCGCCGAGGCGGTACGCATCGTCGCCGGGCGCGCGAAGATCGAGGTCAGCGGCGGGGTCGGACTCGAGCGCATCAGCGAGCTCGCGGGCCTCGGCATCGACATCATCAGCGTCGGCCGCCTGACCCACAGCGCGCCGGCCAGCGACATCTCCCTGCTGTTCCAGCTCGCCGACGGGACCTGGAGTTAGGGACATGTCCGGCGGGACAGGTGCTCTGGGACAGGTCCGTGAGCACCACGCGAGCCTGCCCTCGACCAACGACCGCGCGCTCGCGTGGGCCCGCGCCGGGGCGCCGCACGGGGCGATGGTCACCGCCGACGCCCAGACCGCCGGGCGCGGGCGGCTCGGGCGGCGCTGGGACTCGCCGTCGGGCGAGGGTTTGTATGTGAGCCTGGTGCTGCGGCCGGAGGCGATGCTCGGCGGCGAGGCCGGCTGGTCGGCGCGCTGGGCCTCGCTCGGGCTCGCGGTGGGGCTCGGGCTGCGCGAGGGGCTGGCGCGCTGGGTGCCCGAGGCGACGCTGAAGTGGCCCAACGATATTTTGCTGGGCGGCGAGAAGCTGGCCGGGGTGTTGTGCGAGACGCGGTGGCAGGGCTCGCGGCCGGACCTGGTGGTCGGCTTCGGGGTCAACGTGTTGCAGCGCGAGTTCCCGGCCGAGCTGCGGGCGACCAGCCTCGCGCGCTACATGCCCGAGGGGACATGTCCCTTGCGACAGGAGGTGCTGGCGGCCGCGCTGGCGGGGCTGGAGCCGGCGCTGCGCAGCTTCTTCACGGGCGGCTTTCCGGCGATCCGGGCCGGGTACGAGCGGCACAGCGCGGTGCTCGGCAAGCGCCTGAGCATCGGCGGGGCGCCGGCGGAGGCGGTTGGTTTTGATGAGGATGGCGCGCTGCGGGTGTGTGCGCCGGGCGGTGGACCGAGCCGGCGGGTCGAGTCCGAGGATGTGTGGATCGCGGGGGCCGGCTCAGGTCGTGCGTAGCGAGCCGGTCGGCGCGCGCGACGAGGGGAACACCCGGTTGGTGCGGTCGCTGTGGCGTCGTTGCGGGCGCAGGGCGACCAGCACGCGCTCGTCGCTGCCGAGCACGCCGAGGCGCTCGAGCGCGAGGGCGGCGACACGAACGCCGGTCGGTGGACCGGTGTCCTCGGGGCCGAGCACGGCCTGGGCCGGGGTCCAGACCGCGCGGAAGTGCGGCGAGCGCTCGGAGGTGACGGCGACGATGCCGGGCTGGGCGGTGTCGTCGGGCTCACCGATGACGGGCAGATAGCTGCGGGTGTCGCGGACGATCGTCACCTGGTCGGTGTCGGCCTCGTAGTGCGGGCCGCCGTCGAAGGGGTCGACGCGACCGCTGTACTGGAAGCCGATGCTCTCGAGCAAGCGCTGGGCGCCGACCGTGTTGGGGCCGACCTGGGCGATGATCTCCTGGACGTTTTCGGGGAGAAGGATCGCGTGCACCGGCATCGCCGGGAACAGGCGCCAGATGAACTCCTTGTTGAAGCGGCTGAGGCGGTCGGCCTCGTCGTAGCTGAGGCCCGTGAAGCGGTGGCCGAGCGCGTCCCACAGCGGCGAGCGCGTGCCGCCGGGGCCCTTGTAGAGCGGCGGCAGTAGCTCGGCGAGCAGGCGGTCGCGAAACCAGCCGCGGTAGGCCGCGATGAACACGAAGCGGGCGAGCGAGAGCAGGCGGCCGAGCTTGTCGGGGTGGCGGCGCAGGTCGGGGTGGAGCACGAGGCCGCCGAGCTCGGTCGGACCGTCGTAGGTCTGGCCGAGGTAGAGCATCGTGTGGGTCATGTGCACGTCGTGGACCTCGGCGTCCTCGGTGACGCGCAGGTCGGCGTAGCGCTCCTCCTGCATGACGCGGAAGAACACGTGCGGCTCGTCGAAGTCGCCGTGCTGGGCGTGGATCATCGAGGTGCCGACGACGCGGCCGTCGGTGTCCTCGAGCACGAACAGGAACCGGCGCCCGGGGTCGAAGTCCGGGGTGCCGCGAAACGACGACAGCGAGGTCGTCAGCAGGTCACGGATGAACTTGCGCTCGGGCGGCAAGTTGAGGCTGTTGAGGTGACAGGCGAGATCGAAGATCGCGTCTTCGTCGCTCAGGGCGGCCTCGCGAAACAAAAACATGGGGCACCTTCCGCCGTGCTCAGGGCCGTCCATGACAAGAGGACGTTCCGCGAGCTTGCAGCCGACCTGAGCAGCATGACACCACGGCGCAGGCCGGCCTATGCCCGCGCGCGTGCGAAACCTGGCGTGCTCGCGTGCGCATGCACGAAAGCCCGCGCGTTCAATGTTCCATGGCTTGAACCGCGCGGGCCGGTCTCGCCCGGGCTCCGATTCGATCGGTGAACGCGAGATGGCCGCGCGGTGGCGCGGTGCGCAAGCTGCTGCACCGCGTCGGCAAACTCAGAACGGGATGTCGTCGTCGCCCGGGTTGCCGCCGAAGTTCTCGAAGTCGGGCTCGGGCGCCTCGTCGTAGCCACCGCCGCCGCCGCCTGCGGGACGGGCCGCGGGACGGGCGGCAGCCGCGGGCCGATTGGCTCCGCCGCCGGCTCCGCCGCCGTAGTTGCCGCGATTGGCTCCGCCGCCTGCGCCACCACCGTAGCCGCCGCCACCACCACCGGCGCCGCCGCCTCCACCGTAACCACCACCACCGCCGCCTTCACGCGGGGCTGCGCCGCCCTCGGCGCCGCCCTCACCGCGACCGCCGATGAACTGCACGGTGTCGGCGACGATCTCGGTCGTGTAGTGCTTCTGACCGTCCTTGTCGTAGCTGCTGGTGCGCAGGCGACCCTCGACGTAGACCTGTCGGCCCTTGGTCAGGAAGTTGTTGCAGTGCTCGGCCTGCTTGCCCCACACCGACACGCGGTGCCACTCGGTCTCCTCGACGCTCTCGTTCTGCTTGTTCGTGTAGCGGCGCGAGGTTGCGATGTTGAGCTTGCAGACGGGCTGCCCACTCTGCAGGTAGCGAAGTTCGGGATCCCGTCCAAGGTGTCCGAGAATGATGGCTTTGTTGACGCCGGCCATGAGCTGCTTGATCTCTGGAGGTGATACGCCGCGGTCGGCGTGGTCGCGCGGGACTATAGCGAAATTGCTCTCCCGGGCGAGCCCCGAGGTTCGGTCGTGGGCCGCGGCGTGTTGCACCTACAGCGGCGTTCAACCTGTGACACGACACACAGGTGTCACTTTTTCGCGGTCGCCGACCGTCCTCGTGAGGTGACTCCATACATCGTTTGCTTGACGGTTCAGGCCGAGAGGGCTTAGGACAGAAGATGCTGCGGGATCTCCCGGGCGCGAGGAAGCATGGAAGTTCAGCTCAGCGTCATGCTGCTGTTACGCAACGGTGAACCGGCCGTGGCCGCCATGGTGCGCCGTGCGGCCGAGCTCGGGCGCAGCGTCGTCGGCGAGGCCGGCCGCTTCGAGATCCTCGCGCTGGACGAACACTCGGGGGACAACACGCTGAGCCTGCTGAGCGTGCTGCACAGCAAGCTGCCCGAGCTGCGCACGATGCAGGAGGTGCGCGAAGGCACGGCCGTGGCCCACGCCGCTCGCACTGCACGCGGCCAGCAGTGGTTGTTCATGGACCGCAAGGTCGAGGCCGAGCTCATGCGCTGGGGCGTGCGTCAGCTCGCTTCGGGGCAACGCGCGGCGATCGTGCCGGGGGAGATCCTCGCGGTCGAGGCTCGCATCGGCGCGCACGTGCTCGGGAACCTCTATGGCGGACTGGTCTCGGCGCAGCAGGCGGTGACCCGTGAACTGGCGGCGCGCGGCAGTCGACCGGTGACGAGGCCGGCGCCCGACCGCGGGCTGACCGAGCGGGCCTTGTTGTTCCTGCGCGGGCATCTGGGGATGGTCGGGCTCGGCCAGCTCGACCGCCCGCGCGGGACCTGAAGTCGCGCGAGAGCTAGCTCCGGGGCGCGAAGCTGCGGCGCTCGCGAGGCAGCAGCACGCGAGGGTCCGACTGCTATAGTCCCGCGGTGCTGTTCTCGCTCCTCTGGCTGTTGCTCGGCATCCTCGGGGTGTCGCTCCTGATCGTCATCCACGAGTTCGGCCACTATTTGTGCGCCCGGATGACAGGGATGCGGGTGGACCGCTTCAGCGTGATCGGCATCGGTCCGGTGATTTGGCGGATCGGGACCTGGCAGGGCACGGAGTTCGTGGTCAGCGCGATCCCCTTCGGGGCTTACGTGCACATCGTCGGCATGGAGGCGGGCGACGACCCGGCGCAGACCCTGCCGCCGATCTCCTCCAAGAACGCGGAGGGCGACCCGCCGCCGATCGTGTACGACCCGAAGGACCCGTACCTCTACCGCAACCGGCCGGTGTGGGCGCGCATGCTGGCGATCCTCGGCGGGCCGATGGCCAACTATGCCGCGGCGACGCTGCTGTTCTTCGGGCTGTTCGCGGCGATCGGTCACCGCGAGCTGGTGTCGATGAAGGTCGACGCGCCGGTCGGTGAGACCGCCGCGGCCGCCGGTCTGCTGCCCGGCGACGAGCTGCTCCGCATCGCCGACGAGGAGGTCAAGGGCAAGGACCCGTTCGCCAAGATCAGCGCGACGACCCGCAAGCACAAGGGCGAGACCGTGGCGATGGTGGTGCAGCGCGACGGGCAGGAGGTGACCCTGCAGGTCCCGCTCAACGAGGATGGCCGCATGGGCATCGGCCTCGAGCGCGGGCAGGTCAAGTCGACGCCGTCGACCTGGGGCGAGGCGGCGGTGTTCGGTGTCACCGAGCCGTGGATCAAGTCGCGCCAGAACCTGCAGGCGATGGGCAGCCTGTTCACCGGCGAGACCAAGATGGACCAGATGTCGGGTCCGATCGGCATCGTCAAGAGCGTCGCCAGGGCCGCGGAGAAGGGCGTCGGCGAGTATGTGATGCTGATGGCGATCATCAGCTCGCTGCTCGGCCTGTTCAACCTGCTGCCGCTGCCCGCCCTCGACGGCGGCCGCATGCTGTTCATGCTGTGGGAGGCCGTGACCCGGCGACCGATCAGCAAGAGCGTCGAGGAGATGATCCACGGCTACGGCATGCTCGCCCTGCTCGGCCTGATCCTGTACATCACCGTCCGCAACGACCTGCTCGGTAGCTACTTCAAGTAACGGCCCGGTCCGGTCCCGCTTCCGGTCTCGCTTCCGGTCATCGCTCGCATGAGAACCCGCCGACGCAGCGGCTCGCCCACGGAGCCGCCACCGAACTCAAGCCCCGAGGGCGCGAAAACGAGCGCGCCGCGGCCACCATTGCGGTCCACACGGCGCCGTAAACCCGCGGCCGAGCCGGTCGGCGACGCGGAGGTCGAGGCCGCGGCGGAGAACCTCGAGCTGGCCGACGCGATGGCGGTCGACCTCGACGAGCCGGGTCGCTTCAGCCAGGCCCAGGCGGCCGCGACGATCGAGCCGGTGGTCGACGCCGCGTGGCAGCCGCGGGCGCGCTCGGAGGCGCAGCTGCTGGCGCTGGTCGAGCGCTTGCCCGACCTGCCGGGCGTGTACGTGATGCGCGACCGCTCGGGCACGATCGTGTACGTCGGCAAGGCTCGGCGGCTGCGCGCGCGCGTGCGCCAGTACTTCAACGGGACCGACACGCGGCACTTCATCCCGTTCCTGGCCGGGCTGCTCGGCGACATCGAGACGGTGGTGACCTCCAACGACAAGGAGGCGCTGCTGCTCGAGAACAACCTCATCAAAAAACATCGGCCGCGCTTCAACGTGAAGCTGCGCGACGACAAGCAGTTCCTGGTCCTGCGCCTCGACCCGAAGGTGAGCTGGCCGCGCCTCGAGCTGGTCCGGCGCATGCGTCAGGACGGGGCCCAGTACTTCGGGCCCTATCACTCGGCCAACAGCGCGAGGCACACGCTGCGGGTGGTCAATCGTTACTTCAAGCTGCGCACGTGCACGGATTACACGCTGACGCATCGCAGCAGGCCGTGCCTGCAGCACCAGATCGGCCGCTGCCCGGCGCCCTGCGTGTACCCGGTCGAGCCGGCGACGTATCAGGTGCAGGTCAAGAACGTCGGGCTGTTCCTCGATGGTCGCCACAAAGATCTGGTGATCGCGCTGAAGGGCCAGATGGAGGCGGCCGCGGCGGCGCTGGAGTTCGAGTCGGCGGCGCGGCTGCGTGATCAGCTGACGGCGATCGAGACCAGCCTCGAGCATCAGCAGGTGGTCGACAGCAGTGCGCTCGACCAGGACGTGATCGGCATGTACCGCGAGGGCGGGCAGGTCGAGTTCGTGGTCCTGCACGTGCGCCAGGGCAAGCTGCTGGGCAATCGCAGCTTCTCGGCGCGTGGCATGGAGCTGCCCGACGCCGAGGTGCTCGGCAGCTTCCTGCTGGCTTATTATGATGATGCACCGACGATCCCCGACGAGGTGATCCTGCCGATGCCGCTGGCCGAGGACGACGAGGTGCCGCTCAAGGCGTGGCTGCGCGAGGACTCGGGGCGCAAGGTCGCGATCCTGGTGCCCGAACGCGGTGACCGCCGCAAGCTGCTCGGCCTGGCCCAGAAGAACGCGGCCTCGAGCTTCGCCACCCGCCGCAATCGCCAGGAGGACAGCGAGCAGGCGCTGACGGCTCTCAAGCTGCGCCTCGGCCTCAGTCGCTTGCCGCGGGTGATCGAGTGTTACGACATCAGCCACATCCAGGGCTCCGACACGGTCGCGTCGATGGTGGTGTTCGTCGACGGTGTCGCCGCCCGCAAGCGCTATCGCAGCTTCAAGATCCGCGGCCTCGACGGGCTCGCGCAGGGCACCCGGCAAAACGATGACTTCGCCAGCATGGCCGAGGTGCTCGGTCGCCGGCTGCGGCGCGGCCTGGCCGCAGGGACAGGTGGTGAGGACGCGGGCGAGGGGGCAGGCGAGGATGGCCGCGACGCGTGGGCGCTTCCCGACCTGCTCGTGATCGACGGCGGTAAGGGTCAGCTCGGCCGCGTGCTGGCGATGATGCATGACCTCGAGATCCCCGTCGGCGCCGGTGGGATCGATGTCGTGTCGCTCGCCAAGGAGCGCAAGGTCGATATCGGCCGCGGCAAGTCGGCCCTGCAGCAGCTGCGGGAACACAAGGCCCGCCTCAAGGCCCAGCCGCGACCCGGCGTGCTGGTCGCGGAGGACGCCCCGCACGGCCCGACCCTGGCCCAGCAGCTCCACGCCCAGGGCCAGGCCGCGATTGCGCTGCGGGCCGCACAGGCGGCGGCCCAGGAGGCAACCGCGGCCGAGGGCTCACTCTCGCAAGCGGCGGCCACGGAAGCACCGATTGAAGCGGCCAGCGGATCGTCGATCGCGGCGGAACCATCGAATGCAGCGGCCGTTCCCGCGGCGATATCGGCAGAGGCCAAACCCGAGGACGCGGCTGCGCGTCCGGGCCAGACCTTTCAGGACTACGTGTTGCAGGCCGAGGAGGAGGAGCCGGGCGACGCGGAGGTGCGGCCGGAGCGGGTGTTCGTGCCCGGTGCGAAGGACGCGATCCGTCTGCGGCCCGGCAGCTCGGAGCTGTTCCTGATGACGCAGATCCGCGACGAGGCGCACCGCTTCGCGATCACGCATCACCGCAAGCGCCGCGGCAAGCGGGCGCTGCACAGCGCGCTCGACGATGTGCCCGGCGTCGGTCCTTCGCTCAAGAAGCTGCTGCTGCAGACCTTCGGTTCGGTGGCGGCGATCGCCGCGGCCGACGAGGCCGCCCTCACGGCGATCAAGGGCGTCGGGCCGACGCTGGCCCGCAAGCTGCGCGAGACGCTCGGAACCCCGACATGACCGACGACGAGTCCGCTGAAATTCAAGATGTCCCCGAGGACATGTCGCAAGCGGCAGGTCCGGTCGAGGTCGACCTGCGCGGCCGCTCGGTGCGCACGCTGGCGTGGCTCGGTGACGCGGAGTTCGAGCGCGAGGTGCGGATGAAACTGGCGCAGCGCGGCGACTATCCGACCGATCGCCTGCACGCGATGACGGCCCGGGTGGTCTGCGCCGAGGCCCAGGCCGAGCTGCTCGCGGCGATCGAGGCGGGGCTCGACGAGGCCGAGCTCGGGGTGGTTCGGCGGGCGCGTAATCTCAACGGCAAGGGCGGCAGCCGCGGGGTTCGCAGCGTGCGTGACTACCGGTCGGCGACGGCGCTCGAGGCCCTGGTGGCGCACTGGTGCTTCGGTGCGCCGGGCGGACGGGCCCGCTTCGAGGCGCTGATCTCTCCGTGGCTGGCGACGCGCATCGACGCCGCGATCGTCGCGGCCGGTCGCGCGCTGCGTCGGGGTTGAGGGCGGCGGACTACATAGCTATGGGGTTCACGGGATGCCAGCGTGGCTCGGCGGGCAGGGAACGCTGTGAGCTTCGAAAGTTCTGTCGGTGCCAAAACAATGTAAGCGGCGATATGGACCAGCGGCCCCACGGAGGTGAGACCGCGGTGCTCCGTCACCGATCAATGCATCACCACTTTCTGTGGCCGACGCGAGGGGACCGGGGCGTTGCGCCCGCGCGAAGGTTGCGGGACACTGGCCGACATGCGCGCGTCCACCCTCTCATTGATCCTCTCTGCGATCCTCGCGTTTGGCGTCGGTGCCGCGTGCGGTGGCCCCTCCGAATCCGCCACATGTGACGGTCAGCCGTGTCAGTGCAACAACGTCGGCACGTGCGAGCTCTCGTGCGAGGCCGGCGGATGCGACTTCGAGTGCAATGGCGTCGGCACTTGTGACTTCAGCTGTCCGGGCGGCAACTGCTCGGGAGAGTGCAACGGCGCCGGCACGTGCGTCCTCGACTGCCCCGGCGACGGTTGCTCGCTCGCCTGCAACGGCGTAGGTCCGTGCGAGCTCACCGGCTGCACCAAGGACTGTAACCTCATGTGCAATGGTGTCGGCACCTGCAAGTGACCTGAACGGACCGGGGCCGCAAGATGAAGTGACCCACCGGACCTCGATCGAGCGATGCCGATGGAGCCGATGGGTCGTGACTCGTGGCGCCGCGGACGAGTGAGTCCGCGGCGTAGCGCCGGTCAGATCACCAGCCGCAGGTGCGGCCCTTGTTCTGCTCGGCGAGCCACTTCGAGAGCGGCTCGAAGTACTCGATCAGCGGCTGGGCGTCCATCTGGCGCGAGCCGGTGACGATCTCGAGGGCCTCGGGCCAGGGCTTGCTGCTGCCGAGCGCGAGCATGGCGCGCAGCTTGTCGCCGGCGGCGGTCTTGCCGTAGATCGAGCACTCGTAGAGCGGGCCGGTGTGGCCGGCGGCCTGGCAGAGGGCCTTGTGGAACTGGAACTGCAGGATGCGGGCGAGGAAGTAGCGGGTGTACGGCACGTTGGCGGGCACGTGGTACTTGGCGCCGGCGTCGAAGAAGTCGGG
>Ga0116158_10002810_pt1 | contig 15234 bp, 9 predicted proteins | sample AD_UKC052_MetaG_FD_89883 | JGI IMG/M metagenome (GOLD analysis project Ga0116158, IMG submission 89883) | Active sludge microbial communities of municipal wastewater-treating anaerobic digesters from USA - AD_UKC052_MetaG | ecosystem: Engineered > Bioreactor > Anaerobic > Digestate | place: USA... | reverse complement strand
CAAGGAGATAAACTATTATAAACATAAATTTTCTCTTTATTCAGAAAGTACTTTTTAAATAAGGGAAAAAGAATACACCCCTTTAATCCCCTCTCAAGAGGGGAATAAGACAAGTGGATTTAAAGAACGTATCAGCACTGCCCCTCCTTATTAGGAGGGGAATAAGAACTATTCTGTGTTTTAGCGTTCCCCTCCTAGCAAGGAGGGGAAAGGGGAGGTGTTTTTTAGTCTTTTTAAACACTTAAATAGATTTTTATATTACAGGCACTTATGACAACTAGGAAAGTTGAGTTATTAGTATTCTTACTAACAACTAATGACCAATGACTAATAACTAAAAATAGTTTATCCATTATTATTAGTGAAAACCAAGATGGATTCTGGCATACGCCAGAATGACAAATTGCGATGTCATTGGCAACGAAGTGAGAAATCTCACAAGTCATTGCTAAAACTAATATTTAGATGTCCTACATCTCCGAGATGTAGGACATCTTCTTATTTCAAACTTGAGCTAAGTTTTATTATCATAAAAGAATTAATTTCAAACTGCCTCTTCAGCATGATAAGAGCTTCTAACAAGCGGGGCAGATTCAATATGCTCAAATCCCATTTCACGTCCTATTCGCCTATATTCTGTAAATTCATCTGGATGGACGAAGCGTTCTACCGGAAGATGCTTTTCTGTTGGCTGAAGGTATTGTCCGATTGTTACTATATCTACCTTAATTTCGCGTAAATCTCTAAAACAATCGATGATTTCTTCTTTACTTTCTCCAATACCAACCATTAATCCGGTTTTAGTTTTTAAGCCGAATTCTTTAGCATCTTTAAGCAATTTTAAGGAATTTTGGTAGTTTGCCTGTGGTCTTACTGTGCTATAGAGTCGCTGAACTGTTTCGATATTGTGGTTTAATATGTCTGGTTTGCATTTGAATACTTTTTGATATAGTTCAGTTTTTCCTTCAAAGTCTGGAATAAGCACTTCGATTGTTGTGTTCGGATTTAACTTTCTTGTTTCAAGAATTGTATTAGCCCAAATTTCTGCACCTCCATCACTTAAATCATCGCGTGTAACAGAAGTAATAACAGAATGTCTCAATTTCATTTTAGCAATAGATTCTGCTATACGAAGTGGCTCACTAAAATCCGGTTCTGCCGGCTTTCCTTTTTGAATAGCGCAAAAGCGGCAGCGTCTTGAGCAAATATCTCCGAGGATGATAAAAGTAGCAGTGCCACGACTCCAACATTCTGAAATATTTGGGCAATGAGCTTCTTCGCAAACTGTATGAAGATTATTGCCTTTCACTATTCCCCTAACTGCTGCAAAACCATCTCCACCCGGAGCTTTTACTTTCAGCCACTCCGGGCGGCTTAATCTTTTATTCTCTATATTATTCATTATTTATTCAAATTTTAATTTTATACAAATTTTAAAATTGCATAAAAAATTTAAAATAAACAAAAAAATAAGTGGTTTATTTACCTATTTTATACCAAAATAATAATTAACCATTTTTTCTCCTTCCCAAGTTCAACTTGGGAAGGAGTGTAAAATAAGCAAAGTTTATAAAGAAATCTTCCTTCCCAAATACAACTTGGTAAGAAGCTTAAAACTTCAGAACTCTTGACCCCTTGTAGTTTGCTATTTCGAATGATTGTCATTTCGAAACGACGTGAGAAATCTCACAAGTCATTGCTAACACAGAGTTTGAGATTCCTCACTTCGTTACCAATGACATCTTTGCTTTTTGTCGGTCATTCTGAACGAAGTGAAGAATCCAGAGAATAGTGGTTTAAAGAAATTTTTCTGGATTCTTCGCTGCGCTCAGAATGACTGCTAAGTTATGACATCTCCATTTAAATAAAGCACTTCCTATATAGTGGGGTTCAGAATGACAGTCTTAAATTATGTCACCTCCTTTTAAGGAGTTGCTTCATTTTGGAAATATTCGAGTAGCCCGGCAGAAAGCCAGTTTGCTATTGCCTGACGGTTATTTACTTCGAGAAAGCGGATTTGGTCCTGAGGATTGCGGATATTACCCAGTTCGATATAACAACATACTGGCTTAGTTTCACGTAAAGTAAAAAGGTTACGTTCTGAAACTGTTCCGTGATATTGCCTTCCGGGCTGTGCTTTCTGATATTTTTTATTGATAGTTTGGTGAAGTGTCTTTGCAAGTGAGTAGCCATCGGAACTATTTGCTTTATGATAGAAGAAAATATCAATGCGTTTGCTGTTGGAACGGGAATCAATATGAACTTCAATTACTTGCTGAATTTTTGCAGTTTCTTTGTTTTTTTCGAATAATTCATTTATAATATCTGTTCTTTGCTTTAATCTCGGAGTTTGCAGATTTGAAATCTCACGTCCGTTAATTAGTTTTTCATTTGAACTATTATTTAAATATCGTTCGTCCCGAATACCATCATTTTCGTCCTGAACGATAATATAAACTGTGGCAGCCATTTGCATTAGGTTGCGTGCCAAGCGAAGAGTAACGTCATAAGCATATTCATCTTCATGAAGTTCTTTTCCTTTGTGATGTCCTATTGCTCCAGGGTCTGAACCTCCATGCCCGGAAATTAAGTAATAGACACAGCCATACAAAGAAGAATCTATTATATTAACTTTTTCATATTTTTTTCCAAAAACGAGAAAAACATCTGATTTATCTTGTCTGCTTTCTTTTTTTATCTCTTTTTTTGAAATTGGTGCAGATTCTTTGGAATTATTTAAAAGATAAAGTGGAACGTATAATTTTTTTCTTTTTTTATAACTTTTTTGAATTAAAGCATTTTCGAGAAGTTTCTGATTATAAACTTCAATTTCTTTAGCCAAATTAAAATCAGCAATTCCGATTGAGCTTCTAATATTTTTTTTGTTAAAGGGATAAACAGCAACAGGAAGATTATATTTATATGCTTTTAATAAGTTGTTGTTTTTATCGAATTTATTTTTATTTATTTCGTAAAAAAGATTAATATTTGCTTGGTCAGTCGGTAGATAATATCTATATAACAGGTTCAGGATACCATCTCCGGTTTTTGGTTTTACTTTAAGATATTCAAAATTTTGTGAATAAATTGAAAGAGTAGAAACAGCAAATATGACAAGTAAAAAAATTTTTTTCATAATAAATAAAGTAATTGTCTTTATTTTAAAAGCAATTTACTAAAAAAACTATGACTTTTAAAATGAAATATTTTGTTATTTAAAAAACATTGTATAATTTAGAATTTGAATTAATTAATTTTTTAACTCTTAAAGGATGAGAATATATGAAAATCCGAAAAGAAGAAGCTCTTGATTATCACAGCATAGGGCGCAAAGGGAAAATTGAAGTAATCACAACAAAACCGTGTATCACTCAGCGTGATTTATCATTAGCTTACACTCCGGGCGTAGCGGAGCCGTGTAGAGAAATTGAGCATGATGTTAGCAAAGTATTCGAATACACTGCAAAAGGAAATCTAGTTGCTGTTATTTCTAACGGCACTGCAGTTCTTGGTCTGGGCGATATTGGTCCTGAAGCAGGGAAACCAGTTATGGAGGGTAAGGGAGTTTTATTTAAAACATTCGCTGATATTGATGTTTTCGATATCGAACTTCGCTCTAAAGATATTGACGAAATTATCAGGGTTTGCGAGGTTCTTGAGCCAACTTTTGGTGGCATCAACCTTGAAGATATTAAAGGACCGGAATGCTTTTATATTGAAGAAGCATTAAAGAAGAAAATGTCTATACCAGTATTTCATGACGACCAGCACGGAACTGCAATTATTAGCGGCGCTGCTCTTATTAATGCTATAGAAATCGTTGGTAAAAAACTTGATGAAGTGAAAGTAGTTTATAACGGTGCAGGAGCTTCGGGCATTGCTTGCTCAAAATTTCATATATCTCTCGGAGTTAAAAAAGAAAATGTAATTTTATGCGATTCTAAAGGAGTAATTTACAAAGGCAGAACCTCCGGAATGAACGAATTTAAAGAATTCTTTGCTGTTGAAACAGATGCAAGAACATTGGCAGATGCTCTTGTAGGAGCAGATATATTCGTTGGGCTTTCTCAAGGAAATGTTGTTACAAAGGAAATGGTAAAAACAATGGCACCAAATCCCATTATTTTTGCAATGGCAAACCCGGACCCGGAAATCAAATATGAAGATGCAACAAGCGTTCGTGATGATTTGATTATGGCAACAGGCCGCTCTGATTATCCCAATCAGGTTAATAATGTGCTCGGTTTCCCATTCATTTTTAGAGGTGCTTTGGATGTTCGCGCTACTGCAATTAACGAACCAATGAAGCAAGCTGCTGCTTATGCCCTTGCTGCTCTTGCTAAGGAGGAAGTACCCGAAAATGTTAAGAAAGCATATAACGTTAAGGAAATGAGCTTCGGACGCCAATATATTATTCCAAAACCATTCGACCCACGTGTTTTAACTTGGGTTGCACCGGCTGTTGCAAAAGCTGCTATGGATACTGGAGTTGCACAATATCCAATAACCGACTTTGATGAATACAGGCGCCAGCTTGATATTCGTATGGGACGAGCTGAACGGATTATGACCCGTATTTATGAAAAAGCTAAGAATAATCCAATGCGTATTGTATTCCCAGAAGGCGAAAAACAAAGGATTATAAAAGCTGCTGAAATGAGCGTTGATTATGGTATTGCAAAACCAATACTTATAGGAGATGAGGAAATAATTAAAAAGGTCGCTGAAGAAAATGGAATTAATCTTGAAGGAATTGAAATAACTTGTCCAAAATGTTTCCCAAGAATTAACGAATATATAGAAGAATACTATAAACTTCGCCAAAGAAAAGGTGTAACTCGTGTTGAAGCAAGGGATAGACTGCTTAATAATGCTAATTATTTTGGGTCTATGATGGTCCATTTCGGAGAAGCTGATGGATTGATTTCTGGTTTTACAACGCATTATCCGAATACAATAAAGCCGGCACTTGAAATAATTGGGCGTGATAAACGATATCAAAAAGTATCCGGTCTATATATTGTTACAACAAAAAAAGAAACATATTTTCTTGCTGATACAACAGTTAATCCGGACCCAAGTGCAGAAACGCTTTGCGACATAACTTTGCAGGCAGAAGAATTTGTAAGAAACTTCGATATTAAACCTCGCATTGCAATGCTGGCATATAGCAACTTCGGTTCTGCTCCAGGCATAACATCTGAAAAAGTTCAAAAAGCATTAGCACTAATTAAAGAAAAGAAACCCGATTTGGTCATTGACGGTGAAATGCAAGCCGATACTGCGGTTTCCCCTGACATTATCGAAGAGTACTTTCCGTTTAGTCCGCTAAAAGAAGGTGCCAATGTGCTTATTTTCCCGAATCTAAATTCCGGAAATATTAGTTACAAACTTCTTCAAAGGATTGGCGGGGCGCACCTTATTGGTCCAGTGCTTCAAGGACTTTCGAAAGCAGTTCACGTTTTGCAGAGAGGTTCCGAAGTAAACCACATTATCGATATGGTCGGTATTGCAGTTGTAGATGCTCAACATAAAGCTGGAATAAATTAGTTTTTATTTAAGATGCTTTTCACTTCCTTTTCAATTAATATTGGGAAGGAAGTGAAAATATTTTTGATTTTCCGTTTTCAAATTAAGCAAAAATTGTATCTTAATTATTAAATTTGTTCTAACAATTTATCCTTGTCATTCTGGCGTATGCCAGAAACCATCTTGGTTTTCTCTAATCAGAATGGACACATAGGTTTTTAGTCATTGGTCATTAGTTGTTAGTAAAATACTAATGACCTGTAAAAATTAAAAATCAACCCACGGGTTAACCCGTGGGTTGATTTTAAGATGGATTCTGACATCGGTCAGAATGACGCTTTTAGTTATACTATTACTCCCCAAAACTTTGTTTTTTTAGCAAAATTTTTAGAATAATTTCAGAACTCCAAACTCCTTAACGATAATAATAGAATTAAGAGATTTGCCTCGCACCGAAAAATTGCGATATTAATCTCCATAATAAATTATGGAGTTACTCTAATTATTAGAATAACTCCCAAATTTATTTGGGAGTTTTATGATAGGAATTTTATCAATTTATTTTATATCAGAACTTTCTTAATTGCGAAATAAGAAACTACAAAGAATCTGAAGTCCTTCATTTTGTTTGTAGCTTAAGCTACGATATGTCATCACTATTAAAATAAAGGTCTTCCTTAATCTGCGGGCAGAATGAAAAGACAATTTGAATTTTTAGAACTCCCTTTATTTTAAAATTATTATATTCTTGATAATCCTTCCCTGCTCGGAATTTACAACTAAAAAGTAATTACCGGAAACTAAATTTTCGGTTGAAAAATAATAAAAATTGGAATCATTTGTTTGTGCTAATATTTTATAAACATTACCTTTGTAATCATACAGAGCAAAATCTATGAATTTTTGGAATCCGGAGTTATATAAATAAAAAGCCCCATTAGCAGGATTTGGATAAACAATAATTTGCTCGTCATTATTTTCCCAATTGTCAACTTCATTAGTTTCATCAAGCCATTTTATACATTTAACAAGCAATTGCTTTTTTAAATCGTTATCTGTTATTGCATCAAGAAAAAAACTTAAATAGACTGCTTTGGAATTCGATGTAACCGACCTTACACTAATTACTTTATTTGAACCTTCAGCGATGAAAACAGGAAAAGCAATTTTATTATTTGTAATTGTCATTGGTTCAAGAAAGCTCCCTAAATTTGTTCGAGTTATTGCGTTAATGTTAATTCCATCTCCAATTGGGTCGCCTGTAACACCTATTAGATTATAAGCGTTAGCAATTATATCGCTACCTGTAACATAAGTAAATCCTAAAGTTGAAAGCAATTGATGATTGGGTTCTGATATAACTAATTTCGGAATTGCAACTGAGCCGTTAAATAGAACTCTAATTGATTTATTTAAAAGACCATCAATTATTGTTGCATTTTCAGCTGTTAATTCGTTACCTGTTCCGGTATTCCACATAACAATATGTAGTGCATTCATTTCACTTTTGACTTCTTTAAATAATTCATAATCAATTGAAACAAATTGGGGAGTTATTTCTGAGAAAATCTCGGTTGGTTTAGAACCATCATTTACTTCAATATAATCAAGTTCTGATGAAATAGCTATCATCTGAAAAGAATAGCACGGATGCTTTGGATTATCTTTTTCAGTAAATTCAATTATGGCATCACCAATACCTTTTGTTGGACCTTGTTCTAATCTTATTTCCAATTCTTTTGAATTTCCCGGCAATAACAAAAACTCTGATTCATCATTCTCAACTTTTATTAACCAGTCGTCCGGAGTTCTTTCCGATTTTCTCGTTTTAAGATTTATTGTAATATTATTTTCAGATTGATTTTTTATACTATAAACTTTTCTGAATGGATTGCTCTGAGATATTACTCCAATAGCATTAGATTGAGAGTTAATAACAAGGTTTGGAGTAAGCGAGTGAATTTCTATACCAGTATAAATATTTTTCTTGTCAGATTGTGAAATAAAAATAGCAAATGCACTACTATCAAGATTCCACTCGGAATCAGGTTTGAATTTATACGTTTTTGAGAAAAATGAACCTTCAGAATAATTTTCCAAATCCTCACCCCATTGTCCTGTAATCATATCTCTAAGAATATGATTGTGGATATATGGTAAGCTTGGTGCCCCTGTCTGGTAACCCGGGATACCACTTTCAAGAAATATAATATTCAATTTTGGTTGGTTCGGAACACTTGATGTGAAATATATTTCGACATAGATTTCAATCTCCTGAGTTGTTTCGTTCCATTTAGTTTTCGCTGCAATATTGACCGGGCTGAATGAACCGTTCAATACACTATCCATCGAAAATGAAAGGTAATCACCTCTATTTATAAGAGCATTCCCATTGTACTTCATCCTGTTAATTGTTGCTGATGGATATGAATTCACAGAAAATAAATTAGCTAAATCATCTCCCCATTTAGTTCTGAAATCAGGGTCACCTGAATTCGGTATTGCATAATGTCCTTGATGAATATTAATAATTGATACTCTGCCGGGAAATTTTTTAGCAACATTTTCAGCAAGCAAATGTCCCTGAGGACAATTAACACAATTTATTCCTGTATATTCTTCCAAAACCACATTTCTTAATTCAGGTTGTGTGCTGACTATTGTTTGTGAATTCAGTAGTGATAAATTGAATAAAATAAATAAAGTAATAAAAATATATTTCATTATAAGCTCCTAATTTAACTTTCTTAATTAATAAGAGAAAAAGAATACAGAGTTGTAGTGCATTACAGGTAGGATTATATATAAAAATTCTTAGAAAACACTACTTTTGCTCATAAAACCTTTTAACACCTCCCCTGCCCCTCCTTGTTAGGAGGGGAATAAGAACTGTTCTGTGTTTTAGCGTTCCCCTCCTAAAAAGGAGGGGAAAGGGGAGGTGTATTATATTTGATTTAAACACTTAAACACTCTTAAATATATTTTTTTATATTACATACACTTACAATAACTAGGAAAGTTGAGTTCCTAATTTATAATAACTTTTAATACCTTAACGAAATTGGAATTTGATATTTTAACGAAATATAATCCTTTCTCAATGTTATTAGTAGTTACAACAATTTGATTTTCGGAACCTGGTTCAATTTTGCAATCAATAATATTGCCAAAAAGGTCAAATAATTTTATATCGGCTTGCAAATTCAACGAAGAATGTAAATCTATATAAAATATACCATTTGATGGATTTGGAAAAATTCTTATATTTTGTTCATTTTCATTAATTTTTACATCACTTCCACCTAAGTGCATTCTAATTAATGAACCTTCAATTGGGTCGCTTTGTGTATTTTGTCCACCATAAATATAAATATAATCATCACAAATCACTCCTCTGTGATAAACTCTTGGTTGAGGAAGTTTTATCAATTCAGGTACCCATTCTTCTATTTCAGGATAATATCCAAATATAGTATCAGAATCAACACCATTTGCATTACCACCTATTAAATACATTTTATTATTATATGTTAAAGCAACAGAAGCATGGAATTTTGTTTTCATATCCGGCAATTGAGTCCAGGAATTATTTTCAGTATCAAAACTTTCAAAATAAGTTGTAACGAAATTTGGAGCTCCTCCGCCTCCAATTCTATAAATTTTATTTCCTAAACTCGCTAAAGAACAATACCAAGCCATATTATGCAAATTATTTTCTTTACGGGTCCATTGATTTGTTTGAGTATCATATTCATCAAAGTAGTACTCAACCGGATTTCCGTTTTGTCCTCCAATTAAATATATTTTACCGTTTAATTCTGCTGAACTATGATACATTCTTGGAGTTAGGAGAGTATCTCCGGATGACCAACTGTCAGTGATTGGGTCATATATGAAATTATAACTTTTGCCCGGATAAGGATGCCCGCCTCCCATCACATAGATTTTTCCGTTGGAAGCATTGGCAGTAGCCCAGTAACATGCTTGCGGAATTTTTGCTTTTTGTGACCATTCATTTGTTTCAGGGTCATACATATATGTATTTGCCTGAGCGCCTAATGCAGAACCGGAACCAGATAAAATATAAATCTTTCCATTGACTGATGCCATAGTAGCTACTCCCGGAGGGTTTGGAAGAGGTGCCAAAGTTTCCCAACCCGATTGAGCCGAAACTGAGTTAATCAAAATCAAATTAATCAATAACAGAAAACTAAAAGAATGTAAAAATTTCATAAAATAAACTCCAAAAAAGTAAAAAAAATTACAATTAATATCAAACCGAAAATAATAAACTCAATATTATTGTGTCATTCTGAGCGTAGTGAGGTTTTTCACAAGTCATTGCTACCACAAAGTTTGAGATTTCTCACTTCGTATCGGAATAGCAAGAAATTATTACACTAATGACCTATAAAAACTTTTTTTAAGATTGATTCAGACATCCGCCATAATGTTAGTTTTCGTTATAATGGATTAAGAAATAAATAACTGTTCTTTTTTCTTAAAAATTAAATTTTTAAGAAAGTAAAACCCTATTCCAGTAAAAGGCATTAAAGTAGAATATAAATACACCTGATATCTAATATTAATATTAATAACAGCAACGGTAATTGTATAGAAAATAAAAAAAGCAGAAAAGATAATCAAAATATCTTGCATAATTCTTTTCTTCCTTTCTTTAAAAGCACACCAAAGTCCACATAAAATACATATAAGCACAGGATAAGTAACAATAATAAGCTTAATATCCTTAGATTTACTATCAGTTAGGTCAGTAGTCCAATAATAAAAACCTCTCTTAAACATATTTGTTAAAGCTTTTAAAGGTTCATTTCTCCAATAAGTTAAAACCTCTTCCTTAAAAACTGAATCGACAACTAATTCAAATCTATTATTAAGTGGTATGCTATCAATTATATTAATTAATCTTGTATGAGATGCATCAAATCCTAACCAGTTATATCTACCGTTTGAAGCAATTGCTCCACCAGTAGATAAAGGATTATTTCCTCGCCATATTTCATGCCATGGATGAGAGGTTACTGGAATAAATTTATTAAATTCATTATAATTTCTTATAGTCCAAGGCATTAAAATAAATAGAAATGAAGCAATTGCTATTGAAATATTTCTGATATATTTATTTTGATTATAAAATTTAAAAATTATTATCATAATGAAAAAATATAAAATCATTAAACCTAAAAACTCGCTTCTGGTTAAGCATAGTAAAGCTGAAGAAATACCTAATAGTATAAGATTTAAGGTTGAAACAGACTTTATATTTTTAATTATAAGCCAAATTACAATTAAGCTTAATAAATGGTAAATAGGTGCTCCACTGAAAGTTATTACTATATGTGTATTCGGCAAATATAGCAAAGAAATTATTGCAGAAGCTCTTGAAGCATTTTCAGTTAAAAATTCCTTTGATAAATAATAAACAACCAATACAGTCAAAGAACTGAGCAAAATATTTAAAAGTATATATAAAAAATAAGCAAGTTTTGTAATACCAAAAACTTTTAAGAATAAAAACAGGATAAATGGATTTATAGGTGGAATCCATGCTTTTTTGTAATGCGGTGAAACTTGTTGTTCCTTAATTCTTTCTTCAGATAGTGGAGGATAAGGCCAGTGCATTGTGTAGTTACCACTTTCTAACATACATTTTGCAATCATTCCATGTTCGTATAACTCTGGATTTTCAAATTCTCCAAATACTATTGAAAATGATAATTTAATTATAAAAGCTGAGATAAATAATACAACAACAAAAACTGATTTTATATTTTTAATTTTTTTTAAAAGCATAATATAGTGAAAAAATTTATTTAAAACCTGATAATAATTTCTTGTAATTCTGAAAGAAGTGAAGAATCTCAAGCTCTGTGATAACAATGACTTGTGAGATTCCTCACTTCGTTTCGGAATGACAGATTTAAATTATGTCATCTCCATTATAATGAAGCATTTGCTTTATCAGGGGGTTGCCAATGACATCTTTTTTGCAAAACCAATGAAACACAGAACAGTACTAAGAAATCCCCCCTACCCCCCTTTTTCAAAGGGGGGAATTACTAAGATAATTCTTCTCCCCCCTTTGAAAAAGGGGGGTAGGGGGGATTTTTGTTACTCTATTTAAAATAATGCTTTATTGATTAATGTCATCTCCATTTAAATAAAGGTCTTCCTTTATTCTGGGGTTTGGAATGACATACAAAAGATTAAATCATTTCTAACAATTAACAATTAATAATTAATAATTAATAATTAGTAAACCTCTGGGACGTAAGTCAATTCGTTAAGTGGAGGACGAATATATTTTTCGCTGATTTTCCTTGTTGGAAGCTCCATTGGTTTTGGGGTTACATCTTTGTAGGGAATCATTTTAACAATATGGGCAATACAGTTTAAACGGGCTTTCTTTTTGTCGTCGCCATCAACGTTAAACCAGGGAGCTTGCTTAATGTCCGTAAGTTTAAACATTTCATCTTTAGCTTTAGAATATTCTACCCATTTATCCCAAGAAGCAATATCTGTTGGAGAGAGTTTCCATCGCCTTGTGGGGTCGGTCGCTCTATCACGGAAGCGTTTTTCCTGCTCTTCATCACTTACGGAGAACCAATATTTAAGCAATATAATCCCGGAACGAACAAGCATTTTTTCAAACTCCGGGCAGGAGCGTAAAAATTCAGTATATTCTTCTTCAGTGCAAAATCCCATTACTCTTTCCACTCCGGCGCGATTATACCAACTTCTATCGAAAATAACAATTTCACCGGCAGAAGGCAGATGAGCAATGTATCTTTGGAAATACCACTGAGTCTGCTCTTTGTCTGATGGCTTGTCTAATGCAACTACACGGCACCCACGAGGATTAAGTGGCTCAATAATTCTCTTAATCACCCCACCTTTTCCAGCGGCATCGCGTCCTTCAAAGAGAATTACAACCCGCAATCCCTTGTCTTTAATCCAGTACTGCATTTTAACCAATTCATTATGCAGTTTTTCCAATTCCTGGTCATAAAATTCGTTTGAAATATGTCCCTTTTTTGTATATTTCTTAACTACGTCATCATTTTTGCTCATATTATTCTCCTAATATATTTCTTTTTCTTAATATTTCATAGAGAACGATACCTGCCGTAACAGATACATTTAGAGATTGAACTTTCCCCAGAACGGGTAACTGAATTGTATAATCGCAATGTTTGGCAACAGCTTTGCTTATTCCTTTTCCTTCGTTTCCCATAATCAAGCAAATCGGTGTTTCGTAATCCAATTCATCATACGCTATTTCTGCTTCAATATCTGTTCCAATGACCCAAAAACCATTTTCTTTCAATTTTTCAATTGTTTGTATCACGCTTGACTGCTTTGCTACAGGCAAATACTCAAGGGCTCCGGCAGATGCTTTTATTGCAGTCGGAGTAATTGGAGCAGAATTGCGTTCAGTTACTATAATACCTGCAGCGCCGGAACATTCCGCAGTTCTGGCAATAGCACCGAGGTTATGCGGGTCGTTGATTTCATCAAGCAAAACGATTACCGGATTTTTTGTTGTTTCAAAGGAATTACTTATTAATTCATCAAGCGTAAAATACTTAACTGTTCCTTTTATTGCTATTATTCCCTGCGAAACGTTATTTTTACCGGTTATTTCTCTTTCTAAAGCCAAAAATTTCTGCTTATCAATCTGGGAGCAGTTGATTTTCTTCTTTTTTGCTTTGATTATTATATCATTCCTTAACTTTTCGTCAATACCGAATTGCAAGTAAATTTTCTCTATTGGTGCATCGTTTCGGATTGCTTCTATTACAGGATTTCTTCCGTAAATGTAAGATTCTTCTTGATTTTTCATTTTTAAGTTATTAGCTTTCAGTTATTAGCTGTAAGCAATTTAGTTGTAAATTTTCCTATTTACAAATTAATAAAATTATTATTACAAATAAATATAATTTTAGTTTTTTTATGAATTAACAAAATTAGCCATACAAACTTGCTGCAGATTGTATGACTAAAATAATTTGAATTATTTCTGCATCAAAAATGCAGTTGCAAAGCGACTCTATTAAACCCAACCTTAAAATCAATGAAATCATTAGAAGATTGAAGGTTCTTATTATATTTGTCAATTGCTTTGATAAAAGTTTTATTACTACTCATAATGAGCATTAAGCCAATTATATCCAGGCCTATATTTGCAACAAAAGGATAAGTAAATGAAGTTGAATTAAATGGTGATGTACCAGAGTTTTGAGATGTAGCATAAGCATCCATTGCTAATGAACCAGTAAGAATAACTCCAGCTCCCAGACAAATATATCCCCACAATTTCTTTGACGAGTATGAGCTAATTAATTCTTGTGTACTTTCGTTTAGGTCTAAAATATCAGCTATTTCTCCTTTTGAATATTCAACACCGTTAATATAGTAATCATTCCCAAAAAAGGAAAAATCAATTTTTATTTGTGATGATTTTTCTTGAGCATTTGCTAAAGAAAATGAAAATATAACAAATAAATAAATGATACAAATTTTAAAAATAAATTTCATATTTTTACTTTCTTAAAAAATAATATAAATATAAGTGAATTTATCAAAATCAATCCATTTTTACAAATTTCAGTGCTTTTTGATTTTCCTTGTTATCATTTAAAATAACAAAGTACATACCACTGCTTAAACCACTTATATTAATTGAAGAATGATTTGTAATTTTTCCGGATAGCAGTTTGTTTGAATAAATATCAATAATTTCATAGTTTGAATTAATAAAATCTTTATTTGAACTTATTGAAATGTAATTTACAGCAGGATTCGGATTTATTGAATAATTTATTTCATTTGTATTTGAAACATTTTCAGAAACACTCATTAAATTATCATTAACAAAAGTAGCAAGAGAAGCAATAATTAATTTAGAGTTTTTATGAAAATAATCCATATTAAAATATTTTATACTATCAGATATTGTATGGTAATAGATATTAGTTTCGGAAGATAAACTTTCAAGCATTCCTAAAGCCGGAATACTATATTTAAAGAAAGAAAAATAATCACTATTTGCTAAGCTATTGTCATACCAAATAAGTTCATTAAGTAATCCGATATTATATATATTATTTACATCTAAAACAATATCACTATATATTGGCGAATCATTAAATAATGTTGTCCTAACTTGCATCCTGTAATCATTATTTTCATCAAAGCCAATCATATCGGGCGAAATAGCGCATTTTACAACTTTATTATTACTAACTAAATTATTTGCAAAATAACCTGAACCATATAATCCAATTTCTTCAGCGTCGAAAAATGCGTAAATCACAGAATAATCAAGTTCGTATTTTGAAAGAATACGGGCTGCTTCAAGCACAGCAGCGCAGCCGGAAGCATTGTCGTCAGCACCTGCGGCTGAATCGCCTGAAAATGATATTGAATCGTAATGCGAGCCAATTACGTAATATTCGTCTGGATGAGTCTTTCCTTTCTGAATTGCATAAATGTTAAAAAATAATGAAGAATCATTATTTATCTTAAATTCTTGACTTTCGCTTTTAAGTCCATAACTTTCCAATCTGTCAGCAAAATAATCAGCAGCTAAATCATTACCATAAGACCTGCAATAACGGGTCAAAATTTTATGCTTTTCACCATTGATTAAAACTTCCTTTTCTCCGGTAAGTTCCTCAACGT